>RCUN01000586.1_pt1 | contig 18457 bp, 11 predicted proteins | sample 2166181 | NCBI WGS metagenome assembly RCUN01 (sample SAMN09932603, study PRJNA488358) | compost metagenome | feature: garden; material: soil; isolation source: compost soil in crotononitrile-enriched culture | place: Germany: Experimental Botanical Garden Goettingen | collected 2016-01-27 | reverse complement strand
ATGGTGTAGAAGTCGAGTTAAAACATCAATTCAATGATCATCTTCGTGTGGGAGCTAATTATACTTTTACAAAAGCATCAGTCATTGAAAGTGAAGTTGACACAAAAGGTGCTCGTCTTAAAAACATTCCGAAGCATACGGCAAATTTAAATGCGGACTACCAGTTTGAACTATTGGGAAGACAAGCTGGTTTGGTAGGAACGATCAACTATTTTGGCAAACGCAGCGCTAACTACATAGATAATGGAACCAGTTTGCCAGAATTTACGGTGGTGAATGTTGGGGGCTATGTACAAGTTCGTCCTGATCTGCGAGCGCAATTGAACATTGATAACGTGTTCGATAAGGATTATTACGTTTCGAGTTATACCGATGAATGGGTACAACCCGGAGAGCCACTAAAGGCCACTTTATCTTTGACTTGGAACTTTTAATTCAAAAAGGAGTTAGGCAAAGTTTGAGTCTAACTCCTTTTTTAAGATTTATGGTTTGGAAGGGATATATTTACGTATTGCAAGGATGAATAGCGTAAGTAAAATACTAAAACCAAAAACAGGTAAGCTTAGGCCTAACACAATGCCAGCTAGCATTAACAATACTTTTTGCTGGCCAGTTGCACGCTTCCAAATAAATAAGCTTTGACCAACAAAGTGAGTGGTCATGAGTTTTAAATTTGAGTTTTTAAATGCAGCCTTATATGCATAAATAATCATGATACAAAGTGCAAGCGCATAAAGTGCTAAAACCAACTGATTTATCCAGCCAAATAGAATACCAATATGAGCATCAACTCCCCAACGAGTTAGTTTTGCCACCAGTGAGTAGTCTTTAAAAGCAATTTGATCGATGACTTTGTGTTGTTCCATATTAATGGCGATGCTATCTGCTTGAGTTGGCCATTTACGCTGAATTTCGGCCACTGTCCAAGCTTGATTTCCACTGGTGGGTGGTTTGATTTGTATTTGTGCCGCATCAATGCCATGTACTTTAGCTATTGAAAGGGCTTTATCGTACTCACCTGACACAATATTTAAATTAAGATTTTCACTGTGTGGCATCTCGTGATGTTCATGATGCATCACTGTAGGTAAATGATCTGTTTGAAGAGAAGTTGCTAATGTTGGGGTTTGCCAGTTGAGCCACTGACGAGCAACCCGAATATTATCTCCAGCCCACTCGGACCATGTAAGACCAGTAATGGCAATGAATAATAAGAGCGGAAATAAAAATAAACCAAGCGTGCTATGCCATCTTAATAATTTATTTTTTTGTGTTTGCCTGATTTTTAGATTTTGACGACGTTTCCACCAATTATACAGTCCAGTTAAAGTCAAAATGGCTAACCAACTTGCTGCCAGTTCACTGTAAAAGCGGCCCCATTTTCCAAGTAATAAGTTGCTATGTAACTGATCGAGCGTAGTTCGAAACGGTAGAACTCCACTGGTCCCATAGACAGCTAGGTGGCCTTTAGCTTTAAGCGTAAAGGGATCAATGAAAACAGCTTCACTGGTAAAATGATGTATCGGGTCTGAGAAAATGACCCGAGTTGTCTGATCAGCGCTTGGGGCTGGTCTAACTTCAATTATCTGTGCAGACGTGGGCATCACTTGCTTTGCGGCTTCAATTTGCTGACTCAGCTTATATTGCGCTTGGTTCAATGGCTCAACATACAGAACATTTTTATAAATCGCTTGTTCAAGTTGAGGTGTAATCGCATAGAGTAAGCCGGTGAATGCCGCGACCAATATAAATGGTGCAATAAAAATACCAGCATAAATATGAATTAAACGGTAAAGACTACGCCAGAAGGATGAATGGGTCAGCATCAGAAGATAATGTCTATCAGGTGTTGGGCGGATTATAACGACTTATTTCTCTTAATGTTGATTGAGCTGTAACTGCTATTAAATTATTTGAGTAGCTCTTATGCAGACTATTTGGTCTAACAATTAAACAGTTTTTATTGCTTGGTAAATTTTATACCTTTTTTTTAATTACTTTTTAAGACCTTATTTGATAACTCTACAACTTATAATTCAAACTGTTTTGCTTCTTTATTAGTATTGAAAAAAAACCGCTTATATTAAAATAAGCGGTTTTATTAGAATAAAGTTTTATTGCAGTCCAAAACTAGTGATGGCCTTGTGAAACGCCACCATTCCCATCAGGAAGACTAATTCGAATATTTTGCATCATGCCTTGATCTTCATGATCCAAAATATGGCAGTGCAATACAAAGTCACCGATATAGCGTTGGTACTTGGTTCTCACAACGACTTTATAACTGGCTCCTTGTGCGTTTTTAACCCAGATTGTATCTTTCCATGTACCTTTTAGCCCACGATATTGTGGGTCAGGAGCAGCCGTTTTGTCATAGTCATCAACGGCATTTATACCGCTTACATCTTTACCGTTAGGGTCATATACTGCTACCACTTGAAATGGGTTTACATGAATATGAAAAGGGTGGCTGGCTAATTTAGAAGTGAGTATCCATTCATCAGTTTTACCTAACTCGAGCGTACGGTCAATTCGGTCTGGTTTGTATGGTTTTCCATTCACCTGAAACTGAACTGGATTAGCATTCGTATCAATATTAAATTCTAAAAATTGTCTATTCGATGTTGCTGGTAGGTCCTGATGAGGAACAAAGTGGCTGAGCTTTAGATTTTGTTGTAAATCTTGAAGAACGGCGGGACGCATATCTGGGGCAATATTTCGGTATGCATTATTGCTTAAAGCCGTTGTTAAAGACTGCGTAGCAGAGCTGGCTTTATTGACTTGAACTATACCGAGTAAGTGTTTCTGTGAAAATGTACGGTCCACGTTAGCAGAAGCCGAAGCCGCTTCATCAATTAAACAATAACGACCTTCTTGAGGGAATTGAATTAATGCATCGTAACGATAACCCGGTTGAAAGACGGTAACTGTTTTGTCCATAACTTGTTTGAGGGTTAGACCGTCGGCTGCGATGATGTGTTGACTCACAATAGGTCCTGTACAACTTTCACTTAATAATTTCTTTTCACCCATTGGTGTCAAATTGAGTTTAGATGGAATATTTTGCATTTGACGAACGCTCAGGTTGATACTGTCGCGGACACCTGCATGTACCATTCGCCAACGCTCAACTTGTCCTGCAACCGCTTGAGTGATGAAGGGTTGAACTTCTCCATTGATGCTCGTATATCGTCCTGATTTACCCCAATCGCCAGGGCCAAAACCTTGATAATCTCTAATTTCACCAATTTGATTGTTTTGGCAAATATAGTTGCCATTTTGATCGGTTTCGATTTTTCCGTTAGCATCGTAGCAAGCATATTGGATTTGCTGAAAAACCAGAGTTCTTTCTTTGAAACCATAAGTGAGTAAATCTAAATCACCTGACTTATTTGGGGTAGGCTGGCGATATCCGCGAATAATTAACGCACCCGCCATGCCACTTGCAACTTGAATAGCAGTTGAACCATGTCGATGTGGATGGTACCAAAATGTTCCGGCTGGATGATCGGGTGGAATGTTGTATTCATATTGAAAATTAACACCCGGATTAATCGAAATTAAAACGTTATCACTATTTCCGGCTGGGTTAATCCATAAACCATGAGTGTGCATGTTGGTGCCATCAAAACAATGTGGTTTATTCACATCAAAATGATCACCAGTACAATTTGGGTCTTTAGGAAATTTTTTGTGAGTAATCGGGTCTATATCAAGTTGATTATCTAAATTTGCCCGTACAGTTTCTCCGGGAAATACTTCAATCTTCGGAGCAATATAAGGCGTATTGGGCTGCGTATTTGTACCTTGATAACTACGTAAAAGGACTTCGTCATAACGATTTGTCGCTGGGTTCCAAAGTCTGTTCCTCGTTTTTTTAACTTCCCAAGTAAACAATGCTTCATTTGAAGATTGCATTTGCGGTGCATTTGTTAATGACTCTGTAGGATTCGGTGCAGCAAGTAATGCGACATGATTACGTGCAACAGCCATATCAGGTGGGTCTTCTAATACACGTTCAGAAGAATCATTTGCTGATGCAGACCAACTAAGCAAAGTTAGAGGAGTGCACAATATTAAATGAGCTATTTTCATAATCAATATAGGCCTGAAAAAATCAGGCCTCTCCCTTAAATTATTATTTTGAAGTTTCTAAGCGAACCTGAGAAATACTCAAGCCTTGAGAGCTTAATTTTTCTTTCACTTGATCAAGCGTTAAATCAGTAGCAACAAACTGAACTTCTAAGTCATCAGCAGGCATACCTAATTGCTTAACCTGATCACTGACTTGATAGACCAATTGACCAATATGACCTGGGTGCCCGCCGTGGTCATGATCTAACACACCGAAGTAGTTAATTGTGGCGACATAAATCTTTTGCTCAGGTTTATTTTTTGGAGATAGATAAATCTTATAGGTTAGATTTGGATTACCAATCATTTGGACATTATCTAATATTAAATAGGTTTGTCCTGATGAGAGCGTTGTTTGAGAAAGTTGACTAGAGTTTTTTAAGAAAGTTTTAGTTTGAGTGTCTAAGGCTACTTTTTGGGTTACACCCATAAGCTTAATGCTTTTATTACTGCTGACTGGTTTATGATTCATTTTAAATAAGTTTGCTTTTTCAGCACCTTTACTACTCATGACAGCTGCTTCAACTTTACAAGCATTTTCATTGGTATACCGCACTGGAATTTTACCAGGGGTAAATACATCAGCAATGGTCATGGTGACTTTGTTGCCGTTTTCATCTGCAAAAGTATATCGAGTGTCATACCAACTATCTGGCATACCTAAATTTTTCTTCGCCCATTCAAGCGTAATCGGTTGCCCATTCGCTTTTTTATTTAGCCAGCATTGCCACAAGCGGTCGATATTTGCATGGTGCATATAAAATACAGGGTCTAAACCTGCAATCGGCACAAATCCCATATCCGGTAGCACACAGTTTTTACCTACAGCACAGTGCATTACACCATGTGGTTGGGATTGTAACTGGTTAGAGAAATCTTGGAAGTTATCCCATTTAAATGCTTGAGCAGCGCTGGCATTATCTGGATCTATGGCGCTGATATTTGTATTTAAACCCGGGGTACGGAACTGATCATATAAAGTACCAGCCTGTTTACCGCGGACCAATTTAGGCAGTGCTAAGCCTTGACCATTAGCAGCTTTTTCTTGGTAATAGTCCCAATAAGGAAGTGAATAATCTTGCCCAACATATTTACGTACCGTTCGCTCATAAAAATAGAGCATCATACGGTGCCAAGGTAAGAAATTTAGATTGCCATGTTGGCATGTACCCCAAACTTCATCGGTAAAACCATCATTTGGGACTGGTGAATTTTGAATATGCTTATAGTAACTGTCACATACTGCTTTACTATATATCTGTAAGCACTGTGGCATACGGTATTGATTAACATAATAATCTTTGTCTGTTGCATGTGTACCTGTGCCAAAATAGCCATGTGTATTGGCCCAGTAATTAAAGCTTGTACGAAACTCGGGTGATAAGGGGGGAGCATTATTATTTGCTCGCATTTTTTCCAACCCTTTTTGTAATGCACTTACTTTGGCTGGATCTTTTGCAAACTCCGTCGCACTCATTCGTAGTGAGTCGGCATGGGTTGTTAAGCTCATGCTAAATAATAGAGTGCCTAAAATATAATAATTTCTCTTCATGATTTTAAATCCTTGTCATGTTTAATGTTCTTATATTTGATTATTTGTAATGTATGAATTTACCCTTGGTTTGGATAATTCTTAACCTAATCTAGCATATAAAATAGTTTTTATTAAAGTTTTATGTTTAATATTAATAATGAAAAAATTTAATTTTAAATCGTGTAATTTTTTAGAAAAACTTAATTATTTAATTTATTATTTTAAAGTGTTCATATTGAAGATTAAAATAAAAATTTAATTATATTTTTGTGTAATGTGTTTTGTTTTTTTAATTTTGTGGTTATGCAGTCTCATTATTTTTTTTGGATTAAATTTTTTAAATATTAAAGCTAAAACTTTCTGATTAAATTTAAATATTGAAAAGTAAGTGATCTCAGTTGAATGGTTTAAAGAAAATTCTAAATATTTTGGAAATGGCTATTCATTTTTTGAGTTTTAAAAAGAAAGATCACAATTACATGATTATTAAGTTTATTTTGTAATTCTGGCATTTTTATTGCTTAATTACTCCTATCTTCAGCACAACACTTGATTTGACTGCCGTATTACTTATGCTTCAAATATTCTTGATCATTTATAGTGTGTTTTTCACATGAAAAATGCACCAAATAGACGCGTCTTTTTATTTTGCACTATATTTGTGCGTTGGGTGCTGTAATGAAGTTATTGCTTTCAATACTCACTTTACTCATTCTATGTGGATGTTCTTCATCTGAACAAAAGGGAAAAACACAAGAAAAGTTAGCAGCCCATTCGATATGTGTTTTTGATAGTACAAATACAAAAGTCTGTGTAGATAAATCAGCCCAAAGAATTGTGTCTTTGTTTGAGTCGGGCTTAGATGGCCTATATATGCTGGGGCAAGGTCATAAAGTAATTGGCATACCGGCCGAAGTATACATTCAACCATTATTATTTAATGCCTATTCAAAAATTGATCAACGTATTGCCAATAGAGAGCTTGCTACACCTTCGCAAGGTGCAAATGCTACCAATATTGAAAGTCTGGTACTGTTAAAACCAGATCTGGTGATTTTGGGGAGCGGACAAACCCAAACAATTGAACTGTTAAGGCAGTTTGGCATTGCTATATATGTGATGGAGTCCGGCACTTACCAGCAAGTGAAAGAAGAACTTTCTGAAATTGCTGTGCTTAGTGGTGCCCAAAAGCGTGCTCAAGAAATTTTAAGTTTTTCTGATGAAGTTGTGGCAGAAGTCGCAGCAAAAACAGCACGTCAGCCAAATAAGCAATCGATTTACTATGCATGGTCAGGAGGGCGGATTTTTTCTACCTCTGGTCGCAAGTCTATTACTAATGACTTTATTGAGCTGGCGGGTGCTTTCAATATTGTTCAGACCGATGCTAACCAGCCCAATGTAAATCCCGAGACATTAATTGAGTGGAACCCTGATAATATCGTGCTTTGGAATACGAACCCAAAACTGATTTATGAAAGAAAAGAATTACAAGGTTTAAGCGCCGTACAAAACCGAAAGGTCTTTAATTTGAGTCCCGCATTTATATATAACCCACACACCATCAAAATTATTATTACGGCGATTTATTTGAATCACAGTATTTATCCTGAACAGTCCGATCTACCTGTAAGTGCTTTACAACAGCGTATTTTAACCAAGTTGTATGGTGAGCACCTTGCCAAAGCGTTGGTGCAATGAATATGCAAAAGCTGAAATATTATTGGTTTTACCCGTTACCCGTCGTGATGATTTTTATCTCGCTGCTCATTGGACCAACTCAGACATTGAATGCATGGGACTATTTGCTGTGGGGCGTGCAAGCGGTATTCGGTACACCATATTTTGATGCTGAACAATTTAGACTAATGCAAAATATTCTTGTGAATGTCAGGCTACCTAGAATTTTACTGACCTTTATGGTGGGGGCTGCATTAGCAACCGCGGGTAATGGCTTGCAGGCATTATTTCGTAACCCATTGGTTGACTCTTATGTACTTGGTATTTCGTCTGGCGCGGCGTTCGGTGCGGCTTTGGCACTTTCTTTAAGTTGGCTTTCACCAAATCTATCCGCTTTTATTTTTGGTGTTTGCGCCGTTGCCTTAACGTATTTATTTGCACATCAAAAACATGAAAGCCAGACGTCTTTAGTGATGGTGATTTTATCGGGCATGATTGTTTCGGGGCTGTTTTTGGCAGGACTTACAGTTATTCAATACTTAAGTGATCCATTTAAACTGCAAGCCATTGTGCAATGGACCATGGGCAACTTACATCAGGCTTCTTGGCAAAAGGTTCAATATGCTGTGCTACCGATTTGTATTGGACTTGCCGGATTATTTGCTATGCGTTGGCGTTTAAATTTAATGGCACTCGGTGCCGAAGAAGCACAAGCGGTGGGTGTTAACCCTCGGTGGGAACAGCTTCTTTTAATTGCTCTGGTGACCGTTTGTACTTCAACTTCAGTTGCTGCGGCAGGCATTATTAGTCTATATGGGCTTTTTATGCCGCATATTGTGAGAATGTTGGTTGGGCCAGATCACCGCTACAGTATTCCAGCCAATATGGTGTTGGGCGGCAGTTTTCTACTCATGATTGATAACTTTTCTCGAGTTTTACTTACGTTTGAAATACCGATTGGTATTTTTACCATGTTACTTGGCGCGCCATTTTTCTTATTATTAATGAAAACACAGAGGACTCATTGGGCATGATTCAAATTGATCAGCTAAATTATGCCTATGGGCACAAACAGGTTCTCAAAAATATTCATCTGGAGTTTCCTGAAAATCAGTTTTCAGTCATTTTAGGGCGCAATGGCTGTGGGAAATCGACACTTTTTAAATTGATGGCTGGCTTAGAACCCTTAAAAGATGGATTAATCCGTTATTCGGGAAAACCACTATCGGACTTTAAAGGTAAAGATCAGGCAGCATTACTCGGTTTTTTACCGCAGTTTCATAAAACCGTATTTCCATTTTTAGTTAAAGATGTGGTGATTACGGGACGTGCTGCTTTTAGCCGATATCGTCCTTCAAAATCAGATTGGGAAAGAGTAGACCAAGCTTTGCTGGATTTAGACATTGAGCATTTGCGTGACCGTCCTTATACCGAGCTATCGGGGGGTGAAAGGCAATTGGTCATGATTGCGCGTATTTTAGTGCAAGCGCCGAAAGTCATTTTGCTCGATGAACCAACCAACCATTTAGACGTTTATTATCAGTCTTATTTAATGAAAAAATTGCGTCAGTTGTCGCGGCAAAATTTTACGGTCATTGCGATTATGCATGATCCCAACTTAGCATTCTTATTTGCAGATCATTTGTTTTTTATGCGGCAACATGAGGTAGTTAAGCCTGAGTCAAAAACCCGAGTCACCGATCCGAAGTTTTTAAAAAGTGTCTATGATGTCGAGTTCCATGAAGCCATGATTCAAGACAAAACCATTGTTATCCCTGATCATTCTTGGCTATAAATATGACATTTCACTATCAGCTAGCGGAAAAATCAGACTATGCATCTGCGGTAGAGTTTGCACTTTATACTAGACAGCTTTTATTCCCAGAAATCTATCATGGGCAAGTTCCCAAAGATTTAAAAAATTTTGGGCAATATTATGTCAATGATCCATTGAGTTGCTTCATTACCGTAAAAGATAAAAACCGCATTATTGGCACCATTGCATATCGGGCGTATGACCATCGTTTTGATTTAAATTTGCCATCCAATACGGTTGAAGTCGTCAAGTTGTTTGTATTGCCTGAATACCGCCGTAATGGCATCGCAACTCAACTATGTGACATGTTGTTTAGCCATGCAGAAAAGAATGGAATTGCCACTTTGTATTTGCACACTCATCCATTTTTACCTGCGGCTGAAGAGTTTTGGCGGCTACAAGGCTTTGAGGTTATTAAACGGGAATGGATCGAGACGTATGACACCATTCACATGAGTAAATTTTTATAATGTATTAGAAAAATTTATTTCAAAACTACCAGATTTATGGCGAGCAAAGTTGTATCCATTACTTTTAATCATAGTTCTGCTTGTCATGTTTTTTGTGAATTAAATATTTATTTCAACAATTTAAATAACAAATTTAATTAAAAACTGAATATCTGATCACTCTAAAACTGCAAATTTTATGTCTTAAAGGGCTTTGAAAAAAGTTTGGAAATTAGACTTGAAATATATAGTGGCTTTATGCCACTATATATTCATCGAAGGTCATCAGACAAAAAGAGGATGATATGGCTATCCAGCTTTTAAATGCGGCAAGAAATGAAATTCCAGTGAAATTCACGCAGTTTTCTGGTGGAGAGCGTCATGTTCAAATTGATGAGGCAACCTTAGGTTTACTATCTGGCACGGTATTGGTTCGTGCACAAATGACCACAAGTCACGATGTGATGGACTATTTACTACTTGAAAATATATTGCTGAATCAGGGTTTAACAGTTGACCTAGAAGTTCCGTATTTTCCATACGCACGTCAGGACCGTATTTGTGCAGTGGGCCAAGCATTTTCACTCGATGTGATGACGAAATTACTCAACATCAACGCAGACAAAAAATCCGGCAAACAAGGCAAAGTAACTGTTTGGGATTGCCATAGTGAAGTAACAACAGCATTACTCGCTGCCAATACTTCTTTTAGTGAAGTTGTAAATGTCAGTTCAGTCGACATCATCGCAAAGAGTGAAGTGCTGAGTGCATTGTTAAAAGATGAAAAAACAGTACTGATTTGCCCAGACAAAGGTGCAAAAGCACGTACACAAATGGTTGCAGACGCTTTTAATGTTGAGCGCAAACAACCTATCACTATTGTTCAGTGTGATAAAAAACGTGACCCAGTGACTGGCAAAATTTTAGGGACACATGTACATGCGACTGATTTATCTGGGCTGATTGCGGTAATCACCGATGACATTTGTGATGGCGGTGCAACCTTTATTGGCATTGCTAAAGAACTCCGTCGCCTGAATTGCAATAAGGTCGTTCTATATGTGACCCACGGTATTTTTAGTAAAGGATTAGAGGTTTTTGATGGGCTGCTAGATCAACTGTTTACTTCAGACAGCTTTCCACAACAGCCAACAGACAAAATTTCAGTAATTGCTTTTGCAGCAAAATAAAGAGAATAAAGATGACTATTAAACTTAATCCATTAAACGCTATCGATTTTTATAAAGCTGATCACAGACGTCAGTATCCAGAAGGCACAGAGTACGTGTACGCAAACTTTACACCGCGTTCATCTCGTCTCGCAAAAATGCTGCCTGACTTTGACGATAAAGTTGTGTTCTTTGGTCTTCAGGGTTTTATCAAACACTTTTTAATAGATACATGGAATGAAGGCTTTTTTAAACAACCTAAAGACAAAGTGGTAGCTGCATATAAACGCCGTATGGATAGTTCATTAGGTGAAGGTGCTGTACCCGTTGATCATATTGAAGCGTTACATGACTTGGGTTATTTACCATTACGCATTAAAGCATTGCCAGAGGGTAGCCGCGTCAATATGCGTGTACCCGTGCTCACCGTAATTAATACCGACCCGCGTTTCTTTTGGTTAACCAACTATATTGAAACTGTATTAAGTGCTGAGCTTTGGAAAAGCTGTACTACCGCAACGATTGCCTACGAGTACAAACGTTTATTAACACAATATGCCGTAAAAACTGGTGCACCACTCGATTTTGTACCTGTGCAAGGACACGATTTTAGTAGTCGGGGCATGAGTGGAATTTATGATGCTGCTCAATCTGGTGTTGGGCACTTAACCAGTTTTATTGGAACAGACTCGGTTGCTTCAATTGACTACGCAGAAGAATATTACAATGCCACAGGTGTGATTGGGGTTTCTGTACCAGCGACCGAACACAGCGTGATGTGTATGGGCACAGAAGACAGTGAGCTAGAAACATTTAAGCGTTTAATCTGTGAGCTTTACCCGTCAGGTGTTGTCAGTATTGTGTCTGATACTTGGGACTTTTGGCGAGTGATTACAGAGTTTACAGTGGCTTTAAAACCTGAAATTCTGGCAAGACAACCGAATGCTTTAGGTTTGGCTAAATTAGTTTTCCGTCCTGACTCTGGTGACCCTGTCAAAATTATTTGTGGTGACCCAAATGTCGAAGTTGGCAGCCCAGCTTACAAAGGCGCGGTTGAATGTTTATGGGAAGTATTTGGTGGTACAACGACTGACCAAGGCTATAAAGTACTGAATGAACGTGTCGGTTTAATTTACGGTGACTCGATTACCCTAGATCGCGCACAGCGTATTTTGGAAGGGCTAGAAGCCAAAGGTTTTGCATCAAATAATCTGGTGTTTGGTATAGGCAGCTTTACCTATAACTATCTAACTCGTGATACTTTTGGGTTTGCTGTGAAAGCAACTTGGGGGCAAGTCAATGGCGTAGGCCGAGAGCTATTTAAAGACCCGATTACTGACTCAGGTGTAAAAAAATCTGCTAAAGGTCTATTACGCATCGAAGAAAGTGAAACTGGTTTTACCTTGTTTGATGAGCAAACAGCGGAACAAGAACAAGGCGGAGCACTAAAAACTGTCTTTGAAAATGGTAAACTTCAATATGAGTGTACGTTGGACCAAATTCGTGAGCGTTTATCCATCGCATAACTGAGCTTAGATGAGTCGTTACATGGGTATCGGCCCATCGTTTTTATTGAGAGGCTGAACGTGACTATTCAAACTGAACAAGAATTCCTTGCCAGTTATGATCGCCGAGATTATGACGCACCTTTACTCACGGTCGATATGGCTATTTTCTCGGTATTTAATGGTCAGTTGCAGGTATTACTCATTAAGCGCCCCAACTTTCCAGCCAAAGACCAATGGGCTTTACCAGGCGGTTTTGCCGATTTAACCCATGATCAAGACTTGATGGCCACGGCTTACCGTAAGCTAGTCGAAAAAACAGGGATTGCTTCACCTTATTTGGAGCAAGTTGCCTCTGTCGGTAATGCCAAACGTGACCCGCGTGGTTGGGCTGTGACCATTTTGTATTTTGCCTTAATCGATTTTAATGCCTATCAACATCAAGAGTTGGCTGAATACAGCGAATGGGTGCCTGTAGCAAAAGCACAAGATTTAGCATTGGCTTTTGATCACAACGAATTACTCACCTTGGCATTAGAGCGTTTAACCAATAAAACCCGCTATACCGCATTGCCCGCCAGTCTCATGCCTGAGTTATTTACGCTAACTGAGCTACAAAGCATTTATGAAATTATTCTTGGGCAATCGTTAGATAAAAAAGCATTCAGGCGCCGTATGATAGAAGCAGGCGCAGTTGAAGAAACCAACCACAGTAAAATTGTAGGCAAACGACCAGCTCAGCTTTACCGTTATGCACTCGATTCTTTTGATTTTATATTCCCACGTTCACTCGAATTACCCAGAAATAAAGAGGGTGAAGACAAGCAAAACATTGAGCTTTCTGACTAGCGCATCTTGATGCACTTTGATTTATAATGCCGCACTTATGATTGATGTCATGTTTTGATCAGCACTTTGCCTATGTCACACGTTTCTCCCTGCTTCCAACAAAACCAGTTTTTTGTGTTGGTGGAGTATCTCACTTCACTGCATGAGATTTATCCTGTGAAACATGAGTTTGCGGGATATCCGGCTGCAATGACATTGGCAGATCGCGTACATTCAGATCATGATGTCGCGCCGCTTGAGGCCAGCAAAAGTTATCCTGACACAATCGATAAAGTCTTACACTTTTCAGGTAAGGCCCGAGACATACAAGACTTTGAGCATTTCTTAGAACAAGCCAAAGCAACCAATATTCAAAACTTGTTATTGCTTACAGGCGATAAACTTAAAGAACATCATAATGGGCGAGATGGGCAGCCTCGTAGTCGATACCTAGAGTCGGTAAACGCCGTAATGGCTGCCAAGCAACACGGCGGGTTTCGCATTGGGGTTGCTTTGAACCCATTTAAATATGTCGAAGCTGAGCGGGATGCACAGTACTTAAAACTGCATAAGAAGATTAAAGCAGGCGCTGACTTTATCATTACCCAATTGGGCTATGACATTGAAGCCTTAAAGCAAGCCAAATCATTTTTAACAAAGTACGACTATTCGCAGCAAATACTGGCTTGCGTCATGCCACTGACTTTAGCGCGTGCCAATTTTATGGTGAAGCATAAAGTCGCAGGTATTGTGATTACCCCACACATGTTAAAGGTCTTGGCAGATGAAAAACAGGCAGGGCATACAGATCGCGTTTATTTGCGCTGTGCTTTACAGATTTTAATATGTAAACACTTAGGGTTTGCAGGAATTCACTTATCTGCTTGCCATAAGCCAGAAGAACAAATTTTGCTTGAAAGTTATATTGAGCAGTACAGACACCTTAAGCTTGATGCTTTAGAGGAGCTTTGGAATTCACTCTGGCAAGTTACTACAGGCAAAAAGTTTGCGCCTGAAATTGCTCGTTTTTCTCGCCAGCCCACGTCCAAACAATTAATTAAATATCGCCAGCTACATGTTATGCATGAGGCACTGTTTGGATCAAAAATTGCTAAAGGGCTTGGACGTTTTATTTTTAAAGCATCTTTTTGGGAAAATGCTTTAGTAGCAAAGGCATTACTCAAAACAGAAGTACTGAGTAAACATAGCTTAGTGGGCTGTGAAAGCTGTGGTCAGTGTCGCTTAAGCGATACTTTATATATATGCCCTGAAACGTGTCCAAAAGGTTTAGCCAACGGGCCTTGTGGCGGAACAATCTTAGACCGCTGTGAATTTGGTGACCGTGAGTGTATTCATTCAATCAAAGCAAGACTTGCAAAAGCGGTTGAACAAACTGAGGTATTAAAAGAAAAACTCATTCCAACCGTACCTCTTGAAGTGCGTGGCACGAGTTCTTGGAAAAATTGGTACTTAGCGACAGAGGTTTAAGTTATATCTCTAATTAAATTCTTTTATTAAATGACTCTTCATTTAATAAAAGAAACACTGTATGGTCAGGCCTAATGGTTATTACAGGTATGGGTATAATCTTTAATGGGGGTAGGCTCTCTGTTTCAAGAGGTTGCTAGTATTCTTATATATTATGTGAATAAATAATATCTTAAATTAAAAAAGCACCCTATGGTGCTTTTTTAATTTTGTCTTCAGGCACTTTATTTACAACCTTAACTGTTTTCATTTCATAGCTCTGTACATTTTTATATTTATCGGTAATAAGACAATAACCTTTAAAACAAACTCCTGTATTTCGGAATCCTTCGTCCATAAATGAACTGTTTAAGGATACTTTAGCCATTTTATTGAAATTCTTAAAATCTTCTGCTGCTTGTTGTTGGCCTGTAGTGCCATTTGCAGCAGCTGCTTTAAAAATTAAATAAACGCCTACTACAAGAAAAAGTAAAAGAAAATAATGTAAATAAACAGCGAAAATAAAACTATGAGCCGGTGGATTGGTTGATGTAAATGAGCTATTACGGATATCTAGTTCAGTTAGCTTATTTTTTTGTTGAAATCTCTGAACTTTTGTAGCGGCTAAAAGTAGAAATCTTGTAGGTTTGCGAAGCTTAGTTTTTAGATAGTGAAGAAACTTTTTAACTTTAATCTTTAAATCAATTAGAAAAGGAAATGGCCCTAAGATATTAAAAAATTGTCTAAATATATAAATAAAGAACATTATCACACTCAATGTTATAGCAATAAATGCTCCTGATACATATCGCCATTGTTCTTTGTTAACACTATTAATAAAAGAGATTACTATAAGAATTGATAGTAAAGTTAGAACATGATGAATATTCTGTGTCAAACCTTCGATAAGTATTACTGATAGAGGTAAATCAAAGACACTAATTTTATAATTATAAAATTCTGTATATCCCACGTAATACCAATAGCCGTTCCAATAAAGAAAGGTTGTAAATACTGTAGTTAAAACAGGCCAAGCAAATATAACATTTGTATTCATATATTTAAATTTAATACTGATATTGAATTTATAATTATATTATATATTGTTATTAATTGTTTGTCAGTAACGACTAAAGGTTTATATAAATCGAATCAAGGCACAAATTTGGAAGGTTAAAGCCGAATGTGCAATCACTCTGAATAGATCTGAAAAAACTACCGCTTGCAATGTTTTTTATGCTTAAGGAAATTTGTCTCGAGACACATCGCCTAGACCAGGAATAAAACATGGCTCAGCCCTTAATTCTATGGACAGAAAGAGTGGCAACTATGAGAAATGGACCGCTATCATTTATTAAGTAGAAATTAATAGTTTAGTGGAGATAGCGAGAGTTGCCTTCGCATTTTTAAAAGCTCTCTACGGAAAGTTTTTTATATAATGAGCATATTAACTAGAAAATTAATATTTTTATGCTTTTGTAATTCTTATCAAACACCAGTACAAACAAGACTTCAATAGATGTAATGTCTAGATAGTTATTTACATGAAAATTACAACATCTAATAACTACCAAATCAAAAAATGGATATGTTATAGAAAAGGATGGGATGGGTATTAAGCTCAAAAGAAGCGCTTAAACGATCTTCTTAAAATTCGATGGATTTCATTAAATAGGTAGACGATGACCGCACTTTTAGAAAAGGATTTCAGCCCGTCTGAGTTTACATTGTTTTCTGAAATATTATGGAAACTTGGCTCAGGGAACGGGCAATATAATTTACGTGAAAATATCATTGCAGATATCACCATCTTATTACGGGCTGATTTTGCCGCATCTTATATTTGGGATCCAACCCATAACTTATCGACAAAAGGTGTGATATGGAAAATCGACCCCAAAGCCATGGAGGACTATGAGTGTATTTGGCAATTTGATGACCCCATTACTGTACAGCTTTATAAACTTCAGAAACCGACATTTGTAAACGAAGTCATGCCTCTCGCAGACCTTAAAAAAACACCGTATTACAATGAGTTTTTGAGAGCCTATGGTTTGTATCACGGCATAAATATTTATTTTGTCCGAAATGGTATAGATATTGGCGATTTACGCATTTGGCGTGCACAAGACGCCGACATGTTTGGTGAGCGTGAAAAAAGAATATTAAATCTGCTTGAACCTTATTTTACTCAAGCCTTACCAGCAGATTTATCAACACAATATGGTCTGACTCCACGTGAACAAGAAGTGGTTCGTTTGGTCTCTAAAGGTTTAAGTGATAAACATGTGGCGAATTTACTTGGCATTAGCTTTACCACTTTAAGAACTCATTTAAATAATGCCATGAGAAAAATAGGCTGCAATAATCGCACTGAAATGGCTTTACTTATTCAACATTAAAACAAAGCAATCCTCAATTTTGAGGATACGAATGAATGAGCAATTTGTACTAAGTTCTTAAAATCGAAACTTAAATGGATTTTAAGTCATCATGTCAAATGCAGTTGAAAAAAATAATTGGATTGAATCACAGGGTTTAGTAAATACTTCAGTAGATGTCATTACTAAACTGATTCAAGAGAGAAAAGTATCTTGCGAAGAGCTCGTCCATCATTACTTCGCCACTATTGAAAAACAGCAATCTTTAAATGCATTTATTAGCACATATAAAGCTTCAGCAATTCAACAAGCTCAATATTGGGATAAATACCTACTGAGTGGAAAGCCATGTCCGGCTTTGATGGGCATTTTAATTGCGGTTAAAGATAATATTCATGTTGCAGGTTTCCCAAATAGTGCAGGCACACCAGCTTTAGCCCAATTTAGGCCTCAAACTTCTGCGCCCGTTATTAAAAAACTCATTGATCAAGGTGCAATCATTGTTGGTAAAGCCAATATGCATGAATTGGCCTTTGGGGTAACAGGTTATAATACTGCCATGCATATTGAAGGTGTTGTGGGTACACGAAATGCGGTAAACCCATTACATATTGCTGGTGGGTCCTCTTCAGGTAGTGCTGTGGCTGTTGCCGCGGGAATGGTTCCGATTGCGATTGGTACAGATACTGGCGCTTCGATTAGATTACCGAGTGCATTAAATGGTTGTGTCGGCTTTCGTCCAACGGTAGGAAGATACTCACAAGAGAGTATTACCCCAATTTCACATACTCGGGATACTGCTGGCCCTATGGCACATACAGTATCCGACATTATCTTAATTGATCAGCTCATTACTCAAGAGCCAAAGAAAGAACCATTACAGCCTCATCAAATTAGGCTCGGTATCAATCCATATTTTTGGAATCATTTAGATGAAGATGTTTGTGAGCAGGCACATATTGCGCTTGGGCTGTTAAAAGATGTGGGAGTCGAAATTATTAATGTCGATATGCCAAATTTAGAACAACTCAATCACGCTATTTCTTTTCCAGTGGTTGTCTATGAAGGCAAATATGACCTTATTCAATATTTAAAACATCATCATATAGACCTGACCTTAGAATCGGTAATCGATCAGATCTCAAGCCCAGATGTACAGGTAATTTTTAAACAGAATATCCTTCCTCAATTAATTCAAGATCAGACTGGGCAACTTGTTCCTGTTTTACCTTTGTATGAAAAGGCCATCAATGAAGCTCGGCCACAATTGCTTGAACTCTACCAAAACACATTTAAAGCGCATAACTTAGATGCTTTATTATTTCCGACATCACCGATTGTTGCACCGCTAGCAAACGAACAAGTCAGTTCAATTGAAAATTTCCAAACATTAATTCGAAATACAGACCCTGGCAGTAATATCGGATTACCAGGACTGAGTTTACCCATTGGAAAGGGAGCGAAATCGAAACTACCAATTGGGTTGGAGATTGATGG
>RCUN01000582.1_pt1 | contig 18568 bp, 16 predicted proteins | sample 2166181 | NCBI WGS metagenome assembly RCUN01 (sample SAMN09932603, study PRJNA488358) | compost metagenome | feature: garden; material: soil; isolation source: compost soil in crotononitrile-enriched culture | place: Germany: Experimental Botanical Garden Goettingen | collected 2016-01-27 | reverse complement strand
CGTAAATGTTGAATTTTGACGAACAGTTATTCCTTAAGCTTGTGGAACAAGAGGGACTGGCCTACCGGGGACAAATTGAAGAGATTGTAGACGGTATTGCCAAGAAAGGCTACAGCAACATTTTCCTGATTGGCGCGGGCGGTACAATCGCCATGATGTATCCTTATGAGTATATTTTGAAATCGAGTTCAACCATTGATGTGCACGCGGAGATCGCTTCTGAATTCATGGTCATGAACAACAGACATTTCAGCAAGGATTCGGTATGCATCTTCACCTCCGTATCCGGGACCACCCAGGAGACCGTTGCCGCAGCCGAGTTCTGTAAGGAACGGGGAGCGACCACCTTTGCCTTGGTAGCTGAGGCGGACACGCCATTAACCAAAATTGTAGATTACTGCATCACAACCGGCTCTGAAAAGCACTCCTTCGATACGTTCTTCATGCTCCTGTATATGGTCGTGTTCCGCTTTATGTATAACAACAATGAGTTCCCTCAATATGAGCAGTTCACTAAGGAAGTTGCCCTGCTGCCACGCGCCATTCTGGATGCGGTGAAGACCTTTGACCCGAAAGCAGAGGAATTCGCGATTAAGCATAAAGATACCGACTACCACATGATGGTTGGTTCTGGCAACTTGTGGGGGAATACTTACTGTTACGCTATGTGCGTACTTGAAGAGATGCAGTGGGTTCACGCAAAGTCAATCCATGCGGCAGAATTCTTCCACGGCACGCTTGAGCTTGTGGTTGAGGACACCAGTGTCATTCTCTTGAAAGGTGAAGATGAGACAAGACCTCTGACGGATCGCGTAGAGAGGTTCGCCGAGAGAATTACGAAGCAGCTGACCGTGATTGATACCAAAGACTTCACGATGGAAGGCATCAGTGAAGAGTTCAGAAAGCATTTTGCCGTAAGTATCAACTGGTCTGTACTCAGTCGTATCAGCGTCTATATGGAGCGGGAGAGAAATCATCCATTAACGCTTAGAAGATACTATCGCAAAATGGAATATTAAGCTGAGCTGAGCACTACTTCGTAGTGCTCATTCTTCAAGTAGCAGGGAAGGCGGGAGCAAGATGAGAATTGTGACAGTCGGAGATAACTGCATGGATGTCTATCAATCAAGCGGGAAGGCTTATCCTGGAGGCAATCCCGTCAATGTGGCGGTATATTTATCCGAATTAGGCGAGGATACGGCTTATATAGGCTGGGTGGGCACCGACCCTTACGGCGAATTGATGATTCAGGCCATTGAGGGCAAGGGCGTAGATATTTCCCATATATCCAGAAAAGAAGGCAGAACGGCAGTTACCCAAGTGGAGATGATCGGGAATGACCGGAAGTTCGGCGATTATGACGAGGGTGTGATGGCACAGTTCACTCTTACGCCGGAAGAGCTTCGCTTTGCCGAAGGATACCAGCTGGTACACTCGGGGATATGGGGGCACGCGGATAAGCATTTTCCCTATTTCAAAGAAAAAGGGCTGCACACCTCGTTTGATTTCTCAGATCAACTGGAAGACGAACTAGTGCAGACGCTAACTCCGCATGTGGATTACCCGTTCTTCTCTTATACCCGGGACGACGAATATATCCGGCAGCTCTTGGTGGATGTGAAGCGAAGAGGCGCTAAAATTGCTGTGGCGACCTTGGGGGAGAACGGTTCGCTTGCCTTTGATGGTGAACAATTCTACACCTACGGAGTCGGTGAGGTTAATGTAGTGGATACCATGGGGGCAGGGGATTCCTTCATAGCGGGGTTTATCACCGGTATATTGAAAGGGCTTTCCATTCCTGATTGCCTGGAACTTGGTGCGGCAAGGGCTGCGAAGACGATCGGGTACTTTGGCGCATGGTGACTGGAACTGTCCATCAATGTATAATACAAATTAAATAATCATTGATGGATAGGGATGAATGCAGTATGAATTTAAATCCTTCAACCCCCCAACCGCTGTATATGCAGATCAGGCAAATGTTGAAGAATGATATTCAGCACGGACGATATAAACCGGATGAGCAGATCCCGACGGAAGCGGAGCTGTGTGACATCTATAATGTAAGCCGGATTACCATTCGGAAAGCGATTGAGGAATTAGTGCGGGAGGGAACTCTGACGCGAATTCCCCGCAGAGGTACCTTTGTTACCTCGAACAAGTTCCATAATGAGTTGTTGTCTGTAAGCGGATTCTCCGAGTTCAGTCATCAGCTGGGCATGATCCCGAACTCGCGTATATTGAGAAGTGAAGTGATCCAGGCGTCTGAAGAGGTGGCCGGGCATCTTCTTATTGAAGAAGGCAGCCCCGTTCTGGAGCTGGAGCGGCTTATGTATGTAGATGATCGCCCTTTATTCTATGATATTGCCCACTATTCGCTCACCCGGTTCCCTGACCTCGAGAAGAAGATTGCCATGAACGAATCGACTTACAAAATCCTGGCAGAGGAATATCATACCGAAATCGTGAGCAACGATAAGATTATCGATGTCATTGGGGCGACCAAGGATTATGCGAAATTGCTGGAATGTGACATTGGGGCCAATCTTTTTCGGATTTTGAAAATCGCTTTTGACGCAAGTGATGAGCCTGTTCATCTCTCTACATTTATGTGTGAGACCAACAAGGTCAATCTGACGGTTCACCGGGCTAAGTAGGTCATGCCAATTGGCATGACCTTTTTTTGTCGTGTTAGACCGGATTTCGTATAGGAGCTGTAGAGGAACCGGCCCTGCAACCGAACTTAAGGTAGATTTAAGAATTCTGACAGGTACGGGAAAGACCGGTCTGGTAGACTGAACTTAATTATTTCTAGGTTCATCTATGGGAGGGTTTCTCTTGTTAATCAAATTAAGATTCGTTCGATGGCTGCTGCTCGCAGCGTTGTTATGCTCCATATTTCCTGCTTCCGTAAGCGCGTCCGCTCCAGACAAGCAACAGCTTGAGACTTTTCTGGACGATTTTATGAATAGCAAGATGAAGGAGTATCATGTGCCTGGTGCGGTGGTGTCGGTTGTGCAGGACGGTAAGGCTGAGCTGATGAAGGGGTACGGATATGCCAATCTTGAGCAGAAGGTGCCAGCCGACCCCTACAAGACGATCTTCCGTGTCGGTTCCATCTCGAAGTCTGTTACCTCTACGGCGGTCATGCAGCTGTATGAGGAAGGGAAGATTGACCTTCATAAGGACATTAAGCAGTATATTCCGGATCTTAAGTTATCCTATATCGATAATAGTCCGATCACCATGCATAATCTGCTGACCCATACGGCAGGCTTTTGTGAATACATCTATTCTGTAGGACGAGATAAGGATCAGCAGGTATCGTTAGAGGAAGCGATAAAGACCCGTCTGCCCGGCCTTTGCCGGAAGCCCGGGGAACAGATTGCATACAGCAATCAGGGGATCTCGCTAGCCGGTTACCTGGTGCAGAAGTTATCGGGTAAGCCATTTGAGGAAGTGATCCGTGAGCGCATCTTCAAGCCGCTTCAAATGAATCATTCGAGCTTCCACTTCCAAGAATCTGATCCCAATCTGGCAAGAAGCTATTCGTATGACAAGGATACCTACAAGGCTGCCCCCTATACCTATATCAACCACCTCCCTGCCGGGGCACTGAACTCAACGGCTGAGGACATGACCCATTATATGATCGCCCATCTCCAGCAAGGGCAATATGAGGGCAGCCGTATTCTCTTGGACAAGACAGCAGGGCTCATGCATCAGACGCAGTTCACCATGAATAAGAACATGCCAGGGATGGCCTATGGCTTCTATGAGCGTTATCAGAATGGACTGCGGCTGATCGAGCATGACGGCGGCATTGACGAATTCGAGTCGTATATGTATCTGCTTCCTTCTGAGCAGACAGGCATTTTTATTTCGACCAATTCAGGGGAAGGAACTAACGTGATAGAGCAGCTTATCAGCGCTTATCTGGATCGGTTCTACCCGGACAATCATAGCCTTAAGCGAGTGGCGAATCCGGCAACCGTCCAAGAATTGAAGAACATTGAAGGCTACTACATTCCCAACCGTGCGCATCTTCAAGGTCCGTTTAACTTCGGGCAAAACTTGTCCGCGGTTCCCGTGAAGGCAGTGGAAGACGGTGTGATTACCATGAAAGATCAGCGTTATCTGGAGGTCGAGCCTAATCTCTTTCGTAATGAAAGCTCCCAGGAGCTGATCTATGTGGATACCGAGCATCATACTCTATCATTAAGCTCCATCCCTACGATGGTGTACGAGCGCCAGAACTCGCCAATCTATAATCCTACCTTGAATATTGGCATTCTTCTTGGCTTCGCTTTGATCTATCCTTTGCAGGTGATCCTTGCTCTGATCTTATGGCTGGTGGGACTTCTACGTCATAAGAAGGCACGTTTCGATTGGCTTAGCACGCTGGTCTCTGTCTTATTCATCGTCTATTTTCTGTTTGCCATATCAACTTCAGAGATGTTCGTTAATGGGATACCTTCGTGGTCCTACCTGTTCCTCTACCTGCCATTTCTCTTACTGCTCGCCTTGGCCATCAGGCTGATCGTAAGGATTGTCCGCAAGCAGCGCGTCACGGTTACGCAGGTTCTGTTCGTAACGGCCACGGTGGCTTTTGTGATCTATCTGTACAGCTGGAACTTCTTTAGCGTCTAACAAGGGTACCCAAAATAAAAGTGGCTGACGGAGTACTGTCAAGCCACTTTGTTTTTGAGGGATTGGTCTTGGGACTACGGGTCCCAGACTAGTGAAACAAGCTGTTAATGGATACGGCATCTTCATAGGTTCTGGCAGGGGCCGAGATAATGGGATAGGATGATGATTTATCAGATGCACCTGTCTTTCTGCTAACCCAGATATTTAATTTATCAAAATCACCTGAAATCCAAATCGTGCCCAGCATTTGCAGATCAGGCTTGCCGTTAAACACCTGGGTATATGACAGAGAACCCATCCCATTCAAGATCTTCTTATTAAATTCAATATCAATGAGGTCATAGCTCTCCGTAAATTTATATTGATCAATTATGATCTGGCCACTAAAGCGGGAGTCACGCCAGAGAGGCCTGCTCAAGGTCCCTTTGATTCGGATGTTTGTGCTTGTAGAAGATAATTTATCACCACCCACATATTCTACAGCGGGATATTCGATATCGACTTCCTTGGGGAAGTCATACAGGATTATGAATCCAAGTATGACAATAAGTATGGGGATAAGCACCAGAAGAAATCTTTTTAACCTTTTGTTTGAACTATGCATTTGATCCCCCCGATGATCAACACTAATAATTAATTAATAAATGTCAAAAGTACTACGAGGTGAAACGGGATAAATAGTGGACACACTTTTCGATTCTATCCCCGTGATCGTAACCGCATCAACAGTATCTCTAGCCGCAAGTGACCCGTTCCCATATTTATCTACTGCATAGAATGCACTATCATAATTTTTCGGGACTGAATTAATGTCCCGATTTCCTTGAACTACATTCGGTTTAACGACTGTAGAGCCACCACTCGAATTCGTATAAGTAAAACCAGGGAACTGCCAACCTACTGATGCCAACACCTTACTTGTTATAAATGTGCAGTATTGATTATCATCAGTCTGCCCCTTTTTTTTAACATACATAAACATCACGGTAGTAACTTGAGACCAGGAATATACTATGTCAGCATCTTCAATGTTCGTTTCTCTGCTTATACCAGTAACAAAACCGTTAGCTGCATCATAAACGGTTAGAGCAATAGATGTACCTGGTATTGCACCAAGAGCACCGTTAGCTATCGATTTGATGACGTTTTGACTTCCTGCTTTCCAGTTATATGTGGAACTCAGTGCCTTGTTACCTTTTGCCTTTTAGTTTGAACTTTTTGAATTCGGTTGAGCAATTAGTCTTTGTACCTCATATGTTATCCCATCTTTAATAATCTCTGTTCGATAAGTAGACCAACTCACATTATCTTGTTGAGGTAAGCTTACGTTAGGGGACATGTTTTCATTGTGAAATTGCTTTCTAACTTGTTCGGAGGTAATAAATTCCACCCCGAGAGACTTCAGTTGTTTATCAATATTATCCACTTTGTTCATATCTACTATTTCTTCATTTAATACAGCTGCCCTTTGATCGTATAGCTGTTGGATGCGTGTTTCTTTAATATCTTGAACAGGAGAAGCAAATATCGTCGGAGTTAAACTGAGAACCAATGTTAATATCATTAGTATACAAAAGAACTTTCTCTTCATATTAATCCCTCCATATTGGTTGATAAATCAAAACACTAAGCCACTCTTTCCATTTGCTTAAATTTTCCATATACACCCCCTCTGAATGGAAATGGTAACATAATTAATAACAACCATTATATACCATTAGTTTCACGCTTTTATGTATCTTGATTAACAAATTTATTTTATAAAACAACGGAGAGTCTAGAATATATAATTTGGTTTCAAGGATACCGCGGGTTTTTATTTATTCGAGTCGGGCTATAATATTTTAGTTCCCACGACATCTAATCCGATCGGCGTTGGTTCAACACATTTCAATCTCATCCCTTATTTCTACCGAGTATCTAATCATTCTAACGCGCGTAAATAATTTCGCTTTATCAGGCGCGACCACTTCTTCTCACATTTGGTAGACTCGTTAAAAATAGGGCATTTCGGTGAGTTTTTGATTTATTAAAATAACAACTCCATGACTGGCTATCAGTAAATTTCGCACCTCTATTTGAGGTCGGTGCGGTAGTAAAACTTTTTTTGTTCTCTAAGAAATCAATCAATCATCTGCTGTTGATTTCTTCACTTCTCCTTGTTTCTACCCAACCATAGATATTTTCGTGTAGTAGGCCAGCTGGATTTGGTTCCAATGCAGTAGAGCAATCAATGCCTTGACAAGGCAGTAGTGCGGACTTTTGTGACAGATCTACACTCCGGACAAAAAATACTCCAACCGTCGAACTCCTGATACTTAATTCGACGTTTGGAGTATTTATTGTACTTCTTCATACTATCTGGGGTCTACCAGCCCCAGTTATTTCGTATTGCGGTTCACCAGCTGCCTAGGATTAGCACCGTTTCCGGATTCCAGCTTGCTGGCAGGGCCATTTGCAATTTGGTCCCAGCTCACCATTTTGAAATTCTGGTTCAGCTTCTTGCCATTCTGCATATTGGAATCGTCCTGGGATACGAAGGCACCGTTCGGGTATTTGTCTCCGAGGCTCACACCCAGCACATCGATTCCGTCGGTCTCGCTGGTTCCGTCAATCTGATCGCCATCTCCAATAGTGAAATTGCTGATGTAGGCGTTGTCTCCTGAGCGGTTGTAAATGGCATAGCTGTTGCTGCCTTGGCTGGAAGCGATCAAATAACCAGAGCCATCCTTGCCATAGTATAAGGTCAACCCTTCGATATCATCCTGCAGGCGGCGTCCATCCGCAATGTCGACCTTCGATTTAGGCTGGCTTGAACCGTCCGGCTCTGCATCGTATTTCCAGATGGCCACGTCTTCTTCGGCGATATAGATATTGCCGTACTCGTCGTCAGCAACCATGCCTTCGGATTGGGAAGACAAGTGGAACTCGCGAACGAGCTTACCCGCTATTTTGCCATTGCCGTTATCTGTGAGCTCGTACTGCTCGAATTCACCCTTCTTGCCGAGCACCAGGGCGTAGAACTTCCCGGTCTTTAAGCTGTGGTACAAGCTGAAGCCGTAGACCTCACCCATCTTGGATTTGATCGGTTCAGCCACCACGTTCTTAAGCTCGCCAGTTGCGCCGGAGATGGCAAATACATCAATCGTGTTCGTAGTCCGGTTGGTCGCTGCCACGATATCCACCTTCTGGCCGCCAAGCGGGAAGTCATAACGAAGGTCGATGTTGTTCATCTTGCCAACCGGGTAGGATTGCAGCTGTTTGCCGTTCATATCATAGACGAGGATACCCCCGGCTTTGTTCGTAGCAACTAGCTTGCTTCCGGCAGGATTCTGTGGGTCCAGCCAGATCGCCGGATCGTCAGCCGCATCCTCACCGGACTTGGAATCTACGGCTTCGGTTTCACCTTGAGCCTTAACCGTGAACGTAGGAATGGCATCCTTGGCGTCCCGGTATTTGTTATTCTCTGCGACGATGCTTTGCAGCAATGAAGCGGGAATGACTGTCTTTCCGTTAATTAGCTTTACCGGCTCTATCAGCTGAGCTTCTTGACCAGCCAAACGGTATTTGGCTTTATCAATGGTTACAAGGCCTGTGATGCCATTGGACAGCTTGAACGAAGCCGCCATATCCTCGTTGTCCCAGGTAATACTGGCCCCGATGTTCTCAAGTGACTGGCGCAGACCAACATAGTCTGTATTGCTTGATGCAGCGCTCGCGGCAGGTACCAGCATTCCTGCGAGTAGAGTAGAAGCGAGCAGAACTTTGACTTTCGACATGTTGACATAATCCCCTTTATACTTTTTTACCAAGTATAGAAGGCGAGTGTTTTCATATTGTACGAGGAGTGTTAAAAGTATGTGCTGCGTTTCTGCTATTCCATTGTTCAATTCTTTTAGCGGCTTGTCCGTAAACTTGGATTGGTTACATGAGCCGCAAGTGCTTCAGCGCTAAGTTGAAGTTTCTCCTCCGTGAGTGTCATCATTCCTTGTAGAAGGAATGATGGCAAGAAATGCATGCCACAAAGGCCCGCGGTCGCTTGGAACGGACGAGTTAATTCACTCATGGAATATTGATTGGATCCACCAGCCTGGTAAGCTTCAGCCGCCCCTCCAGATGAAATAGCAAGCATGAACTCTTTTCCTTGAAGCTTCGTCCCTGCTGTGCCATAGGCAAAACCATACGTTAACACGGCATCCTGCCATTGCTTCAACAATGCGGGTGAGCTGTACCAATAGAACGGGAATTGCAGAACAATGCGGTCATGCTCCAATAATAGCTGCTGTTCTTTTTCTACATCGATCTCAAAATCCGGGTAAAGTCCATATAAATTGTGGACCGTAACCGTTTCTTCCTGCTCGAGTCGGTTCATCCACGCCTTATTAACTTTGGATTGCTCCAAATTTGGGTGTGCCACGAGAACTAGAGTTTTCATTTTATCACGTCTCCATTATATATTGTTTGTACAAGCAAATGAAAGTGGGAAAACCTTTCTTTAATACATTTAGTATTACTCAAAGGTTTTTTTATTATTTTTCTAGTTTATTGCCTGCTTCATGGATTAGTTTGTTTAATGCCTTGCCTTCTTCTTCGCCCAAAATATCTGAATAAGATCGAAGCAGGGTCTTCCAGCTATCTTTAATTTCTTTAAGAATCGCTGAACCTTGTTCAGTCGGGAAATTTAACGACCTTTTGCCTTCTGATTTTCGTTCAATTAGTCCTTTTTCAACCAGCTTATCGACAAGACGCGTAATAGTAGAAGGCTTAAGATGTAGATTCTCTGCCAGCTCCGACTGTGATATTCCAGGCTTATCAATGACCAGCATCATTAGAAATGCATGAGTAGGTGATAATCCCGTCTTCCTAAACGACTCTTCAGCCATTTTGGTTATCGCACGAGATAGCTTATTAACAGTGAAGTATAGGCAATTTTCAAAAAAGTAGTCTATCAAAATAAAAACCCCTTAATTTTTGCTTGTACATACAAATTAACTCAATCGATTTCAATTGTCAAACCACATGTTTATAAAAAACGAGTGTTTATTATCGGCTCCCTATGAACACTATAGAAAAGGGTATTTTCAGCAGAGGAGATGTGATGATGAAAAGGTGGGTAGGGATTTGCATGCTTTCAATACTCCTTTTGATTCCAGCGCCTATCATTGGCGCGGATGGGAGTAAGGCGGAGGGGAGTCCAGTGAACCCTTCGCTGCTAAATTCACTTCGGCAGGGCGGATATATTCTATACGTCAGGCACGGAGAAGCAGGAGTGGGTGTAGATCAGCCTCATCTCGATTTCGGGAATTGCAAGGCCCAGAGCAATCTCACTGAAGAAGGTAAAAGACAAGCCAAGCTGTACGGGGAAGTGCTAAGAAGCTTGAGAATCCCCGTGCAGACTCCGGTTCAGGCAAGTCCGTTCTGCCGAACTAGGGAATCAGCGGAACTAGCCTTTGGCAAGGGTAATGTTGAGGTCGACCCCTTCTGGGTGCAAATCTATAAATTAAGTGGTCAGATAACCCCGGCTGAACAGGACAGTACCCTTGCTGCTCTGACTTCTGTACTGGAGAAGGTCCAGGCTCCGGGGACCAACAAGGTCATCGTTACCCACAGCTTCCCCAAAGGGGTTGGCCTTGGTGAGATCGCTAACCTGGGTACGGTCGTTGTAAGACCGAGAGGATCGGGCAAAGGATACGAGGTTGTAGATCGAATTTCTTTGAACGAGCTGTTGAGTCTGCATGAGTCTACCTTGACGTTAGAAACTGCACGCTGAGCCCTAACATGATTCTTGATTGGTAGCAAAAGAAGAGAAGCCGCTGTAATTAGCGGCTTCTCTATTTATAATCATGAATCCAGTTCTGCCGCGGGTCTGCGTTTTTTACGGCTGCCCAGTTTGGTTAAATAATAAGTGAGAATGACAAATACCCCTATGATGCCAAAGTAAGTCAGAATAACCCAGAGTGCATTTGGACTGCCACTGCCAAATCCACCTTCTCCATGAGCACCCTTCATACGACTTGGCCGCTCCCCGGAGTTCGGATTCTCTGCATGGAAGTCATCTCCGCGCTGCTTGAAGCCCGCAGGCGGTGTTCCTGACTGTGTCATACTAAATACCGTCCCCAAACCTTGGACTCTGGACACGAATTGGGTCCCATACATCTGATAGCCGCCAAATAGCAGAATGAGAGCTGCCAGCACTTTTGCAATGATACCAAGCGGTGCCTTTGACGATTGGATTCTTGATATTTTTTTCGTGACATTAATGACCCATTTCCAGTGCAGACCGACGTGAACTCCGATTAATATCAGTACAAAGAAGGACACAGAGATATGGGAGACCTTAAACCAGGGTGTGTCTCCGATATGAAAGTTTGGAAATACGATCTCCGAAATCAAAATACCGCTTACCACAATAAAGGTCATCGAAATTAACAATAATAAGTTCAAGAGATAACTAAACCGGGTCATACCGGGTAATTTGCGATCGAACAGCTTGGCGGTTACTTTGACCACCCAGTTCAGATTCAGCAGGATGTGCGTAATAATGGCCACCGAGATGGCCAGCCCTGCTATCTCATGGAAGGATAGTCCACCGAGCACTCTCTTATTGAACAGCAGCACAAATGTGAGTGCCATAAGAATATCCAGAATAAACTTTACATAAGTCTCTTTTTTCATTAATTTGCCCCCAGCTAATCAGTTCTATGGCCTAAGCATATAGGTTCAACCTGAATTTATACTGAAGGCCTCACTTTAAATGGATAGATTAGTACAGCGGCTTGGGCTATTATACATGTTAGATATTACTGCCCTGCAAAGGGTGAACTCTCCATAAGAGTGGATAACAGGTGAATCGGATGAACAATAGGCAAAGAGAGATTTTACGCATGCTGCTAACGGAAGAGGACCGGCTGTGGTTAGTCCAGGATCTTGCCGATCAGGTAGGATGCTCAGAGAAGACCATCCGGAGCGATCTGAAAGTTATCGAAGAATATGTGGACAAGAACTCGGGGGCCAGTCTGGTGAGAAAGCCGGGTCTCGGTATATATCTGGAGATTGACGAAGCCGATCAGGCGGGGCTATTCCACAATCTGTACACGGAGGAGATTAGGCCCCGCCACGAGTCGGGCGAGGAGAGAGTTCTGCATCTGGCTTATCGGCTGCTGATGGATACGAGACCTATTGCCATTCAGGAGCTGGCTGCTGAGTATTTTGTGAACAAAACGATCATTCGCAAGGATCTGGACAAAATTGAAGAATGGCTGCAGCGCTTTGATCTATCCTTAATTTCCAAGCAGAGAGTGGGCCTTATGGTTGGAGGTTCTGAGAAGAACAAAAGGATGGCTCTAGCCCGCCTGGATCAGTTGATTGACAGCCAGGAGCTCACCGGACAGATGCTGAGGAAGCAGTTTGAGCCGCATGAAGTCTCCGCGGTCTACCATGAATTAAGAGATTTACAGAAGCGGCATTCCCTTCCGTTCACGGATGAAGCCTTTGAAAGTCTGATCCTGCATATTGTGCTGATGATCAAACGGACCAAGCTTAAACAGCCGATCTCTCTCCCGGAACAGGAAATTGAATTATTGCAGGAAAAAGCGGAATTTGCCTGGGCAGAGGAGTTCCTGCGGTGCCTGAGGCCGGTATTTGCTGTGGCTTTTCCCCGGGAGGAGGTCGCTTATTTAGCCTTACATCTGCTTGGCGGAAAATTCCACTATCGCGAGGAGAACGGCGAGGGGAAAGAGGAGACCACGCTGATGGACCGTGATTCAGACCTGCCCGGTCTAGTCAATCAGTTGATTCACAGGATGTCGGAGCGAAGCAAGATTCAGTTCGCGAAAGATGAGGTACTGATGAATGGCTTGAAGGTCCACTTATATGCGACATTGAACCGTCTTCGTTATGGTCTGCCCGTGTCCAATCCCATGCTGGCCGAGATCAAGAAGATGTATCCTTATATGTTCGACCGGGTTATCTTGGCGCTGGGGGAGCTTAGTGAAATGCTTCAGGTATCCATTCCCGAGGAGGAAGCAGCTTACTTGACCTTACACTTTCAGGCCTCTGTTGAACGTCTTCATCAAGACAGGGCCAATCCCAAAAAGGTGATCATTGTATGCCACATGGGCATTGGCATGTCCCAGCTGCTCAGGTCGAAGATCGAACGGAAATTTCCGTCCGTGCAGGTGAAAGCCTCTATGGCCAAAGCAGAAGTCATGGACTATCTGAAGAGTCATGAGGTGGATCTGGTCATTTCTACTGCTGATCTTCCTGAACTGAAGATTCCGCACATTCTGGTCTCTCCCCTGCTTGAGGCCAGGGACGAGCGAAGGCTGGAGCAGGAGATCAGAGGGCTTGATGAACCGGGCTCCAGACAAGAATCCGCCTTTTTAAAGTATACGACGCCATTTCTGATCTTTCTCCAGCAGGAGGCCAAGCGACCGGAACAGATCATCACCAAGCTGGCTCAGGTGCTGACGGACAAGGGATATGTGGAAGCGGGTTATTCGCTGAGCGCCTTGGCCAGAGAGAAGATGTCAGCTACAACCATCGGGGGAGGAATTGCCATTCCTCATGGCAGCCCACAGCTGATCAGGCAGTCGGCGATTGCTATCGCCACCTTAAAGCAGCCGATCACCTGGGGAACCGAGAAAGTGCAGCTTATATTCATGCTCGCCGTACAGAATGATGAACGGGAAGAAGTGCGGCAGCTATTCAGGGAATTATCCCTGATCAGTGAACGGCCGGCTTATGTTAATGCTTTGTCCAAAGAGACCGATGTGATGAAATTTCTAAGTAATCTGAAAGGTGAATTGGGTTAGACGGTTATAGTTGGAGCAGGCGGGACCTAGGGGTCCTGCTTTTTTTGTGGGAAGCAAAAAAACATTTTTTCCGGAAGTTCCGGTAAAAAATCAGTCAGATAACCACAACTCTGGTGTTTATACTTGAATTGTAAGCGGAAACATTAAGGCGAAGGAGAATGATCATGAAGATATTAGCGATTACCTCATGTCCTAACGGAATTGCACATACGTATATGGCGGCCGAGAATCTTCAGCGAGCGGCAGCTAAGCTTGGCATAGAGATGAAGGTCGAAACTCAGGGCTCAATTGGTGTGGAGAATGGACTAACCGAGCAGGATATCCGTGAAGCGGACGGGATCATTATCGCAGCGGATAAGACGGTAGTGAAGGATCGGTTCGTCGGCAAAAAATTGCTTGAGGTTGGCGTACAGGAAGGCATTCGCCATCCAGAAGAGCTGATCAAGCGGGTGATCAGCGGAGATGTCCCCGTCTACCGGGCTCAGCTTAGATCGGCTGAGGATATTAAGCAGGAGAAGAAATCGAAGCAAAATCCGGTGTACCGCCATTTGATGAACGGGGTATCTTACATGGTGCCATTTATCGTCATCGGCGGTCTCCTGATCGCAATCGCACTTACTCTCGGTGGTCAGAAGACTCCAGGCGGTCTGGTCATTCCGGAGGGTTCATTCTGGAAGACGATCCAGGATGTCGGATCGGCTGCATTTACGTTCATGGTCCCGATACTGGCGGGCTTCATCGCGATGAGTATTGCGGACAGACCCGGTCTTGCTCCGGGTATGGTGGGCGGATTTATCGCGGCTAACGGCAGCTTCTATGGAAGTGAGGCTGGAGCCGGTTTTATCGGGGGGATTATCGCCGGATTCTTGGCGGGTTATGTAGCACTGGGTATCAAGAAACTCAAGATACCAAAGGCACTGCAGCCGATCATGCCTATCATTATTATTCCGATACTCGCTTCCCTGATTGTCGGCTTAATCTTCATATTCGTCATTGGCGCTCCCATTGCACAGCTGTTCGAGGCTCTGACGGCGTGGCTTGCAGGTATGCAGGGGACCAGTTCGGTTCTGCTAGCTCTGATTCTTGGCGCGATGATCTCCTTCGACATGGGCGGTCCGGTGAACAAGGTTGCGTTCCTGTTCGGTTCAGCCATGATCGGAGAAGGCAACTATGAAATTATGGGTCCAATCGCGGCAGCCATCTGTATTCCGCCCATTGGTATGGGACTTGCGGCAATGATTAATAAGCGTAAATTTGAACAGTCTGAACGAGAAGCCGGTAAAGCTTCGTTCACTATGGGACTATTTGGGATTACTGAGGGCGCGATTCCTTTTGCTGCACAGGACCCGCTTCGGGTTATTCCAAGTATTATGGTAGGGTCGATGACCGGATCGGTTATCGCGATGCTCGGACATGTAGGTGACAGAGTAGCCCATGGCGGACCGATTGTAGCCGTGCTTGGCGCAGTTGACAATGTGGTTATGTTCTTCGTCGCCGTACTTGTAGGTGCTGCAGTAACCGTGGGTCTGATCAGTCTGCTGAAGAAAGATATTGCCGCTCCGGTTATGGCTGGAGAAGCTTCGCTTGAATCTCCAGCAGGCTCCGCTGGAGAGGGCGCAGTAACGACATCCGTGACGGCAGCTGTATCGTCGCCCTCAGCCCAGGAACGAACAGAGGAAGAGGCGCCAGCCGTTCATATTGAGAAATTGACGGATATTTTGACCATGGATTTAATTAATCTGGATCTTGTCGGAACCTCCCAGAATGACGTGATTGACGAAATGATTGGGACACTTAAGAGAACCGGTGCGGTAAGCTCTGCGGGTGATTTCAAAAAGGCTATATGGGACCGGGAAGAAGAAAGTTCGACCGGAATCGGCCTAAATATTGCGATTCCTCACGGCAAGTCGGACGCCGTACTTAAGCCAAGCGTGGTATTTGGCATTAAGCAGGATGGAGTCGATTGGAAGAGTCTGGACGGCAGCTCGGCCAAGCTGATCTTTATGATCGCCGTGCCGCGCAGCAGCAAGGAGAATGCGCACTTGAAAGTGCTGCAAATGCTGTCCCGCAAGCTGATGGACGATCCATTCCGAGAAGCGCTGCTTGCCGCGAAGACGAAGGAAGAGGCCTACCGGTTGCTGGATCAGGTCCATTGATCGGACTTGGGCCTAAGTTACTCCGATATAAAGAGGCTCCCCCGCTTGTTAGGGGGAGCCTCTTTTGTGTGCCTTTGAGGAAATAGAATCCTAGCTGGAGCGATGCATTTCTATTATGTAATCAAAATCAAAGATGTTAGACGATTTCATCAATATGCTTGCCAGGAGGGACTGGCTGTTTAATCATTTCAATGTAGGGTTCAATTCCCGATTGGGATGAGCTGTCTTCGGTGGTCCTGTCCTGTTTGTCCCGCTCGTCCTGCTTGTCCTGCAAGTCGGCAGGAGACTCCTTTTGAATAACGGGTGGATGTGCTGATTGGATAGTTTCTGTCATTTGATCTTGAGTGGTCTTAGCAATATCCACTATTTTTCCATCCAGATTTAAGGCTTTTCTGAATAGACTTGCCGACTTCGCCGGGTCGCTGTACTCCCAGGACTTGGCCTCTGTTCGCAGGGTAAGCTGTGCCATTCGGACAGAACCGGATTGCTTTAACTCATTTTTGGCAGATATGACGCTGTTCATAATGTAGGTTGAATACGCCTTTTGCTGTTCCTCGGGAGTTTGTTTATCTGGATCCTCCGTTTTGGTGTAAGTCTCGGTTTCTTTTTTCTTTTTGTTTTCTTCATCCAAACCTTGCGCCTTACGTTGTTGTTCAATGGATTGCTCACGGATTTTCGTTTCAATCTGCTGGATTTTCTCATCTATAGAAGCGAGTTCAAGCTTAACAACCTCTGGACTAACTCCATTCTTGAGCGCATTGCTCATATACTGGGAGCGTCGGTCAATCAGGGCCTGCTTTTGCTTATTCAATTCTTCGACCCGCTTCATTTGTTCCCTATCCGAAATCTTGATGACTGAATTGAGCTTCTGTCCTGTTGTGGCTGGACTTCGCTCGAGGCGATCGTGGTCGGCTAATCGATGTGACGAATGCGGACTAGTGCTAGATACATTCATGCTTAACCTCCTATTAATAACGACTTTGTTAAATAAAGTAAAACTATTCTATATATCGGTATTTCTTAGGGTTTTCTAAATAATTGTATGTCGCCTATATGGATGAATATCCAGGGGTGTATGGACTCGATCCGCCATGATAACGCATATAGACACAAAAGAGGCCCCCCGCAGGATGGAGGAGCCTCTATCTAGGATTACAGTGCAATTAGGACAGCCGCTTAAGGAAGCACATTACCCGCTGCACGGTAAATGCTGTACCATTCCTCACGGGTCAGGTGGACATCACCGGCCTTACAGCAGTCCTGCAAGCGTTCAATATTCATCGTTCCGATCACCGGCTGCATGTGGGCAGGATGGCGGAGTAGCCACGCGACCGCAATGGTCGTATTACTAACTCCATATTTACCGGCAATTTCGTCAATCTTCTGATTCAGTTCCGGGAACTTGTCACTTCCAAGGAATACGCCTTCAAAGAATCCGTATTGGAAAGGAGACCAAGGCTGAATGGTGATGTCGCTGAGTCTGCAGTAGTCCAGGATGCTGCCATCCCGGTTCACCGCTGCCTCGTTCTCCATATTCACGTTGAACCCGCTGGAGATCATCGTAGAGTTGGTGATGCTTAACTGCAGCTGGTTAGCTACAAGCGGCTGCTTCACGAATTTCTTGAGAAGCTGAATTTGCATCGGATTCTGGTTCGATACACCGAAGTGGCGAACTTTGCCGGAGGACTCCAGCAGATCGAAAGCCTCGGCAACTTCTTCCGGCTCTACGAGAGTATCGGGACGGTGCAATAGCAGGACATCCAGGTAATCCGTTCTCAGACGCTTCAAGATACCATCCACGGACTCCAGAATGTGCTCCTTGGAGAAGTCGAACATCCCTTGACGGATACCGCACTTGGATTGGAGGATGATCTTCTCCCGGATATCCGCATTCATATGAATCGCATCTGCGAAGATTTCCTCACATGCGCCGCTGCCGTAAATGTCAGCATGATCGAAGAAGTTAGCTCCTTCTTCCAGTGCCGTCTGCACAAAGCGCTCAGCCTCCGGCTTGTCCAGCGAATTAATACGCATGCAGCCAACAGCAATGACAGGCACATCTAAAGTGCTGCTTCCAAGCTTTATCGTTCTCATGATAGAATTCCTCCTCGGATGATGGGGTAGCATTAAAGACAATAAGTGATATATGTAACAACAGGATTAGCTTTAACGTTGTCCATTGTAAACGTTATCACAAATAACAAGGAATCTCAAAATTGTTAAGTTGAAAACTAGCAATTTCTTAAATTTCACACTATCATAAAAAGGTAAGTGACTATATAATATATTGTAACTATACAACAACAAATTTGATGTTTATAACCATAATATAGACACCAGTATGTAGGAGGGATTTATGTGGAGATAGGGATTAGCACATTTGTAGAAACAACGCCAGACGTTCACACCGGCGAGGTGATCAGTCACGCCCAGCGGCTTCGCGAAGTAGTTGAGGAGATTGTACTTGCAGATCAGGTAGGGCTGGATGTATTTGGGGTGGGTGAACATCATCGTGAGGATTATGCGGCGTCTTCCCCTGCCGTTGTGCTCGCAGCGGCAGCCTCACAGACTTCAAGAATTCGGCTGACCAGTGCGGTCACCGTTCTTTCCTCTGCCGATCCGGTGCGGGTATTTCAGGACTTTGCCACACTCGATGGAATATCGAACGGGCGCGCGGAGATTATGGCAGGCCGGGGTTCTTTTATCGAATCCTTCCCTTTATTCGGGTATGATCTGGATGATTATAACCAATTGTTCGAGGAGAAGCTTGAACTCCTGCTCAAAATTCGTGAGTCCGAGAAGGTAAGCTGGAGCGGCGGGCATCGGCCGGCTATTGATAACCTTGGTGTATATCCCCGCCCGGTTCAGAATCCTCTTCCCGTATGGATTGGCAGTGGTGGCAACCAGGAATCCGTTGTCCGTGCTGGTCTGCTTGGCCTTCCGCTGGTG
>RCUN01000580.1_pt1 | contig 18583 bp, 20 predicted proteins | sample 2166181 | NCBI WGS metagenome assembly RCUN01 (sample SAMN09932603, study PRJNA488358) | compost metagenome | feature: garden; material: soil; isolation source: compost soil in crotononitrile-enriched culture | place: Germany: Experimental Botanical Garden Goettingen | collected 2016-01-27 | reverse complement strand
GATCCGATCCAGGCCATTCAATGACGAACGCCTGCCTTACAGCGGCAGGAGCCTTTCGGCCAACCGGAAAATCGAACCAGAGTGACTGGGATTCAAATCAGGATTATTCGGGCATTCGCCGCAGCCGGGACTGAGGGTCGACCGGCGCCTGCAAGCGCCCGAGCGAGGCATGCTAGCACAGATGAACGGTCGTGGCGGTGCACAGGTTTTATGCCAGGGCAAATCCGGCGTTTTTGTGCCAGAGTGATGAACTTGATCCCCGCTTTACCCCTCAGATAAAAAGACACTGACCCCAAAAGGAGCATCCCGGCATGCGTCTGAATCGTTTATTCGCTGTAGTCGCCCCCATCGTCCTGTTGCTGCCCCTGGCCGCCCACGCCGAATGGCCGAAGGGTGAGCGTGAGAAATACATGGCTCAGTGCACCGAAGCGGCCACTCCGCAGATCGGCGCAGCTGGTGCCAAATCCCACTGTGCTTGCGGTGCAGACGCGATCAAATCGTACCCGGCTAAGGACCTTCAGTCCTTGATGGACAACACGGCCAGCGACTCCCTGAAGCAACAGGCCCTGACCCAAATTTCCAAGTGCAAGGCCAACAATCCGGCGAAAAAATAAGCCTGAAACCACCTAAAAAATGCGCTTTCAACCGGTGAAAAACCGCTGAAAAGCACTTTTTTCGACAAATTACGCAGGTTTTACAGCTTTTTTTATCGTCTTTACTTTCGGCTGAAAGCCTTTTAAAACGGGGCTTTCAGCCATATCAGGCAACAAAGAATGTGCGACTGTAGGGCAAACAGCACCTGTGGGGGGCTCCCAAAGCGAACATTTCGACTATGATACCCCGGTGTGCCCAGTTGGCCTGAGCAGCACAGTACTACTGAAAATATATGTTTCTTGGAGATACACCATGTCTAATCGCCAAACCGGCACCGTTAAATGGTTCAACGATGAAAAAGGCTTCGGCTTCATCACTCCTCAAGGTGGCGGTGACGACCTGTTCGTACACTTCAAAGCTATCGAAAGCGACGGTTTCAAAAGCCTGAAAGAAGGCCAGACTGTTTCCTTCGTGGCTGAGAAAGGCCAAAAGGGTATGCAAGCTGCTCAAGTTCGCCCAGAGTAATTTCCAGGCGCACTAAAAAAACCCCGTCCATGTGACGGGGTTTTTTGTGGGCGTCGTAAAAGCCTGAGCGATCAGCCGCAGTTGACGCGGGTGACGACCCGATTGGCATCGGTGTTGAGGTTCAGACGGTCGGAGCGGTACTCCAGCGTCACCATGTCGGTCGGCTGCAGGAATCGCGCGTTCTGCGCACCAGCACGGGTACGCGCCTGCTCCAGCAGCTCGGGAGAAGCCTGTTTGCCGATGGTGAATTCGGCCGCTTTGGCCTCGCAACGGCTGTGACCTGTGTCAGTCGTCGTTACAGGGTCAGTTGCCGACTCGTTGGTGGCAGTGCTGCAACCCGCCAGCAGGGAAACGGCCAACAAAGTACCCAATGACGCGAGCTTCCAAGGCATGAAGCCTCCTATTTTCGAGAGTTAAGCTGAGATCGTGCGACCGCCAATCCGGCGTTTGGTTTCACAGGGAGCCCAAGCACCCTGCCCTTCGCCTCGGACAAACGGCAAGTTTGCCTGAGCATCGCCCTGCCCTTCACCCTTCAATCGTGACTGAATATGAACGGTGCTCAATACACGTCGATGTAATCGAAAGCCGGACGTGGCCAGTTCTGCTTCAGCGCATTGAAGATCTGCATGACCCAGACCTCATCGCTGGCCGCGACCCGCCCAACATAACCGGAGCCCCTGGCCCAGGTTTCCAGACGGAACAGCAAGCCGTCGATATCGGTGCCGCCCACGACCCCCGATGAAATATAGGCGATGCCGCCCTTGGTCACACGCAACTGCGTATGTTCATCGTCGCTGGCCGCCGCCAACAGTTGACGCACCGCTTCAAGGGTCAAGCCGTCGGGAGTGTTCAAATCGATCTGCACAGCACAATCCTTGAAAATCCATCAAAGACCAAGTGTCGCATAGCCCTCCACTCATGCCTAAGTCGGAGTGCCAAACTCGCCGCAAAATGGTTAACTCGAGGCTCAGACTTCCCCGACCGCACGAGCGCCATCATGACCACTGTAAGTATCGACGCCGACATCAAAGCAAAGTGGCAGGACGGCCATAGCTCTTACAGCCCGGGTACGACGGAAGAGCTTGCAATCATCGGCATCGATCTACTGGTCAGAGACCTGGGAACCGAAGCTGCCCAGTCCTTCATCGAACAGGTGTTCGAGAAGCACCTGGCAGACCACAAGAGTGCAACTGACTCGGCGTAAAAGCCTGCGACTGTGAGACTTACTTCAAACGACCCAGTCGCTCGGTCAGCAGATCGAAAAAGCCCTGCGCGTCACCGCCGTTAACCCATAAGGCATTCTTGGGCGCTTTGAGGCGGTCATGCCAGTCGACGATGGTCTGGCCGAAGGTCGGACCTTCGCGACTGTCGATCACCACATTGACCTCGCGCCCGCTGAACAACTGCGGCCTGAGCAGCCAGGCGATGACGGCGGCGTCGTGCACCGGGCCACCCGGGATGTCGTAGTGCTCCATATCGGCCTTGATGTAGTCATTCAGAATATCGACCACCAGCCTGCTGGCACGGTTGTTCAACGCGGCTATCTGCTTCAGGCGCTCGTCGCTGGTGAGGATCTTGTGGGTCGCATCCAGAGACAGATAGGTCAGCTTCAATCCGCTCTTGAGCACCACCTCGGCCGCGTGCGGATCGGCGAACAGGTTGAATTCCGCCACCGGTGTGATGTTGCCACCGTTGAAGTGCGCACCACCCATGATCACCACTTCCTTGATGCCCTGAACGATTCCAGGCTGCTGGATTAGCGCCAGGGCCAGGTTGGTCTGTGGTCCGAGAATGGCAAGGGTGATGCTGTGGGGCGTGGCGGCCATCAGCGTATCGATCAGGTAGTCGATGGCATTGCCCTCGGCCAAGCCTGCCTTCGGTTCGTACACGGCGACACCGGACAGGCCTTCCTTGCCATGGATGTCCTCGGCATAGATCGGCGTGCGCATCATCGGCTTCGGCGCCCCGGCATACACTGGAACCTCCTCGCGCCCCGCCCATTCGCGCGCCAGCCGCGCGTTTCGCGAGGTCTTGTCCAGGCGTACGTTGCCAGCAACAGTGGTCAACGCACGGACGTTCAATTCATTGGGTGATGCCAGCGCAAACAGCAACGCCACCACATCGTCGGCACCAGGGTCGGTGTCGATGATGAGGTCGATTTTCTCCGGACGATTCAAAACGTTACTCCGGCAACCAGCACGATGTTGCAGTACGGCTGGCATTCGCCCGTGCGCACGATCGCCCGGGCCTGTCGGCTGAGAACCTTGAATTGTTCGTGGCTGAGCAACTCACGCTGCCCCAGCGCCCCCTCGGCATTCAGTTCGTCCAGGGTCGACAGTGCCGATGGTTTTTTCTCCAGGATTTCCTGGGCCAGCACATGGCTTTCAACCTGCATTTCGCTGAGCACCACCTTCAGGGTGCTGATGAAATCCGGAATGCCGTGGGTCAGCGCCAAGTCGATCAGTTCGACCCCGGGCGGTACCGGCAGCCCCGCATCACCGATCACCACTTTGTCGCCATGACCCAGGGAGGCGATCAGTCGCGACAGTGCAACGTTGAGCAACGGAGTCTTTTTCATGCTGGCTTGAACGCCTGTACTTCGCAAAGGGAGGGAATCGACGGTTGCGCGCCGGCTCGGGTGACCGACAGCGCCGCAGCCACCTGACCGAAGCGAATCGCCTCGGCTTCGCTCTTGCCGCCCGCCAGCGCGGCAGCAAAACCGCCGACGAAGGTATCGCCAGCCGCCGTGGTGTCGACCGCCTTCACGATCGGCGCGGGGAAGTGTTCAAAGCCCTTGCCATCGGCAAACAGCGAACCCTGGGCGCCGAGGGTGATGATCACTTTGCCCGCGCCCATCTCGATCAGTCGGGTCGCAGCGATTTCCGCGGTTTGCCGAGAGTCCACCGGCAAACCACTCAGTGCCGACGCCTCGCTCTCGTTGGGAATCAGGTAGTCGATATTCGCGTACCAGTCCGCTGGCAATGGACGGCTGGCCGGGGCCGGATTGAGGATCACAGTCTTGCCCAATTCGCGACTGCGCTTGAGCGCGTGACCCACCGTGGCGTCCGGCACTTCCAGCTGACAAATGATCACATCGGCAGCCTGCAGGACCGAATCGAAGCAGCCGATCAACGCAGGCGTCAACGCGCCGTTGGCACCGGCAACGATCACGATCGCATTCTGGCTATTGTCATCAACCACAATCAACGCCACGCCGCTGGAGCCTTCCACGGTGGTGACGGCCTGACAATCGATCTGCTCGGCCAACAACGCCTCACGCAGCTCTTTACCGTAGGCATCGCTGCCCACACAACCAACCATCGACACCTGCGCGCCCAATCGCGCGGCAGCCACTGCCTGATTGGCGCCCTTGCCACCGGATACCGTGGTAAACGACTCGCCGATCAGCGTCTCGCCACCGCGCGGCAGCCGTGGCGCCCGGGTGACCAGGTCCATGTTGAGGCTGCCAATTACCACTACTTTTGCTGACATACATTGCTACTCATTCATTCGGTTTCAGCGACGCTTTTAATTAACGGAATTGCGCAAATACGCCGGCCAATGGCGCGGTCGATTCGCGCATGACGATGCTGGGCGTCACGATCCTTTGTTCGGTGACCAGAGCCGGCGTGGCGATCCGGCGCAGCAATACTTCAGCCGCCATCTCGCCCAACTGCAGGATCGACTGCCCCACGGTGGTCAACGCCGGATAGACGTAGCGACTCATCTGGATATCGTCGAAGCCGATCACCGACAACTCGGTCGGTACACGGACATTGCGCTCGGCAGCGGCTCGCAGCACACCGATGCCGATCATGTCGTTGGCGGCGAAGATCGCGCTGGGTGGATTGCGCTCCAGCAGGATCGCCGCGGCGTTGTAGCCGCCGGTGCTGGTGAAATCGCTTTCCAGCATGCGCTCACTCGGCACTTCGATGCCCGCTTGTTTCAGGGCCCGGCAAAATCCGGCCAGACGCATTTGCGCCACGCTAGTAGTCGCCGGGCCGCTGATGGTGGCGATGTCCCGATGCCCCAGCTCCAGCAGGTGCCGGGTGGCCAGGTAGGCACCGTATTCGTGATCGATGCGCACCAGGTCTGCATCGACGCCGTCCAGTCCGCGGTCGACAATCACCATCGGCGTGCGGACATTCGACAAGCCCTGTGCCAACCCGCTATCGCCGCCCGCTGAGGCGACGATCAGCCCGTCGATGCGTTTTTCAAGCAACACGCGCAGGTAGCTGCGCTGCTTGTCCGGGTTATCGTCGGAGTTGCAGAGGATCACGCAATAGCCATTGCGCTCGCAGTAATCCTCGATGCCCCGGGCCAGTTCGGCGAAGTACGGGTTGAGGCTGTTGGGCACCAGCAAACCGATGGTCGCCGTGGTTTTGGCCTTGAGCGACCGGGCCACCGCGCTGGGGACGTAGTCGAGGGTCTTGATGGCCGCCTCGACCTTGATCCGCACTTCTTCGCTGACCGGCCGGGTCTTGTTCACCACGTGGGAAACCGTGGTGTAGGAAATCCCTGCGAGTGCCGCCACATCTTTGATCGTTGCCATGACTCAGGTCCGCCGGCTTGCGCGCTGACTGCGATAGGTATCGAGCACCACCGCGACGACGATCACCGCGCCGGTGATGATGCGCTTGGTCGGCTCGGATGCGCCGATCTGCGCCAGACCGGCCGCCAATACGGAAATGATCAACACCCCGAAGAACGTACTGATGACCGAACCGCGACCGCCCATGAGGCTGGTGCCACCGATCACCACCGCGGCGATCACTTGCAGTTCGAGACCGGAGCCGGCGTTCGGGTCTGCCGCTTCCAGGCGCGAAATCTGAAACAGCGCGGCGATACCCGCCAGCAACCCCATCAGGCTGAACACCAGGATCTTGTAGGGCTTGGGATTGATCCCCGCCAGCCGTACCGCTTCTTCGTTGGTGCCGATGCCGATCAGGTAGCGACCGAACACGGTACGGGTCAATACAGCCTGGGCGATGAAGATGATCAGCAAGGCGATGATAAACGATGGCGAAATCCCGAAGGCGATCGGGTTGGACAACCAGGCGAAGGCATCACCAATGTACGCCGTGCGCGAACCTGTCATCTGATACGCCACGCCGCGAGCCATTTCCAGCACGCCTAGGGACACGATGAACGATGGAATGCGCCAAGCCACGGTGATCGATCCGGTGATGGTCCCCGCGAGTGCGGCCGCCGCCATGCCGAGCAATGCGGCGGGCAGGACGCTCCAGCCCCAGCCGAGAATCGCCACGCTGACCGTCGAGGCGGCGAGCGCCAGCACCGAGCCCACCGACAGGTCGATGCCGCCGATGATCAACACGAAGGTCATGCCGACCGCCAGGACCATCAGATCCGGAATCTGGTTGGCCAAGGTGCTGAAGGTGTCGTAGGACAGGAAGTGGCTGCTCAGGGCCGAGAACAGCACGACCATCGCCAGTAACGCACCGGCCAGGCCCAGATAAGTGCCGAGGCCATAAAAGTTGCCACTGCGTTTGCCGGGCGAAGATACGGTTTTCATGGAAGATCCCTAGGCGCGGCTTCGTTGAGCAGCGCATCACGTTTTTGGTAGCCGGCAAAAGCGGCGGCAAGCAAGTCATCCTGGGTCCAGCTGTCGCGCTCGAAGGTGTCGATCAGCCGCCCCGCCGACAGCACGCCGATGCGGTCGCAGATCAGCATCAATTCGCGCAGGTCACTGGAGACCACCACCAGCGCTTTGCCCTGGCGGGTCAGTTCACCGAGCAACGCATAAATGTCGAACTTGGCGCCGACGTCGATACCGCGAGTCGGCTCATCGAACAACAGCACCGAGCAGTCGCGCTCCAGCCAACGGCCGATCACCACTTTCTGCTGATTGCCACCGGACAGCTCGGACACCAATTGCGCCGGGCCGGAACTGCGGATGCGCATGGCGTCGATCTGACGCTGGGCCAGGGACGCTTCGTCGCCGGGATTGACGAAGCCGCTGCTGGAAATACGCGGCATGTTGCCCAGCGCGATGTTGGCGCCGATCGATTGCGTCAACAGCAAGCCTTCACCCTTGCGGTCTTCGGTGATCAGGGCAATGCCGTGAGCGACTGCGTCGACCGGGGATCGGATGCTGACGACTTGCGCCGGCGAACCCAGCGCAACGGTGCCGCTATCTGCGATATCGGCGCCGAAGATCAGCCGCAGCAACTCGGTGCGCCCTGCTCCGATCAAACCGGAAATGCCGAAGATCTCGCCGGCGCGCACTTCGAAGGACACGTCACGAACCTTGTCGGCACGAGACAGGCCCGTGACCGTCAACGCCGCAGCGCCGATCTTGCGCGGGCCCATGTCGATGTGTTCGCCCAGCTCACGACCGACCATCAACGTGACCAGTTGCTCGCTGTTGTAATTGGCCATCGGCTCGACGCACACCAGATTGCCGTCGCGCAATACCGCAATGCGCTGGGCAACCCGCGCCAACTCTTCGAGGCGATGGGAAATGTAGATGATCGACACGCCGCGAGCTTGCAAGCGAGTGATCTGTTCAAACAGCATCTCGACTTCACGGGTTGTGAGCATGGCCGTCGGTTCGTCGAGGATCAGCACGTGGCAATCGCCGATCAGGTTGCGGGCGATCTCGACCATTTGCTGGTGACCGATGCCCAGTTCGCCGACCAGGGTGTCCGGATCGATCGCATCGAGACCGACCTGAGCCATGGCTTCGATCGCCGCTTTGCGCAGTTGCTTGCGACTGATCCAGCCTCCGTTGCTGGGCAAGTTGTCGAGAAACAGGTTTTCCGCCACCGACAAGGTCGGCAGCAGATTGAGTTCTTGCATGACCATGCGGATGCCGAGGTCTTCCGCCTGAGTGCGGCTGCCCGGTCGGTAATCCTGCCCCTGGAATTGCATCTGGCCAGTGGTCGGCGTGACCAGCCCACCAATGATCTTCGACAGCGTGCTTTTGCCCGCGCCGTTCTCACCGGTCAGCGCCAGCACTTCACCGCGCATGAGCGTCAGGTCGATGCCGGTCAGGACCGGTTGGGCGTAGGTCTTGCCGATGCCGCTGACCGAGAGGACAGCGTTCGGGTCGCGAACGGACATAAAAACTCTCCATGCGCTCGCCCGGACGGGCGAGCGCCATTGTGTCGCCAGAGGATTACTTGGTAACCAGCTCTACCGGCGTCTCGATCACACCGTTCGCGCTGCTGTCGACTTTTTCGCCCTTGATGATTTTCAGCGCCGTCTCGATGCCGAACACCGCTTGTTTGGCGGCAAACTGGTCAGCCGTGGCCAGCACTCGACCGTCCGCGAGCATGGGCTTGATGGCGTTGATGTTGTCGTAGCCGACGACTTCAACCTTACCGGCCTTTCCCGCAGCACGTACCGCCGACACTACACCGAGCGCCATGCTGTCGTTACCGGCCAGCAGGGCTTTGGTTTGCGGGTATTCGCTGAGGATCGACGCGGCAACCTTGTTGCCCTTGTCGATTTCCCAGTCACCGGACTGCACCGACACAACCTTGATCTGCGCGGCTTCCATCGCGTCCTTGAAACCCGCGGTGCGGGCCTGGGCGTTGGTGGTCGTGGACACACCTTCGATGATGCCGACTTCGTCACCGGCCTTGAGTTTCTTGGCCAGGTACTCACCGACCAGACGCGCGCCTTTGCGGTTGTCCGGACCTACGAACGGAACACTGATGTTTTTGCTTTTGACCACGGCCGGATCAAGCTGATTGTCGATGTTGATCACGGTGATACCGGCATCGATGGCTTTCTTGATCACCGGCACCATGGCTTTGGAGTCAGCCGGCGCGATGACCAGCGCATCGACCTTGGCCAGAATCATTTGCTCGACGATGCGCGTCTGGCCCGCGGTATCCGTTTCGTCCTTGATGCCGTTGGAAATCAGCTCGAACTCGCCGGAGTGATCTTTCTGGTAGGCCTTGGCGCCGTCTTCCATGGTCAGGAAGAATTCGTTGGCCAGGGACTTCATCACCAAGGCGACTTTAGGTTTGGCAGGCGTTTCAGCGAAAGCCGAAGAGACAGGCAGCGCAGCAGAGGCGGCAGCCAGCATAGCGACAGCAAGAAGACGTCCAGCGAATGGCAGCTTCATGGGTTCACTCCGATCTTATGATTATTGTGAGCAACGCTTGCGCTGGCGTAAGCTACTTCGCTTTCCCCATGGCCATAATGCGCCGGGAAAGCCGCGCAAACGTTTGCGTAGACCGAACTATGCGAATCCCGCCGTCATTTGTCAACAATCAGAAATCGGTATTGATTAAAGGACGAATCCGCTGCTTCGCCCTTCAATGCTCAGGCCGTGGTGTTGACCACGTTGCCGCTGGTGGAGCCCTGGGACATTTCCTTGAGCAACGCCGCCGCGACCTCCATGAGTGCGCCGCTGGTCTGCGCGATCTGACCCTGAATGGACATCACCGCCTGCGACTTGGCCTCAGGCGTCGGATAGCTCGCAGCCTGGGCCGCCGCCAGTTGCTGTTGCTGCTCCTGCAGTTGCTTCTGCAACTCTTTCATCCGCTTGAGCAGCATTTTCACGGTGACATTGAGACTGTCGCCGCTGTCCGCGCTATCGGCCTGGCTGGCTTCTTGCGCAGGGCCGCCAGTCCTGACTTGTTTGCTCGGTTCTTTTTCAACGCCCAGCGCCTCGTCGGAAGCGTCCGCCTCTGCCTGGTTCATCGCATTGATCGTCGCTGCGGTTTTACCGCCGATGGTGACTGTACCCGGGTTTGAAAAACCGATCGTCAGTGACATGTGAACTCCCTAAAAAAGCGTTTCCCAGAACAACCATCGGCCTCAAGGCCGATTTCTTTAGTCGAGAATCCCGAGCCGGCAACCGGTTTCATTCGAAAGAAGCCGTAGTCCCTTTCGGTGAACCGAACGCGAAAGCCTCCATTGTTCGGAAACCCGGATAAACGCTTCGCCCCACCATTTTCAAATCCATAAAATATTGATGTAAATCATCAAGTTAAACATTTCTCCAAAGCAAAGTAGGGCTGGTACAGATCCTGCTCCCTAGCCTGCACCCCGAGCATTCAGATCGGCTTGGGGCGCATCTAGATGAACCTGCATCAGCACCGTCTCACTACTAGAGAGAAAAATAATGAAATCTGCTTTCAACACTTTGGTTCCGGGCGCTTTGGCCCTTCTCCTACTCCTGCCCACCGCCCTTCAGGCGAAAGAAGTCGAAACCCAGACCAAGCTCGCTAACGTCGTAGTCCTTGCCACCGGCGGCACCATCGCCGGCGCCGGCGCGAGCGCCGCCAACAGCGCCACCTATCAAGCGGCGAAGGTTGGCGTCGAACAATTGATCGCCGGCATTCCCGAGCTGAGCAAACTGGCAAACGTGCGTGGCGAACAAGTCATGCAGATTGCTTCGGAAAGCATCACCAACGAAAACCTGCTGCAACTGGGTCGTCGCGTGGCCGAACTGGCCGATAGCAAAGACGTCGATGGCATCGTCATCACCCACGGCACCGACACCCTGGAAGAAACCGCTTACTTCCTCAACCTGGTAGAAAAAACCGACAAGCCAATCATCGTCGTCGGCTCAATGCGTCCGGGCACCGCGATGTCCGCCGATGGCATGCTCAACCTGTACAACGCCGTGGCCGTGGCCAGCAGCAAGGATGCGCGAGGCAAAGGCGTGCTGGTGACCATGAACGATGAAATCCAGTCGGGTCGCGACGTCAGCAAAATGATCAACATTTATCTGTAGGCGCCTCTCTTTCTCCGCGATGTTGACAAGCTAGAAATGCCTTCCTACGCTGAATAGACACACCATATATGGGGGATTCCCCAATGTTGATCAGGCGAGTGAATGGGATTCAATGGGCAGGAGGCGGCCTCGACAGCTACGCCATCCTTGAGTCTGGAGCACTGGATAACCAGTCAATAGTTGTCCCGCCTACCCTCTATTTGCTTGATCTAGCCAAACGTGGCCGAAGCGAGCACACGATAAAAGCAAATGCCGACGATTTAAAACTCTTATTTGAAACGCTCAAGAGATTCGATATCGACTGGAAGGATCTTACAGATAACGAAATGGCTGGTTACTTGGAGAAAATCCTTCAAAACGAACACAATCTTAGTAATGAGTCAATAGACCGCCATATTTCCACGGCAAGAAACTTCTACAATACCTCCTTCAAAAATGGCCTATTAAGTTCCGAAAAAAACTTCACATTTAACTATGTAAAGTCTCACCACCTCCGTCATCAAGGTGAAGGCAACGGTAGCCCAAAGTTCAACCTCCGACAACAGTACCTGAGCAAAAAACTTTTCAACTTGATATTAGCACACGCACAATCAAGAAATAACTTCGTGCGAGAACGAGATGAACTGGTTTTACTGTTCGGTTATCACTGCGGACTAAGAACGAGCGAAGTCACCTCACCAGATAACTTGCAAACACAAAACCTGATTGAAAAAATCAGCGAAGCCGATGCAACTGAGCATCTGACCATAACAATCCCGATAATCGGTAAGGGAAGCAAAGTCAGGTACGTTTTAGTAAATCCATACATGGTTAATAAAATACGAAGATTTCTGTACGGAGCGCGCGCTCAATTACCCGCAGGTAGTTTACTGTGCTCCGTTAAAGGTGAGCCCCTTTCAGAATCCCACGCCACCCGCTTATTCAAAACTACGCGCGACATCGCACTACCCGAACTAAAAAAAGAGATTCAGGATGCTTATACGAACACACCCGATCAATACACAGTATCCTTTAAATCGATAAAGCTAACAGTCTTTCATTCTCTTAGACATACGTTTGCCACAAATCTTGTAGATTATTGCTACAAGAACGGGATTGACCCATATCAATATATTGCCGAACAATTGGGACACGAGAGAGAAGAAACAACTAAAGAATATATCACTTTTGAGGCAAATATATTTAGCAGGGATAAAACAAGAAATAAACTCATCTCACGCATGGAGCCGGATGATGAATAGCAATAGTAGCTTAGAGCTCATTCGAGATCCCGCGCCCGAGTCTGATGAGTTCACGGCGTGCTTTCGTTATAAAACAGATTCCGGTGCCGATGCGACCAAGAGCCTACATATCGCTGAAAAACTCAGAACTTTCCCAATATGCATGATCACTCTTGAATATTTTAAAACATTCGAGAACTACCCGTGCGAAACAATATTCAATAAGCTGTTCTTCGCTGACAGTTTCACAAAATTTATTGCAGAGAATTACGACACAAAGGAACAACTTCCACCAAACGTCGTAACTCTTTTTACTAAATCAAGCTTTCTTTATGCCAAACCAAGTTCATTGAGACAGGTGTGCTCTTGCATTCGTACAATACTGCACTGGGGTGTTGAGCAAAAAACCTTCACAAGACTATCAGAAACTGACCGCCGCTCCTACCTTGCTATATTAAAAGACATTCCCTCCATACCTTCATCTACGGAAACTGATGAACCCCGCCTAGCCCTCTCACAATTGATCGAGGGTTACGAAGTTGACGACTTAGACTTGCTCGACTCTTTAAATCACTTTTGCTGGAACTTCCTAAAAATTTTGCAACGTCACCGTGAACTGTTAAAAGCTGATAAGAGTGTTTCTGACACACTTGACGCACTTAGCAAAATTGATGACAGGTCAATTGATATTGCGACTTGGACAAGCACAACAGCAGATCTTTCAAAGTACCGAACAATTTTTGACGCCGTTGTTAAAACCAAAGATCTAACCATCAAAGAACGTATGCTTTTTTCCTGTAATAGCTACCGTGACAGCTTAGTCAAAGCCAACACGCTCAGCAGTGCGACGCAGCTGGAAGAAGCCCTTTCAAAATGTACTTGGATGGATGGCTCACTTAGACAATTTGGCGACCCGACAAAAGGGAAGCTGTATGCAACGTTTCTCGACATGGACTTTAAGCATTTGATAGCGCCGTTACCCGTAGAAGAAATTTGTCTCAGGTGGGTAATGGCAGCAGATCGAATCCAAAGCTCCGGGCAACAAGGCATCAAAAGAAGCGATGTCCTAATAACTCCGACTCACTGCACTGTGGCCTACACTAAAAAAAGAATCAAGAAAGCCATCAGATGCTCTACGGCATATCCAAAAAAATCCTGGCAATATAAAACGTACGCTTATTATACTGAATTAAGAAGAGTGACTGACAGTTATTTCCCCAACGATACTCATAATTCATTTTGGCTGTACAAATCCCCATTTAAGCAACATCAACATATTGGCTCAAGAAATTATCGCCTCCTTGTACTGTCCTGCCTACCATATTCACATCTACATCAAGAGATTATAACGCGCGAGCCAAAAACGATTCCATTCATACGACTTTTAACTAAAGTACTGAATAGAGGTACAGGCCATCCAAAGCATCATTTAATCCCTGATTCATATCCGAGCAGCGTAAAAAAAACAGAAGCATCCGACGATATCGCATTCAAAATCTGCCCTGGGGCAATTGCGCAATCACGAGCAATTGTAGATGACGATAGCGTACCAACAAATACTCCTTATGATCGCTATGCAAAAGAAGTTGTCGACGCCGATAGCACGGCCCACAGCGTTAACACAAAGGAGTTCATTTACAAAGCGCGTAGCGAGACCATACATAGAAAAGCCAAACGCTCTTCCTTTTCTAAAGCAGTTAATGCGCTGCAGGAACATGATGCGAGAAGGCTGCTAGCAATGCTCAGCGACACAAAATACCTATCATTGAAACAAATAAAAGAATTCTTGGGCTGGCCCACAGGTTGCTTCAGCGCCACGAAAATTTCAGAATTCAATGAATTAGTCAGCGCAGCAGAAAAGAAAGGTTACAAGTGCACACCGTTCGGAACACTATTTGAAGACAAGAGTGGAAAAAAAATAATCATCAAAAGTCCTGTTACCGTTGCATTGATGTTGTCTTATAAAGAAGCATGTGATGAAGCCGCTAACGAAGCCGATAACGATGAGCAAGCCCTGGCATTAAGTCTTCAGTCGAGTCATATATCAATTATGCTTGAATCATTTGACAGCAAGATATTGAAGGAAGGACACAATCTACATTTAGGTCATGAATTCCCAAAAGTTTCGATATGAGAGATTATCATGCCTGACAGAACCGAAGCCCAACATTATGTTATCAACCAACTTGGCAGCGATTATTTTTTCGTTAAAGATGCTAAAAGCGAAGCGCCCCGAAAAATAAATTTTAATTGGCAGTGTAGTATCGAGAAGCGTGTCTGGGCACAAAACACTTTCTTACTTTCCTCAAATTTTTTGAGTACAAATCGTTCAGGCCCTATGGATGTGCGAAGCTGCAGTGCGTCGGTTGTTGACGCGGTTCTTCTCAAAAAACTTTGCGAATACTGGGAAAAAAAATTTCCAACAAAACCTTTATGGAACTGGAACAGGTCAGAAGTCAAAGAAATGGTGCGTAGCATTATGATCAGAGACTTCTTACCCGGCGGCGATCCGATTCTGTACGCTGCGGGTAATCTTAACCATTTCTGCTCTTGGTTATCTCTCTCTCATGAAGCTTACCTTGATGGTCGAATCATCGACGGAATAAGTTTCAAAACAACATCAAACTTTAAAAAGGAAGTGATGGATCCTTTAATGACGTATTTGGATTCGGAATACGCTGAATGGATGTACGGTGGATCGTATGGCTCAATCTCTCCCGCGATTGCGTCGTTATTGCTTGCTCACTCGATTCAAATTTTTGAGTCCGACAAACTTATTATAGCCCAATGTCTTTTTAAAGCATGGAGAAAGCACCCTACTGGCATATATTCGATTTTTCGTCAGTTTAACAGACAAAATATTGACATCCTCGAGCGCAAGTACACTTATAACGCAAAAAATAGTGAAGCCCCGCGAAAACTAAAGACAGCATTACTCGAAGAATTAAAAGCTTCTGGAATATCGTTACTTACCAATCTGCCCTGGGCTTCTTATGATGAACTTTCCGATTTTTGCCGTTTATCCATCCAGGCGTGCATGGTAATACTCTTAACGCTAACGGGTCATCGAGTCGGCGAATTACTGTCCGTTCATTCCTTTGATTGGGAGGTAAAAGGCGACGAGATAATTGTCAGAGAAGAAATAGAGAAAACGTTAAATGACCTAAGAGTCCCCAGATACTTCCATAGTCTCGCCGCAAAAGCTGTCAAAGCAATATGGAGTTTGAGTTTTGTCGATTCCGACAAACACCTTGTACCACTGCATCACAAGGCATGGTCTTCAGGACTTGCCTTCGCCATTATGCATGGCGAAGATATAGATGATTGGCTTAAGGTCAATGGCGAGCTTACCGCGAATACTTTAAGGCAATGGCTTGATGACTACTTTGAAAATTCATTTCTCGCCGCTTATCCAGAAGTCAAAGCAGAACACCCTGGAATCAGTCCTCATCAATTTCGCCACTCGTGGGCCGAATTTTCAATTAGGCGCTTCGATCATAATGTTCAAGCTCAGGTACGTGAATATTTTCTACATAAAAGTAAAAGAGCAACACGCCGGTACACTGACAAAAAGCTATCTGAATCTGTTCAGTATTCAATAGAACATGAATACCTAGGCGAAGTTATACATCGAATCATTTCCGATCGTTTTGGCGATGAATACAAAGGCCCAGCCTATCGAAGAATCATTAAAACATTAAGCAAGGTAGAAAGCCTTGACCCCTCCGACCTTGAAGCGCTTGTCGAATCTATATGTAGCAGTATTGAAAGTTATACTGCGTTTGAATGGGGCTGCTGCTTGTTATTAAAAAACAGCAAGCAAGATGCCAAATGCCATGACAGCTTTACCGGATTGCCGGAGCCAAAAATCTATGCGAGCGTTGAGCGTTGCACAACCTGCTCAAACCTAGGGACAAACTCACTCCAAAGAAATAACCTCGCCAGGATTGCTATTAACCATTCGTACATTGCAAAGCATCACCCAGTGCTTGCGATAGGAAAATTGAGTCAGAATGTCGTTAACCAGATTAGCCGTCTTTTGGACTAACTATGAAATTTGACCTTGATAACTTCAAAAAGCCAACCCCTGCTGCGGATACTACCTGTCCCTATCAGACGAGTGCCGCAAGGAAATTACACGCCAAAATCCTAGAGGAGCATCAACAGATTTCGCTTCTCATCCAGAAAGGTTCTGTTCTTACTATCAAGGAAAGGCATATTGTCGCGAGACAAATTGCATTGTCATGTGGGGTTAGCCCAAGCACTTTAATACCTCGACGACAGCCCGGGCTCGTTGCGCTCATTGACACATTGAACGAAGATTTGGATATACAATGGAAAAGTGCCTCAGCAAAAAAAATCCATAGCGGCCGTAAAAATACAAAAAAAGAATTGATGGAAGAAAATACGTTTCTAAAAGCCGAGAACGAACGGTTGTCGAATTTACAACTTGCAGGCGCAATGACGGCGGCCATTGAAAGCATGCTAACCGAGGAAGCTCGCCTTCAGGCAAATACTATCCGACAACTAAAATCTGAAATATCAAGACTGAACAAGGTAATAGATAACCAAGCAGAACTTCAACAAAAGATGCTCTACAACGTTAATAAACCTTGATATGCGACTTAGCCCGTACACTAAAATCAACCGCAGCTTCCTCCACGCCGGGTTAGAGACGATATGACCAGTGTTCAATGGGACACCATCCTCGCAGCTGTTCAGGCTTTTCTCCAATCTGATAACCAGCCGGCTCAACGTCATAACCCCAGGGCTGCTTCTCAGGAAGGCGAGACACGATCTACTGGGAACCATGCCTTCCAGAGTGAGTCTGTTTCCCTTCCTCATTGAACGGTTAGACATTTGTTAGCAATCTGAGTACCTGTCCACTTCGTAATCTTCGCCGTCTGTGCCTTGGGAGCAAGGTAGCCCTCAAGTTTCCGGAGGGGCACTCTCAGATTAGCGAACATTGCACAGACGTAACAAAAGCATCGAAATTTAATGTAACCTAGCCAACTCAATACACATGAAAAACAACGCTCAATAACGACCATACAATATATTAATAAGTCGAAATTCACCCACAAACCACTGAAACATAAGATATTTTATAAAAAACTCGATTTACACATTTATTGAATAAATAAAACATCAAGATAAGCCTCTTGACCCAACTTAAATACCGACAAACTGCACTTGCAATTCCCCAAGTTTTTATTACTCTCTGGATATCGCTCACGCTAGGTAAATCGTCATGGATAATATCGAATCGATAATTCTTCAGAAAAAAGAGCCTTCCTACACAAGATGCTCTCGTCTTTTTTTTGCTGAGCATGATGCAGTCAGCAGAGAAGATGGAGAGTTAGTGTATTCGGTTTACTCTACTCTCCAACATCGCACTATAAATCTTGAACTCCGAGAGCAACCCGGCGTGCAGCGTTTCGCAGTCCTATGGGATAGAGAAGGCGTAGACAACAGGGTATTCGAAACAATCGAGCGCGCGATCATTAAACAAGTTCTTTCGCCGGTATCAATTATTCATTACACGAAGGGCTGTTTGGCAATTGTTCTTAATCAAGACCACGACATCAAAAACTTACAAGAATTCATTGATACTTGGCAAGATATCGCAGGCTATGCCATATGGGAAGACTGGACGTTGTCATGCTTCGAAAGCAGGGACTTAACTCACCTTATGGAGGGGCGTATCCTTCGAGAATATGCGAAGAATATTTTATCCGCTGAGGATCTAGGCATTGTAGATTACAACTATAACATGTTTTTATATAAAGAAAGCTGGTCACAAGAACCCATAACTGACTCTCAACAACCTGGAGCAAATTGGTCGCAGGAAAAATTAAGTTTTTCTGACAACCCCGGCGAGGATGATGAAAACCCATTTTAATCCTCCTATCAATCCCTATCCTGATGAGAGAATAACCTTTAAAGATAAAAATCCCGCCCCCTCTTATATTTTCGACTAGTGAGGTGTGAAATGAGCACTCATAAACAAAAATTAGATATGGCGCACAAACTATTAAAAACCCTATCAATGACCGAGCTGGAGCATCAGTTCGGCCACCGTTCCGACATGAGTACATTGGCTTATCTGGACTTCAAAACACTGAAAGCCACACTCCGTCCAAAGGCTAAAGGCAATCCTAATAATCAGTGAACATCAACCTTTCAGAGTTGATCCAGCAGATAGCGGAAATTTTCTTTGGCAACAAAACGAACGTCGATACTTTGCTGGATCAGCTTGAACCATCGGTGGGCCAGTACCACGCCCCTCTTTTTTCCAAGAGTGCTTCGGCGCGTCGCTTTTCAAACCCTATTACAACTCTGGGAAATTATTAGCCGCTGCCCCACTTCCGAGCCTATAAGGCTGTTGCCGCTGACCGAAAACTGCCCCAGTAAAGGCTGTTCTGCCGACTGAAAACTGACCCAGGTGTTCAATTGCTTCTGCTCACTTTTCTCGCAGGAGAACACAGGGTGATCAGCATGGAAATGTTGGGAAAAATCCGGCGGATGT
>RCUN01000577.1_pt1 | contig 18642 bp, 12 predicted proteins | sample 2166181 | NCBI WGS metagenome assembly RCUN01 (sample SAMN09932603, study PRJNA488358) | compost metagenome | feature: garden; material: soil; isolation source: compost soil in crotononitrile-enriched culture | place: Germany: Experimental Botanical Garden Goettingen | collected 2016-01-27 | reverse complement strand
GTGTAGGTGAAAGCCTACCGAGGGTTCGAATCCCTCTCTGTCCGCCACCACCATCACAATTCCCTTTATTTTCAGTCAGTTACCGTTCGATTTGGCTAACTTCCCTGTCGGGTTAGCCAAAGTTTGTTCGCGTTGCGTGCCGCCGATCATGGCGAAGGCATCCTGCGCCAACAGCCGCTGATCCCGCGCCTTCGTATAGCGCTCGACCTCCTTGGAGGTCTGGTGGCCGGTCACAGCCTTGATCTGCGCTTCCGTGCAGCCCGCATCGGTCAAGCGCGTTGCTGCCGACTTCCTCAGCCCATGGGCTGAGCGATCAGGAATGCCAGCCTGGCGGCATGCACCTCGAAACCAGTTGCCGAAACCGCCCGCCGTGAAGCCAACCTGCGACTGCGTGACCAAGAAGAGCATTTGACCGACAGGGACGGTGTCGAGCGACTCTTTGAGACGCGAATGGATCGGAAGTTCCAGAAAGGCCTTGGTCTTTTCTTGCCTCAGAACGATGGAGCCATCCTGGACGTAGTGCCACCCCATCTTTCGGACATCTCCAGATCGTTGGGCGGTGTAGAGCAAGAGATCAAAAGCTAGACGTTCACGAGCGCCGACCGGCCAGTAGGCTTCGAATTTGGCAATGTCATCCTCTGCCCATGCTGGAAAGCCGCCAGTCGAGATCTTAAGCGGCCTGATACCTATGGCAGGATTGTCCGAACGCCATTGGCGCGCGACGGCAAAGGCCAACATCCAGCGCAGCACTTTTACCATGTTATTCGCAGCACTAGGGCTTGCAGCGCGCTTATCGCGCATCATTAGAATATGAGACTGGCGAATGCCTCCAACGGGCAGGCTCCCGTAGTCGGAACGCATCCGCTCTATGATGCCTCGGTAGGTGGCCTTGGTAGTCGATGCCATGAGCATCCATTCCGCCGAACTATAGATCGCCACGGCCAGAGCGTTGATAGTTCCTGGTTGGGTTCTGCCCTCACCGATGATCGGCTTCTCGCCTCCTGTCACTGCCGCCTGGTACGCAGAAGCGAAGTCCGACGAACCTGGAATGCCCGGCAGATAGACTGACCGGGTACCCTTTCGACGATAGCGATAACGAATTTTACCGTGACGATCTCGAAACGCTGAAACGTTCGGAAACCCGATTAACTTAAGGCCTCGTCCCAAGCTGCGGCCTCCCTATCGTTGGCGTCGTCGTTCGCCACCGCCGGAGCTGTCAGGTAAATTCTGACGGCACCCCCAGGCAGTAGGTCAACGCAGGCTGGCGTAATTTCACGTGCGAACAGCAGGTCCAGAATGCGGGCCATTTCAAGTTTGCGAACCACGCGGGCCATCAGGCACGCCACATGTTGTAGCGGTCGACGAGTAAGGTTGAAGCCCGTGAAGCGGCCCCTGCCGCTAGGCGAGGATGAGACATCACCTCTTTACCGCTGCGTACATATCTCGCCAGTCCACGCCGATGGCGTCGAGTGCAGCTTGAGCCTCAGCATCGCCGTCCCGTACCTTCTCAAGGGCGCGATTAATCGCCCAGCTATCGGGTCCCCTTCTGACCATGAACAAGGGACCAGCGACGCTCTGCACAACCGTAGAAGCAATGGCTTTGAGGTCGATGATCGACAATCCAACGCTCAAGCCGTCGTTCATGGCCGCCAGCAGTTCGACTTCATCTCGCGCTCTGCGAAATTCAGGCTCGCTCTCCCGCCAAGGCGGGCGCGCTAGAAGAAAGCGATATCGCGGGCCGTCGATAGGAGACGGCAGGCTTTCAGTCCCCGGCTCAAATTCAATAACGCCGGGAAACGTCGTCACCCAAGCCTGAGCTTGGATGCAAATCTCATGCATTTCCTCGGTCGCCTCGACATGAGGCATTCCTAGGTCGCCCATTGCCTTGCGAAGCACCAATTCGGCGAGTTCAGCGGCGTTGAAGCGAGCCCAACCGCTCTGCTTCGAAAGGAAGCCGCGTCTCCGCCAATTGCGCTGGGTGGCAGGTTGGACGTCTGTGATGCGAGCAGCTTCAGCCGCCGCGAACGTCACGAACTCGATGTGGGTAGGTGAAAAAATGTCTGCCTGAGCCATAACGTGACGCTAGACACACTTTTACCTGAGCGCAACAACCGTTTCGCGCGACACACTTTACAGGCTGTGCTCCTCTCGGGAGAAGCCCCTCTCCTTGTCGAAGCCCTTTTCCTTCGCATCATCCCGGTCAACGGGAGGCGCGGCCGCCTCCGTCTTACCCAGTTCGACAACCGGGGAAATTTCCGAGGCGCGGACCAGAGAGGCGAGTTCGTGCGAGGCAACGGTGTTAACGCCGGTCTGCCGATCCAGGGCGCGAACGAGTTGGGTAAGGTTGTCGGTGACAAATGTCAGCTTGCCGGCCGTGCGGGAGACTTGGACATAGGCTCGAGCCTGGTTCGCGGCCTCCCCCTGCGTGCTCGCCAGCACCGCGACCACGCTTTCATACGTCGATCCCTGGGAACGGTCAGCGGTCTCGGCATAGGCGTAGCTGAGGAACCTCAGCGCCGGATCAGAAGATCGAAGCTCCTGCGTTTCTCCAATCGCCGTTCGGATCGTCCAACGATCCCCGTCGATGCGTTCAACGGTGAACCGGTCGCCGGTTCGTATACCTCGATCCGCCGCCGAACGCTCCCAGGTCAGGGCCTCGCCCGAGCGAACATCAAGGCTGCGCGGTTCGAACGCATCGAACTTCAACTTCCTCTGGCTTTGCATCGCCTGAAGATCAACAGAGGTTCGCGTGCCGTCCGTTCGCTCGACCATGAGCTGATTGTTGCGCCCGTCACGCCCGACGATCGACACCTGCTCATCGCACCGCAGGCCAGATGCCTTGATGCCCTGATGCAGGACCAGGACCTGCCCCTCTCGATAGCTTTCGGTCCTGAACGCCTCAGTTCGGGTCATGCTGACTTTTGACAGAACCTGGGCAGCCATCGCATCGCCCTTGAGCGTTCCGTCGTTCACCAGTTCGGTGCGGATCAGCGATGAGGCGCGCTCCCTGAGCGCATTCGTCGGCACAATGACAGCGGCGTCGCGGTCGTTGCCGCGCTCCTCCCGCCAGGCGGCGAACGCCGCATGTGCCAGTTGCGCCTCGCTGCTTCGGATGCCGACCTCGACGACACTGGCCCCGAGGGAGACAAAAGCCTGCCTGTGAGCGCCTTGAGCCAAGCTCATGACGGCATCGCGGGTCTGAGGATCACGCTGGCGCTGGATCTCCGTCATTCGTGCCGCCGAAAGGCCGTTGGCGAGCATGAGACGCCAGGGTGCCCCCGCCTCCGGTGAGCCGAGCTGACGCTCGTCGCCCATGAAGACCACTCTTTGAACGCCCAGGGCCTCACTGACCCGCATCAGTCGTTCGCACTGACTGTTGGACAGCATTGACGCCTCATCGACTAGGAGCGCAGCCTTGGACCAGTCGCGCGGCTCGGTTTCCGATGGCGCGCTCGCGCTCCCCGACGCAGGTGCTCGCTCATGGCGATGAAGGAAGGATTCAAGCGTGCTGCTGGCGATCCCTGCTCCATCCTGCAGCGCCTTCACCGCCTGGTGCGTCGGGGCCAGCCCGACAATCTGACCTCCCTCGCCGACGACTATGTCGTTCACAGTGCGGCACATGGCGGTTTTGCCGACGCCGGCCAAACCCTGCACGCCGACATATCGATCCGGCGACGTCAGGATGTGCCGAGCGGCTTCTCGCTGCTCATCCCGTAACGCAAATCCGTTCGCGGCCAGCCGCCGATCATCGAGAAGTGCATTGGCCCGCCCGTCCGAGATCAACGGACGAGCGGCATATCTTCCTTCCAGCACCCGATCGACAACGCCACGTTCGAGGGTCAGGGCGCGGGCTGTGGTCATCTCTCCCCGCACAGGCTCGCCGGCAGCCTTCAGACGCCCATCCTTAAGCAGCAGGCCCACCTCCCGCTCAAGCCGGTCCGCTGTCATGCCCGCCTTGGCGATGTCCATTGCCCGCCGAACGACCTCGTGGCGCGAGAAGACAGCGCCGCCTTCTTCGGCCACCTGAATGCCGAAGGAAACGGCTTGGCGAGCGTCAAAGTCCCGGTTTCGCTCTCCAACCAGGGAAGCGTAGGGATCGGCCCCACCGGGGGCGCGACGGATCATCCGAAGCCAGACGCTGAAGAAGCGTGACTTCGTCTCGCTGACGCCGCCAGACACCAGACTAGTGACGTCGGAACCTGCACGTCCTTTTTCGCTCTGGACGAGCTTCCGATCGAGACCAATGGCCTTGGCCTGCTCCTGCCATCGGATCGTCAGTTCGTCGCGCGACGTATCCAGCTTCCTGGGACGGTTGCGTAGCGCCGCCGCCTCTCGTTCGGCGCCATTCAGCGGGCGACCGCGCCTCGCTTCCTCGGCCTTCATCGCCGCCTGGATCTGTTCGTGGCGCCGGGAAAAGGTTTCGATGTCCTTCCTCGAAACCTGCGCCAGCTCAAACGTACCCCGATCCACGTCGCGTCGGACATTATAGCCGAGAGCAAGCGCCTCCTTCGCCAGCTCCGCCTGATAGACCCGCCCCCCGAGCTGTCGGTGCTTGTAGAGGTGAAGGGTTTCAAGAGCCCGCACCTTTCTGGTTCCCGACTCGACGGTGGCGTTCGCGAGCACGACATGGGTGTGTCGCTGCGGATCGCCATGGCGGGAGGTTCCGTGAACGGTCTTGGCGTAGAGCAGGTTGCCGGTCGACACCTGCTCTACGCTTCCGCTACGTCGCTGCCGAGTGACGGCGAAGTGCTTTTCGACATAGGCCATGGCGCGATCGACAGCACGATCATGGGCCTGATCCAGCCGCTGATCGCCGCCGACCAGGATGGCGAGGCTCACGCTTTTGGGGGCCGAGAAGGTTAGATCCCAACCGGATCGTCGTTCAGGATGAGGCGTCGCATCCGATTGTAGAGCGCGGTGACTGCCCTCCAGAACCTGACGAAACTGGTCGGGCGCGGCGGCACCCGTGAAGCCGAGAGATTTGGCGGCCTTGCCGCCCCACTCGAGGCCTGGGCTGTCGGCTTCTCCGGTCGTGTAATAGTCGTCTGCGCCGTAGTAGTCGGCAGCGCCGGCGGCGCTCCCGATCCCGCTGATGGTGAGCATGCATCATCCCTCTTCCCCCGCCATCGAAGCGGGAGGGAACATCCAGAATTTTCAGGTCGGAAATCGCGCATCCACGCGACGCGGTTAGCGGCGAAGGGCCTCGTAGAGGGCGGCCATTCGCTCGTCCTCGGGCAAGTCCGTGGTCGGCGTGAAGGGACGCGGCGGCAACGCGCCGAAGATCACACCCGTGGCTTCGGCCGCGCTCTTCTTGCAGCTCGAAATCTGTTCGGGGGGCAGCGCCTTATGGGCGATGCTGATGAGGAGCGCTGTCGACACCAGGGACAACTGGCCCAGTTGAAGGCACATCCATTCGAAGCGATCGACGTGGGCTTTCGAGATGGCCTCGTCGATTACCTGGCTAATGCTCTTGCCCTGCTGGCGGGCCATCACGCGAAGGGTTTTGTCGGTCTCGGGCTGGAGATAGGCGACGATACGGGGACGTTTGGGTTTCATAGGGACTCGCAAGGGAACATCGTTTACGGATCCACCCTAGGGAGCTGAAATTTCAGCAGATAGGTTCGGTCTGCAGAATTGGGCCCACCCACAGCACCAACTGCGCCAGACAAGAAAACCTTTTTATATCAGCGCCATAAATCAAATCGCAGATGTGCGTAGTGTGTGCATCACTCCCTCAAGTGATTTCCCCAATCCAAGCGCCGCATCAAATAGTTCTGTGGACAAAGGACAGCAGCGGGGGCTTCCGGGCATTGGACGGCGGGACTGTCAGGTGACGCCTTGTCCGGCGAGGCCGTTGTAGACGCCGCCTGCGCTTCACCACCCAGACCAGTACCCGATCAGCACACGCATTGGATTAGGGCGGTTAGCGTCGCGAAGACGGTCGGGGAGGTCTCGAGGAACCTGTCAGAGTTCCAGAGAGAACCTCCCCTGCTATCGAAACCTCAACCTGCTCGTCGACGGTGATGAAGCGCCTGCAGTTTTGAGCCCACGAGCTCCTGAGCAGTCGGATTGAACAAGCCCGCGCCAGGACAATCACCATCGTAGCGGAAACCGACAATCAGATCATGGATCAGTTCGAACTCCAGGACCTCCTGCTGAAAGCCCGGCATGTCATCAATGGCTGCTTCGAGGGTATCCTCAAGGGTGAGACGCCGGCTGGCCTGAAAGTCGGACCAGCGTCGGTTCAGAGCTTCGACACGGGCATCCTCACGAACGTCGCCAGTGTACGCCAGCGTGTTGAGGGCGGTAACGACGCCTTTCATCGCATCGTCGATTTCCGCCATCGTGGAACGGACATGGCTCACTCGCCAAAAGCGATCCAAACGCTCGCCCAGGCTCTGAGTTTCGTCCACCAGCAGAGGATCTAGTCCGACTTCAATGCTGCCCATCAGGTAGGCGTCCTGATCGGCGACCTCAAGGAAGGGAAGCAGTTCGCGCAGTCCCTCGATTACTCGATCCTCGGTCCAATCCATCAGGTCTGCGAGGTCCATGCTGTCGGCGACGACGCGGCAACCTTGATAGGGATTGTACACAATGCGCCGGCGCCAATGCACCAGAAGCATCTGGAGGACCTCCGCGCCTAGCGGCTTCAGACCCTCCTGCAGAGCCCTGCGCATCATATTCAGAGATGCGAGCGCCAGAAGATCGTCGAGTTCCTTTCCGGCGAGGTGTGTTCCGTCACCGATGATGGCTGTCAACTTTGGCTCAGAAAAGGGCATCACGACTCCGCTCAAATATATACCAAGTTCGTATAACGCACCACGCAACCTAGCAAGGCATGGCCCTCAGCAAATGAGCCCATGCCAAAGTCGATTTTCACAGACGCCTACGCCGGCATGATCGAGGAGCTGGTCCGCGCTCGGACCGAAGCCTCCCTGACCCAAGCGGAACTGTCTGCCCGTCTTGGCAAGCCCCAGCCGTTCATCTCCAAGATCGAGGGGGGCGTACGGCGTATCGATGTGATCGAATTTTGTGCGATCGCACGGGCGCTTGATCTGACGCCAGAAGCGCTGTTCGAGCGCGTGATCGGCCATCTGCCGACAGAACTACGTATTTGAACAAAGCGTAGAAACTGCCGCCGCCCGGCTCCGGAGCAAAGATACTTAAGACTAGTACGCCCCATAATCGCAGGATGATTGAACACATCCTTACCCAACCGTCCTTCGGCCCCACGCTCGCCGCGTGCGTCACTGTGCTTCTTTCGGCAGCGTTGAAGCGCTCGAACGACCGCTTCACGCGTGACTTCCAAATCCATAGTGCAAGAATGGCCACACAGGCTGGCGAAACCGCCTCCGCACTTGCCGATCTCAAGAAGATAGAACTCTCGAACGCCACCGCCGTAAAATACGCCGACATAGTGGAGCAACGCGCCGTCAGGTTGCATGCCGACCTAGCCGAACTTCTGGCCATCGTGGAGTTGATTGCCGCAGAGCCTCCCCTCGATACGCAAGAGGACCGTCGCCACTGCCTTCGGCTAATAACCTCCATCAGCCTGGCCCTCTCTCCTCGCGGCGGTTTCGCAGAGGAATTCAACTTGGAACTCGGGCATCTGCGCGAGGCCGCGATAAACGGCAGCGCCTACCTCAAAAAGCGGCAAGACATGCTCACATCCTTCCGTCGAAAAGCCTGGATGATCATCGACGCTGAATATGACCGGGCACTGGCGTCCATCTCGACCGGCTCAGCCATGCCTCGACCAGCGTTGAGTCCGACCTAGCGAGGAAACCCTGACAGCCGCCACTCGCCCGATCACTCACACTCAACTCCAAAACGGAGCCCCACATTACCTCGCCCTCTGAGCGACATTGGCCGGAACCTCTTTTGTCTATAGGTTGGCGTTTCTGTCGGGGGACAATGGCATTTCAGACTTGAAAGTCCGGACAAATACCAGAGGCCTCCGGTGCCGCGAAAGCGGCAGCTAAATCACGGCTGAACGCAGTCGGGCGGCATCGGGGTAAGTGCATGGAAGACTGGAAGGATCAGGTCGCGCGATTGGACATCGCGGCCGTCGCCGAGCGCCTGGGGCTCCAGGTCGCTTCCGGTCGACGAACTCCGAAAGTCGCTCTTTGCCCCTTCCACGATGATACAACGCCATCGCTCCGCCTCTTCCAGGGGGACAATCCGCACTATCACTGCTTCAGCTGCCATGCGCATGGCGACACGGTGGAGCTGGTAAAGCAACACCTCCGACTTGAGTTCGTCCCCGCGCTGGAATGGCTGGCGGCGAACTTCTCGCTGACACTGGACCGAAGGGCCGGCCCCCGCCCGGCGGGCAAGCAGGATATTCACCGGCGAGCACTAGAGTTCTGGCGCGCTCGGGACGACGGCGCGGCGCTGAAAGCCTTTGCCGATAGCCGACTCTTAGATCCCCGCCTGCTCCGGGACGGCGGTCTGACTGTCGGTGCCATTGAGGACTTCCTGACCTCCCTGAAAGGGGATCGTGCGGCAGAGGACGAAGCGGTTTCCGCCGGCTTCGCTCATCCGGGCGGAGCGGGGACTGATACCGCGCTTAGTTCAACAGCCTTGTCCCCTTTCACCCGGGGAACCCAACTAATCATACCCCTCTCGACGCCGGCAGGCCGGGTCGTCGGGGTAATGGTGCGGAAACTGGCCGGCGAAGGCCCCAAATATCGCTTCACCTCCGGATTCAAGAAATCCGAAATTCTCTATGGAGCGGACCGGATCCGGCGGCGGATCGAGCGAGCTAAGGATCTCGTCGGAGATCTTGATGCTACTCCCGACCGTTTCGACGTCTTTATCTGCGAAGGCGTGTTCGACGCCTTCCGCCTGGAAAGCCTGGGCCTCTCCGCCATTTCGACGCTCGGTTCGAGCATCAGCGACAAACAGATCGAACTAATCTCTAGCCTCGCACGCGACGTTTCCAACTCCGGCGCGGTTCTTCGAGTTCACCTGTTCTATGACGCCGACAAAGGCGGGCGCAGGGGTATCGCTGACAGCGTGCCTCGATTGCTGGCTGCCGCCGCCGAGCATGGCTTCTTAGTCGATGTGGTTGGTCTGGATCGGCCAGAAGAGGACAAGGCTGATCCAGACAGCTTGCTAGCCGGAATAGAGCGCGAGGCAGCCATCGAGGTGATACGCACCGCGCTGACGTCTCCGCTGCACGCACTCGCCGCAGTCAGCTTGAACCAGAAGTTTGACGATACGCCTTCCGTGATCGACGCCCTAGATCCAGCCGGATCGATCATGCTGCAAAATCGCTTGGCGCGACGCCTGCGGGGGCTTGACTGGCAAAAGGTTTGGACGCGAACGGCACCTGATCGGACAGCTCTCAGTCCCGAGCCAGCGCCAACGTCGCCCGCCCTTTCCCGCACCTTCGAACGCTTGGCCCGAGAGGCAGAGCGATCGGGAGATCGGAAATCTGTCGCCCGGTCCCTGCCGACGCCCTACTCAGCGTTCGAACGTGACGATGATGCGAGCCTACTTCACGCCCTCATTCTCGCAAGGGAGTCGACTGACAGCCGGGAGTATCCCGTTGATGTCGCGGCCTGGGACCGCATCGAACAGGCCGCTCCGCTCTTTCTGCCCCTGATCGAAGATGAGCTCGGAGCGGCAGACAAGCCTGCGCGACCTTACCTCGCACACTATGAGCCCAAGGATTCTGGCGCGCCCAGGTTGAAGTGCGGCCCCTGTCCGGAAGAGGCGATCCAACAGCAGTACATTCTGACCGCGCTCCTTCGCGTTCACCCGGATCGAAGCGACATCGCCGAGCGTATCCCGGCCGTCAGATACTGGTCCGACAGGCCCGATCTGGTGGTCACAGGTGTCACCAGGCCAGTTTCCCCCGTCAGCTTCGCCTACCAAGTAGACATGCGCGCGCTGGAGGAGCGTCCGGACCGCAACCGGCGGCGTGACATGTTCCGACCGTTTCTTGAATGCTGGAACAGCTTCATCCTCCACATTGGCCGTCGAATTGACCGGATGCGGGGAGGACTGATCTACATCGCTCGCCTGGATGTGAAGAGCTTCTATGATCACGTCCCTCGACATGCGATCGAAGCGCTACTGCGTGATGCCTTGCCAGACGTTGAAGCGCTTGATGCCGCTGGGATCGCTCCGCTTTTCGGCGCGGACCTCGGCGATCGGGATCGCCGAGAAGCCTTAATCGAGTGGATTCTCCAGCATAGTTTTGGATCGCTCGAGGATGGCTATCAGTACGCTTGTCCTGGGGCCGGCGTGGCGATCGGCAAGAAGAGTGGGGCAAAGGGCCTACCCCAGGGGCCAGCGCTCAGTGCTTACCTCGCCAATATCGTGCTGTTCGGCCTTGATGCGGACCTCGAACGCAGGGTCGATGTCCTTGATGAGGTTGCGCAGGCGGAAGGAGGGCCCCAAGCTCGAGGTGGGCTGTATGCTCGCTATGTCGATGACATCATCATAGCCGCCCGAAATCCCGAAGATCTTCGTGCACTTCGGTCGGCCATCGAGGCGAAGCTGGAAAAGCTAGGGCTCGAGCTCAACGAAAAGTCCGAGCACCTCGAACCGATGAGCGCGGACGAGGCGCGCAACTGGGTTGTCGAGCGACGCGGGGCTGGATTTGTCGCCTATGGAGAGATCGAAGATCAGCCGAGCCCCGCGGCCGATATCCGAACAGGCTGGGGCGACATTCCGAGTTTGGATCGACGAACCGCGCTGAGCCTTCTCTATTGGAGCGCGTTCGATGATCCTGAACAAACGCCGCGCCTAGCCTTCAAGGACATGCTGGACAAGATCTCGCACGCCGAAGATCTGCGTCAATCCGACCTAGGCCATCTCGCACGCCGGATCCTCCTTCGAGCCAGCCTCGACGCCCGGGAAAGCGAACTGCCTTCCCAGGCGGCGCTGAACCAAGCGTTCGAAGCTCACCTCCGTGCGCTATTTAAGGGCGTTTCGTCGGCGTTCCGGATGCGCCGCCTGAGTGTGAAGGCAGCTGATCAGCCGGTGGCCGAGGCCTTGGCTGCAGCTCGCCAATTCTTCTCATTGCTCGCCGGACTCGAACGTCTAATCATCGGCAAGCCAGAAACGAATCCCACCTTCTCACCAGAAATCCGCAGTAAAATCGCAAAGGCGAAAGCGGACATCGTTTCCTGGATATTGAACGACGATCTTTTGGATCGCTTCGAGTCGTGGTTCATAGAACCCGAATATCGTCCCGCCGTACTCGATCTCCTAGGGGCCCAGCTTGAACTACAGAAGGCTACGCTTGAAGAACGGGCGGCCCGATCAATGCGGCTGCATGCCGTCAATCTTCCAGAAGACTTCAAAATTACGGCGCGTGACCTGGCTCGGGCACCAGCGCGCCCCTGCTCACAAAGCGTGCGCATCGGATGGCTTCGCACATTCGCGCCAACTGGCCTTGCGAACCCGCAATCCGAAGACGCCAAGATCATATTCCACACGATAGCCGCTGAAGTTCAAACGACGAGCGAGGATCGATCAACCGGCGCAGATGCGAACATCTTCTCGGCTCAAGCGCTCGGGAATGCGGTCCTCATGGCATCGGAAGCCACCCTAGCATCTTTGGCTTTGCCTTCCCGCGGGGGTGATATCGCAAGGGCTTTCCGAGCGCTCGCTGGGGATCAAACTCCCGTACCGGATGATTTCCGGATGCGCGCTGTCGCTAGTTTTCTTGGACTGTCAGACGGCCCCAACAAGGTGCCGGCGCTGCAAGCAAGACCCGCCCTGATCGAGACAATCGCTGATGGCGCGCTCATCATACCGCTTCCGCCAATCGCCCGTCAGCCGGGGATCTTTTGCTTCGAGCCCGAGACGCGCGAGGTGCGCGCTGTCATCGTGGCAGGTGATGCGGATCCCGTCCATCAACTGCCCGAACATCTGAACTGGGCCCCCGCTCCGTCCGTCGGGGCCCTACCGGTCTTCGTCGCATCGCTTCCCGACGGTGCCGAATTTCTCCTAAATCCCCGAAGCAACGAGCGAGCTATTCCTCCTGACCTTGGAACCATCGCCAAGGTTTTCGAAGGGCTCCTTAGCACCCAAATTAATTACAGCTCCCCCTTCTCCCCGCTCGTACATGTCTTCGGTCTGATTGGCCCCGTCACAGCGGCAGCTTCTGAGGTGACGCCCCCCTATTTCTGCCTTTGCTGGAGGCTGGAACGCCGGGCCGTCGAGCAGTTGGTTTTCGAACGGCGCGGGAACGGCGTGGCTGTGCAGCGGTCTCCGCACGCAGGCGCTGACCTCTGGCGGATCGGTCAGGCTGTTTCCGACCTCTTCTCCATCTCTGAAGAACCTGAAGAAGACGGCGGCATCAAACAGGATCGCGACCGGCTGGAGGACCGCCTTAAACGGATGGCGTTCTCCAGGCTTAGGGGACGGTGGGTCAATGGCGGCCAAGTTGCCGCGGCGCTGGCAGCGAAGGAAACTCCCAAAGCCATCGTCCGCGTCATTAACGCCTTGAAGGAGGCCGCGGACGGCGGAGAGGGGTTCGGCCCCCTGGCTCTCGAATTCCTTATATCAGGCCGAGCCATGCGAGCACGCATGCAGCTTGCGTCAACTGACGCGGTTCCTGGCGCCTGGGCCCGCTTTGTGGAGCTGCTTGGCGCGCGAACTCTAGCGAATGGCGATGACGAGGGCATTTTCGACCAGCCCACTGTGCAAGAGGCGTTGGCGCGTCCGGCTCGCGCTCTAACCCGTGCCGGCGAGGCCTTGGCCGGCTTTGCGGATCGCGCAGATGTCGAAAGGTGCCAGCACGTCCTCCAGATGACCTCCCTAGGCTTCGAACTGGCCGCATTCCGAGGGGACGTGCGAGATTTCGTGCTCGCGTCACTGGCGCGGATGTCCGTCCGAGACCTCGACCGCCTCGCTGACATTCGACCCGACCTATCGACGCTCGGTTCGTATGGGTCCGCAGTGTTGATCGAGCCCCGGTTCGCGGGGTCGGACGCCGGTGCAGCAGTCTATGACCTGGATGGCCAAAGCGAGTTGTTGTTCCCGACCCTAATGGCTGCGCTGGAGCAACGCTCCCTGCCGGGACGAGCGATGCTTGAGCGTATTTCTACTGCGGGCTGGCTAGTCGTGGCTTGCGTCATGACGGGGGTGGTCGATTTTCGGATGGAAAAGTCAGCGTCAAGCGCCGACGTTCCACAGCGGCCGTCCTTCTTCACGTTGGCCAACATTGATGTCGCGGACCCGCTAAGGCGCCTGAGCCTTCAATTGTTGGCGCTCGACGTGGAAGAGGTTGGCGCAGAGCCGGCACAGGAGGCGTGGCCTTGGGAGCTGGCCGGATCCCTCGACCACCCTGCTATCCGCAGCGGAATTTCGGATGCGCGCAATGCGCTGGCTGCCATCGCCAAGCTGATAGGCCTCGCCAGCGAACGCAACCCGCTGCCGCTCAGGTCTCTCAGGTTCGGCGATCCGCTAGTCGAGTTCGTGGATGCGGCAGGCACCCAGTTTGCGCTGCCTTGGTGGCGCTGCAGCCTAACGACGACGATCAATGAGCGTGTCGATCGCATTGAGACGCAAGCCGCCCCCAACAATCGGCTTGTCACGCCCTATTCAGTTCTGACTGACGTGTCGGGGAACCTTCTGATCGTCCAGCTAGTATCCGAGAGCCTTTCCAGGGTCACGGGTCTCAATGGGCCAACATCCGACGCGGAATCAATCGAAGATGAGACGGCTCCCGCCCCCAATTTCAACAACGGCATTCAGTCAGATCAGGACGCCAACGGGCCGACGAAGCGTTTGAACACCGACGACTTGGTGGCGGTGGGTGTACCGACACTTCCCATTCGCCCGGAACCAATTTCGTCCGATCCTGCGGCGCTCGGCGAGTCTGAGTTCCATCACATGCAACGCATGTCATGGACTAAACGAGGCCAGAAGGCCGGCGTTGCTCAATCAGGATATGGTCGGGTCGCAATCCTTCAGTACGATTTCGCCGACAGCTACTACCCTGAATCATCGCTCAAATACCGCCTCGACGGAAAAGACAGCAATGAACCGCAGATCGTTGCCGGCGCCATCGAATATAAACTGAGTTTCGAAGAGCACCGGCGCCGCAGGGTGCTCGCGGAAGCGCTCGCATGTTGCCATAGCTTCCAAGTCGAAGCGCTAGTCCTACCCGAATATTCGGTCCGCCCAGAGACCGTGAACTGGGCAAAGCGCCACTGTCACCTAAAGGGTTATAAGACATCGATCTGGGCAGGAACCTTCCGTCAGCAGCATGGATTTGAACTCGCTCTGACGGCAGCCAAGGACGAATATCTACCCGTCCCGCCTGGCGCGAGCTCGGACATTCAACCCATGGACGCTGTGATCAGCGTCTTATTTAGGGAAACCCAGCCTCGCGACACTTTGAACTTCAACATTCAGGGCCTCACCCAAGACGAGGCCGCGATCTTCAGACTCGGGCTGCCTGAAACCCTCAGGCAACGGAAGAAAAAGTACCCATCAATCGGCATGTACGAGGACTTCAGGCCCTCGAAGGACGACCTCAGACCTCTGATGTCAACCAGCCGATCATTGAACCGCATTGAATCCTTCGTCAGCGAATTGGTCTGCAGCGAACTCTTCGTCTTCAATGGCCCGCTAAACTGGACCAACTTCGCAGCACACCTTGATGCCAGCTGCGAGCGATACAAGATGAATGGCCAAGACTGGCTTACATCGATGGTGGAAGACTCGAAAATCGCCGCCAATATGTTCAGTGGGCAGGACGGAAATAAACCACGAAGAACCTTGCTCTTCCTGCCATGCGCCACTAGCCGGGACGTGGATTACCACTACTTCGCCCAGAGCGCCTATCTGGCCAGCGGGATTGTGACAGCGTTCTGCAACTCATCTCACCGCCCCGCCTTGGGAGGAAGCTGTTTCGTCGGGGCCAGCGGCTGGGAGACACGGGATGCAGCACCGATCACGGGCCCATATCATGGAGCAGCCCCCGGAATGCTCTCTGTCAACAACCCAGATCGTGGAGCTTTGGGCCGCTCAGAGAACGCACTCGTCATCGCCGACATTCGTCCAGATCGGACGGCAGAGGACCGCCCTCGTTCGCAGACACTTGGCCCCCCCATGCGTTTGGTCGCACACGTCCCAATCTTAGAAAATCATCGGTTCTCACCGGTCGAAGGCGAATGGGACAGAAACTGGTGGCATCCTGTAAAAGCGGGATGGCTGGACGCCGACCAAGCACAACAATCCCTTCTGGATTCTTCCAAGCATAAATTTCTTCTGCATCAGACTGCGACCTCACCGAAGATAGAGCTGAAGGAATTTTCGAACCGCGTCGGATCCATTCTCAAAGATCACTCAACGAGAAATACAGCGGAGCTAAATACAAACGCTCGGAAGCGAGTTGTGGCGGCCGCACTGTCGCTGGCAAACCTTTTTCCAGCATCCCCAGGCATGGCCAATCGTGCCAAGGTCATGGAAAAGGGGCTACAGGCTCACCCCGAAGCCTTCCCCTGCCCCGCGCTTGTCGACTGGCTGGTGGTCGATCTAGCGCTGGATGAATTTCAACAACAAATCTGCGACCTCAACACACTCCCTGGCGAGATCGACGCCGATCAACTCCCGCCAAGCCTTCGCGAAGCGGCTTGGCATTGGGTTGCGCCACAGGAGGATGCCTGACTAGGAACGCTCAACACCTGTCCGAATAGCGATCGAAGGCGTCGATCCGGCGGACCAGTGGATCGACGTCACCTCCATAGATTTCCTCACGGAGGAAGTTGAGCTCGGCCTCTAAGTCAGGTTTCGCCCTATCAATATACCAAGCTCTGGGCGTTCCTCCGTCGCCTGGGTTCCATCGGTAGCCACGAGCTTTCAGTCGGTCCTTGAATTCAAACGGCGCAGCTTCCGCCCAGATCCTCCAGCTCGAGGTGCGTGCCTTCTCAAGCAGATGGAAAAGGGCTGTTCTCCCGCCTTTATCCAGTGGTCGAGCTAAGAGTTCGATCCCCGCCAAACAGTCCTCAGTGGCGCGGTGGCAATCGTAAAAGAAGCCTGCCTGGGAGGCTAGATAGGACAGTTTGACGCCCTCGTAGCCCTCGGCCCGCCAATCCATCTCCACCATCGAACAGGCCCACGGCTTTGCGGCAAAAACGCTCGAAAACCGTTCCAAAAAACGTCTATCAAAGGCAGCGTTGTGAGCGATGATCAAGGCTGCGGCATCAACAACCACTTCGACGTCTCGCACGTTAATGCTGGCTCCAGCGACCATCTCGTCCGTTATGCCAGTGATAGCCGTGATCTCGGGGGGTATAGGACGAGACGGCTCCCGAAGTGCGTGAAACGGTTCCCCTACAGAATAGATGCTTCCATCCTCGCCATAGGTGAATGGAACCATCGCCAACTCAATGATCTCATCGGACGCTGGATCAAGCCCTGTTGTCTCGGTATCCACGAAAAGGCCCCGCCTTACGACAGCCCCGTCGGGCGGCATTTTCTCGGCGTGCGGCTGCAACCTCCGTATAACACGATGGTCTTTGCTTGCCTCCAGCCTAAGCGCGAGCGCCTCAAACTCCGAGAAACTTAAGTTGAAATTCATCATAGTAAATTAATTGCCCAGACAACCACCCACCTCAAAGCAACGCGTTGCCCAACGTAATCGTCCACTTCTGGCGCTCTGACACACTCGAATTATGCGGCCTGCAAGGTGGCCGCTAAGGCCTCCATCGCCGATCTCGACGCGACTGTGATACGCAATCCTGGTGTTGAGAGGAATGAGGGAGGGCGCGAATGTCCAAGGACTACCGTATGGACCTGCCCAAACAGGCAGCAGTCGATCCCGTCGGGACCATTTTGGAGATCACGCGCCTATTTGATGACCTGAACCGCTGGTGGGAAACCAACAGATCACCGATCCTCAAACTGGCGGAATGGGCAAGTGTATCACTCCAGCGCGCCCAAATTCTTGAAGAGGCCGGATGGCTTCCACATTACACGACACCTGATTTTCCGTCGACAATGGCGCCCGAAGCAGCCTGTGAAAGCCTCTTGCGCCACTATTGTGATAACTGGCCGACTGTCGAAGCCGCATTTCGAGAAAGACTATCGAATTACGTTATCGATGAAGAGGCCAAGGCCTGCTTCTCTGAAGCTCTCAAAGCCCATGCGCAGGGCCTCTACCGCGTAGCACCACGGTTGCTCTTTCCCGAGATCGAACGATTAGTTCGTCAGGATCTCATTCCTGCCCCCGACGCCGGCCTGAGGGGCGTCCGCATTGCCTCGGACCAACTTGGACTGTCGAACCTTCATCGCAGCGGCTTCCTCAGCCTGAGATTGTACGACACCTTCACCCGACACATGTATGCGCGCGCCAAGACCGAGGAGGAGCGGGCCAGGATCCTCGCGGACCCCGTGCCGAACCGACACGCCTCACTGCATGGCATAGTCGTCTACAATAGCGTTCAGTCGAGCATCAATGCCCTGATCATGGCGGAGTTCGTTCTACTGACCGTAAGCGCCCTTTCGAACATTCACGCCAATGCAGACGCCCCCCTCTCTCTCGCAGCAGATGAGTGGCTTCGTGAGGGTCCGTATGCCCTGAAGCTGTAGGCGGAAAAGATTCGTAGCGAATAGGCAGCTCATTTGCCGCATGCTGCTCGCCTAAGCCGCTAGCCGCCCGATGTCGCTAGCCCGAAGAGTGATGGACACGCCCATCGCGGCAAGAGGCCTACCCACAAGATCGCGCAGTCTGCCGAAGCCCGTAGCGCTGGTGCAGACGATGCTGCTGCCGTCCGCATCCCAACTGGCGGGGTCGAGATAGCTGATCGTAGCGCCCTCCCCCGCGATCCCTATCACCCGCTCTCGAATGCCTAAATGCTCGAAGGGAACGATCCTCGCTGGCGTTACTTCCTCGCCGCGCGACCGCCTCGCCTCGGGCGGCGGAAATCTTCTAATGGGGTCATAAAGGTATTGTCGGACATCCATGTCCGGTTTTCGTGACGCCAATGTCCGGTTTTTCGGCATTTGAACGGTCGCCGATGTCCGCTTTTCGACAGTTCGAGCGGCCGTTGATGTCCGGTTTTCCGATGCCACAGCTCGTTCATCCGGCAAGGTGGCGCGACAAATATTGGTTCGTCCGCGCCCCTTACGGACCTCAACTTGCAGGTATGAAGCCGCCTCGAGTTCGTCCAGCAGACGCCGCAACTGGCGCGCGCTGACACCCAGACCTGCCGCCATGCTCTCCTGGCCACGCCAGGCGCCACCTTCGCTGGCGTTCAGATCATGGAGAATGAAGCCGGCGACGGCCTTGGCAGAAAGGGAAACCGTCGGGTCGCTGGAGATACGCTGATGCCAGGCCAGCTTTTCAGCGACGAAGTTCTCAAGGTCGAGGAGGCGACTCATTGGCTGACCTCCCACGTTGCGATGGAGGAGGCAGCGCGATAGGGTGCGGTCGGCCTTGAGTGCTGAACCAAGCCCTTTTGAACCCCGCCGCGCGCTGCAACGCCGGCGGGGTTTTTCGTGTCCGATTTCCAATTCTGGCCGTTAGCCAAACGCGGAAGATCTCTTTGTATTTCAATGACCATCCCAGGGCGGGTTAGTCCGTCTAAGCTATTGAAAAAGAAGGCCCGTCGGGCTCCCTCTCTGTCCGCCACCACCATCGGAATTTCGACAGCAATCTGAACGGATCAC
>RCUN01000576.1_pt1 | contig 18647 bp, 16 predicted proteins | sample 2166181 | NCBI WGS metagenome assembly RCUN01 (sample SAMN09932603, study PRJNA488358) | compost metagenome | feature: garden; material: soil; isolation source: compost soil in crotononitrile-enriched culture | place: Germany: Experimental Botanical Garden Goettingen | collected 2016-01-27 | reverse complement strand
AATCACCACCCGTTGCCCCGGCACCATGCGCGCCAGTTGGTCTTCCTTGAAATTGGCATCGACCCACAAACCGCTGGATGGCACCACCGACAGCAGTTGCGATCCGGCCTGAGCGTAGGCGCCGACCCGCGCCCGGCGATTGCCGATCACGCCGTCCACCGGGGCTTTCAATTCGGTATAGCCGACGTTCAATTGCGCCAGATCACGCTCGGCCTTGGCTTGGATCAACGCGGCGCGGGCCTGCTGTTTCTGCGTGGCGATCACGTTCAACTGCCGTTGTGCGGCAAGCAGTTCGGCCTGGGCACGGTTGCTTTGGGCCTGGGCGGTCTTGAACGTGGCGTTCGCTCGCTGGGCGCTTTCCACCGACACGGCGCTGGTGGTAACCAGGCGTTTGTAGCGCGCATCGTCATCCCGCGAACGGGCGGTTTCGGCCCCGGCGGCATCGATACCGGCGCGGGCCTGGCCGATCACCGCCTGTTGCAGTTGCTCGGTGGCGTCGAGATTGGCGAGCAAGGCTTCTTCAGCCGCCACCGCACCTTCGGCCTTGGCCAGGTTGGCGCGGTAATCGCGCGAATCCAGACGAATCAACACGTCGCCAGCCTTGACCTTCTGGTTGTCGGTCACCAGCACTTCGTCGATGTAACCGGCGACTTTCGACCCGATCACCGTCACGTCGCCGCCGATGTAGGCGTCGTCGGTTTCCTCGATGAAACGGCCAGTCGTCCACCAGTGCGTGGCGTATACGCCAACCAGCACCAGAGCCGCGATACCCAATGTAGACAGGAGCAGGCGTTTGAGCAGGGGCGGTTTGGCGGTGGTCACCGGGGCAGCCAGGGCAGGTTCAACGGTGGGCATGCTGGTCATGAAAGGGTACCTGTGAAATTGGCCTGTTATTACGGGCGTAATATGACGCAGGTAATATATTGTTGCAATTGGTTTGTGCTGCCGGTCGTCAGGTCCTATTTCAGCCAGTCACCGGGGGTGATGCCAGTCATGTCCTTGAAGAACGCGATGAAGGCACTGTCGCTGGAAAATCCCAGCTCGAAAGCGCTGAAACCGATGTTTCGCCCGGTCGTGAGCAGTTCAATGGCGCGCATCAGGCGCCATTGTTGGCGCCATTGCTGATAACTCATGCCGGTTTCACGTTGGAAGATTCGGCCGATGGTGCGGCCGCTGGCACCTATCTGCTCTTGCAGTGACTGAAGTTTCGGCGGCAGCTTTTCGATGGTCGCGAGAAGTGGTGCCAGGCGTTTGTCCGACGGCAGCGGGAGCAGCATGGGTTGTCGGGCTGCGTCACGAATTTCGCTCAGGCACAGCCCCAACAAATGCACGTACTTTCCCTGCTGCCAAGCCGTGTCGAAATCTGCGTGGGCGATCGACTCCAGCACCGCCCTCAGCAACGGGTTGACTTCAATCACGCAGACCTGCTGCGGCAGGTCTGCGCACAACGCGGGGCTCAGGTAAATGGAACGGTAATCGACGCTCTGTTGCATCACGGCGCGATGGGCCACACCGCAAGGAATCCAGGCCGCGCGCGAGGGTGGCAGCAGGCACAATTGCTGGGCAAGGGTGATACGCGTACAGCCCTGACGGGTAAACAGCAGTTGCCCGCGTTGATGATGATGCATGCCCGAATCGTGATCACCGAGGGCGGCGGCGATGCCGACAACCGGTGCATTGAAGCTGTCAGGATCAAAAGACGCGTGGGCGTCGAGCCAAGCCATGGTTTGTCCGATTTCAGAGATAAGTTGGCAGGATCCTGATACTACGACAGTTACGACTTCTTAAGCTGCACGGCAGTTTCTTTCGAGAGTGAAGTCGTGATGAATGATAAAAAAATCGTCGTATTGGCGGTCGCGCTGTTGATGTTTCCACAGTTGGCGCAATCCATTTACAGCCCGGCGCTGGTAGACATTGGCCGAGTCTTCGGCGTTGGGCAGCAAGCATCGGCGCAAATGCTTTCTGTGTATTTCCTGGCGTTCGCGTTCGGCGTGGTGGTATGGGGCCGGATGTGCGACCTGATCGGGCGTCGTCCAACGATGCTTGCGGGGTTGGCCCTGTACGCTGCAGCTTCGTTGATGGCGCTCAGCGCAAGCACGTTCAATGCTCTGTTGGCCGCCCAGGGCGTGGCCGCATTCGGCGCTGCGGTAGGCTCGGTCGTTACGCAAACCGTGTTGCGCGACCGCTTCAAGGGGGCGGCACTCGCTCAGGTGTTTTCGATTATGGGCATCGCGCTAGCCGCCAGCCCGGCCATTGGATTGTTCACCGGAGCAAGCCTGGTGCATGGCTTCGGATATCCAGGCGTGCCGGGAGGGCTTTTGCTGCTATCCGTTGGACTGTGGTTCCGGTGCCTGCGGGTTTTACCGGAAACCCGACCACAGCATGTGGCGTCGCCCGCGCTGTTCGAGACGTCGTGGCAAATGCTGCGGGATCGAGACATTTGGCGTTCGACGTTGTTGGTAGCGGTCTTCAACATTGGCTTGTTCAGCTACTACAGCCTGGCTCCGTTCATGTTTGAGCGGCTGGGGCTGAGTGCGAAAATGTTCGGCTACAGTGGCGTCATTCTCGCCCTGGGTTCCGGTCTGGGAGCCGGGCTCAATAAACGGCTGCTGCAGCGCGGGTTGAGTAGTGCGCAACTCATACAGGTGGCGGGATCACTGACATTGGTTGGCGCCAGTTTTGTCTGGCTGATGGAAGACACTGCGCTGTTCGTGCTGGCGATGGTGTTGGTGGTTCTGGCCTTCGGCATGGCAATCCCGAACATCCTCGGTTCGGCGCTGGTCAACTATGGTGATCGATTGGGTACGGCCGGCGCGCTGTTCGGTTTGCTGTATTACCTGTTGATAGGTGGCGGATTGATGCTGGCAGCCTGGGGGCAGACGCTGGGTGGGACCCTGATGATCTGTGCGGTGGTGGCCTGGTTGTTGGCGTGCATCAAGCCACCGAAGGACCAGGCGTGATCAACCCATCAGTGAAACGGTCGCCTGACAATCTGCTCGCTACCCTGTCAGGCGACAGACTTCAAATGATCATTGGCTGGTCAGACTGGCGCCGGCTACCGCCAATCCATCTTTCCCGTCGCGACTGCTGACCCCAACCAGCCAAGCCTCCAACACCGCAGGATTAGCCTTCAACCACGCCTTCGCCGCCGCCCGTGGCTTCTGGTTCTGGTTCAGCACCGCGTCCATCAGCTGGTTCTCCATCACCAAACTGAATTCCATGTTCTGCAGCAATTTGCCGACGTTGCTGCACTCCTTGAGGTAGTCCTTGCGCACGTTGGTGTAGACCGTGGCCTGGCCGAAGTTGGGGCCGAAGTATTCGTCGCCGCCGCTGAGGTACTTCATCTTGTTGCGGGTGTTCATCGGGTGCGGTTCCCAGCCGAGGAACACCATCCATTCGTTCTTGCGCGTGGCGCGTTTGAGTTGCGAGAGCATCGCCGCTTCGCTGGATTCGACGATCTTGAAGTCCTTCAGGCCGAAGGCGTTCTTGTCGATCATGCTCTGGATCAGCCGATTGCCGTCGTTGCCCGGTTCAATGCCGTAGAGCTGGCCGTTGAGCTTGTCCTTGAATTTGGCGATGTCGGCAAAATCATGCAACCCGGCGTCGTACACGTAGTCGGGCACCGCCAGGGTGTATTTGGCGCCGTGCAGGTTGGCGCGCACGGTTTCCACGGTGCCGGCGTCGCGGTAGGGCTTGATGTCGTTTTCGGTGGTGGGCATCCAGTTGCCGAGGAACACGTCCAGCTCCTTGCCCGAGGACAAGGCGCGGTAGGTCACCGGGATCGACAGCAGTGTGGTCTTGGTTTTGTAGCCCAGTGATTCCAGCACTTCGCTGGCGACGGCCGTGGTGACGGTGATGTCGGTCCAGCCGACATCGGAGAAACGCACCGTGGCGCAGGATTCCGGTTCCGCTGCCTGGGCCAGCAGCGGCAAACTCAGGGATGCAAGCAAGAGCAAGGCTTTCATGGATCAACTCCTCGAAGGTAAACGTCGGCAGCGGTTTGGGGTGTTCGGTTTTCTTGTTGTTGTGGGTGTGGCGGAACCTGCCTGTGGCGAGGGAGCTTGCTCCCGATCGGCTGCGCAGCAGTCGTAAGTCTCAGGCTTGATCCACACCAAACCAGTTCAGCGCCGCCGGTTCGGTGTTGAGGTAGATGTGCTTGAGCTCGGTGAACTCATCGAGCCCGGCTCGCGACAGTTCGCGGCCGATGCCGCTGGATTTGTAGCCACCCCACGGCGCCTGCGGGAAAGCGGCGTTGTAGTCGTTTATCCACAGGGTGCCGACCCGCAGGCGCTTGGCCATGCGATACGCCTTGCCGATATCCCGGGTCCAGACGCCCGCAGCCAGGCCGTAAGGCGTGTCGTTGGCCAATTGCAGCGCTTGGGCTTCGCCGCTGAAACGCTCGACGGTGATCACCGGGCCGAAGATTTCTTCGCGGGCAATACGCATGTCGGCGGTGACATTGCCGAGCAACGTCGGGCGCAGCCAGAACCCGCGTTCGAACTGTTCGGGAATCGTCCCGCCCGCCAGCAACGTCGCGCCTTGTTCGACGGCGCCGGCAATCATCGTCAGGATCAGATCGCGTTGCCCGGCGGAAATCAGCGGGCCCATTTGCGTCGACTGATCGAGGCCATTGCCCAGGCGAATCTTCCCGATCCGCTGCTGCAACGCCTCGACAAACCGGTCGTGAATCCCGTCCTCGACCAACAGTCGCGAGCCGGCCGAGCAGATTTGCCCGGCATTGAAAAACACCGCGTTCAGCGCCTGATCCAGTGCCACATCGAAATCGGCATCGGCGAACACAATGTTCGGATTCTTGCCGCCCAGTTCCAGCGCCACACGCTTGAAGTTGCCGGTGGCCGCACGCATCACTTTGCCGCCGGCTCCGGCGCCACCGGTCAGCGACACCAGGTCCACGTCATGGCTGGCGGCAAGCAATTCACCGACATCGCCCGGGCCGCACAGCAGGTTGAAAACACCGTCGGGCAAACCGGCTTGTTTCAGCAATTCGGTCAAGCGTTGGGCCGTCATCGGGGTCAGGCTGCTGGGCTTGAACACCACGGTGTTGCCGGCGGCGAGGGCCGGGGCGATTTTCCACACCGCTTGCAGCAGCGGGTAGTTCCACGGCGCGATCAAGGCACACACGCCCACCGGTTCGCGTTGGTTGAAACTGATGACATGGGCCGGCGCATGGCTGTTGACGCTGGCGCTTTCGCTTTCCAGCAGCGCGGCGTAGTAGCGAAAAGTCGAGACCACGCTGCCGATGTCAGCCAGGCTTTCGCCCAAAGTTTTACCGGCGTTGAGGGTTTCCAGGCGGGCGAGGTGCTCGGCGTCCTGTTCGATCAAACGGGCGATTTGCTGCAACAGTTGAGCGCGTTCGGTGACCGGCATGGTCGGCCACGATCCTTGATCGAAAGCCTGGCGCGCAGCCTCGATTGCCCGTTGTGCATCCTCCGGGCCAGCGACGGCTACTTGGGCCAGGACTTCTTCGTTCGCGGGGTTGATCACGTCGCGGTAGCGCGGAGTTTGTGGTGCTTGCCAACTGCCCGCAATGAACAAACGAATCTGCAACATGTGCCTCTCCAGTCAAGGGTTCGTGCTGTTCACTATGGCGGTGGGCGCAACGCGGCTCTTGATCAAACGCGGCATAACCACGCCGTTTTCCCACGGTTGCGAAGTCGCGCAATAGCGGCAGCCAATGTCGTTTCCCGTCAAGTGCGCGCAAGGCGTCTCTCTACACTGCCAGGCAACCGATCAACATCTGTGGAGCACGGGATGAATCAACCTGTCGAGCAACTGAGAGTCCGCCTGGCCTGCGCGTTTCGCTGGGCCGCGCGGCTGAACCTGCACGAGTCCATCGCCAATCACTTCAGCGTGGCGGTCTCGGGGGACGGTCGGGAGTTTCTGATCAATCCGTACGGCAAGCATTTCTCGCGGATCAAGGCCAGCGACTTGCTGTTGGTCAACGCCGATGAGCCCGCCAGCCTCGACCGCCCCGACGCGCCGGACATCACCGCGTGGGCCTTGCACAGCGCCTTGCACCGCAACCAGCCTCACACCCGTTGCATCCTGCACACCCATTCGAAATACGCGACAGCGCTGGCGTGTCTGGCGGATTCGCGGCTGCAACCGATCGAGCAGAACTGCATGCGCTTTTTCGAGCGAGTGGTCATCGACGATGGTTTTGACGGCATGGGCCTGGGTGATGAGGCGGAGCGGGTCAGCCGCCTGCTCGGGGACAAGCCAATTTTGTTGATGGGCAACCATGGTTTGCTGGTGGCGGCGCCGAGCATCGCCCAGGCGTTCGATGATCTGTACTACTTCGAACGGGCCTGCGAGACCTACATCACCGCGCTTTCAACCGGCCGTGAGTTGCGCGTCGCCAGTGATGAAATTGCGCGCAAGACCTGCCGGCAATGGCTCGATTATCCGGGTTTTGCCGACAAGCATTTCAACGCGCTGATGGAAATTCTCGACGAGGAAGAGCCAGGCTATCGCCTATGAATTCAGTCCGCCTCGACCGGCCGCTGCTCCTTGCGCAGCGGCTGGCGCATCACCGGGGCAGTCCAGATTTGGCTACGGTCTTCGCTAGGCGGGCAGCCGAAGCGGGCGCGGTAGGTGCGCGAGAAATGCTCCAGCGAACCGAACCCTGAGCAGGCCGCCACTTGTGCCACGCTCAGGCGCGTCTGTTGCAGCAAACTGTGGGCCTTGGCCAGCCGTAAAGTGATGTAGTACTTGAGCGGCGACAGGCCGGTTTGATGCTTGAACTGCCGCTCCAGTTGTCGCCGCGACAGCCCGACCTTGTCGGCAATCGCTTCGCAGTCGAGCGGTTCTTCCAGCGCCTGTTCCATCAACTGCACGGCACGGCGAATCTTGCTGCCGTACAGCCCGGTGTTGGTCAGGCCGCCGTCGAGTTGATTGTCGGCCGGCGCGCGCACCTGACCCATCAACAGATGCATGCCGATTTCCCGTGCCAGTTCGCTGTCGACGCTCTGGCCGATCCAGCCAAGCAGCATGTCCAGTGTCGTTGTCGCGCCGGCGCAAGTCATGCGCTGACGCTCCAGCGTATAGAGCTGCGGCTTGGCGTGGACCCGTGGATAACTTTCCTGAAAACCCTGCAGATTGTCCCAGTGCACGGCGGCCTCGTAGCCGTCGAGTACGCCGGCGGCGGCGAGCAGTTCGGTGCCGGTTTCCACACCCATCAACACCGCGCCGAACAGCGCCTGCTTGCGCAGCCAGCTCTTGAGCGCGAGGTTGCGGCTGTGTTTGTGCACATCGAAACTGGCGATCACCAGGCACACATCAAAACCCTGGTCGGCCTTCAAACCGTCATTGGCGACGGTGACCAATCCGTTGCTGGCCTGCACCGGTTCGCCGTCCAGCGACAACAGCGACCACTGGAACAACTGGCGCTGAGTCAGCCAATTGGCGATGGCCAAGGGTTCCAGCACGGCGGCCAGGCCGAAGTTGGAAAACGACGGCAACAGCAACACCGCAACCCGCAACGGCGCGACATCGCCGCGCCGCCAGGTGAAGGTGGATTGCGAAGGCATTGCGCTGTCAGGTGCGTGGTTGCTCATGCGTCGCCTCTATCGTTGCTGCGTCTGCCATTGCGGGTGAATCCAGACCGGCGCTTCAGATCCCGCCAGCGGTGGCAGGCCACGAATCATGTCGCTGGCCTTTTCCGCGATCATCACCGTCGGCGCGTTGGTATTGCCGCTGACAATCACCGGCATGATCGACGCGTCCACCACGCGCAAACCATCCAGGCCATGCACGCGCAGTTGCGGGTCGACCACCGCTTCCAGGTCGCCCGCCGGGCCCATCTTGCAGGTGCCGCTGGCATGGTAGCCGGTTTCCGTGACTTGCCTTGCCCACGCATCCAGCGCTTCATCGCTTTTTACGTGCCGGCCGGGCACCAGCTCTTCACCCTTGAATGCGGCCATGCTCGGTTGCTCGATGATCTCGCGCACCAGTCGCGCACCGGCACGCATGTCGGCTCGATCCTGCGCGGTTTTCAGGTAATTGAACAGGATGCGCGGCGGCTGTCGAGGGTCGGCGCTGCTGAGCGTCACGCTGCCCAGACTGGTGGGGCGCATCAGGTCGATGTGGATTTGAAAGGCGTGATCCGGCACCAGGTCAACGCTGCCGGGTTTCACCGCCAGCGGCATGAAGGTCAGTTGCAGATCGGGATGCTCGACTCCGGCCCGCGAGCGAATGAACGCCCCGGCCTCGAAATGATTGCTCGCCGCCAAGCCGTCGTGGGTGGCGAACCAGCGGGCGCCGATCCACCATTTGCCCGGCGCGATGGTCCACGGATACAGCGACACCGGTTTTTTGCACAGGTACTGCACGACCGTGTCCGGGTGATCGTTGAGTCGCCGACCGACGCCGGGCAGATTGTGTTTGACGCTGATCCCCAGGTCGCGCAGTTCCGCCGCCGGGCCGACGCCCGAGAGCAGCAGCAACTGCGGGGAATTGATCGCTCCGGCAGTCAGCAGCACTTCACGTCGGGCAAACGCTTGATGCGTTTCACCGCTTTGTTCGTACTCGATGCCGACCGCGCGCGAACCCTCAAACAGGATGCGTAACGCCAAGGCATCGGTGGTCACGCGCACGTTGCCCCGGCCCAGCGCTTCGCGCAGATAGCCGCGTGATGTGCTCCAGCGCCGGCCGTTGCGCGTGGTGCGGTCCACCGGTCCGAAGGCTTCCTGGCGATAGCCGTTGAGGTCGCTGCTCAAGCCATATCCGGCCTCGGCACCGGCCGCCAGAAACGCCGCGCACAACGGCGTTTGTGTATCGCCTGGGGTGACGTGCAGATGCCCGGTCGCGCCGCGATAATCGTCCGCACCATCGGCATGGGTTTGCGCACGTTTGAAGTACGGCAGCACGTCCTGATAACGCCAGCCTTCGCAGCCTTGTTCGGCCCAGCCGTCGTAATCCCTGGCATGGCCGCGTATGTAGACCATGCCGTTGATCGACGACGAACCGCCGAGCGTGCGGCCTCGCGGCGTGCCGATCCGGCGCCCGCCCAGATACGGTTCCGGTTCGGAGCTATAGCTCCAGTTGTAGCGCGTGCCGCCCACCACCAGACCCACGGCGGACGGCATGTCGATGGTCCAGCTCTGGTCAGCCGGCCCGGCCTCCAGCAGCAAAATCCGCACGGTGGGGTCTTCGCTCAAGCGATTGGCCAACACACAGCCTGCGGACCCGGCGCCCACAATCAGGTAATCAAACGCATGGTTGGCCATGGTTCGGGGTGCTCCATCAATAGAAAGTCATGACACACCCTCTGTAGGAGCAAAGCTTGCTCGCGATGGCGGTGTGTCAGGTGACATAGATGTCGGGTATTACTCCGTCATCGCGAGCAAGCTTTGCTCCTACAGGATCAGGCTATGGAAGCCCCATGAATCCCGTTAAACACCAACCGATGAAAGTGATGCACCAAATGCTCGCTTTCATTGCTGCGCTGGGCGTCGATCATATAGCGGCCCTGGTTGTAACCCAGCGAGTGCAGGCCTTTCTGCACCGAGATGTTCAGCGCGATGTCTTCGGGCCCGAGGTCTTCGTTCATCCACTTCATGCACGACTGGCTGACCGCCGCGGTCTCGGCGTTGTTGGAGTAGTAACCAAAGCGCAGCAGCGAGCGCTCGGCGTCCAGCGGAATCATGATGAACGAGCCCAGGAACTCCGAGAACGGGAAGGTGTAGAAGGTGTTATTCGGCCACATGCCGATGTTGAAAAAGCACTCATCGGGGTTGAGGTCTTTGCGCAACGGCACGCCGTAGGCTTCAGTCACCGAGAGATTGGCCGGGGCAATGTAGGTCCACCAGTTGTCGCGTTTGGTCAACTGATAGCCCTTGAAGTCGATGAGCTTGGCCAGGTCGATATGGCACGGGCCCGACAACTTGAAGTGATAGCCCTCGATGGAGTTGTCCATGATCACCTTCCAGTTGGCCGGCACGATCACGTCCTGTTCCTCGATCAGGCGCATGTTGGCCAAGTCGGGGAACACCCGATGCATTTCCTCGTCGGCGCCGGGGAACAAGTCGCGCAGCGACGGTGCATTCGGGTCGAGGTTGAAATAGATGAAACCGCCCAGTTCCTCGGTGCGAACCTGCGGAATGTTGAACTGCTGCAACTCGAAGTTTTTCATCTTCTCGCAACGCGGCGCGCTGCGCAGGCTGCCGTCCATTTCGTAGCACCACGAATGATAGGCGCAACGCACCACGCCACCGGTGGTGCCGCGACGTTCTTCGAGCAGGCGATTGCCGCGATGCTGGCAAACGTTGTGGAACGCATGGATCTGCCCCTGACGATTCTTCGCCACCACCACGCTCTGGTCGAACAGATCCGTCACCACGTACTGCCCCGGCTCGGCGAACTCGCTGACGTGCCCGGCTACATGCCAGGCGTGCATGAAAATGTTGTCGCGCTCAGCCTTGAACAGGGTCTCGTCGTAGAAATAACGCGAGGGCAGGGTGAACGCCTCTTCCGGGTCCTGATGATCCCAGCCGTCGATCGAACTTTGGGTTTTGAGGTTCTGGATATTGTGCATCGGGATGATCTCCTCGGTGACTGGCGCCGCACGGTACGGCTTCGTTCTGGGACCTAATCTAGGGCGCGAGGAGGGAGGCAGATTGATGGAAAGCGACCAGTTGGCGGGTGAAAACATCAAGGACAAAGTCAAAAGATCGCAGCCTGCGGCAGCTCTTACAGATACCGCGGACGCTGCAAATTTCAGGTCTGCATTGGCCAATGTAGGAGCTGCCGGAGGCTGCGATCTTTTGATCTTGAAATGAGTCTATTTGACTGCTATGTAGTCGTATTAACTATTTTTGCATGTGGTCGTAATGACTTGTTAGTGTTTCAAGCTACTGAAAATGAACCATTTAAAAATTGGCACGCTTCGTGATGTATCCAAAGCATCGCAACCGAAGCAGGAAAACGCCATGCCCCGTTCAATCCCCCTCAGCTTTACCCTCTGCCTGTTGCTTTCCCCACTGTGCATGGCCCATCAAGTGGTCCGCGAGGTTCCCGACACCACCGCCGGCAAAGGCTTCGGTGCACTCACCGGGTTGATGGTGGGCGCGGTGGGCGGGCCGGTCGGGGCGCTGGTTGGTGCTGGCGCCGGATTCTTTGCCGGAAGTTCGGTGCAGGAAGCGGCCGGCCTCACCGAAACCGCGTACGAAGTCAAAGACACCCAAGGTGAAATCAGCACCGTGCGCTCGCCCAACGCGCGCTTCGAACCCGGCCAGCAAGTAACGCGTAAAGGCGCGCGCCTGGAGCCTCAGGACAGCTGATCCCTGCGTCGATTTGAAGCAAACATCGAACTCCTTTTTAGGATCCGGTCATGGGTCGGGTCCTCTTTTTTCTCAGCGCCCATCGTCAGTCCGTTGAACCGTGCTGATCGATTTATAACGAATCACGTGCACAAAGAACTGTACTGAAGGTTTCCCGTTTTGGCGGGCGGACGAGCCGCAACTCGTCTGCCCGTCTTTTTTATGGGGACAGTAAAAGCGTCGACGGATACAGGCAGTTGCGGATATCCATGACAATTTCCGGCGGCCTTGCGCCATGGGCCGGGGTCAGGACATGCAGAAGCAGCACGATCACCGCCATCGGACTTCTCAGATGTGCCGCCGCGTGATCAGTCGTTCGCGTTGCCACAATCGGTGCCCGCCACCAAATACTTCAGGCTTTTCACATTGCCGTGGGAGTCGCGGTAAATCATGGTCACCGGCGATGGATGGCATTTGTCTTGCGGTTCCGAGATGGAAATAACCTGCGCAACGTCCAGGTGCATGCCGTAGTGGTATTGCTCGGCGTCGGAAGGGGATTGCGCGAGCGCCGAACCTGAGCACACCAGCGCAAACAACATCAGTAACTTTTTCATGACGATCACCTTTTTTCAGGTAATAGCCTCCTGGGCAGCGGCTTTCGGCGCCGACGCGCAACGGGGCGGATTATCTAACGGTCGTGGGCGGTTGAGCCCTGTAGTGACGGGGGCTTACAGGCCGATCAGGTCGCGGTGCACTTCCAGCGCATTGCGTTCGACCCAGTTGTGCTGCAACAAACCATCGGCGCGCACTTGCCACACGGCCGTGCCGAGCATTTCGAACGGCGTGCCGCAGGAGCGTCCACCGATGAAACCGCGGTTTTTACCGCAGAGTTTCCAGCGTGACGCCACGCGCGTGCCGTCGGCGTTCTGAAAGGTTTCGATGGCGCCGAACTGGAAGTCGTCGATCTTCGCCAGGAACGCGCCGATCCACTGGATGAACTGATCGCGGCCCCTTATTTCAACGCCACCGGAGGTGATGACAAAGTCTTCGGCGACGAACCTGGCTGCGGCTTGCGGATCGCGTGCCTGCCAGACCTCGCGCCAAAAGCTTTCGACGATCTCTACAGCTGTGTTGGATGACATGGTGTTGCACCTCTTGGACAAGGACATGCTTGCCCGGCTGTTTGAAACCGGGCCTTGGACCAAAGTATTCGGTCTTTGCCATCTAGAAGTCGAACGCATAATATTTATGGCATCCAGTAGCGTGGCGAATACATCATGCAATCCAGTGACCTTGAAATCGACTTGCTGCGCGCGTTTATCGCGGTGGCGGAAACCGGCAGTTTCACGGCAGCGGCCGAGGTGGTGGCGCGTTCCCAATCGGCGGTGAGCCAGAAAATCATCCGTCTGGAAGAGATCCTCGGCATGCGCGTGTTCGAGCGCACCAGTCGTACGCTGACGTTGACGGCGGAGGGTGAGCGACTGTTGGTCGGGGCGCGAAAAGTGATGCTGCACTTCGACAGTTTCATGCGTGAGATGCGCGCGCCGGTGACGGTCAACACCCTGCGTCTGGGCATCTCCGAGAACCTGGTGCCCACGCAGTTGCCACGGTTGTTGTCGCGCTTCAGCAAGTTGTATCCCGACCTGGAACTGGAGCTGACCACCGGATTGAGCAACGACCTGCTGGCCGATCATGAAGCGGGGCGGCTGGATGTGGTGATTTCCAAGCGCAAGATGGGCGCCGCTCAGCGTGGCCGGATTATCTGGCGTGAGCCGTTGGTGTGGATTGCCGCGAAGGACTACGAAATCGAAGCGGCGCGACCGTTGCGCCTGGTGATGATGCGACCGCCCTGCGCGTATCGCGCAATCATGATCGAGGCGCTGGCTTCGGTGCAGCGGGAATGGTCGTCGGCGTGTCTGGCGAGCAATCTCGGCGGGGTTCAGGCCGCCGTGGCTGCCGGGCTCGGAGTTACCGCCCTGGGCACGTCGTTTTTGCAGGAAGGCATGCGGATTATCGAGCCGTCGGAAAAGCTGCCGACGCTACCGTCCACGGAAGTCGCGGTGATCGGCGACGAGCCCCGCACCCAACATCTGCTGCAACCTCTGGTCGCGTTGCTGACCGAAGGTCTGATGTCGGGTACGAGCCTCACCCGCACTTTGTAGGAGCTGCCGCAGGCTGCGATCTTTTGACTTTGATTCTAAAAAAACAAAATCAAAAGATCGCAGCCTGCGGCAGCTCCTACAGGGTAAAAACGGAGTTGTTAAGTCCGTTCAAAAATCGCCGCAATCCCCTGACCACCACCAATGCACATGGTCACCAGCGCGTAACGGCCGCCGGTGCGATGCAGTTCGTGAATGGCTTTGGTGGCGATGATCGCGCCGGTCGCGCCGACCGGGTGACCGAGGGCGATGCCCGAGCCGTTCGGGTTGACCTTGGCCGGGTCGAGGTCCAGTTCCTGGCTGACGGCGCAGGCCTGGGCGGCGAAGGCGATGTTGGCTTCGATCACGTCCAGGTCGGCGACGGTCAGGCCGGCGCGCTTGAGCGCCAGGCGGGTGGCCGGGATCGGGCCCAGGCCCATGAATTCTGGTTCAACGCCGGCGTGGGCGTAGCTGACCAGGCGGGCGAGGGGTTTCAGGTTATTGGCCTGGACCGCGTTGCCGCTGGCCATGACCAGTGCGGCGGCGCCGTCGTTCAGGCCCGAGGCGTTGCCGGCGGTGACCGAACCGTCCTTCTTGAACGCCGGCTTCATTGCTGCCAGCTGTTCCAGGGACGTGGCGCGTGGATGTTCGTCGACGCTGAACAGCTTGGTGCCTTTGCGATCCTGGATTTCCACGGTCGCGATCTGCTCGCTGAAGTAGCCGTTGGCAATCGCGTGGGCCGCGCGTTTCTGGTCTTCCAGGGCCAGGGCGTCCTGCATTTCGCGGGTGATGCCGTTGCGCGCGGCGACGTTCTCGGCGGTGATGCCCATGTGGATGCCATGGAAGGGGTCATGCAGGATGCCGAGCATGTAGTCGATGACCTGGGCGTTGCCCATGCGCGAACCCCAACGGGCGGACGGCATCAGGTACGGGCCACGGCTCATGGATTCGGCACCGGCACCGACGACGATGTCGGCATCGCCGAGCATCAGGGTCTGGGCGGCGTTGATGATCGCTTGCAGGCCCGAACCGCACAGGCGGTTGACGTTGTAGGCCGGGGTTTCCTTCGGGATGCCGGCGTTCATCGCGGCGACGCGGGAGATGTAGGCGTCGCGGGTTTCGGTCGGGATCACGTTGCCCATCACCAGGTGGCCAACGAGCGCCGGGTCCACGGCGGCTCGTTCCAGGGCGGCTTTCACGGCCGTGGTCGCGAGGTCGGCCAGGGGCACGTCCTTGAGCGAACCGCCGAACGTACCGATGGCGGTACGGGCGGCGCTGACGACGTAGATTTCTGGAGTGTTCATGGCTGGTTTCCTTTCGGTGGATTCTTATCTGTACTGCGATTGAGCAGGGCGTTCAAGGCGGTTTTCGCCTCGTCGGTATTCAGGCGCTGAATGAACAGCGTGTTTTCTTCGCGCAGGGTGGCTTCCAGTTCGGCCAGGGAAGCCTGTTTCATCAGCAGCCGGGACTGGCGCAAGGCTTGCTGGGGCATGGCCAGAAAGCGCTGGGCGATTTTTTTCGCCGCCGCCAGGCATTGTTCGCCGTCATCGAAGGCTTCGTTGGCCAGGCCCCAGGCCACCGCTTCGTTGCCGTCCAGGCCGTTGCCCAACAGGAGCAGGCTCGCGGCACGGGCATGGCCGAGCCGGCGTGGCAGCAACAGGCTGGCGCCAAATTCGGGGCACAGGCCGATGTTGACGAACGGCATGCGCAGCTTGGCGTTGCGGGTGACCAGTACTTGATCGCAATGCAGCAGCAATGTGGTGCCAATACCGATGGCCGCACCGCAGACTGCCGCGATCAGCGGTTTTTGCAGGCGCGTGACGACCTTCATCAGGTGGAACGCCGGGGCGTCCAGATGAGTCGGCGGGTGCTGGAGGAAATCCACCAGGTCATTGCCGCTGGTAAAGCACGCCGGGCCACCGGTGATGATGATCACGCCGGTCTGCGGGTCTTCGTCGGCGGCCAGCAACAGCTCGGCCAGTTGCGTGTACATGGCGTTGTTCAGCGCATTGAGCTTGTCCGGGCGGTCGATGGTCAGCGTCAACACGCCGTCGCGTTGCTCGTGTTTGATCAGGTCGGTCATCGCAGGCTCTGCAGGGTCGGTTCAGGGCTGCCACTTTAAGCGCCGGACAAACCCCGGATCTATGGCAAAACGGGTCAACTGTACTGCCGCTTTTTGCCATGCCGGTATGCCCAAAAAGCGACACACACCCATTCGGGGTATGGCCGCGCCCGGCGAATCCACCAATAGTGGGGGCATCCGCTCATCCAGAGCCGAACTCGCTATAAGGTGCATTTGCTATGGGCAAGACACTGCTTAAGGTGATTTCCAGTCTGTTTGTTGTACCGCTGACCCTGAATGCCTACGCCGCCGAGGTAAACGACAGCAACACGCTACGGCTCTATAACTGGGCGGATTACATCGGCGAAAAGACCCTGGCCGATTTCGAAAAGGCCAGCGGCATCAAGGTCATCTACGACACCTTCGATGCCTACGAAACGGTGCAGGCCAAGTTGCTCACCGGTCATTCCGGTTATGACCTGATCGTGCTGAACGCGTCCCTCGCGCCACCGCTGATCCAGGCCAAGGTGTTCCAGCCGCTGGACAAAAAACTGCTGCCGAGCTGGACCAACCTTGATCCGAAAATCTTGCAGGACCTGCAAGGCTTCGATCCGGGCACCACGTATTCGGCGCCCTACACCTGGGGCAGCAACGGCATCACCTATAACGTCGACAAGATCAAGGAGCGCATGCCGGACGCACCGATCGGTTCGCTGGCGATGATCTTCGATCCGAAGATCGTCTCGCGCTTCGCCGACTGCGGCGTGACCCTGCTCGATGCCCCGACCGAAGTCATTCCCATGGCCCTGAAGTACCTGGGACGTGATCCGAGAAGCGCCGCACCGGAAGATCTGAAAGCCGCCCAGGACTTGCTGTTGTCCGTGCGGCCGTACATCCGCAAGTTCGACTCGGTCAATTACCTGACGAGCCTGCCCAACGGCGATGTGTGCATGGCCATGACCTGGTCCGGCGACTACGCCACCGCCATGGCCCGCGCCGCAGAAGCCAAGAAGAAGATCGACCTGGCCTACTTCATCCCCAAGGAAGGCTCGCTGATCTGGTTCGACAACCTGTACATCCCGGCCGACGCGCCCCACGTCGCCAATGCCCACAAGTTTCTCGAGTACCTGATGCAGCCGCAGGTGATGGCGGACGTGAGCGACTTCATCAATTACGCCAACAGCAACGCCGCGGCCACGCCGTTGTTGAGCGCCGATGTGCGCAACAACCCGGCGATTTACCCCGACGCGCAAACTCGCGAGCGGCTGTTTCCGCAGAAGACCCAGGACGCCAAGGACATGCGGGCGATTACCCGGGTCTGGAGCACCGTGAAAAGCGGCATCTGATTTGTTCGAACGTTAGTCAATTCGGTTAGAGGTTTATTTATGGCGACGCCAACACGCACCGTTTTTTCCCCAGCGGACGAGTCCCGGCTGGTCAAGGCCGACAAGGCTCACCATATGCACGGCTATCACGTGTTCGACGAACACGCCGAACAGGGCTCGCTGAACATCGTCGCTGGCGATGGCGCCTACATCTACGACACCCAGGGCAACCGCTTTCTCGATGCGGTGGGCGGCATGTGGTGCACCAACATTGGCCTGGGTCGCGAGGAAATGGCCGAGGCCATCGCCGACCAGGTGCGTCAGCTGGCCTATTCGAACCCGTTTTCCGACATGTCGAACAACGTCGCCATCGATCTGTGCGAAAAACTCGCCAGCCTGGCCCCCGGCGACCTCGACCATGTGTTCCTGACCACCGGCGGCTCCACCGCCGTGGACACCGCGTACCGGCTGATCCAGTACTACCAGAACTGCCGTGGCAAGCCGGAAAAGAAACACGTCATCGCCCGGTTCAACGCCTATCACGGCTCCACCACCCTGACCATGTCGATCGGCAACAAGGCCGCCGACCGGGTGCCGGAGTTCGATTACGCCAACCCGCTGATCCACCACGTTTCCAACCCCAACCCGTACCGCGCGCCGGACGGCATGGACGAGGCGCAGTTCCTCGAGTTCCTGGTCAAGGAATTCGAAGACAAGATCCTGTCGATTGGCGCGGACAAGGTCGCCGGTTTTTTCGCCGAACCGATCATGGGCTCGGGCGGGGTGATCATTCCGCCCCGGGGCTACCTCAAGCGCATGTGGGACGTCTGCCAGCGCTACGACATCCTGTTCGTCGCCGACGAAGTGGTCACTTCGTTCGGGCGCCTGGGCAAGTTCTTTGCCTCTTATGAGGTGTTCGACGTGCAGCCCGACATCATCACCACCGCCAAGGGCCTGACCTCGGCCTACCTGCCGCTGGGCGCGTGCATCTTTTCCGAGCGCATCTGGAAAGTCATCGCCGAGCCGGGCAAGGGCCGCTGCTTCACCCACGGCTTCACCTACAGCGGCCATCCGGTGTGCTGCACGGCGGCGCTGAAGAACATCGAAATCATCGAGCGGGAAAACCTGCTGGCCCATGTCGACGATGTCGGCGGTTACTTGGAACAGCGTCTGGCCACGCTGCGGGATTTGCCGTTGGTGGGCGATGTGCGCTGCCTGAAACTGATGGCCTGCGTGGAGTTCGTTGCGGACAAACGCACCAAGGCGCTGTTCGCCGACGAGATCAACATCGGCGAGAAAATCCACTCGCGCGCCCAGGCCCGGGGCTTGCTGGTGCGGCCGATCATGCACCTCAACGTGATGTCGCCACCGCTGATTCTCACCTATGAGCAGGTGGATGAAATCGTCGAGATCCTGCGGGTGTGCATTCTGGAAGTGGCGGCCGAGCTTGAGGCGAGCGGACAGTACGCCGTCCAATGATTTCGTCAGTGCGGCTGTTACCAAGGGCTTGCTCAGCCGCTAGACTGCGGGGCATGAGCAAACCAAACGACGATACGCTGATCGCGATGCCCTTCGGGGCATTGCATAAATGGCATGGGGGAATGCGCGAGGCATTCGCCCATGTCGATGAGCCTGACGCCCTGCAGTACCTGGCGTCAGCGTTGGCGCAGCTGGTGTCCGTGGAGTCGATGATGATCAGCCTGGAGCGCAAGGACCGCGCACCACAGCTGCTGCATCAGCGCGGGATTGCTCAGGAGTATCAGGTCTCGATTCTTCAGCGCTATTTTTCCGGGGGCTATTTGCTCGACCCGTTCTGCCTGGCGGTGGAGCAGGGGTTGGCGCA
>RCUN01000573.1_pt1 | contig 18686 bp, 22 predicted proteins | sample 2166181 | NCBI WGS metagenome assembly RCUN01 (sample SAMN09932603, study PRJNA488358) | compost metagenome | feature: garden; material: soil; isolation source: compost soil in crotononitrile-enriched culture | place: Germany: Experimental Botanical Garden Goettingen | collected 2016-01-27 | reverse complement strand
GTCTTATCCGTCACATGTGTTAACACAGTATTAAGAAGAGAATAACCAAAAGAGGAAAGAACCAAACAGGAAATGTTCGGTAACCGTGTTGATTTACAGGGTTATCTTCTGAATCTTCAGATTCTGCCGCTGAGTATCCTTCAAGATCGCCCGGGTTCTAACCACGTGATAGAGATTGGCGATAAGCAGCCCAATAAATAAGTACATTAACCCTCCAAAAAGCCCGTAAATGGCCATTCCTGCCCCTGCTGCAATGATGCCAAAAACGATTTGGTCCTTCACTTTAGCCGGCGATGTTGGCGGATCTGTAAGCATGAATAAGCCGAAGAACAGGGTCGCATTAATAAACGGAGAGCGCAGCGCATCTGAGGCATCTCCTACATGAAGCAGGCCCATCACCAGTAATAGCAGAAGGGCCGTTCCCAAATACGAGAACACCTGGGGATATTTATTCACCCGGCTGACAACCGGGTAACCTCCAACCAGAAGAAGAAGCACTGTCCATGACGGCAGATCTCCGAACGCTCCCCACCAGCTTTGGGATGTCCCAAAGATAAGGATCGACAAGAGCAGTCCGAAGGCCGCCGGATTAAACACTGGCTTCTTACGGTACACCAGAAGATGCTTGGATAATATCGAGATCACAGCGGTTGCCGCAACGATGAGCCAAGACGTCGTCGTGCTCAGGATTAACGCAATAATCAAGCCTGTAACCACGGCACCGTCAGGCAGCAGCCTTTTTCTTTTCTCCATAAGACCCAGCAGAACATCAACAACCACACACATCCCTACGGCAATCACCCCATTTAGAACGCCTTTCATATCCTGTGACCCGGCCGAAGCCAAGATAAGACAGGCCATCATAGCCGCCATAACATAGGCCTTCGGCGATTTGATCCATTGTCTAATTGTCATTCCCTGTTCCTCCTGTGCGCTCAATTTGCAGATCTCCTGTAATCCAAATCCCTGTCAGACCTGCTTGTTCGATCAGTCTCTTCCCGCTCTCTGCCCCAAGCAGGAACGATGCGGTCGAGAACGTATCCGCCATCATGGCGAAAGGCGCGATGACGGAACAGCTGACCCAATCATGGGGAGACTGTTCGGTCTGCGCATGTATAATATGGTGTGTATCCGGCTTAACCGCGCTTTTGCGCTCATAACTGCCGGAGGTACATATCGCCTGATTGGAAACTTCAATAGTGTGTATCGTCTTGGCCGCTTCGGCAGGATGTTGAATGTCTATAGTCCAGGGTTTGCCCCTTTCATTCATTCCCGCGGCATACAGGTCTCCCCCGGCATTGACGATAAATCCCGGAAAGTCCTTCAGCTCACGGGCTGCCAGATCAATGGCAAAGCCTTTAGCCACCGCACCCAAATCAATGACCATAGGCTTTCTTAACAACAGTGTACGTTCCTCGTCATCCAAGATGATATCCCGGTAGGTAACCTTACCGCAGACAGGAGTTTGCATCTTCTCCCCAGTAAGATAATGAGAGTTGAACCCATGATCCTCCATCAATCTGCCTACAGTAGGATCGAACACACCTTCTGTCCACTTGGCCATTTCCAGCGCGAACCTTAGAGGCTCATACAGGAGGGAACTCACCCTGACCGGACTGCCGATCTGCCTGCACACCTGCATGAGTTCACTGTCCGGGCTGAACCGGCTGCATGTCATCTCCACTTTTCGAAAAGCTTCAAAAGCCCGAGTCATCTGAGCCTCGGCTTCTCCAAGGCGATGGGCATCCTTAGCGACGATTTGGATATCTACTACGGTGTCCATATATAATTTGGTTCTTCTCATATCAGCTGATCTGCGCCTGGGCGAGCGCATCCCGCACGGCATCTTTAAAGGCTCGGGTGCTATAGGTTGCTCCCGATACGTTTCTAACCTCGGCACTCTGCTTGTTCAGCACTTCTCCGGGCAGATCGACCACGTCACTTTCTGAATAATGCATGGCAAAGCGGCTGATTTCGACATCAGTTATTTTATCGTTCTTCGTAGTCACCGTTACCTGGATCGATCCGCGCCGATTGGTCCCTTTTCCCGTATAAGTTCCATCCTTATAGAGACTATTTGTTCGAGTCGGATGGGTTCGTGTATTATGGGATGGAGATTTGGTTGTGGATTTAGCATGGGACTCAGATTGCACAATCACATGAGCGGGCAGGGAGGGCTGCTGCTCGGAAGCTTCGGTTTCCGTCGTATAGTAACCTGCCGTATATACTGCTGCAAGGGCCGCTGAACATAACGCAACCCACTTTTTGTCCATTTTCGCCATATTTATTCATACCTCCATAATGCTGATTTCTATATCTGTCCTGATACAGCTTCAGTATAATTAGGTATTATTTAAATTTTCTTAAAAATCAGCTTAATGGAAAGGTGGAATTCCTGTGCGCATTCTGGTGGTGGAAGATGATATCTCTTTGCTTAAGGTGATCCGGGACATCTTCGAAAGCGAGGACTTCATAACCGATGGTGCAGATACGGGCGAGGAGGGACTCTACTTGGCAGAGCAGGGCATCCATGACTTGATCGTTCTTGATGTCATGCTGCCTGGAATAAGTGGGATTGAAATTGTGAAGAAATTAAGGGCGCAATCCATCCTCATCCCTATTATCCTTGTAACGGCGAAAGATGCCGTTGAGGATCGGGTGGCCGGCCTGGACTTCGGTGCAGACGACTATATTACCAAGCCGTTCGCGGTCTCTGAACTCCTGGCCAGATCGAGGGCAGTTCTAAGAAGGCGGGGGACAATCGGTCACGAAAGGTATTTGACTTATGGACCTATCCGGTTGGTTCCTGCCGCAAGGGATGCGGTCAACGGCGATAACCCTCTAAATCTGACGGCAACTGAATATGCATTGCTTGAATTCTTCCTGTGCAATAAAGATCAGATCCTGACCCGTGAACAGATCTTTGACCGGGTATGGGGATTTAACTCAGGGTCTGCAACTTCGGCCGTGGACGTATACATTCATCATCTGCGCAAAAAGCTCGTTCCTCAGGGTATCGACAGTTGTCTCCGTACGGTTCGCGGAGTGGGTTATATGTTAACAGGTGAGCCTCATGCTCAATAGTACCCGCCGGAGATTAGTGATTTTGAACGCGGCAGTCTTTCTGTTCGTGCTCGCTGTTCTTAGCACGATACTGTATTTCCACATGCAGTATCGGCTGCTCCACGACACGGATGAAATTTTGAATGAGGCCAAAGCGCGGATTCAGTCACTCCATGATCCCTCTCAGCAGCTTAAATCTAATGAGCTGGACCCCGAGCAGGACGATAAAATTACATACCTGTTCTGGGATGCCCAAGGCCAGCTGGTCCGGCAGCTGCCTCAGAAGTCCTTCACCCCAGATGTCGCCAGACAATTCAGCGTGTCTCTGAATGTGCAGGCCTTCCGGACCCTGGCGGTTAATGGTTCTCATTATCGGGTCCTTCAACTCCCTTATCAGGAGAATGGGACAAGCCCGGTCGTCTCGATCACTCTGATCAGGAGCACGAAAGATGTGCAGCGGACACTGGATGCTCTGATGTGGGATTTAGGCGCGGGAATTGCTGTTGGCGCAGGCATCTTTGTATTTGCGGGGTTATTCTTGGCTGGACGGGCCCTTGTTCCAATTCGGAAATCGTGGGACAAGCAGCAGCGTTTTGTTGCGGATGCCTCACACGAATTGAGGACGCCAACCGCCATCATCCAGGCTCAGACGGAGCTTCTGCTCCGGCATCCGGGTGACTCTATCGAGCAAATGAGTCCCGATATTGCCGTGATTCTTAAAGAGAGTAAGCGGATGAGCAAGCTGCTGGAAGACCTGCTTACCCTCGCTCGCTCGGATTCAAATCAACTTCAGATTCAGCCAACCTTGTTCCAGCTTAATGCCTTAATAAGAGAATTAACCCGCCAATTCAGCTTGCTGGCAAACACTAAAGAGATCGATATTGAGGTTGAGCTTCAGGAGCCCTTGTCTCTTTGGGGAGATGAGAGCAGGATACGCCAGCTGCTGGTCATCCTGCTGGACAATGCATTAAAGTATACACCAGAATCCGGAGTTATTAAGGTATCCGGACGTTATCAATCCAATCAGGTGTATATCTGTGTATCCGACAGCGGATGCGGAATAGCCGAGAATGAGCTGCCTTATATCTTTGACCGCTTTTACAGGGGAGACAAGGTCAGATCCCGCACAGAGGGAGGGACGGGCCTGGGTCTGTCCATAGCCAAATGGATCGTAGAGGTGCATGGCGGAGATATTCATATCCATTCCCGTGTGGGGGATGGGACCAGGATTGAGCTTCTTTTCCCCAGAAAGAAGTCCGTCACCAAGCCATGAGCTGTATCGCCCTGGCTAAGCAGATATAACAAAATCACCCCACAAAGTGGGGCTTTTACATAGAAGCTATATTCAGTTACTTTGCGAGGCCCCAATATGTACTTTCTGATCTGTCAAAAAAGGCACCTTCTCAGGTGCCTCGCCTTACAGCTTAGGTGAATGACCGGATCACTTCCATACCCGGTTCAATTTGAACGCTTCCTGCATATATCCCCACACCGATACCGGGCTCATGATGACCTGATACAAGAGAACATAGGCGAAGAAACCGAGAGCATTCTGGCGTATTCTCAAATCCAGCCTCTTGAACACACGCCGCTGGTACACGTAGAGAATGAAGTTTACGCAGAAGGTAAGCGGGAGCACGAGCAGGGTCGCAATCCCGACAATCCAATAGTACCCACAGAACGCCAAGATCAGACCCGGGAGCCATACCAAGGTGTAGACCACATCCAAATAAGGCATGAACAGATTGCAAAAGGTCAAATACCGGGTATAAGGAGACGGCTGCTGCCAAGGCTTGACCACTTTTAGAGCTTCAATCATGCCCCTGGCCCAGCGGCTTCGCTGTCTGAAGAAGTGATGAAGATTCTCCGGCACATCCGTGAAGGCTACGGCGAGAGGTTCAAAGTACACTTTCCAGCCCCTGCCCAGAAAACGCCAGGTCAGTACAATATCTTCTCCAATCGCATCCGGCCAACCTTCCACTTCAATAACGCTCTCTGTTCTATACAGTGAGAATGCCCCTTGTGCAACGAGGGTCCCTTGAAATAACCCCTGTAGACGTTTAATGCTTGCGATGCCGAGAAAGTAGTCCCACTCCTGGATTCTCGCCAGAAACTTGCCCCTGCTGTTGCGGACAAGAACAGCGCCTGCAACCGCGCAGACATCGCTTGGGGAGGATACGTATCTCGCAACCAGATACCTGATGGCTGATTTATGCAGCAGGGTATCCGCGTCGAGTGTAATCATCAGTTCGGTATGAACATGAGACAGTGCAGAATTGAGGGCATGATTCTTACCCGGCTTGCTTTCATGGATCACCCTCAGGCTAAGGCCCAAGCTTTCACCCGTCTCCTCAGCAACAGCCGCTGTCCGGTCTGACGAATTATTATCGATGACAATGACATGAATGTCCCCTTGGTAATCTTGGGTTGCAATATAGCGCAGGGTATCTCCAACACCTGCCTCCTCATTATAGCAAGCTACCAGAATGGTGATGGGCTCTGCCGGATTCAGGTCCTTCACTTTCGGTTGCCTATCAAATAATAGGCTTGAGATCATAAAGGCATTCATATATCCGGGAATGTAGGAGATACCAATCACGATGAACAGGGCAACTGGTAAAGTGAATAACAAGCCTAGGTCCCGCACCCAGGGGATGGATAGCACAATTGAGGCTATCATCCAGACCAGGGCCAGAAAATGACTGAAATAAAACTTCTTTTGTACGGAAATATACCTTCTTGGACGACCCTTAATCCGTGACTTTCTCTTCAAACGCATCTGCCTGCTCTTCCCCGATCTGGTTGCTAATTTATTAGAGTCCCTATATACCAAAAATTGCTGATAGAGGACATATTGAACTATTATATTACAATTTATTCTATGTTTCGACATTTATTTATACTTTTTTTGGAAAAAAATAAGAATGAGACCCAAGCGGGCTCATTCTTATCAAATACACCGTTATAATTGACTCTTTACAATCTCATCCACTTCACTCTTAAGCAAAAGGTATCTATGCACGCTGCGCATAATCGGAACTTTGGTCAGCTTGTTCTTGTCCGCATAAGCTTTCATTTGATCTTTGGAGAGGCCTAACCTGCTTCCCGCTTCGGTTACGGTGAGCACGTCTTCCTTGCTTGTTGCATTAAATGTCTTCTTCACCTTTAGATTGAAATCCTGGAATACTTGCATAGATGGCAACCTTCCTTATTCGGGCCAATACTATTCTTGACCGAATATATCTATTATACCAGAATAATAATGGATTACCTAAGCTAAGCAAGGTCATGGCTGCAAAGGTCACACAGACCATTTAAGCCAAGCGTATACCGCTAATCTTCCAGGACCGTACCGAGTCCAAGCCCCTCGGCCTGCTCCAGATAATACCCTGCCACACCAAGATCAAATATCCCAAGGCCCATAGGGCTGAATAAGACCGGCTCACTCGTACTGTATCTGCTCAGGCCTTGACGAAGAACCACATCCGCCAGGGTCACCGTGTCCTGCTGCTTCAGCCCGCATTGCAGATGAAGCTGCTCTATATCGGTATTCTCCCGGCACACCTCCTGCCAGTCGTCTACAACCAAGGCCTCAAGATGCTGAATACTCTCTGGCAGGTAGTCCCGGAGCGATACATGTAACAGCAGTGCACCTTCCCGCGGACGCTCATCAATATAGCGCTGCTCGGACACGGTGCAGGTAATGAACACATCCGACTGACGGTAGACCTGACGCCAGTCTTGCTCAATCACCGTTATAGAACGCAAGGCCTCAGGTACAGTGTCCAGCTGGACTCGCTCCAGATCATACAGATAGACATGCTTCAATCGGCTGCCGAGCAGGGCCGCGCTCATCTCCAGATGAAGCCGTCCAACCGGTCCCCATCCCACAATTCCGACGCTGACACTTTCGAGATTCTGCGCCTCCAGATAACTCTGGAGCATTACCCCACTGACGGCAGCGGTACGGGTCCCGTTCAGCAGACTGCTTCTCAGGAACCCCCGCGGCTTGCCGGTACCCGTATCGTTCAGGATGATCGTATTGTGGGCACGGGGCAGGCCAGCCTTACGATTCTTAGGAAAGCTGGCGATCCACTTGATTCCGGCAAGCTGAAGGCCGCCCCCGACATAAGCAGGCATGGCGATAATACGGTTACTTGGGTCGCCGAACCGGAGGTACGGCTTCAAGGGATGAACGGTCTCCCCGGCGTCCTGTATGGTAATCACCTGACGAATAATGTCTGTTAACCGGAACCAATCCCACCCGATTTCCCGAATATGTTCATCATTCAGATAGAGCATGAGCCGCATGCCTCCTCAGGTCCAGCCGGAGGCATGCCAAGCTCCTTCTGTACCCACTCCTCATTGAACACCGTGTCCAAATACCGTTCTCCCCGGTCAGGGAGAAGACATACGCAGATTGCGCCGTCAGGAATAGATGCTCTCAGCTTCCTGACGGCTGAGATGACACCCCCTGACGAAGCCCCGGCCAATATGGCCTCCGAGCTCACCAGCTCCCGGCAGCCTTGTACACAATCCTGATCCGATACGTACACTACTTCGTCCGCCAGATCACTGCGGTACAGACCCGGTACAATACCCGATCCCAGGCCCGGGAATTTCCGGGGTGCTTTGTCCCCGCCAAAGATTACACTGCCCAGCGCGTCCACCCCTATGATCTTGGTGGTCCACCCCTGTTCACGGATGTAATCAGCACATCCATGAAGCGTCCCGCAGGAGCTCACTCCGCAGAAGAGATAATCAATAGGTCCAGTCCGGTCTGCAATCTCCTTCATTGTAGTCCGGTTGTGGGCCAGCGCATTATCCGGATTCGCATATTGATTGGTCCAGTACGCATGGGGAAGCTCAAGTAGCAGCTCCTGTACCCGCCGGAGTCTTGCCGGCAGATATTCCCCCGTAGCCGGGTCGGGCTGGGTAACCAGATTAATCTCGCCGCCCAGCGCGCGAATAATCTTCTTATGCTGCTCCGTCGTTCTCGGATCCACCACACAGATGAACCTAATCCCCAGATAACCGCACAGCTGCGCCAGACTGATGGCAAGGTTACCCGAGCTCGATTCAACGACTACGCTCTCCTCGGTGATGTCCCCGCGGAGGATAGCCTCTCTCAGCATGAACAGAGCGGGACGGTCCTTGGCGCTTCCGCCCGGATTCATCCACTCCAGCTTGCCATAGACCGTGAAAGGCTCGTTTTTGAACAGTCTATCCATATGAATCAGTGGTGTGCCGCCAATAATATCGGCAATCCCTCCACTTAGCTCCATGATGCAAAGCCCCCTTTTAGCTGTACCAGATTCGCTTGCTTTTTACCGCACTCTTATTGCTGCCACTGCCCGGTCCCTTTCCACGAAGGACCTGAATTTCGCCTAAAATACCTGATCGGATCATCTGTCCAAGCTCTGGAATGCGGCCTTCAACCTCATGACGTATTTGCTCCATGAGCGCCGGACTAAGCTCGTCACTATCGATGTGAAGGCGGAGTGCATTTCCCGCAACCTCCACGGCGAGCCTCGCATTTCCCGCATACGCATATACGACGTTCTCAATGTCATAGATACTGATCTTCTCCCCATGCTTCAGATCCGGGCCGATTCGCCGGACCAGGCTCTCGAAGCTCTGCCTAAGGCGCCCGTCCACCAGGATAGGCCGCAGATCCCGAACCACATCATAGGTTACATACCGCACAGCGGGGAAAGCGTCCCGCACCGAAGAAGTCAGAACCAGCACCTGTTCACCTTCGGGCAGGGGCTCAAGGTCTTCACCCAGCTCCTCCGTACCGACTCCCTCCGCCCATAATCCCTCTGTCACGATGTAACGATCATAGGCATAGGAGTAATAAGCGATGGTTCCGACTTCAATGGAGCCGTACGTATCGGTGATCCGGTCTTCCGGGATCTGGAGCTGCTGTGCGGTTCTTCGGATCCAGCCCGGTGAGGCGATCTCCCCGACTAAGATGACCTGCCGAATCCCGTAGGAACTAGGGTCACTGGACGCCCCCAGAATACGGTCAAGAATGGAAGGCATCGTGTACAGGACTTCCGGCTTCATAGCCGAGAGCTTCTCAAGATGCTGCTCTACAGGCAGCCGAAAGGAGATCGAATCCGCCTCCATGCCAAGTCCCCTGAAGACAGCGAGGGCCGTTGCCTCGGCATGACCTGTCCCCATATCCGACAGAGCGCTTCGAAAGCCCGCTTCCTGTAGTACTTCCCGGAATACCTCCTCCTTGATGGATAGATAGGCCGCTTCATCGGCATCTGAATAATAAATCCGCTTACGCCGTCCGGAGCTTGTGCCGGACGTCTGGTACATGTGCAGCTGCTTCTGCTCCGGGAATGGAAAGTCCGGGCCATAATAGTACGTCTCCAGATCTTCCGCAGTCACCAGAAGCGGCTGATTACATTCACTAAATGGACTGGATTGCGGATCAGGGTTCCCCGAACGCGCTTGAATCCAGGGGAACGACTTGTTCATCTTGTTCCATGTCTCCACCACCCAGGCGGGCATATTCATCGCTGCACACTCCTTACGACTCACTTTCGTTCACTTTGTAGCGTATGCAGACCCCTCCCGCTAGGTTCTGGTCTAACACATACGAGCTGCCGCCCCCATAAGATGACAATGACCAGAATTCAAAGCCATATAAGTTGAACTTAAGAATTACCCATAGGCAAGAGTGTGAAATGATTCTGGAGAAGCGAAGCGTTCGCCTACAAGCTTTCTGAAAGAAAGCTACATCGGAAGCATATTCTTTGTGATCGGAAGAACATTTCGCACGGCTGCCTTACCTGTAAATCAAAAGTTCAACTTATATAGTTATGATAAGGAAAGGGGCTGACAATTTGAGCAAATCAAAAAGACGTGTAAAGAGTAAGCTGCTTAAACACCATATTCTACTCTCCAGTCGTAAGCTTGCCCGTCATCTTCCGGCGATCCGTCCTTATTCACGGAGGGCACTGCTGCAAATGCTTCATCACTATGGAATGGTCTATGTGAAGCCGGACAACGGCTCAATGGGTGTAGGGGTTATCCGGGTTGATGTTCACAAAGGCTATTACACCTACCATCAAGGTGTCCGACCTGTGAAATGCAGTTCATTCAGGACACTCACCGCGCGTCTTCGGACGATTATAGGGCATAAGCGGTACCTGATTCAGAAGGGGATTCATGTGCTTCGGCATAAAGGTAGACCCTATGACTTCCGCGTTATGATTCAGCGCAGACCTGATCGCATCTGGGAACCCACCGGAATAGCCGGAAGGGTCGCCCATCCCCGCAAAGCTGTGACGAACGGCAGTCAAGGAGGCACGATCTATGACCCTATAAGGCTGCTGCGCCGCCCAGCGGGCAAGCATGGAGCGAGAAAGCTGCTGCGGCGAATGGACCGCATGGCCCTGCTTACCTCGGCAAAAATGGCCAAACGGTATCCGTTCATGAACGAGCTGGGGCTTGATATTGCTGTGGACCATAAGCTGAAGCCGTGGATTCTCGAAGTGAATACCCGCCCGGACCCCTGCCCTTTTACCCTGTTGCCTGACCAGTCCTTGATTAAGCGCATTGTGGCTTATGGGAGAGCTTACGGAAGGAATTACCCTCTCAACTGCGGAAAGGCCCGTTCTGCGAGGTAGAATGGCCTGCTGTCCAGCTCATTTCTATGTGAACTGCAAAGATTGCTGTGGTGTATTTATTTCCGTGCACATACACAAAGAAGAGACCTTGAGAGGTCTCTTCTTTGATGGTGCCTGCAGAACACCTTATATTATGTTCCATTGTCCAGAGTGGAATTTGCTCCCTCACACATATTGTCCGCTACCCTCCGGGAAGCCTGCAGCCTTCCGTATAACGAAGAAGCCACCTGCCATAGGTAGCTTCTTTCTTAAGTCAGCGGGCCTTTCTGATAGCCAAGAGGATGGAGATGACTAAGCTAACCGCAAAAAACAACAGCGCCCCCAAGCTTTCCATGCTATGAAAAACTTCCTGAATCGGCCCGCCTTCATAGATGTCACGGGTATGGTAGACGAGATTATCAAGCAGCCATCCTGCGCAGCTGACCACAGCCAGTATCAACATCAGGATGAACCATTGCTTGTTAAGGGTTGTCTCCCCTTTCTTATACAGACGGAAAGCCGCCGTCCCTCCCATGAAGGCCCCAATCAACATGGGGTAATGCACTAGCGGAATACCAAGATGTTCCGGGAATCCATAAATGCTATGAAATACCGTATCAGCGATGAAGCCACTGATCATAAACAGGATGCCAAGCCAAATCCATTTCATTGCCAAGTGATCCCCCTTCGGTAAAATAAAGAAGTCCTCACTAAGTTGTCAGCTTGCTCTTCTATGATCAGTATATTAAAGCTTCATTTCCTGCATCTGTCCCCACTCTTACATTAATCTTAAAATTCAGCTAACTACTGGTTTCCTGAAGCTGCTCTCTTTGCCTGCTCGATGGCAGACAATGCGATTTTGTTCAGCGTTGCATCATCCATAGGCGGATTATGCAGCCCGGCTCTTACATCCCGGTAGTAACGCTGAAGGGGATTATCATTCTGAAGGCTTCGAATGCCCACTACGCGCATCGCCTTATCCACGATGGAAATCGCTGAATTGGTAACGATATGCTTGGCGGCGCCAAGCTCTGTGCTCAAATAACCCCGGCGGGACTCATCGTCATAGGCCGCGGCTACACTATATAAGAAATGTCTTGCCTTCATTAACTCCAGATCAATCTCTCCAAGCAGATGCTGAACGTTCGGAAGCTGACTGATCGGGCCGCTAATGCTGTTCGGCGTATACTCGTTAGCGAAATTCAGAGCATAATCCCGGGCCGCCTGGGCAATGCCCAGATAGCACGCCGGAATATGCAGCAGCCAAGCATTGAGCTGGCCTCCCGGACCCGCAGGTACAGGCTTACTGCCAAGTTCAACAAGCTGATCCGCGCCAACTGTGACATCTTCAAGAATAAGATCATGACTCCCCGTTCCCCGGAGCGAGATCGTATCCCAGGTCTCCTCGATTCGCAGTCCTTCCAGATCCTTGTGCAGCAGGAACTGCCCTATCGTCTGCTCCTCGTCAATCCAGGCAGATACAATGAAATAAGTCAGAACCGGGGACAAGGTCGTGAAAATTTTGCGCCCCGAGATCACCCAGCTGTCACCTTTCTTCACCGCTGTTGTTCCAGGGCGTCCGCCTCTCGTCGGGCTTCCCGTCTGGGCCTCACTGGCTGCCCGGTTAAGCAAGGCCCCATTCTGAACTTCCTTCGCGATAAATTCCAGCTTGCCCTCCGTCCAGAGCCGCTTCTCGAATAGTTCCCCTACAACCGACAGGTGCCAACCAAGGGACAACGCTGTGGAAGCATCGAAGCTCGCCAGTGTCTCCTGGAGAAGAACCATATCATATACCCGCAGCCCGTACCCTCCATAAGAAGCGGGAAGGGTCGACCGTGTATAACCTAGCTCGGTTAATTCCTGAATATTGTCCATAGGGAAAATACCCAACTTGTCAATCCGGTCCGCTCTCTCTTTGAATGCGGCCTCCTTCTGGTGCAGCTTCTCCAGCCATTCACGCTGGGATTCATTTCTTATGAATAAATTCAACATATGTTCGCCCCCCTTATTGTTTTTGTCTATTAACCGATAAATCCGATAGATTTTATGAATTAGATGTTATTTCTCTTAAGCAGCATTGTCAAGGAATTATTATGCCATGCCATCAAGCACCTGCAATTTTAAATACACACTTTACAGGTAGGAATAATGGTGTTAACATTTGAATAATTTTAAATCCAGAATTTGGTGAGGGGGATTCATATGGTACACAATAAAAAGATAGTCAGTGTTCTCATTCTCAGTTTGGCATTCATCCTGGTGTTGTCCGGATGCGGCTCCAGTGCCACAACAGCAGCCGGGAACGGCAGCGAGGGGGCAAAGGTAAGAACCATCAAGGTCGCCTATGACCAGGCATCCAAGCCCATCTCCTGGTTAGATGATCAAGGGAATCCAACAGGCTACGATGTCGAATTGATGAAAGCCGTGGATGAGCTGCTTCCTGATTACAAATTTGAATTCATCGGAACATCAAGTGATGACTTGCTGCTGGGCGTTGAGCAAGGGAAGTACCAGGTCGGAGTTAAGAATGCATTCTGGACCCAGGAAAGAACGAAGAAGTTTATTTTCCCTAAGGAATTCCTCGGACTCAGCAGCGCCGGTCTTGTACTCAAGAAGAAGAATGAGAATGTGAAGACACTGGCGGACTTCGCCACCGCGGGACTCACTTTGGCCCCTATTGCCGCGAACAATGCCCAGTACACCATTATTGATGAATATAACCAGGCTAATCCGAATAATAAAATCAAGCTGAAAGCCGGCGATACGTTCGGTGTTGATGTGGTTCAATGGGTCAATGAAGGCCGTGTTGACGGAGGGGTTATGATTGAAGGTCCTTTCCAGAAGCAGGTTGTTGCCGAAGACGGTCCCTACCATAAATTTGCGAACGATGTCGTCTATAATGAATTCGCCGTTATCAAGACGTGGCCTCTCTTCAACAAGAAGGAGCAGGCGCTCGCAGATGCGTATGATCAAGCCATCAAGAAGCTGAAGGATGAGAAGAAACCGAATGAACTGAGCAAGCAGTTCTATGGACGCGACTTGTTTGAGGTGCTGGATACCGTCAAGAGATAAATAGAGGTGGCCCATGGACAAATATTTTGATGTGAAATATATGCTGGACGCGATACCGATGCTGATTCCTTTTCTGAAAGTAACATTTATCGTTACCAGTCTGTCTGTCCTGTTCGGAACCCTGCTCGGCATGATCATTGCAGCGGCCAAGATGAGCAGGAGCGGGATTGCACGAAGAGCTGCCAGCGTCTATACGACCACGCTCAGATGTACGCCCTCCATCGTGCTGCTGTTCCTGACTTACTATGGAATTCCGGCACTTGCCGGTTCATTTGGCATCGATCTGAACGACGTTGATAAATCCGTGTTCGTGGTGATCACCTTCTCGCTGCAATTCGCGGCAGCAATGTCGGAAGTCATTCGGACCTCATATGAGGCCATCGACCGGGGACAGTTCGAGGCAGCCGTAAGTGTGGGGCTAAGCCCTTTGCAGGCTTACTTGCGAATCATCGTTCCCCAGGCTTTCGTAGTGGCTCTGCCTAACTTCGGCAACAGCTTAATCGCCCTCATCAAAGAGGGCGCACTAGCCTACACGATTGGGCTCATTGACGTTATTGGCAAGGCCAGTCTGATCATTGCCGGCAACTACAACGCGCATGCGCTGGAGACCTATCTGGCATTATCCATCATCTACTGGGTATTATCGATTGTGATCGAACAGGTCTTTTTACGATTAGAGAAGGCCTTCAGTAAAGGAAAGCAAGCCTTGAATACCGCATAAGGGGGCGGCAGCATGTCGGAAAGCTTTAATTATGAATTTCTATTCAAAACCTTTTTCGTCGCATTATCTGGCGCACCGGTCGCCTTCATCATTACGCTCGTTGCTTTGGTCATCGCAATCCCACTGGGTTTCTTTGGGGCTTTGACCCGAATCTATCAAATTAGAGTTTTGAGGCGGATCGCCCAGGTCTATGTCTCATTCATAAGGGGAACGCCGATCATTGTGCAAATCTTTATTGTATACAGCAGTGTCCCCTTACTGCTAACCGCTCTATTCAATAAATTCCATATTCAGGCCGATGTCTATCAAATCAATCCGATCTGGTACGCCTTCATCGTCTTCTCCTTATATACAACGGCCACGCTGATCGAAGTGTTCCGGTCCGCGCTGGGCACTGTATCCAAGGGGCAGCTGGAGGCGGCACTATCGGCCGGGTTAACCGGGGCTCAGGCCTACCGCAGAATTATTATTCCGCAGGCATTGGTTGCGGCACTGCCTAATATATGCACAGCCACCACCAATCTGATCAAGGCCACATCGCTCGGTTATGCAATGTCCCTGCCGGAGATTACGCTCAAAGCCAAGGTGGCCGCCAATGTCGGCTACAACTACGTGGAGGCGTATATTGATATCTTTCTGGTGTATTTGATCATTTGCAGTCTCGTAGAATACGGATTCAAGTGGTATGAGAAGAGGCTTCGCACCTACAAAACAGCATCTGTCTAACAATAAGCGAGGGGGCATGAGTTCATGTTGGAGATTAGAGATATTCACAAATCATTTGGCAATCTTGAAATATTGAAGGGAATTGACCTGACTATCAACAAGGGTGACGTTGTCGTCATCCTGGGGCCCAGCGGTTCGGGGAAGACGACCCTGCTCCGATGCATCAATTTCCTGGAGCGGGCCGACCAGGGGCATGCCTTATTCGGGGATACGGATGTCAATCTGAAGACCGCGACCAAGAAACAAATCCATGGCATCAGACAGAGAGTAGCCTTCGTGTTCCAGAACTATAATTTGTTCAATAACAAGACGGCTCTGGAGAATGTAACGGAGGGACTGATTACAGGCAGGAAGATCCCGAAGGCGCAGGCCAATGAAATCGGCAGAGCCGCACTGGACAAAGTCGGCCTGTCGGACAAATATAACGCCTACCCCAGCCAACTGTCCGGCGGACAGCAGCAGCGGGTGGGGATTGCAAGAGCCGTTGCCTTGAATCCGGATATCATTCTGTTCGACGAGCCGACTTCTGCCTTGGACCCCGAATGGGTCGGAGAAGTGCTGACCGTGATGAAGGAAATTGCCTCAGAAGGGACGACGATGCTCGTGGTGACGCACGAAATGTCTTTTGCCAGGGACGTCGCGAGCCGTGTGATCTTCATGGATGGAGGGGCCGTCGTAGAACAAGGGACACCTAAAGACATCTTCACGCAACCTAAGGAAGAGCGTACCCGTCAGTTCCTGAAGAGAGTGCTGCCGGTGGACTATACGTACCAAATATAGTGCGGATTGACCTGGTAGTAAGTCTGCTCGCAAGTGGATTTGGGTTAGAAGAACGAGGTCATCGGAGTGCTGTAATAAGCAGAATAGACACCCCTAGAATCAAGCATAGCGGGGAAAAGAAAAGGCTGTCCATGCGGGCGAACACAGCCCCCTTCCCCTTCTTGAAGAAACCAACCCAGCGGAAATCTCCGATGGCCCGGAGGGTGAACACCGCTCCCAGCAGCCATCCTCCGATCCGCAGCAAGCCTTCCGGGAACAAGATTGGCTTAACAGCGCCTAACTCCAGCACCAGCCAAGCCGCCAGGGCCAGCAAAATGGCTACCGCTCCCGTACTCATTTTGGATGGACGAAACAGCGGCTTCCCTCCACTACTGGGAATGGCGGCGGTCATCCCCCACCGTCCTCCGCATATCCAATAGATGTGAAGCCCGCTTAATACAAATAGAATAATGCCAACAACCCAGCTCAAGATCTCCATGATCTTACTCCTTTCGTAATCGAAAGTGCTAACCTTTCCAGGGCAAGTTAATTGCTATGTTGTGATCGTTGCCCCACTTTATTTGTACATGGCTGTGATTCAAAGTGTGATATCGTCCCTAAGATAATCTTGTTCCAGGATTTGAAGGTATGTATTTACAATTTCCAGGTATTCGTATTGGTTATGGTAGAATCCCCACCCTTTACCACTACTCCTGTCAAGTGATTCTATAGGGGTTAATTCATTATTAATTTGTATACTAACACCCAGATAAATTGAGAACTGTCCTTGCTCAAAATGGATCTCTGTTTTATTCCCAGTGTATATTACTCTTCCACCTGCCCGCTGTTCGATCGAAGATTCTTTCTTTTTCAAACCGTATCTAGACATAAAAGGATCTACATGTTTCTCAAAGAATTTAACTTTATCAAAATCTTCAATTACCAGATCCTCCTTCAGCTTGATTTCATGCTCTTCAAAGGACTTCTTGATCTCCTGTAATACGACGGTAAGATGTTCTTCGGTATCAAAGCTCCTCATGGAAGGCCACAGCATAACAACGTGAGTGAAGAGTGTCTTGAAGTTCGGAGTCATAACGTATCTTGTTCCCACTTTATCAACATGCAATCCTAGGCCCACTTCGATTCCTGCTATCAATTTGAAAAAGGAATACTCGTACGGCATTTGTGTATCTGTAGTTAAATAATAACCCTTTTCATTCATAAAGGTGCTTAACTCTCTTAATATAATTCTCTTAATAGGCAATGACTTGGTAGTTTGGATATGATGCAAGCCAAGGGAACGTCGATAGCCTTCTCCCTGATTTTCGAGAAAATCGTATGAGAAGTTATTATCTATCTTCAGTTCTAATGCCTTTAGTAGTTGAGCCCAGCTCTTCCTCTCGATAACCGCCATGTTCTTCGTGCTTAGGATATCCCCAAACTCCTGAAACGCAGCTAGATCCGTACCTATATCCCTTAATCTTTTTAGAAATATCCCTATGTTCTCCCGATTTGGCCCTTTCTTCTCAAAGTCCACTTCAAACTTCAATATGTCATTCCCCTGCTCGTACAGTTCCAGGCTCCATCCATAATCTTGACCATATACTAAATGAATCAGACCGGGAAAGGTCTGGATCAAGTCGTCAATTATGGGTTTGGTCGGCTCTTTGAAAGTAACTATACAGCGAAAATCATCGTTCATAATATAGCTATCGTATTTCTTTTTCTTCAGCACTTTTGTAATTTCATTTATATTTCCGTTACACCTAACAAGGACGGCCTCAACATAGTCACTCAATACTCAACCTCCCAACAATTTACAAACCAAATATAACACAGATTGATGCGCTTCAAACAGACAAGCATCCCTGTATAATTGTTATAACGATTGAATAATATAACAAGGACGGAATTAAAGATGAGCAGGGTGAATGAGATGGAGAGAAAAGTAACTAAATTCGGAAACAGTCTCGGAATTACAATGACAGAAGCATTAAAGCAGGTGGGTCTAGATCTCGGTGACACCGTTTAGATCGAGGTTAATCAAGCAAGTGGGGAGATCGTAATTAAAAAGATCAGACGCTAAAAGGATTAAAAGATAGATGATTACGTTACTTGACCGTCCAAGAGGTCATTGCCATTAACGTGGCCATGATTCAGAGATACAGTGAGGGAGAACATATTGGAGTAAAGGACTCCAGCATGCTAGAGCCAGCTGTGCTAAGACCCCAGTCATCCGCATTTGCAAAAGATGCGTATGCCACTGCTGCTCAGAATGCGGCTGCCTTATTTGAATCCCTTGGTCAAAACTATCCGTTTCACAACGCTAACAAAAGAACCGCTTTTACGGCACTCGTGATCTTCCTGCGTTACAACAGCCTCCATTTTAAGATGGATCACAAGGCAGCAGAAGATCTGACCGTGGATATGGTTAATCATAAATACACCTTTGAAGAGCTAGTATCAGTTATTGAAGTTCATTCCTTGAAAGTCCAATAGAACGTTTATCGTACCTATTTAGTAACAAAAAAAGGATCCACAATCAGGCGCGATTGTGGATCTTTGCATTTTAAAGGCGACTACCTTACACTTGTTTAAATTCGATCCAGTCGATCTGCAGACCGGGCTTGATGTAATCAAATTTTATTTCATAGAGACCCGCTTCCAGCTCAACCTTGGCGAGCTTCTGCTTGATCCATTTGCCGTCCGTACCATTAGTC
>RCUN01000568.1_pt1 | contig 18996 bp, 14 predicted proteins | sample 2166181 | NCBI WGS metagenome assembly RCUN01 (sample SAMN09932603, study PRJNA488358) | compost metagenome | feature: garden; material: soil; isolation source: compost soil in crotononitrile-enriched culture | place: Germany: Experimental Botanical Garden Goettingen | collected 2016-01-27 | reverse complement strand
TGTTGCATGAATAGCCGTTAATGAGGGAAATGACGGGGTATTCTAGCCAAAGCGCTGGATTACACCAAGCGTTGCCATCGCCTGGCCATCTCCCTCACCCTCCCTCAAAGGGAAATGACGGATTATTGCCCTAGCCAAAGCACAGGATTACACCAAGCGTTGCCATAACCCAGGCCCATCCCAAAGGGAAATAACGGCTACTCCACAGGCCAGAGCCCGGATTGCCACCAGTGGCCATTGCGCCTGTACCAGGGGCCCTGCTCGCGCTCGGGCCGGATCTCGAGCCCGGCCTCCCCCGCCTCGATCAGGATGGCGCCATCCTGCCCCGTCACCCACTGACGGGCGCCCTGGTATCTCGCCACCACCTCGGGGCGGGGAAACTGCCACTGGTTCCTGTCACCGGCGCTGTGGATGACGACATCCGGGTTCACCGCCGCCACGAAGCCCGGGGTCGAGGAGGTGCGGCTGCCATGGTGAGGGCTCACCAGCACGGCGCTGGCGAGGGTGCTGAAGCGAGTACTGGCAGATGTGCTGGCGAACACGTCTCCCTCTCCCTTGCTCTCCAGGGCCAACAGGCGACGCTCCGCCTCCTGCTCTATGTCGCCACTGAGCAGGAGACGATACCGGCCATCGCTTATCTGCACCACGCAACTGTCATTATTGCGACCCGCCCCCGGCCGCTCGGGCCAGAGCACGCGAAAATCCAGCCCCTGCCAGTGCCAGCGCTGACCACGGCGACACAGGGTCGTGCTGCGGGCGAAGCCGAACGAGGAGAGCTCGCGGCGCACCGGCATCGCCTGCAGCATTGCTTGCCGGTTGCCCGCATGGTCCCTGTCCTTGTGACTGATGATGAGGGCATCGAGTACCCGCACATCGAGCCGGTTCAACACGGGCAGGATGGCGGCCTCCGCCATGTTGTAACCGCCGGGGTAGCGATCCCCGGTGTCATAGAGGATGCCGCGCTCGCCGCGGGTGACGAGTACCGACAAGCCCTGCCCCACGTCCAGCACCCGCACCTGCCAGGGCGTGGGAGCAGGCCAGGCCCCCAGCAGCAGTGCGGCCCCCACCGGGAGCAGCAAACCGCGCCCTCCCGGCAGGTGCCAGGCCCCCCACAGCAGCACCAGCAAGGTGCTGACGGGCATCAGCCAGCCGGGAACCGACCACCAGAGCTGCAGATGGTCCGCCAGCAGGCCGAGTCCCCACAACACCCACGTCAGCCCCAGATCGGACAGCCAGAACAGGGCATGAGCCAGAGTGCTGGAGAGCGGCGCCAGCAGCACGCCGATCAGCGCCAGCGGAATGATCCCGAGACAGAACAGCGGCAACGCCAGCAGATTGATCAGGAGCGCCAGCGGGGCCATGCCTTCGAACAGCAGCAGTTGCAGGGGCAGCAACCCGAGCAGCAGCAGGCACTGCAGACGCACCAGCCCGGGGCGCGCGTGCAGCAGGCTCGCCAGCAACAACAGGGCCACCGCCAGGAAGGAGAGCCAGAAACCGGCCGAGTAGAGGGCGAAGGGATCCCAGAGCACGAGCACCACGAAGGCCCACAGCCAGATGCGGTGGCTGGGCCAGTCCCGCTTCAGCCAGCGCAGCAGGCTCCACACCAGCACCATGATGAGGGCCCGCTCGGTCGCCACCGCAAAACCCGCCAGCCAGCTGTAGACGGCGGCAAACAGCAGGGAGATCAGAATGGCCCCCCGCAATCCCAGCAGCCGCCCCAGCCACCAGCCGAGTACCGCCACCAGGGCGATATGCTGGCCGGAGATGGCGATGATGTGGGTCAGGCCGCTGCCGCGAAACAGATCCCACTGGGCATCCGTGATGCCCCCCTGCTCCCCGAAGGTGAGCGCCGCCAGCAAGGGGGCCTGGCCCAGCCCCTGCCAGGCGGTGCTGGCTGCAGCCAGCCAGCGCTCCCGCATCCCCGGGGTCGACGCCTGGACCTCGATGAGACGGCGCAGGTTGCCGGTCGCCGTGATCCCCTTGCCAAGCAGCAGGCGCCGCCCATCCATGCCTGCCTCGTTGGCCAGCCCGTGGGCAGGCTTGAGGGAACTCACCAGGGTAATGCGACTGCCGGCGGGCAGGGGCGGCAGTGCCTGGTAGGCATTGATCCTGACGAGAGGGGCCACCCCGAGGGGCTGCTCGTCCAGCGTCTCGACCCGCAGCAGCAGGCGGGCAAATTTATCTCGTGGTTTATCGCCGGAGGACTCCGTACTTTGCACCCGTGCGGTTATGATGTGGCTGGTCTGTGTCTCCAGCTTGTCCAGCCAGGCCAACCGATACTGCAGGTTCAGCTGCATCCAGAGCACGCCGAGCACCAGAAACATGAGCCGCCAATGACGGCCATGGGCGAGCAGGATGGCGAGGGCCAGCAGCGCGCCGCCCCATGCAGTAGAGGGTAACCAGGGCCAGAGCAGTGAGGAGCTTGCCCCCAGGGCAAACGACAACAGACGCAGATCCATGGAGCAAGTATTTAGCAAGGTTTCAAACATGCCCAAACGACTCATCAAACGCTGGCTGCCCGATCAGGACAAGCTCAAGGAGCACAAGCACCTGCGGCTGTTCGGCAAGTTGCTGCTTGATGCCAACCTCTGGCACCTCAACCGCCGCTCCGCCGCCGGTGCCTTCGCGGTCGGCCTCTTCATGGCCTGGATCCCCCTTCCCTGCCAGATGCTGCTGGCGGCTGGTGGTGCCATCCTCTTTAGGGTCAATCTGCCCCTCTCGGTCGCCCTGGTCTGGCTCTCCAACCCAGTCACCATGCCGCCGCTGTTCTATGGCGCCTACCTGGTGGGCTGCCAGTTGCTCGGCCACCCCGCCCAGCACATCGATATCCAGTTCACCTGGGCATGGCTGGTCTCGGTATTTGAAACCCTGGCCCCGCCGCTGCTGCTGGGATCCCTGGTGCTCGCGCTCTTGAGTTCGCTGCTGGGTTACACCCTCATCCGCACCTTCTGGCGCATCAATACTGTGCGCCAGTGGCAAAAACGCAAGGAGGCGCGGGCATGCTGAGCCGCTGGCTGGTCCGAATCAAGATAAACCCCGACACCCTGCGCCAGCAGAAGTGGTTCGCCCTGTTTGGTGAGCGCCTGCTGACCCCCGCCCTCTGGCAGGGTGGCACCCGGGCGCTCAGCGGCGCCGTGGCGGCCGGCCTCTTTGCCAGCTGGATCCCCGTTCCCATGCACTCCCTGGTGGCGGTCGGACTGGCGCTGGCGTTCAGCCTCAACCTGCCCCTGGCACTGCTGGCGGTCTGGTTCAACAACCCGCTGACGCTGCCCTTCATGTACCTCTATGCCTATCGTACCGGCTGCCTGGTGCTGCACCAGACGCCTGAGCCGTTTCACCTCACCTGGTCATTGCACTGGCTGGAGCACGAGGCGGCGACCCTGGTGCCCCCCTTCCTGCTCGGCAGCCTGTTGCTGGCGGTGCTGACCGCCACCACCGGGGCCCTGCTCACTCTCTTGATGCTGCAACTGGGCAGGCTGAGCCACTCCCGCTGAGCCCCCTCCCCGACCTTCGGGTTCCCTGTAGGCCGCAACTCGCCCCGCCTTGCCATCGTTTGGCTCTGCCACCACACTCCTTGTAGCCCTCAGCTTGCCGCTACCTGCCAAGACAAGGAGTTCACCATGGCCCAACCGCTGACGCTGGCCTATGCCAATGGCCAACCCATCTCCCTGCTGCCCGCCATGGCCAACCGCCACGGCCTCATCACAGGTGCCACGGGGACCGGCAAGACAGTCACCCTGCAGGTGCTGGCAGAGGGGTTCTCCCGCCTCGGGGTGCCGGTCTTTCTGGCGGATGTGAAGGGGGATCTCAGCGGCCTCGGCGCCGGCGGCACTCCATCGGCCAAGCTGGATGCCCGTCTGGCCCAGCTCGGCATCCCGGCCCCCGCTTTTGCCGCCAGCCCCACCCTGTTCTGGGATCTCTTCGCCGAGCAGGGGCACCCGGTGCGCGCCACCATCTCCGATATGGGGCCTCTGCTGCTGGCCCGTCTGCTCGGCCTCAACGACACCCAGAGCGGGGTACTGGAGCTGGTGTTCAAGGTGGCGGACGACGAGGGGCTGTTGCTGCTCGATCTGAAAGACTTGCGCGCCATGGTGCAGTTTGCCGGAGACAACGCCAAGACCCTCACCACCCGTTATGGCAATGTGTCCACCGCCTCCATCGGCGCCATACTGCGCAACCTGCTCACCCTGGAGAGCGCGGGAGGGGACCACTTCTTCGGCGAGCCCATGCTGGACATTCAGGATCTGCTGCAGACCGACGGGGCCGGCCACGGCCACATCAATGTGCTGGCGGCCGGCAAGCTCACCCAGTCCAGCCGGCTCTATGCCTGCTTCCTGCTCTGGCTGCTCTCCGAGCTGTTCGAGCAGCTGCCCGAGGTGGGGGATCCCGATAAACCCGTGTTGGTGTTCTTCTTCGATGAGGCACATCTCTTGTTCAACGACGCCCCCAAGGCGCTGCTGGAAAAAATTGAACTGGTGGTGCGCCTCATCCGCTCGAAAGGGGTCGGCGTCTACTTCGTGACCCAGAGCCCGGCCGACATTCCCGACAGCGTGCTGGGGCAGCTCGGCAACCGGGTGCAGCACGCCCTGCGCGCCTTTACCCCGAGCGATCAGAAGGCGGTGCGCATCGCCGCCAACACCCTGCGCGCCAACCCGGCCTTCGACTCGGCCGGCGTCATCACCGAGCTCGGGGTGGGCGAGGCCCTGGTCTCCCTGCTCGATGAGAAGGGGCGTCCCTGCGTGGTGGAGCGCGCCTTCATCGCCCCGCCCGCCAGTCGCATAGGTCCCCTGAACGACGCCGAGCGGCAGGCCCTGATCCAGGGGTCAGTGCTTCACGGCAGATACGAGACCCGCGAGGATCGCGAATCCGCCTTCGAGCGCCTCAACAGCGGTACGCCGGCCAACGCGTCCGACGACGCCTCCCTGCCCCAGACAGAGCAGGGGGGCGGATTGCTCGACGCCCTCAACGGCATCCTGTTCGGGCGCACAGGTCCGCGCGGTGGCCAGCATGACGGCGTGGTGCAGACCGCCGCCAAGAGCGTGGCCCGCACCCTGGGCAACGAGGTGGGTCGTCAGTTGGTACGGGGGGTGCTCGGCTCTCTGCTCGGGGGCAGCAAACGGCGCCGCTGATGCCGGAAAACAGGCATGAAAAAGCCCGCCGACATGGCGGGCTTTTTACTGAGCGGATGCCGATGGTTGTGCTTACAACACCTTGGCGATGGCATCGCACAGGGGATCTATTGATATTGACGCGGGTGATTCCCGCATAGAACCTCTTCGCCTCAGTTACAGCACCTTGGCGATGGCGTCGCACAGGGGATCTATGTTGGCGCGGGTGATCCCGGCCACGCTGATCCGGCCGGAGCCGACGATGTAGATGGCAAACTCGCTCTTGAGGCGCTCCACCTGATCCTTGGAGAGACCGGAGAAGGAGAACATGCCGTTCTGCTCGCGGATGAAGCTGAAGTCCTGGCTCACGCCGAGGGCGCTGAGCTTCTCCACCAGCAGCTCGCGCATCTCGCGAATGCGCACCCGCATCGCTGCCACCTCTTCCACCCACTCGGCATAGAGGGCCGGATCGCTGACGATGGTGGTCACCACGGCGGCGCCGTGTGACGGCGGGTTGGAGTAGTTGGCACGAATGACGGTCTTGACCTGGGTGAAGGCCACGTCGGCAATCGCCTTGGTCGCGCTGACCAGGGTGAAGGCGCCGACCCGCTCGTTGTAGAGGCCGAAGTTCTTGGAGAAGGAGCTCGCGACCAGCAGCTCGTCATGGCACTCGGCGAAGATGCGCAGCCCCTCGGCATCCTCTTCGATACCACGGGCAAAACCCTGATAGGCAAAGTCAAACAGCGGCAACCAGCCGGCGGCGGCACTCTGTTTGGCCAGGGCGCGCCACTGATCAGCTGTGGGGTCAATGCCGGTCGGGTTGTGGCAGCAGCCGTGCAGCAGCACCAGATCGCCAGCCTGGGCTTCACAGAGCGACGCCTGCATGGCGGCAAAGTCGAGACCCTTGGTCGCCGCATCGTAGTACTTGTACCACTTGACGGTGAGGCCGGCAGCCTGGAACACGCTGACATGGTTGGCCCAGGTGGGATCGGAGATCCAGATGGTCTTGGCCAGACCGTTGCGCACCACGAACTCGGCGGCGATGCGCAGGGCACCTGTACCACCCGGCGCCTGGGCTGTCTTGGCGCGTCCGCTGGCGACCAGGGCGGAGTCCTGCCCGAACAGCAGTTGCTGCACTATGCGGCCATATTCGATATTGCCTTCAATACCGAGGTAGTTCTTGGTCTTCTCGTCGGTGAGCAGCTTCTGCTCGGCTTTCTTGACGCAATGAAGGATAGGAGTGGCACCGGTCTCATCCTTGTAGATCCCGACCCCCAGATTGATCTTGTGGCTGCGAGAGTCGGCACGGAAGGCTTCGGTCAGGCCCAGGATCGGATCCGCTGGGGCGGCAACAACCTTTTCAAACATGGTATTCCCTGTATTCCGTTGAGTTCATTGGCTGGCAAACTAGGTTGGCAAACAAAAGCGCTCCTTTGGCGAGCGCTCCGTCAACTCTTTATACCACTGCCTTCCATAGGGGAAAACCGCTTTCTCAAGGGTGATGACGGGCCCCATCAGCCGATGGCATGCCAGCCCGATGCCAGGGCGCATACCTCGGCCGACAGGCCGCGGTTGGACTCCACCAGATCGCTGCACAGGGCCCGCAATGGACGAGGGATCCGGCTCGGCTCCCAGGGGCGAGCGTCCTGCAAAGGGGCGGCATAGGCCTCCTTGATGGGAGCCAGCTCTCGGGGCAGCCACCAGCTGGCCGGGCGTCCCAGCCGCTGGGCCAATACCAGGACCCTGTCGACACCGGCCGGATCCAGTGCTGTGAGGTGGCTCCAGAGGGTCTGGGGCGGCAAGGCGGCAATCAGGGGTTGCAGGGCGCCGGGATCCTGGGCGGGCAGCCAGACCAGCAAGGCGTCGTCCGGGAGGTTCAGCTCGGCGAAGACGCCGACGGAGTCGGTGCTGATCACCCGCTGGATCTCCCCCTCGCCCCACAGGATCTTGCCAAGGCCCGCCAGGGTGCGGGCGGGTAGCGCCACCTCTCCCAGAGTGTGCAACCAGGGGGCCGCATCGAGCAGGGTACCGCCGCTGAAGAACAGGCTGAACGGGCGGGCGGCCCGCAGGCGCAGCGGCAGATCGCTGCACAGCCGTATCCCCTTGTCTTCGAAGTTGATCTGCTCGACCGGACTGAAGCTCGCCTCCCCCTTGCGATAGAGCGCCGCCAGCACCCGCTCGTTGACCCGCTCCCCCAGTTGCCAACCCTGGGCATGGAGCCACTCCTCGGGTTCGGGGGGAGCACAGGCCAGCTCGGCCAGCATCAGCTCGCGGGTGAGATAGCGCCGTCCGGCCGGGGTCAGCTCATAGCGGTGATTGCCAAGGGGGAGCAGCAGCTGGTTGTCCTTGAGCATGCCGATGAGGGGCTGCCATTGGCGACCGCGGATAACCTGGGGCGCCTCGTCCAGCAACTGCTGAGCCAGCGCTCGCCACTCGGGGTGACTGAAATCGATCACACGCATCCTTCCCTGTCGGCAGACCATCTTTCAACGAATTGAATAATCTAGCGATTTACGACTAAGGAGCCAAGGGCGGAAAAGAGACAACGTGACCTGGCGCAGGGCCAAACGGCGGGGAATGAGGAAGGTGAAAGGCAGATAAAACAAAACGGCCAAGCAAGCTTGGCCGTTTATCAACTAAATCCGTACTAAGACTGGATTAGAAGTTGTATTGCAGGGCAACAGTGAACTCGTCGTCCATGTCATCGATACCCTGGATCTTGTACTCGGTGTACGCCTTCAGCTTGGAAGTGAAGTTGTACTGTACGCCCAGCAGGGTTTCGTCAACCATGTCTTCGTAGGAAGAACCGGCAGAGTTGTCCTTGCCTTCCTTGAAGTTGTAGCCAGCCAGGAAGGTCCAGGCATCAACGTTGTAGGAAGCAGCCAGCTCGTAGCCACGACCTTCACCCTTGTAACCGGTGGTGTCGTTCTTCAGGTCGCCTTCGGTGTAGACACCGGCGAAGTAGAAGCCGTTGATGGCGTAGTGTGCGCCCAGGGCCCACTCGGACTTGTCACCAGTGTTGGTGCTGGTGGTGCTTTCCAGGTCGGAGTAAGCGTAACCGCCGTTCAGGCCCAGACCGAAGTCGAAGTCATAACCGATGGCAGCTGCGTAGCCGTAGTTACGCTTCAGGTCCGGGAATACGGTAGTGACGGTTTGGCCACCCATGTCAGAAACCTTGACGGCTTCGTCGTCGTTGGTCTGGTAGGACACTTTGCCCTTGAAACCACCGTAGGTGTTGGAGTAGATGATCTGGCCTTCTTGACGACCGTCGTAGAAGTTACCGTAATCACCCCACTCGTTGAAGATATCGGTCGGCTCCAGCACGTCGTAGAACGCAGTGTCGGTCTGGCCGAAGATGATCTTGCCGTACTGGGTACCGTCGAAGCCAACCCAGATGTGACGGGAGTTGAACTTGTTGTCGGAGTTTTCGGCGGAAACCTGCCACTCGGTCTTGGCAATACCGGACCAGGTGTTGTTCAGCGCAACTTTACCGGACCAGCCCAGACGGGAGGAACCGATCAGCTCGGCATCACCAGCGTTGCTGGCAGTGATGGGGCTGGCGTCGTCAGCGTCAGCATAGTAGTTAGCCTGAACACGGCCGTAGATATCAAAAGAGGTACCGTCTTTGTCATAAACGACTGCGGCGTTAGCGGCAGATGCGAACAGAGCCGGGATAGCGATAGCCAGAATTGTCTTTTTCATAGTTGTTTCCAATGCCTACTGTAATTAAACACTAAGTCCTTGTTATTCCCTGTGTTAGCGATGTTCTTTGCATCACTATGCCGCCGAGACTATCACCGGGTTTTCCGATCCGCAACGAAAAAACTTGGAACTTTTTGAGAAAACCATAGTCATAGGGAAAAAATTGTGAGCTGAATCCCATATTGTTTGCCCTCTCAGGGAAAACGTTTACAGCGATACTTGCTGCCTGAACAGCCTTTTTTTGGTGGTTTATTGCACGCACAATCCACCCCATGACATAAGTGCGGATCCCGGCCCATAACCCCTGCCTCGCCTTGCCTCGACCCAGGCCGCCTGTTGCGGGTATCCTGTGACCATTCATTCCAGACACGGTCACGCCCCATTCATGCTATCGACTCGCCTCAAAGCCACCATTCGCAATACCTATCGACAGATTGCCGATGGTTTACCCGGTTTTGTGCCGCGCAAGGAGCAGAATTTTCTGGTGGCCGAAATCGCCAAGACCCTCACCGGAGAGTATGAAAAGAGTCGCCGCATCCTGGTGGCCGAGGCGGGCACCGGCATCGGCAAGTCCCTCTCCTATGCCCAGGGCGCCATCCCGGTGGCGCGGCTCACCCAGAAGAAGCTGGTGATCTCCACCGCCACCGTCGCCCTGCAGGAGCAGTTGATCCACAAGGACCTGCCCTTCTACCATCGCCACAGCGAGCTGCCGTTTCGCTTCATGCTGGTCAAGGGGCGCCAGCGTTACTGCTGCGAACATCTGCTTGAACAAGCGGCAAGCGGCGCCGATATGGCCAATTTCGAACTCGATTTCGGCAGCTTGAGCAAACACAAGCCGTCAGATTCTGACAAGGAGCGCTATCAGGCGCTGTGGCAGGCCTACACCGAGGGGAAGTGGGACGGGGACAGGGACAACTGGTCCAAGCCGATTCCGGATCTGTGCTGGGATCGCATCGCCGCCGATCGCCACAGCTGCAACAAGGCGCTGAGCCACCACCAGCACTGCCCCTTCCACCGTGCCAGGAACGACATGGACGCCGCCGATGTGCTGGTGGTCAACCATGCCCTGCTGCTCTCTGACCTCACCATGGGCGGCGGCATCATATTGCCGCCACCGGACGAGTGTATCTATGTGCTGGATGAGGCTCACCACCTGCCGACCATAGCCCGGGATCACGGCGCCGCCTCTGCCAGCGTCAAGGGCTCTCGCCGCTGGCTGGAAAAACTGGTGCAGAGCGCAGGCAAGCTGGCCAGGGCGCTGAACAAGGAAAGCCTGCTCGACCCCCAGCTCAAGCTGCAGGATGCCCTGGCCTCCCTGCAACCGGATCTCAAGGCGCTGGAGCAGTGGCTCGCCGGCAACGATCAGCTGTTTGGCTCCGAACAGCACCACAGATTTGCCGAGGGGGTGCTGCCCGATCCCCTGCCCATGCTGGCGGAGAACCTGAAGGAGGCGAGCAAGAAGGCGCTGCGGGCGCTGGACAGGATGCAGGGCGCCATCGGCGAAGCGCTCAAAGACGGCGAAATCCGTCGCAAGGAGGCCGAGCCCCTGCTGGCGGAGAGCGGTTTTCACCTGCAGCGGCTGGAGAGTTTCTGCGCCCTGTGGGAGATGCTGAGTCGCCACGTGCCGACGGGCAAGACACCGCTGGCCCGCTGGATGGCCAGGAGCGAGGATGGAGACATCTGGCTGCACGCCTCCCCCATAGAGGTGGGTTATCTGCTGGAGGAGTGGCTCTGGTCTAGGTGCCTGGGCGCCGTGCTGGTCTCGGCCACCCTAACCGCCCTCTCCTCTTTCAGCTATTTCCGCCACCAGGTGGGGCTCAAGGAGCATGACGGCACCCGCTATCTGCGTCTGCGCTCTCCTTTTGAATATCACAAGGCCGAGCTCTATCTGCCCAAGATGGCCCATGAACCCAGCGCTCCCGGCTTTACCCAGGAGCTGGTCGATACCCTGCCCCGGCTGCTGGCGGGCAAGGAGGCGAGCCTGGTGCTCTTCTCCTCCTACCGGCAGATGAACGAGGTGGCGGTGGGGCTGCGGGCCAAGGGGCTCTCCCTGCTGGTGCAGGGGGAAGCGTCGCGCAACGCCCTGCTGACCTTGCACAAACAGAAGTGCGACGGCGGCCAGGCCAGCATCCTCTTTGGTACCGGCAGCTTCTCCGAGGGGCTGGACCTGCCCGGTCACTACCTCACCAACCTGGTGATCACCAAGCTCCCCTTCGCGGTGCCAAACTCCCCGGTGGAAGAGGCGACCGCCGAGTGGGTCGAGAAACGGGGTGGCAACCCCTTCCTGCAGCTGACGGTGCCAGAAGCGTCCCGCAAACTCATCCAGGCCTGTGGCCGCCTGATCCGCAAGGAAGCCGATCGGGGCCGAGTAACCATTCTCGATCGGCGCCTGCTCACCAAGCGCTACGGCAAGGGGTTGCTCGATGCACTGCCCCCCTTCACCCGGCGTATCGAGTGAGCCATGCCGGGTTTATTTGACAGATAAGTCAGCAAGCTGCCTGCCGGGCAGCGCCACAAACGGCTATTGCCGCTCTGGGGCAAACCTGTAAAAATGAGCCCCTATTTTTCAGTGGGCAATCGCCTGACTGTTCAAGGAGATGAAATGAAACTGACTGTTCTGGTGCCGGCTCTGGCTGGTCTGTTGTGGGCAGGTAGCGCCCTGGCTGATAGCCAACTGGAAATACACAATCCCTATGTGGTGCAGTTGATCGATGGCGAGTCCATCAATCCCAAGCTGCTGGAGAAGACCAGCAGCTTCCCCATCAGTGCCGGCAAGCACCAGCTGGTGGTGGCCTTCGAGGGCAACTACTCCAACCGCAACGAGATCAAGCTGGTGACCGCCGAGCCCCTGGTGATCAACTTCACCGCCGCCGACAACCAGACCCTGGTGCTGGATTTCAAGAAGCCCCGTAACGAAGATGAAGCCAAGGCATTCGTGAAAGAGCAGAAAGTCGTTCTCAAGGACAAGGTCAGCGGTCAGGCCCTGGCCAGCGAGCAGTTCGTCATGCCGAAAGTGGGTGGCTTCCAGCTGACCCGTGACTACCAGCAGGAGCTGCTCAAGATGGGCAAGGCCTTCAACCAGCCAGCGACCGTTGCCGTCTCCACCGCTGCCGTGATGGCCGCCGCCAGCGCGCCGGTCGAAGTGGCGCCGAGCAAGGCCCAGAGCAATCCGGAAGCCCTGACCCAGCTGCAAAACTGGTACAACAAGGCCGATGCGGAAACCCGCAAAGCCTTCCAGATCTGGGTGATCCAGCAGCAATAAGGGCGCAGCGCGTCGCTTTATGCATAGAGGGGAGCCTGGCTCCCCTTTTTCATATCCGTTCAGGCCTATTGCCATGTCCCTGCGCATCTTCTATCACCCCCATTACTCCTCCCTGACGCTGCCCGAGCGCCACCGCTTTCCCCTGGCCAAGTACCAGGCGCCCTACCAGATCCTGGCAACACAGGGCTATCCGCTGGCAGAGGCTCCCGCCGCGAGCCGCCAGCAGATAACCCGGGTCCACGACGCCGACTATGTAGCGGCGGCCCTTGCCGGCACCCTGGATGACGGCGCCATCCGCAGACTCGGCTTTCCCTGGTCGCCGCGGCTGATTGAACGCACCCTGCGCTCGGTCGGGGCCACCATAGCCGCCAGCCGCCACGCCCTCGAGCAGGGCTGCGGCCTGCAGGTCTCCGGCGGCTATCATCACGCCCACAGGGACTTTGGCAGCGGCTTCTGCCTGTTCAACGATCTGGTGATAGCGGCCCGGGCCTGCCTCGACGAGGGGCGCTGCGAGCAGGTGCTGATAGTGGATCTGGATGTCCACCAAGGGGATGGCAGCGCCGCCCTGTGCATGGGGAGCCGGGACATCATCACCCTCTCCCTGCATGGCGAGCACAACTTCCCCCGCGACAAACCGGCCTCCCATCTGGACTTTGCCCTGCCAAGCGGCATGGAGGACGACGCCTACCTCGAGACCCTGACCCAGGCGCTGTCACTGGCGCTGCGCCTCTACCGCCCCGACCTCATCCTCTACCAGGCCGGGGTCGACGTGCACCAGGCCGATGAGCTCGGCTATCTCTCCCTGAGCGACGCCGGGGTGCGCCAGCGGGACGCCATGGTGTTTGACTGTGCGATAAGCCACGGCCTGCCCATCGCCGCCGTACCTGGGGGCGGTTATAGGCGCGACTGGCGGCAGTTGATCCCGCTGCACCTCTCCCTGTTCGAAGAGGCGAAAAAGCGCTACGGCTAGCGCCCCTTTCCCCCTCGCCAGTCTCTGATAACAACAAGGCGGCCCCGGGGCCGCCTCTTCTTATATAGGGCACAGCTGCGTTTTGCAGCACCTGTCACCAGAGACAGGGCAGGGCGTCATCCATGGCTCTCGACGCCTCTTTCCTTCAGACACTCGCCATCAGGCATGTGCCACCGGCGTCGGATGCTCCTCCATGGGGCGCAGCAGCATCAGCAGATAGATGAAGGACACGCTGGCGATCATGATAAACAGCAGCTTATCCGAGTAGTGCTGCATCAAGAGCGAGGTATAGGCCGGGCCGAGCAGGCTGCCTATGGTGTAGCTCAGCAGCAGCGCCTGATTCATCGCCACCAGCTGATGCTGCTCGACCTTCTCGCAGGCCCAGGCCATGGCCACCGGATAGAGGGTAAAACCGGCGGCGCCCAGGATGAAGAGCGCCGGACCCATCGCCAGGTTGCCGAGCATCGCCAAGGCGCCCAGGATGACCACCAGCACCTGCATCCGCAGTACCGGCAAACGACCGAACCTGTCTGCCAGACGGCCGGCGGGCCACTGCCCCAGGATGCCGGCGCTCACCATCACCGCCATCCAGTAGCCGATACCGGCATCACTCACCCCCTGATGGTTCAGGTAGAGCGGCATCAGGCCATAGAGCGACCCCAACACTATGCCGGAGATGATGCAGCCATTGACCCCAAGGCGCGCCTGACGCAGGCGCAGCATGGGCCACACCCGGGTTGCCCCCTGCTGCTCGCCCTGCTCGTTGACAATGCGGGTAAACAGCAGCGGCAGGATGGCGGCCAGTACCAGGCCAGTCACCCAGGGCAGCACATCCATCAGACCGGTCGGCAGCGTGCTGACCAGCAGTTGCCCGAGCACAGTCCCCATGTAATAGACCATCATGTAGGCGGCGAGCAGGCGCCCCCGGTTGCGCGCGTTGCCGCTGCACATCAGCGCACTCTCAACCACCACCCAGATCATGGCGCAGCCGATGCCGGCGATGAATCGCCAGATAAGCCAGCTCCAGAACCCCAGGGTGAGCCCAAGCCCGACACAGGCTGCGGCAAAGAGGGCTGAGGCCAGGTAGTAGCTGCGGTTGAACCCGGCATGTTTGATCAGCGCCCCCGCCAGCAAAGTCCCCAGCAGGTTGCCGCAAAAATAGGCGGAGCCGACCATGCCCACCTGCCAGGTCGGCAGCTTGTCATGGGCGAGCCAGAGCGGCACCAGGGTATTCAACACTGCTATGGCCAGGGTCAACAGCAGCAGGCCACAGAGCAATAACTGCACTGGCCGGGAGTATGTGGTCATGGATAAAACCCTGGGGAGAGGCAAAATGCGAGCGCATCATGCCACCGCCAATGCCATTGTCAATCGGCACTGAACGAGCCACAGCCAGGTTTTGCCCCGGCCCGGCCATTGGCGTCATAACAGAAGAGGCGACCCCGGGGTCGCCTCTTCGTTATAGCTGCCACAACATCGGCTATTTCTGACGCTTTTTGGCGTACTTGCGACGGGCCCGCGCCTGGCGCTCCTCTTCCCGTTCGGCCTTCTCCTTGGCCTTCTCCTCAGCCTCTTCTGCCGCCAGTATGATCTCGGCGCTCACCATCTCAGGGGTCTCCAGGGAGATGCGCCCCAGCATACCTGAGCGGAACTCGTTGACCAGGATCTCGGAGGCCTTGTGCAGATCCGCCAGGCCGCCCTTGCGCACGAAGGCGCGCTGACGGGCGATCATCTCCAGCAGCTCGATCTCGGTCTCGGGCAGATCGGTTATCTGGTAGCGAGCCTTGATGCGCTCGGGGTAGGCCTTGATGAAGTAATCGGCGGCGAACATGGCGATGTCGGCGTAGTCAAAAACGGTGTCCTTGATGGCCGCGGTGATGGCCAGCCGGTAGCCGCAGGAGGGCGGGTTGAGCTTGGGCCAGAGGAACCCCGGGGTATCGGTCAGGATGACGTTGTTGTCCAGCTTGATCCGCTGCTGGGACTTGGTCACCCCCGCCTCGTTGCCGGTCCGGGCTATGATGCGCCCCGCCAGGGTGTTGATCAGGGTGGACTTGCCCACGTTGGGGATGCCCATGATCATGGCCCGCACCCCGCGCAGGTCGAAGTTGCGCTCCGGCAGCATCTCGTGGCACAGGGTCAGCAGCGCCTTGATCTTCTCCGGCTCCTGCTGGGTCAGGGGCAACGCCTTGATCCCCTTCTCTTGTTCCATGTGCGCCACCCACAGCTCGGTGATCGCCGGATCGGCCAGATCCGCCTTGTTCAGCACCTTGATGACAGGGGTATCCCCACGCAGCTCGGGCACCAGGGGGTTCTCGCTGGAGAAGGGGATGCGGGCATCGAGCATCTCGATGATGACATCGACCTGGGGCATGACCTCGGCAATTTCTTTGCGGGCCTTGTGCATGTGGCCGGGGAACCAGTTGATGGACATATCCGTTACTCTCTCATTGGGGATGCTGGCCCCCGCTGGGGGCTGCGGGCGCCTGGTGATGCGCCAAACCGCTGGCACTCATCGCAAGGGGGCGCATTTTACCTGCTGCGGCCCCGATTTGACAGGCCATTGTGGCCACAGGCGTGCACGGCCGCGGCGCCGGTGCCACCACAACGGCCTGGGGCAGAAGGGCAGGCAGCAATCAATAAGTGGTTGATACAACATAACATTTACACTGTGCCTTCACCGTATTGTCATCCAGACTCACTAAAAGTGTCATCTGCCCCCTCTAGGCTGCGCTCAGGTTTTACAAGGAGCGAACCCCAATGAGAAACATGGCAGGACTTGCAGTGATGATAGGCGCCACCCTGGTCGCCGGCTGCAACTCCAACAATGACAGCAGCACCCCGGAGCCCAGCGCCAAAAACGTCATCTTCTTCCTCGGCGACGGCATGGGCCTCAACACCCTGACCGCCGCCCGCATCTACGGAGTGGGGGAAGAGGGCAGCCTCACCATAGACACACTGCCGGAGACGGCCTTCATCAAGACCTTCTCCCACGACGCCCAGGTCACAGACTCGGCTCCCTCCATGGCGGCCTACATGACAGGGGTCAAGAGCAACAACGGCGTCATCAGCATGGACAGCGACGCCACCTATGAGAGCGACTGCAGCCAGAGCGCCGGCAAGCCGGTCACCACCTTGCTGGAGCTGGCCAAGGCCGACGGCCGCGGCACCGGCGTGGTCACCAGCACCCGGGTGACCCATGCCACCCCGGCCGCCACCTATGCCCACATCTGCAACCGGGATCTGGAAGCCGACATCGCCGCCCAGCTGGTGCCGGGCGGTGCCGGTTACAACGGCGCCCTGAAAGAGGGGCTGGACGTGGTGCTCGGTGGCGGCAGCAGCTTCTTCCTGCCCACCGCCGACAAGGGCAAGCGGGAGGATGGCCGCAACCTCATCAGCGAGATGCAGGCCAAGGGCTACCAGTTTGCCAGCAACCTGGACGAGCTGAACCAGGCCGAGGCGGGCAAGCCGCTGCTGGGGCTGTTTGGCGCCAGCCACATGAAATATGACCTGGACAGGCCCGCCAGCGAGCCCTCCCTTGCCCAGATGACCCTGGCCGCCATCAAGCAGCTCAAGGATAAAGAAAAGGGTTACTTCCTGATGGTGGAAGGGGGCCGCATCGATCACGCCCTGCACGACACCAACGCCAAGCGCGCCCTGCAAGATACCCTCGCCTTCGACGACGCCATCAAGGCCACCATCGACGAGGTGAAGAAGACCGACCCCGAGCTGAAAAACACCCTGATAGTGGTCACCGCCGACCATGACCATACGCTGGTGCTGAACGGCTACGCCAAGCGCACCGGCAAGACCACGGCTGGCAACCCCGGGGTGCTCGGGCTGGTGAAGAACTACGAGACAGGCGAGCCGAGCAAGGACAGCGACGGCATGCCCTACACCATCATCGGCTTTGGCAACGGCTACAACCGGGTGGATGGCCCGCGCAGCAGCGTGGCACCGCTCGACGATGCCACCGTCTCGGCCGACGACTATCACCAGGAGGTGGTGGTCAAGGTGGGCGAGCTAGGCAGCGAGACCCACGGCGGCACCGACGTCTTCCTCGGCGCCATAGGCCAGGGAGCTGACAGCTTCCACGGCTCACTCGATAACACCGCCGTGTTCGGCAAGGTCAAGGCTGCGGCCAAGCTGTGAGGATCATTCCCGTGAGAAAAACCATGAACAAGACCCTGGTGTGCACCGCCCTGTTCGCCGCCCTCGGCGGCCTGTCGCAGGCCCAGGCCAGCGACGCCAAGAACGTCATCCTCTTTATCGGCGACGGCATGGGCCCCAGCGTGCTCACCGCCACCCGCCTGTTCAAGGTGGGAGAAGAAGGCAACCTCGAGATCATGTCGCTGCCACGCAGCGCCCGCATCAAGACCTTCTCCCACGACGCCCAGACCACGGACTCGGCCCCCTCCATGGCGGCCTACACCACCGGCGTCAAGATGAACAACGAGGTGATCGCCATGAGCAGCGACACCAAGGCCGTGGCACCGTCCAAGGATGCCAACGGCAACAAGGGCATCAACAACTGCACCGGCGACAATGGCACCCCGGTGCCGACCATACTCGAGCTCGCCAAGGCGGCGGGCAAATCGGTCGGGGCCGTCACCACCACCGAGCTGACCCATGCCACCCCGGCGGCTACGTACGCACACATCTGTCACCGGGATGCCGCCTACGCCATCGCCGAGCAGGCGGTGCCGGGCGGGGCCGGCTTCAACCAGGCGCTCGGGGACGGGGTGGACGTGCTGATGGGGGGCGGTGCCAATCACTGGACCCCCTACAGCGCCAGCAACAAGGGGGGCCGCGCCGATGGCCGGGATCTCACCGCCGAGCTCGGTGCCCAGGGTTATCAGTACGTCACCACCCAGAGCGATCTCGCCAAGATAGAGAGCGGCAAGGTGCTGGGTCTGTTCAGCGCCAAGTCCCACCTCGACTACGAACTGGACCGCGTCGCCAAGGGGGCGGCCAATACCCAGCCGTCCCTCTCCGAGATGACCGCCAAGGCGATCGATCTGCTCAGCCAGAACAGCCAGGGTTACTTCCTGATGGTGGAGGGAGGCCGCATCGACCACGCCCTGCACGCCACCAACGCCAAGCGTTCCCTCACCGATGCGGTGGCACTGGATGAGGCGGTCAAGACGGCGCTCGGCAAGGTGGATCTGGCAGATACCCTGGTCGTGGTCACCGCCGACCACGACCACACCATGACCATCAACGGCTACGCCGCCAAGGGCAACCCTGTGCTGGATCTGGTCAAAAATAGCGACGGCTCCACCCAGCACGACGTGGATGGCAAACCCTTCACCACGCTGGTGTTCGGCAACGGTCCGAACCGCGCGGACGTGCGCCCCACCCTCACCAGCGACCAGGTGATGGCGGACGACTACCTGCAGGAGACCGGGGTCAAGCTCGGTTCCGAGACCCACGGCGGCGGCGATGTGATGCTGTTCGCGGATGGCGCTGGCAGCGGCCGCTTCAAGGGCACCCTGGACAACACCCTGGTGTTCGGCAAGCTCAAGGAGGCGCTCGGTCTGTAAGGCACAGGGCCCGGTGTCACGCCGGGCCCTCTCCTGACGAGCGATCAAGCATGATGCGATTGTTACTTTCGATATGGCTCCTTGGCTGTACCCTCTCCTTTTCCCTCCTGGCCGATGAGGCACCCGATCTGGCTGCCCGCATCCGCTATCAGGACAGGATCACCGGCAGCGATGGCATAGCCCGGGAGAGCCACTGGCAGGAGAAGTGGCTGCGAGTGGGCAACCAGGTGTGGAGCCAGCGGCTCATCCCTCTGCCCCTTGCCCGAGCCTATCACGCCACTCACGACGCCACGCCCGGCCACAAGCACTTTACCCACCAGATGGCGGCGCGCTGGGTCACCCTGGATGACGGGGGCGACCTGCAACTGCGCTACGCCGACGCCTGGCACAACCAGCTGGTGGAGGTGCCGCCGG
>RCUN01000563.1_pt1 | contig 19166 bp, 16 predicted proteins | sample 2166181 | NCBI WGS metagenome assembly RCUN01 (sample SAMN09932603, study PRJNA488358) | compost metagenome | feature: garden; material: soil; isolation source: compost soil in crotononitrile-enriched culture | place: Germany: Experimental Botanical Garden Goettingen | collected 2016-01-27 | reverse complement strand
ACAAGGCTGGTAACCCAAAAGTCATCGAATTCAACTGCCGTTTCGGCGACCCTGAAACCCAACCGGTGATGCTGCGCCTGCAGTCGAGCCTGGTGTTGCTGGTCGAAGCCGCCCTGGCCCAGGCGCTGGATAAAGTGGAAGCGCAATGGGATCCACGTCCGAGCGTCGGCATCGTTCTGGCCGCTGGTGGCTATCCTGGTGACTACGCCAAGGGCACAGCCATCAAGGGGCTGGATGCAGCCGCCGCACTGGAAGGCAAGGTTTTCCACGCCGGTACGGCGCTCAAGGACGGTCAGGTAGTGACCGCCGGTGGTCGTGTGTTGTGCGCCACAGCCATGGGTGCCAGCGTCGACGCTGCACAGCAGCAGGCCTACAAGCTGGCGGCAACGATTGACTGGGAAGGCTGTTTCTATCGCAAGGACATTGGCTACCGCGCCATTGCCCGCGAGCGCGGCGAAAGCCAGGAATAAGGTAGACACCGCACCAGGCAATGAACACGGTTCATTGCCTGGCTATTCCGGCGCCGCGCATCGTTATATTCTGGCATCAACCTATCGAAGGGATTTCGCCGTGCGCTGGCTCAGGATTGCCATAAGCTTAACCGTCACATTGCTGACCCTGCTCTGCATGCTACCGGCCCAGGCCGCGCAAGGCAGTGGCTGGGCGGTATTGCTCGACGAACAGGGCGACCTGCAACTGAGCGACATCCGTTCCGCACGTTACACCAATCAATTCAGCCCTATCGAACTCGACCGCATTACCGCCGCCGAACCCGATGGCGCGTTATGGTTGCGATTCAGGCTTGCACCGGGCAAACATGAACAGTTGCTGCGCGTGTTCGCGCCTGACCTGCGCCAGTTCAACATGTACGTACTGGACGGCGACAAGCTGATCGATCAATCCAGCACGGGCAACGAACACCCCCAATCCGAGCGACCATTGCCCAGCAGCGACTTCATGCTGGCCCTGCCGCAAAGCGACACCCCCCTCGACGTATACCTGCGACTGGCCTCCGACCATCAGTTACGCCCCTACATCACCCTGCAGTCAGCGATCATCTCGGCCGCCAACCAGAACCAGACGCTGATTTATGGCCTGCTGTTCGGTTGCATCGCCATGCTGATCCTGCACAACCTCATCCGCTACGCCTACACCCGCTCGCACAGCGCCCTCTGGCTGGCAACGTGCGAAGGGCTGTTGATGCTCAGCCTGCTGCTGTTGCTGAACCTCGCCGGCCCCTGGCTACCGGACTGGCACGCACTGCAGACGCCGGGGGCCTACCTGGCATTGCTGCTGACGGCGCCCTGCGGCCTGATGCTTGCCTATCGTTTCTTCTCCCCGCTCGGGCCGCACCCGCTGAACCGGTTGCTGCTCGGCGAGGTCCTGCTCATCACCGCTTGCGGCCTGATGCTGCTATTCGTCAATACCTTGCCGCTGAACTTCATTACCTACGGCCTGGTAGCCCTGGCTGGCCTGACCATGCTGTTCATCAGCGCCTATCACTGGCAAAAAGGCTATCGCCCGGCGCGTCTCTTCGTGGCGGCCATGGTGGTGTTCAACCTCGGGACCCTGGTCATCCTGCCTGCGCTGTTGGGGCTGACCCTGGTCGAACCCCATGGCCTGATCACGACCTTGCTGGTATTCATCTGCATCAGCGGCCTGCTGATGAGCATCGCGTTGAGCGAGCGCCAGCGCCGCATCACCGAAGACCGTTTCAGCATCAGCCGCGACCTGGCGGCCAGCAATGCCGAGGTCAACGCCAAGGCCGAGTTCCTGGCGAAGATCAGCCATGAAATCCGCACCCCGATGAACGGCGTTCTCGGCATGACCGAGCTGCTGTTGGGCACCCCGCTGTCGGTCAAGCAACGCGACTATGTGCAGACGATCCACAGCGCCGGGAACGAGCTGCTGACACTGATCAACGAAATTCTCGACATTTCCAAACTCGAGTCCGGGCAGATCGAACTGGACGATGTGCAGTTCGACCTCAACGCGCTGATCGAAGACTGCCTGAGCATCTTCCGCGCCAAGGCCGAGCAGCAAAACGTCGAGTTGATCAGCTTCATCCAGCCGCAAGTGCCTCGAGTGATCAGCGGTGACCCGACACGCCTGCGCCAGACCCTGTTGAGCCTGCTCGAAAACGCCCTGAAAAAAACCGACGAAGGCGAAATCCTGATCGTCGTGGCGCTCGACGAGCGCAACACCAAACCGCGCCTGCGTATCGCCGTGCAGGACAGCGGCGAGCCGATGGACGCCGATGAACGCGACGCCCTGATGCACGCCGAACTGCACAGCCGGCATTTTCTGTCGGCCACCCACCTGGGCGGCAACCTGGGTCTGGTGATTGCCCGGCAACTGATACGCTTGATGCAAGGGGAATTCGGCATCAAGAGTGGCAGCAACCAGGGCAGCACCCTGTGGCTGACCCTGCCGCTGGATCCGGATCGCCTCGAACACCCGACCTCCGACCTCGATGGCCCGCTGCAAGGTGCACGGGTATTGGTGGTGGACGACAACGACACCTGTCGCAAGGTGCTGGTGCAGCAATGCAGCGCCTGGGGCCTGAACGTCAGCGCCGCGCCTTCCGGCAAGGAAGCACTGGCACTGTTGCGCACCAAGGCGCATTTGCGCGATTACTTCGATGTGGTCCTGCTGGACCAGAACATGCCCGGCATGACCGGCATGCAACTGGCGGCCAAGATCAAGGAAGACCCGAGCCTGAACCATGACATCCTGCTGATCATGCTCACCGGCATCAGCAATGCGCCGAGCAAGATCATTGCGCGCAATTCGGGGATCAAACGCATCCTCGCCAAACCGGTGGCCGGCTACACCCTCAAGACCACCCTGGCCGACGAACTGACCCAACGCAACAAAGGCCAGGTCGTCACGCAATCACTGCCAAGCGGCCCTCCCCCGCCGGTCAAGGTCCCCAGCGATTTCCGCATTCTGGTGGCCGAAGACAACAGCATTTCGACCAAGGTGATCCGCGGCATGCTGAGCAAGCTCAACCTGCAACCGGATACCGCCTGCAACGGCGAAGAAGCCTTGCAGGCGATGAAAGCCCAGCGTTACGACCTGGTGCTGATGGACTGCGAAATGCCGATCCTCGACGGCTTCTCGGCCACCCAGCAATTGCGCGCCTGGGAAGTCGGCAACCAGCGGGTTCGCACCCCTGTGGTGGCGTTGACCGCCCATATCCTTGCCGAACATAAAGAGCGTGCGCGCCAGGCTGGCATGGACGGACACATGGCCAAGCCGGTGGAACTGTCGCAGTTGCGCGAACTGATCGAACACTGGGTCGCCCAGCGTGATCAGCAGAAACGCACGACGACCCCAACGTCCTGAGCCGACAGACTTCGCAACCCCTGATAGACTCCCCCTCGACTTCCCTCGCCAGTGAGCCCGGCACCATGCTCCATGTGTTGTTCAGCGTTTACCTGAAGATGCTGGTGCTCTACAGCCCATTCTTCGTGTTGTCCTGCTTCATCAGCCTGACCCGTGGTTATTCGCGCAAGGAACAGCGTCGACTGGCCTGGAAAGTTGCAGTCGCCACACTGGTCTCCAGTGTGCTGCTGTACTTGTTCGGCCGAGTGATTTTCAGTGTTTTCGGCATTACCGTGGATGCGTTCCGCATCGGTGCCGGTAGCGTCCTGTTCATCTCGGCACTCGGGATGGCACAAGGTAAATCGGCAGTACAGACCGACAACGTGCAGCAGGATGTGACCATCGTCCCGCTGACCATTCCACTGACCGTCGGCCCGGGCACCATCGGTGCGTTACTGGTGATGGGCGTGAGTCAGCCGCACTGGGACGACAAACTCACCGCCATTGTCGGCATTGCCATGGCCAGTTTTACGGTGGGCGTGGTGCTGTTTTTGTCCAGTCGAATCGAGCGCATTCTCGGTGATCAGGGATTACAGATCGTCAGCCGTTTGATGGGGCTATTCGTATGCGCACTGGCGGCGCAGATTATCTTCACCGGGGTGAGGGGCTATCTGGTGCCTTAGCCCCCCCTAAGCAAGCTGCACCGCGTGTTCGCCGACCTTGATGCACAGTGCCTGCCGTTGCGGCCCTAGCCACCGCACTGTGTCTTCTCGGAATGCCGTGTATTCGTTGACAGCAAATCGGGCGTGAAGAAATGAAGTCATCACACCTCCCTCTACGCGATTCAAAGCGAAGTCTTGCCCGATAAACTGGCCTTCAATCGGCTGATCTGTTTCAAAGAACACGGTGGCCAATGTTAAAAAACCATCAGCCTCGACTACGCCTGCCAGCACTCTCACACGATGAGTACGCTTGAGATTGTCTTCGATACCGACTGAATGAGTCCCACTCTCCAATATCGATTGCTCACGGAAAACCCCAGCCCCCAGCGACTGTACCGGCAGTTGCGCAATCATGCGCAGAGCACTTCCCATCAGAAGGACTTGCTGAGCGGACAGCCTTGATTGAAAGGCTGCATGCACAGCGTCATACACGGAAAAAATCGTAACGCCTGATCGAGGGAACATTCCTGAGGTTGCCCCCTGGTCATGGAACTGCCAGCCACAAGCGCCCAGCGTATCCACGAATACTTCGGCCCATTTGACGTGGGCGTGACCATTCGGAAAATCTTCCTCGGCGGTGAGTTGCGCAAACAAGACAGTGTCAAGGCTGTCCTGCAGGGCCGCAGGCGACAACGCCTTCGACATCAGCAAAACGCTGCCTGAATTTATTACTACGGAGTACGTCATTCGCTTTCCTTGATTCAGGAAGGCCAAAGGCCGAAAACCTCTGGCCTCGTTCCTTCACTTGCGCCGGCTGAACCGCCTGACCAACACATCTTTTCGGTGCTCGCCAAGGTACTCTTCGATGTCCGACTTGATTTCCGCATAACGGGCAGGGTTGAACGTTACAAACGACTTTCCGTGAAAGATTTCCAGGGAAGAAGTCCTCCAGTCGACAAACAGCGCACCGCCATCATCACTACCACCCTGATGATCAACCGCGCCTACCGCGATCAGGATAATTCCGTTGGCCATTTGCTCGCAGGGGATAGTGGTCAGGCGTACGCCTTCCGTATTCTTCGCTTCAAGGTTGAACAGATTTAGTGCATCTGGCTCTTTCTTCAATGCATCCAGCGTGGAGTTGGTGATTGCACTGAGCACAGTTGCGCCAGGAATTGCGGCCTTTGCAGCCTCGATGGCAGCCTGGATAATATCGACCATGACATTATCCATCGTGATCTTCAGCGAAGTGGCACTGTACTTTGAGTAACCTTTATCTGGAACGAAACACCCCAACTCTTCCAGACACTTGGTAAAGGCGTGATACCAAGCCTTGGGATCCTTATTCCCGGGCACTTCGTAATTGGCTTCCATCTTCGACATGGTTATCAGGTTTTCAATGATCGCCATGTTCTCGATGCTGATCTTGTCACCGTAGCCAATCAGACTATTGCCCAACACCAGCGCGTCCAATTCCTTGGTAGGACTCGAAGCGACCGACGACATCAACGACATTGTGCGCGGCCGCTTGGCCATGGCACTTTTACGCATCTTAATGCATGCCCTTACAAAATCAGCACTTTTCGAAAAGCTTACAGAGCTTTCAAAATCATCCACAAGTAATACTCCTTTATTTATTAACAAGCGCTCCATCCAGAAGCGCCTTAAAACTAACGCAGTTCACTCCAACCATCAACCACAACTAAATACAACATATGTATATCAATCATTACAAACTAGCGAGACACGTATTCAACAACAAACAGACACCACCAACCAGGCCATTATTAATTAATAATGGCCTGGCGTTATTCAGCAGTCCGGAATAGTAACTATTGAATGGGGGTAAGCTTGTCGCCATAACTGCGTGGCGTGTACACCCAGGTACTACCGTCCAGGCGAGGGAACACACGAGTTGTCGAAGACCCGATGAGCACCATTGTCCGCATGTCCACCTGATCGACACCCAGTTGACCCAGCGTGGTCACCCGTAACGTCTGACCCGGACGGCCAATATCCCGCCCCAATACGACGGGAGTTCCCGGCTCACGGTGCTGGCTGACAATCTCCAGCGCCCGGCCCAATTGCCATGGGCGTGAACGAGAGATCGGATTGTAGAAAGCCAGCGCAAGATCGGCTTGCGCGGCCAGGTCCAGACGTTTTTCAATGATCGACCAGGGCTTGAGATTGTCTGACAGCGACAGCACACAAAAGTCATGCCCCAACGGCGCACCGGCCTGGGCGGCCGTCGCCAGCGAGGCTGAGACACCTGGCAGGATTTCGAGATCGACGTTGTGCCAGGCGGCATCGTTTGACTCGTGAAGCGCCTCCAGCACAGCCGCGGCCATGGCAAAGACCCCCGGATCACCGGACGACACCACCACCACCGAACGCCCTTGAGCCGCCAGTTCGAAGGCGTGACGGGCACGCTGCATTTCTTCGCGGTTATCCGTGCAGTGCAACACCTGGTCAGCCCGGAATGGCCCGGCCATGCGTACGTAAGTTTCGTAGCCGAGCACATCGTTGGCGCGAGCCAGTTCTGCCTTCACCGCCGGCACCATCAAGTCGGCAGCGCCTGGCCCGAGGCCAATCACCGCCAGCCGTCCGCGCGGTCGGCCGATCTGCGATGGCTCCAACGGCTGCTCGGCGACTGCAATGGCAACCACGTCATCGCCGACGATGGATACAGGCCTGATGGCATGATGCACCAGCTCACTCGCCGCACCTGCAGCGCTGACAAAACGCAACGGCACACCCAGCTCGAGCGCCGCTTCGCGCAACGTGGAGCCGACCATTTCACTGTCGGCGGCCAACAGGCAAGCCACCGATTGCACTGCGATTCCGGCCTGACGCAAAGCCTGGCGAATGGCGGCCGATGCATTGGCCACTTCGCCCGCCACGGCAACCAGCACGTTGCGTGGATAGATCCGCAATTCGTGGGCCGCAGGCGCTCGCTCGGCATGACCGACGTGAACGGTCAGTCGCGCGTGTTCATTCTCAGGCAATTGCGCTTGCGCCAACCACGGTGCAGAACCTTCGATGCGCACCGTTTCACCCGCCAGCAAATCGGACACGAAACGCTTGCCCAATTCCAGATCGCCCAAGACATACCCACTGGGCGGATTGAGCAGGCAGGTGCCGAAACGCAGTTCACCGCTGGTGGTGATCGCCGCCGAGACTTCCAGTGCGGCGGCAATCTCGCGCGCCATCACATTCACGCCGCCAAGACCACCAAGCAGAGGCACCACCGCGCTGCCGTCTTCGGCCACGGCCAGCACTGGCGGCTCGGCGCCTTTTTCCAGCAGCAACGGCGCCAGCGTTCGGATCACGATCCCGGCTGCGCACAAGGCTATGATCGGTGTGTCCTGTTGATAAAGCTCACGCAGGGTCGCACCGAATTCACGGTAGACGCGATCAGCGCCCTCCACCCGCCCGGTCAGGCCGTGGATCAACGCCCCCGGATAAAACTGCTGAATTTTCTGTGCGGTCGCGAGGCTGCCATTGCCGAGAATGACAATCGCCGGAACTGGACGGGTCATCAGCCTTGCCACCTTTCACCGGGAACGATGATCAACGAGAAGTACGGCGAAGACATCGGCTCGACCTGATCCAGCGGCACGATCTTCTGATTGGCCATGGTTGCGCGTTCGACGTACAGCGCACGCTCGGCCAGGCCGAGCTCTTCGAGCACCTGGCGGACCTTGGGAAAGTTGCGTCCCAGTTTCATGATCACCGCCGCATCGGCATCGGCCAGGCGACGCTTGAGTTCGTCGTGCGGCAACACACCGGACAACACCGACAGACTCTGATTGCGATACACCAGCGGCGCACCGAGCACCGAGGCCCCGCCGAGCATCGAGCACACACCGGGCACGACTTCGGCCTGATAACGCTCGGCGAGCCGGTCGTGCAGGTACATGTAGGAGCCGTAGAAGAACGGATCGCCCTCGCAGATCACTGCCACATCGCGACCTGCGTCGAGATGCGCGGCCAGTTCTGCGGCAGCGTCATCATAGAAGTCGCTGATCACTTGCTCGTAGGACAACGGCGCTGGCAAGGCTTCAGTGGTCACCGGGTACACCAGTGGCAACAAATTCTGTGCGTCCTGCAGGTGGGCTTCGATGATACCGAAGGCGTTGCCCTTCTTGCCCTTGGCGACGAAGTACGCTACTACAGGCGACTCGCGCAGCAGTCGCAACGCCTTGACGGTAATCAGTTCCGGATCACCGGGACCGACGCCAAGGCCGATCAAACGTCCAGGTTGCTGCATCATTCGATCTCCGTGGCGAGGGCATTGACGGCGGCGGCAGCCATGGCGCTACCGCCCAGGCGACCCTGCATGATGACAAACGGCACGCCACGGCTGTCAGCCGCCAGCGCTGCCTTGGATTCGGCGGCGCCGACGAAACCTACAGGGAACCCGAGGATCAGCGCCGGTTTCGGCGCACCGGCGTCGAGCATTTCCAGCAAATAAAACAATGCCGTCGGGGCGTTGCCGATGACCACCACGCTACCTTCCAGATGGGGACGCCACAGTTCCAGCGCAGCGGCTGAGCGGGTGTTGCCCAACTCACGGGCCAGTTCCGGAACGCTTTCGTCGCGCAAGGTGCAGATCACCGGATTGTTCGCTGGCAACCGCGCGCGGGTCACGCCTTCGGAGACCATTCGCGCATCGCACAAAATCGGCGCGCCGGCCGCCAGCGCATCACGCCCGGCCTTGCCCGCACCTTCGGAAAACTGCAGGCCGTCGATGGCCTCGACCATGCCGCAGGCGTGAATGACACGGACCGCGAGTTTCTCCAGATCGTCCGGGATTCGGTCGAGGTTGGCCTCGGCGCGAATGATCGCGAAGGAGTTGCGATAGATCTCCTGACCGTCGCGGATGTAATCAAGCATCAAGGGGGCTCCGTGAGCGAGCGTCGAGCAAGGCCGCGACCGCTTCAATAGTAAGGTTGTGTGCGTGCAGCGCGCCGATACCCGGCTGCGCTGCGTCGCGAAAATATAGATCGTAGTGACCGGGGGCGACGGCCAGCAACGTGACGGGCGCGATATGCGCGGCGGCGCAGGAACGCGGGCAACCGCTCAGGTGTATGTTCAGCGCCGGTCCGTGGCGGCGCAGCAGCGCGGCCAATTGCAGGGCATCGCCCTTGGTCTCGGCCAGGCCTTTGGCGCAACCGTTTGAGCCGGTGCAGGCGATCAGCCGGGACAATGGCTGATCGGCTTCGCACTGCAGACCCAGACACTGCAGTCGCCGAATGACCTCAGTGGCATTTTCCGCGCGAACATTGGGCACCAGCAGACTTTGCCAGGGTGTGAAGCGCAGACTCGAATCACCGAGCTCGCAGGCCACTTGCGCCACGCCCCGCAGCATCGTCGGATCGAGCCGTCCCAGTGGCGGGACAGCCCCCACATAGACAACGCCGGAGTCGGCCTGGGGATGGGCGCCGATGTGCAAATCGCTGCCAGCCGAAACCCGCTGCCAATCGACAACCGCTTGCATCGATACACACTCAGCCAGCCGAAGCAGAACGTGCTCGATGGAGTACTCGGTCAGCAAATGACGCATCCGCGTCTGCTCGGGGCGCGCCCGTTCAAGGAACAACTCAAGCACCGCGACTACCAGGGCATGGCCATCGTCGAGCGCGACCGAACCGGCCGGTTGGTCCGTCGGGCATCCAGCCAACCCAAACGCCAGCCGTTGCTCACCGTTTCGCTCGAAGGCCGCGAGCCACAGGTCGTGGGGATGCTCAAGCATCGCCAGAGCCTCGCCGCCATCGAGTTGCACAGCGAACTTGGCACTGAGATCGTGAAAGCGTTCTTGCTGTTGCACCGTGGCCAAAATCCGATCGGCCAGCGCACGGGTATCGAACAGCATCTGCCGATCGAACCCGGCGGCAGGGCTGAGCATCAGATTGCGAACATCATCACCCGCCGCATGGCTCGGGCCCAATCCTGCGGCAAGCAGGCAGTCGATCAAGGCGGCCTGTTCGTTGCCGATGCCACGAATCTGCAAGTTGCCGCGGTTGGTCGCCTCGATCACACCACCGGCATATCGCTCGGCTGCATCGGCCACCGCGAAGGCCTGCTGTACGCGGATGGAACCACTGCTGAGTTTGATTCGGCAAATGCCGCCGTCCAACGCCTGGACGATACGCAGCAACCCGGGACAGGCCGAAGGGCGTAAAGGGTTGGATTTCTGACGAGGATTCACTGGATGACCGGTACGAGGCGAAGGGCAGCATTATGCCTGCTTTGTCAGGCGGGATGAAAAGTCCAGGCAGATGGACGACGAAAAGCGCCTGGCTCCGGCGTCAGAGTGTTTGTTCTGGCGCACGGGTCGTACTGACTCATGTCAGGCATAAACGCCGCAAAAAACACTCACAACAAAAATCAACTTCACAACCCGCTCTTATTTCAACCCTCTATCGACTCCTGTACTTTTAATTCGCAAACAGCAATAGCAAACAGCTAACTATCAGGAGCAACCCATGAGCAAAAACAGCCTGTCTGGAGCATTAACCGGACACAGCCTTACTTCATGCATAGACGAACTTTCACTGCAAGATCACAACGACCTTACCGATTGCACACAAATAGCCACAAAATCCGCTGACATGCTTTGTAGTCGCTTCACTGATTCGTCAACGTGGCTGCATGAGTATGTAAATACGCTAGATTTCCTGGGTTGGTCTGTCTTTGAAGACGCGATTTTCACCCGCACCCGTAGCGTCATTTCACAAAGCGTTGCGCACTTTCTGGTGCAAAGCGCTGAAGGCATGCGGGACTCCCGACAAGGCAATGCCATGATAGACACGCTCGACGCGCTGAAGCCCGACAAATCGGCGCTGTTTTCACTGGATAAAGAGAGTCTTATGGGAGAAGGTTTTCAGGTAATACCTGCACGCTACGATTCAAGGGGGTTCCTTGAAATAGCCGTCTTTAATCTTGAATTGGTAGTAACCACAAGAAAAAGTGGTTTTTTGTTCTGGAACTGGGAAGATCAGGATGCACAAATCACCCAGCGACGGGCCAGCCTTAAACTGGACAGATACAAACTCGAAAATAAAAAACCGCTGATTGAAAAAAAGCTTCGCGAGATCACCATGAAGAGATTCGAACTGCGCAAGCCATCATAAGATTGAATATCCTGACACTTGAATGGTGTCATCACGGTCAAAAGCACGCCTTCACCCGATGACAACAGGCGAATGCCGCGCCGCGGTATGATGCGCAACCGCCAGCCCGGCACGGACCGGCTCCGTGATTTGGCTTCGATTGATAGATGAGGAACAGCATGACCCCCTGGCTGACAGTAGTAGGCATCGGAGAGGAAGGCTTCAAGGGGCTTGGAAAAAATGCCCGACATGCTCTGCTGAAGGCTTCGCGGATCATTGGCGGTCAACGACAACTGGATCTGCTGCCAGCCTGCATCCGTGGCGAACGGCAAGTGTGGCCAAGTCCCTTTTCCCTTGAACCGGTCCTGGCCCGACGTGGCGAGCCCGTCTGCGTCCTGGCCAGCGGTGATCCAATGTTCTATGGCGTCGGCGCCAGCCTTGCCCGACAACTCCCTGCCAGCGAAGTGCTGACGCTTCCCGCGCCCTCCTCATGCTCACTGGCAGCAGCGCGAATGGGTTGGCCCTTGCAGGACGTGGTCACCCTTTCGGTGGTGGCCCGGCCGCTCGCCGCACTCAACGCCCACCTGTCCAGCGGCGTGCGCTTGCTGGTATTGAGCAACGACGGCCGCAGCCCCGCGGCCATCGCTGCACTGTTGCGCGAACGAGGCTTCGGCCCCAGCCGTCTCACCGTGCTGGAACACCTGGGCGGCGAAGCCGAGCGGCGTATCGACAGCATTGCCAGCGACTGGAACGCCCCGCTGATCGCCGACCTGAACCTGGTCGCCATCGAATGTGTCGCTGAACCGAATACACCTCGCCTGTCCCGACTGGCCGGACTGCCGGACTCCGCCTTCAGGCACGACGGTCAATTGACCAAACGCGATGTGCGCGCCATCACCCTCGCACGTCTGGCCCCGATCCCCGGCGAACTGTTGTGGGATGTCGGTGCCGGCAGTGGCTCGATCGGCATCGAATGGATGCGCACCCACCCCGGTTGTCGCGCATTGGCCATCGAGGCGGATGACGGCCGCCAGGCGTTGATCGAACACAACCGCGATGCCCTCGGCGTTCCCGGCCTGCAACTGGTTCGCGGCAATGCGCCGCAGGCCCTGGCCGGCCTGGAGCGACCGGACGCGATTTTCATCGGCGGCGGTGTCACCCGTGAAGGCGTGCTGGATACGTGCTGGGCCGAACTCAAACCCGGTGGCCGGCTGATTGCCAACGCAGTCACCCTGCAAAGTGAAATGACCCTGATGGCCTGGCGCGAGCAACACGGCGGAGAGCTGACGCGAATTCATATCGCGCAAGCACAACCGCTGGGCGACTTTGACACCTGGCGCCAGGCCCTGCCGATTACCTTGCTGGACGTGACGAAGCCTTTCGATGCGTGACGAAACCGCCGAACAACCCGCCCCGCTGCGCAGTGGCCTGACCACCGGCAGTTGCGCCACCGCTACCAGCCTCGCTGCCGCACGCTTGCTGTTGGCCGGTGTAACAGCCGACGCGGTGGACATCGTGCTGCCCAAAGGCAAGCACGTGCAGATGCGCCTGGAGTTCTGCCGCCTCACCGAGGACGGCGCCGAAGCGGGAACCCTCAAGGACGCCGGCGACGATCCCGACGTGACCCATGGCGCCCTGCTGTACTCCCAGGTGCGCCTGAGCGCCGAGCCGGGGATTCGCTTCCATGCCGGCCGCGGCGTTGGCACCGTGACCCGGCCCGGGCTGGTGCTGGGGGTCGGCGAACCGGCGATCAACCCGGTGCCACGCAAAATGATCGGCGATCACCTGGCCCGGCTGGCCGACGAGCTCGGTTATGCCGGCGGTTTCGACGTGACGGTCAATGTCGAGAATGGCGAGGCACTGGCATTGAAAACCATGAACCCGCGCCTGGGCATTCTTGGCGGACTGTCGATACTCGGCACCAGCGGCATCGTCCGGCCGTTTTCATGCGCGGCCTACATTGCCTCGATCCACCAGGGCATCGACGTGGCGAAAACCAACGGTTACCTGCACATCGCCGCCTGCACCGGCAACGCCAGCGAAGACACCATGCGCCGGGTCTACAACCTGCCGGAAATCGCCCTGATCGAAATGGGCGACTTCGTCGGTGCCGTACTCAAGCACCTGCGCAAAGTGCCCGTGGACAAGCTCAGCCTGTGCGGTGGTTTCGGCAAGATCAGCAAACTGGCGGCCGGGCATATGGATTTGCACAGTCGTCATTCGAGCATCGACCTGCCGCAACTGGCGCAATGGGCCGCACAGGTCGGTGCCGATACGGCATTGCAGCAAAGCATCCGCGAGGCCAACACCAGCCAGCAGGCACTGGCCATGGCCGCCGCAGCCGGGGTCGCCCTGGGTGATGCAGTCTGTCAGCACGCCCTGGACTTTGCCCGCAGCGTGGTGCCGGCGCAGGTTCAGGTGGAAGTCTTTGCCATCGATCGCCAGGGCGGGATTGTCGGCCATGCAGGCGCTTTTCAATGAAGCGCATCCTGTTGCTCGGCGGTGTGACCGAAGCCTTGGCCATTGCCCGCACGCTGGGGCCGCAGCACATCTATAGCCTGGCCGGTATCGGTCGGGTGCCCACGGACCTGCAATGTCAGATCCGCGTTGGCGGTTACGGCGGTGCCGAGGGTCTGGCGCAATTTATTCGCAATGAGGGTATCGGACTGCTGGTCGACGCCACTCACCCCTACGCCGCCCAAATCAGCCAGAACGCTGCGACCGCCGCGCGCTTGAGCGGTATTCCCTGCTGGGCGCTACGGCGTCCGGCCTGGCAAGCCCGGGCGGGTGATGACTGGCGGGAAGTCAGCGATTGGGCCGAACTGATCGAAGCCCTGAAACCCTTCCGCCGACCGCTGTTCACCCTCGGCCGCGAGCCCCTGCAACACCTGGATGAAATTCCTGCGGAGCAATTCTGGACCCTGCGCGCGCTGGATATCTATCCGGGCAACGAGCGCTGCGAAGTGATCGGCGCACGGGGACCGTTCCTGATCGACGATGAGCGCGCGTTGTTCGAACGTCGGCAGATCGACGTATTGATCAGCAAGAACAGTGGCAGCACGGCGACCGAGCCGAAGCTGGAAGTGGCGCGTGAGCGTGGGGTGCCGGTGATTGTTTTGAAGCGGCCGGTGTTGCCTGGGGTTGAGCGAGAGTTTGCGGCGGTGGCCGTGATACTGCAGGTAATGGCAGAGCAGCAATTGATCTGATTTTTGCGAACACGTCAGGACGCCTTCGCGGGCAAGCCCGCTCCCACAGTGGACCTCACTGAGCACAAATCCATGGCCAGACAAAGAAACCTGTGGGAGCGGGCTTGCCCGTGAAGGCGCCATCAGTGGTGACGCAAAGATTGGAACCTACCCGTCACTCCGACTTTACGTACAAACCTTTAAGGAACGACTGAATCTCTGAGATTCTGAACAATGTTTAAGCGGTGCTAGCATTCTGGAATTCGCGGCTATCATGAAATCAATGACCGCGGTGCAACGCACTGCGACACCAAACCGCACACCGCGTTTTTACTTATCGGCCCTGATCAGGCTAAATAGCCCGCGCCTGATCGCCCACCCAACGGATTTTGTCCCATGTCCCGACAACGGCTCGCAATTGCCTGGATAGCCTGCTTCGCAGTGCTGTTCAACATGCTCGCCATGCCGATGTCCGGAGCGATGGCGCAAACGGCGAAGTCATCCGCCGAACAGTTGTTGTGGGGCAGCTTCTGCAGCTCCAGCGGCACCAGGATGGTGGCGATTTCCATCGGCGACCTTGAACAGAAAGCCCCGCAAAGCGACGATCATTCCAACATGCAGCATTGCTGGTGCTGCTCGGGTTCCGCGCCATTGGTGGCGTTGCCGGGGCATACGCCACAACTGTATTTCGCGCACTTCGAGTCCAACCGAAGCCTGCCTGCCACCTCTCTGGAAAGCCCGTCACCGCGCCAGCAATGGCCGAGTCTCAACCCCCGCGCGTCCCCTCTGGTGTGATTTTTTCTCGCAATTGACCTGCGTTTAAATCGTTCCGGAGAACTGCCATGTTGAACAAACTCATCGTTCTGGCCGCGTTGTTGCTGCCTGCCTGCTTTGCCAATGCCCACGAATACAAGGTCGGCACGCTGGAAATCGCCCATCCGTGGTCTCAGGAGTTGCCACCCAATGCGCCCACCGTTGCGGCGTATTTCGTGATCGACAACGAAGGCATGACCGCCGACCGCCTGCTCAGCGTCGATACCCCCATTGCCGGCGAAGCGCAATTGCATGAGCACGTGATGCAAGGCGACATGATGAAAATGCAGCACGTACCGAGCGTGGAAGTGCCCGCCGGTGGCGAGGTCACTTTCGCACCGATGGCCTATCACGTGATGTTGCTGGGTCTCAAGGACCGCAGCCTGCTGGTTGACGGCAAGCGCTTCCCCATGACGCTGCACTTCGAGAAAGCCGGTGACGTGACGGTCGAAGTCGCGGTGCAGAAGCAGGCGCCGGACGGCATGCAAGCGCACATGCACAATCCATAATCGCCTGAACTGAAAACGCCCATGCGCCCGCTTAGCGCCAGGTCATCCAGGCCACGCAGTCAGGCATTGAGCCTGACACGCGGCAGCTGGATCAGCCTGTTCGCCATGCTGATGATCTTTATCGGTCCGCTGATTTCTCAGTCGATGCCGATGGATTCGCGCGCCATGTCGATGAACATGCCTACGGGTATGAGCATGGACATGTCGGCGATGGAGCATGCCGACCATGGCACGCAAGCCACCGCCGAGCATTGCCCGCCGGCCCCGGGGCACCATGTGCTGTGGGAAAAATGCGGCTATTGCAGCCTGCTGTTCAATTGCCCGGCGCTGACCGGTGGCGTGTCTTTCGCCAACTTCGTCATCCCGCCCATCAATACCTTCACCACACCCTCTGCGCGCCAGGGCCATGCCCGGCAAACCTTCTTCCCCGGCGCCCGCACCCGCGCCCCGCCCGTCGTCGCGTAAACACTCACTTCTGATTTCACACGGTCCGCAAGACAGCCAAAGCAACCTGTGGGAGCGAGCTTGCTCGCGAAGAGGAAGTGTCAGTCAACGTTGATGTCGTCTGGCACACCGCTTTCGCGAGCAAGCCCGCTCCCACAGGGACAGCTTCAGGCTGCCGGCCGTGTCGTTTACGACTGTTCGATGGAAATTTCATGTCCAGGTTTTCTGCTGACACAGGCTTGAGCCCAGCTCAAGTCTCCATGGCCCAAAACGAATCCGGCATTCGTTTCAGGCACGCCACTGCAATTTTGTGCAGTGCATTGCTGGCGCCTTCCGCGCTGGCCGATGAACACGCCGGTCACACTGAAGAACTGAGTCCGACGGTGATTACCGCCGTTGCCCCCAGCTCGCCATTGACCATCGTCACCAACCCCAAGGACCCGCGCCAACCGGTGCCGGCCAGCGACGGCTCGGATTATCTGAAAACCATTCCGGGCTTCGCCCAAGTGCGCAACGGCGGCACCAACGGCGACCCGGTGCTGCGCGGCATGTTCGGCTCGCGCCTGAACATCCTCACCAACGGCGGCATGATGCTTGGCGCCTGTCCTGGGCGGATGGACGCGCCGACCTCCTACATTTCGCCGGAAACCTACGACAAGCTGACCGTGATCAAAGGCCCGCAAACCGTGCTTTGGGGGCCGGGCGCTTCGGCCGGCACCATCCTGTTCGAGCGCGAGCCGGAAAGCTTCGGCGAACTCGGCACGAGGGTGAATGCCAGCGTACTGGCCGGCTCCAACGGGCGCTTCGACAAACTGGTGGACGCCGCTGCCGGCGGGCCACTGGGCTACGTGCGGGTAATCGGCAACACCGCACATGCAGACGACTACCAGGACGGCAACAACGACACCGTCCCATCGCGTTACGACAAATGGAACGGCGACGTCGCACTCGGTTTGACCCCGGATGCCGATACCCTGCTGGAGCTGACCGCCGGCAAGGGTGACGGTGAAGCGCGCTACGCCGGGCGCAGCATGGACGGTTCGCAGTTCCTGCGCGAAAGCCTCGGCCTGCGCTTCGAGAAATCCAGCATCGGCGATGTGCTGGATACAGTCGAGGCGCAGGTCTATTACAACTACGCCGACCACGTGATGGACAACTACACCCTGCGCACGCCGTCCGGCACCGGCATGATGGCCGGCCCCATGGCCTCCAACGTCGACCGCCGCACCCTCGGCGCACGGATCAAGGCCACCTGGCGCTGGGCTGATGTGCAGCTGATCAGCGGCATCGACGCACAGACCAACGAGCATCGCCAGCGCGGTGCCATGGGCGTCGACACCTACAAGGACCTGCCCTACACCAAGGATGCCGACTTCCATAACTACGGTGTGTTCGGCGAACTGACCTGGTACGCCGCCGACCGTGACCGCTTGATCAGCGGCGCACGCCTGGACCGCGCCTCGGTCAAGGACTATCGGCAGACCATCGGCTCGGGAATGATGACCCGCCCGAATCCGACCGCCGACGACACCCGCGCCGATACCCTGCCAAGCGGCTTCATCCGCTACGAGCATGACCTGGCCGACAGCCCGACCACCTTGTACGCGGGCCTCGGTCACACCCAGCGGTTCCCGGATTACTGGGAGCTGTTTTCACCCAAGTCCGGCCCCGCCGGTTCGGTGAATGCCTTCGATTCGATCAAGCCGGAAAAAACCACCCAGCTCGATTTCGGCCTGCAATACAAGACCGAAACACTCCAAGCCTGGGCCTCGGGTTACGTCGGGCAGGTGCGCGATTACATCCTGTTCAACTACACCCCGACGATGATGGGCACGACCTCGCAAGCCGAGAACATCGACGCACGAATCATGGGCGGCGAACTGGGCGCCGCGTACAGCCTCACCGAACACTGGAAAGCCGACGCGACCCTGGCCTACGCCTGGGGCAAGAACAGCAGCGATGGCAGTGCATTGCCGCAGATGCCGCCGCTGGATGCCCGTTTCGGCCTGACCTACAGCGAAGACAACTGGAGTGCCGGCGCACTGTGGAGAGTGGTCGCCGCACAAAACCGTATCGACCAGAACAAGGGCAACGTGGTCGGCAAGGACTTCGACAAGACGCCGGGCTTCGGCGTGTTCTCCCTCAACGGTGCCTATCGGATCAACAGCAACTGGAAGGTCAGCAGCGGCGTCGACAACCTGTTCGGCAAGGCTTACGCCGAGCACTTGAACCTGGCAGGGAACGCCGGTTTCGGCTACCCCGCCAATGACCCGCAAGCCATCAAGGAGCCGGGGCGCACGCTCTGGACCAAGGTGGATATGAGCTTTTAAGAGCATCGCGGGCAAGCCCGCTCCCACATGGACAATGTTGAACCTGTGGGAGCGGGCTTGCCCGCGATCGGTTGCGCAGCAACCGTAAAACAAACAACTAAAAAATCCAGCCAAGCGGAGCACACGTGATGAAACAGCCCAAAGTGAATTTCTACAACCTGGCCTGGCGCTGGCATTTCTATGCCGGATTGTTCGTTGCGCCATTCATGGTGATGCTGGCCCTGACCGGCACCATTTACCTGTTCAAGCCGCAACTCGATTCGCTGATGTACAGCAGCCTGCTCAACGTGCCGGCCGGTCATCACACTGTCCCGGCCGACGACCTGCTCAAGCGGGTAAAAGATGCGTATCCCCAGGCAACGATCAAACAGTACCTGCCACCGGTCAATGCCGAACGCAGCGCCCAGTTCGTCGTGCTCAACGACGGCAACGAGCTGAACGTTTTTGTCGATCCGTACCACGGCGACATCCTCGGCGAGCAAGATGCCAAGAAGAACCTGCAAGCCATTGCGCGCGCGATTCACGGCGAGCTGATGATCGGCACCGTCGGCGATCGGCTGATCGAACTGGCCGCCGGTTGGGGTGTGGTGCTGGTGGTGTCCGGGGTATTCCTGTGGTGGCCGCGCGGTCAGGCCGCCGGCATTCTGTGGCCACGCCTGAGCAGTCGCGGGCGGGTGCTTTGGCGTGACTTGCATGCCGTCACCGGATTCTGGGGCGCCTCCCTGCTGCTGGTGATGCTGCTCAGCGGCATGACCTGGACCGGCTTCTGGGGCCAGCAATA
>RCUN01000556.1_pt1 | contig 19291 bp, 17 predicted proteins | sample 2166181 | NCBI WGS metagenome assembly RCUN01 (sample SAMN09932603, study PRJNA488358) | compost metagenome | feature: garden; material: soil; isolation source: compost soil in crotononitrile-enriched culture | place: Germany: Experimental Botanical Garden Goettingen | collected 2016-01-27 | reverse complement strand
ATTTAGATATCTATGATCCGTGGGTGGATGATACAGAAGTACAACACGAATATGGTTTAGCGCCAATTAAAGAACTACAGCAAGGCTTGTATGATGCGATCGTCATTGCAGTAGCACATAACCAGTTTAAATCCATGACTGTTGATGAGTTCCATGCTTTAGGTAAAGAAAAGCATGTGCTTTATGATTTGAAATATGTTTTGGATAAAGAAAGTTCAAATATTAGACTTTGATTAGGGTTTTATAATGTCTACAGATATTCAATTAAATTTAATTGGCAGAACACAAGAGCTTTTTGTTGATGATATTCAACATTGGAATAATAAGTTAATCGAAATTGTTTCCTCATCAAAGTTTTTAGTATTAGGTGGTGCAGGGTCTATTGGACAGGCGGTTGTTAAAGAAATTTTTAAACGCAACCCTAAAAAATTACATGTTGTTGATATTTCAGAGAATAACTTAACAGAAGTCGTTCGTGATATTCGTAGTTCATTTGGCTACATTGATGGCGATTTCCAGACATTTGCCTTGGATATTGGTTCTGCTGAATATGATGCTTATATTCAGAACGATGGCGATTTTGACTATGTTTTAAATCTTTCAGCTTTGAAGCATGTGCGTAGTGAGAAAGATCCATTTACGTTAATGCGAATGATTCATGTCAATATTTTAAATACTGAAAAAACGATTCAACAGTCTATTGAAAAAGGCGTGAAAAAGTATTTCTGTGTTTCCACAGACAAAGCTGCAAACCCTGTAAATATGATGGGTGGTTCAAAACGCATTATGGAAATGTTCCTTATGCGTCAAAGTCAGCATATTGATATTTCAACTGCTCGTTTTGCTAATGTTGCATTTTCTGATGGTTCTTTATTGCATGGTTTTAACCAGCGTATTCAAAAAAATCAGCCAATTGCTGCACCAAATGATATTCGCCGTTACTTCGTTACTCCGAAAGAATCTGGTGAGCTATGCCTAATGTCTTGTTTGCTAGGGGAAAATAGAGATATTTTCTTCCCTAAACTTAGTGAGCATTTACATCTAATTACTTTTGCAGATATTGCAGTGAAGTACCTTAATAATCTTGGATATGAGCCGTATTTGTGTGAGTCTGAGGATGAAGCGCGTAGCTTAATTCAAACTTTGCCAAAACAAGGTAAATGGCCTTGTCTATTTGCTGGAAGTACAACAACCGGCGAAAAAGACTTCGAAGAGTTCTTTACTGATAATGAAACTTTAGACATGCAACGTTTTAATAATTTAGGTGTTATTAAAAATGAGCTCAATGTTGAAGAGGATAAGTTGCATGTATTCGAAGAAAAAATTCATGCGATGCTTCTAAATAAGCAGTGGAATAAAGAAGAAATTGTTGATCTATTTAACTATATGATGCCTAACTTTGGACACAAAGAAACAGGTTTATATTTAGATGGGAAAATGTAATGGATACTTCTAAATTTAATCAGTTTGTACGAGATATTTATCGTACTAATAATTTTATTCCATTACATGAGCCTCGTTTTCTTGGCAATGAAAAGAAATATGTACTAGATACGATTGACAGTACTTTCGTCTCTAGTGTTGGCGCTTATGTAAATGATTTTGAGGCTAAAGTTCAACAATTTACTGGTTGTGCTAAGGCCATTGCGACTGTTAATGGAACAGCTGCATTACACATTGCCCTTTTGTTGGCTGGTGTAAAATGCGACGATATCGTAATTACGCAAGCTTTGACGTTTGTCGCAACATGTAATGCCTTATCTTATATTGGTGCAGAACCGTTATTTATTGATGTTTCATTAAAAACACTAGGCCTATGTCCAAAAGCATTAGACACGTACTTACAAGAAAATGCTTTTATTGATGACCAAGGTGTGTGCAAACACAAAGCAACGAATAAACGTATTTCTGCAATTGTACCCATGCATACATTTGGTCATCCAGTTGAACTTGATGAGCTTCAACAGGTCGTAACAAAATGGAATATTGCTTTAGTTGAGGATGCTGCCGAAAGCTTGGGTTCTTACTATAAAGGTAAACATACTGGGACTTTTGGTTTAGTTTCAGCACTTAGCTTTAATGGAAATAAAGTCATTACCACGGGCGGCGGTGGCATGGTGCTATGCCAAGATGAAGAGCTTGGAGTAAGGGCGAAGCACATTACGACAACTGCAAAAATACCACATCCTTATGAGTTTTATCATGATGAGAATGGTTTTAACTACCGCTTACCTAATTTGAATGCTGCTTTAGGTTGTGCGCAAATGGAAAGCTTAGAAGGCTTCCTTGCAAAAAAACGTGAACTTGCACAGCACTATCAAGAGTTCTTTGCTGATAGTAATGTTTCATTTGTTGTTGAACCCGAAAATACACGTTCTAATTATTGGTTAAATGCCATTATTTGTCAGGATAAAACCCAGCGAGATTTGATATTGGATGAAACCAATTCAAATAAGGTTATGACTCGTCCAATCTGGACTTTAATGACCAGATTACCAATGTACCAAAATGTATTACAAGGTGATTTGACTAACTCGTTGTGGCTGGAAGAGCGAGTGGTAAATATTCCAAGTTCGGTTCCTCTGGAGTAATGAGAATGAAAAAAATAGCCGTTTTTACAGGAACTCGAGCTGAATATGGTTTGCTGTATTGGTTAATGCGAGATATTCAGCAAGATCCCGAACTAGAGTTACAAATTCTAGCAACGGCTATGCATTATTCACCTGAGCATGGCGAAACTTGGAAAACAATTGTACAAGATGGTTTTGAGATTACTGAATCCGTAGAAATGCTTTTGTCATCTGATACATCGTCCGCTGTTGTGAAATCAATGGGTGTTGGCCTACTTGGATTTGCAGATGCATTGAAGCGTATGCAACCTGATTTATTAGTTGTTTTGGGTGATCGTTTCGAAGCTTTGGCGGTGACGCAAGCTGCTTTAATTATGCATGTACCTGTTGCACATTTGCATGGTGGTGAAATTACCGAAGGTGCGTATGATGAATCAATTCGTCATGCAATCACCAAAATGTCTAATATTCATTTTGCCGCGGCAGAGGAATACAAGAAACGAATTATTCAGTTAGGCGAGCAACCAGAAAAGGTATTTAATGTTGGCGCACTAGGCTTAGATCATATCCAGCGTACAACTTTTAAAAATATTGCAGAACTTAGTGAACTATATGATTTTGATTTTTCAAAACCATATTTCTTGATAACTTATCATCCTGAAACTAATTTATTAGAAGAAAACGTTGCTCCATTATTTGATGCCCTTAAGCAAATAAAAGATGTGAATTTTGTTTTTAGCTATCCTAATGCAGACAACGGTAATACTAATATTGTTAAAGCGATGCTAGATTTAAAAGCACAATTGCCAGATCGAGTATTGCTAGTAAAGAGTTTTGGTATTCAAAACTATTTAAGTGTTTTGAAAAATGCTTTAGCAATGGTGGGTAACTCTTCAAGTGGTCTATCCGAAGCTCCAGCTTTACAAGTTCCTACAGTAAATATTGGCGATCGTCAAAAAGGCCGCCTACGTTGTGAATCCATCCTGGATGTTAGATTAGATGAAAATGAAATTTTAGAAGCATTGCAAAAAGCAATAGATTTTCCAGATGATCAATTGAGTCAAGTTGTTCCTCCTTTAGGTTTAGGGAACACTTCTCAGAAAATAATTGAACTTATTAAAACGACGGATTTTAAAAAGAAGGCACCATTTTATGATCTTTAATCAAGACGAAATTTATGTCATTGCAGAAATTGGTGTAAATCATAATGGCTCTGTAGAGTTGGCAAAAGAGCTTATTTTAAAAGCCAAAGATTGTGGTGCAAATGCTGTTAAGTTTCAGACATTTAAGGCAGATAGTTTGCTGTCTGATCAAACTGAAATGGCTGCATACCAAAAAGAAAATACAGGTTCAAGTCAAAGCCAGTTAGAGCTTGTAAAAAGTTTAGAGCTGACTTATGAGCAAACAGAAGAAATAAAGAAATTTTGTGATGAACATCAAATTACTTTTATTTCGACTCCGTTTGACTCTGACAGTTTGCAGTTTTTGGTAAATGAAATAGATGTTCCTTATTTAAAAGTATCATCTGCTGATATTTCAAATTTACCATTCCTCTATGAAATTGCATGTTCAAAAAAACATGTCATTTTATCTACAGGAACAGCGAGTTTAGGAGATATTGAGCAAGCTTTATCAGTATTTGCATTTGTTATTGATAAAGGAACAGAAGTTCAACCATCTCAGCAATTATTCCGAGAAGCTTATTCTAAAATTTCAGTACGCAAACAGTTAAAACAACAGGTTTCTATTTTACACTGTGTTACTCAATACCCAGCGTTATTTGAAGAAAGTAACCTCAAAGCCATTTCAACATTAAAAAATGTATTTGATTTGGCAACAGGATTTTCTGATCATACGCTTGATGAATATGCAGCGGTTATTGGTGTAAGTCTAGGTGCTCGTATTTTCGAGAAGCATATTACATTAGATAAAACCATGGCTGGCCCAGATCATGCAGCATCAATGGAAGCAGATGAGTTTAAGCATTATGTCGAAATTTTGCATAAAACACATGCTGCTTTGGGTGATGGTATTAAATTTATGCTAGAGCAGGAAAGCGACAACTATTATCTAGTACGTCGTAGTATTGTTGCAAAAACAGATATTGCTGAAGGGGAGCTACTAACCGCAGACAATATCACAACGAAACGGGCAGGTCGTGTTTGTTTGGAACCAAATAAATATTGGGATGTTATTGGTACAAAAGCAAAACGTAGCTTTAAAAAGAACGATTTTATTGAAATTTAAATGAAAAAACTGGCAATTATTGGTTCAGGTGGCTTTGCAAAAGAGCTATTAGATTTAGCAATAGATCAAGGCTACCGCCATATATATTTTTTAGAAAGAGATCCTAAAGTTGGGGAAACCTTACTCGGGTTCCCAATTTTGCCAGAATCAATAATTCCAACCCTAACGGATATCGTATATGCAATAGGTGTTGCTGATCCGAAAATTCGTAAAAGAATATATGAAAGCTATCCTGATTTAACTTATCCAAATTTGATCCATTCTCAAGCGTCACTTGGGTATGGCATTCGAGAAATGCTCGAAAATAGTAAAGGTGTGGTAATTGCGGCTGGAGCGCGAATTACAAATTTATGTCGTTTTGGTCATTTTATTATAGTAAGTTTTAACAGCACAATTGGGCATGACTGTATTCTAGAAAACTACGTTTCTGTCATGCCAGGTGTCAATGTGTCGGGCTGTATTCACTTGAAGCAAGGCACATACATTGGAACAAATGCTGCTATTTTGCCAGGGAAAAGCCCTGAGCAATTGAAATACTTAGGTGAAAATTCTGTTATAGGTGCGGGGGCTGTGGTTGTGAAAAATACAGAACCGAATAAAGTCTATATTGGATCACCTGCTAAGGAATTAAGTCGTGATTAGAGATGTTAATAAAATAATTTTGCATAAAAATGATTCAATTTTAAAAGCATTAGAGTTACTTGATTTATATGCTTTAAGAATTGTTTTGGTTGTTGATGATCATAATCAATTGATCGGAAGTATTACAGACGGCGATATTCGTAGAGGTCTTTTAAAAGGCCAAGATGTACATGCAGCTGTTGAAACAATTATGCATACCAATCCTTACAGTATTGAGGAAGGTAGTTTAAGTAATCGTCAGATTTTTGAGATCATGCGTGAAAAAAGCTATTTGGCATTACCTGTAATTAAAAATAACCAACTTATTAATATTATTACACTTGATGATTTGATTCGCAAAAAACGCAAAGAAAATCCAGTTTTTATTATGGCTGGTGGTTTTGGTACACGTTTACGCCCACTCACAGATACATGCCCGAAACCAATGTTGCCTGTAGGTGGAAAACCTTTACTAGAAACTATTATTTCGAGCTTTAAAGACCAAGGTTTTTACAAATTTTATATTTCTACACACTACTTACCAGAAGTGATTAATGAGCATTTTGGTAATGGTGAAAAGCTGGGTGTACAAATTCAATATGTACATGAAACAGATCCACTTGGGACTGGTGGTGCGCTCAGTTTATTGCCGACATCAGATATTACATTGCCATTTATTGTGATTAATGGTGATGTATTAACCAATATGAATTTTGGAAAACTGTTAGATTTTCATGAGCAGCACCAAGCCATTGCAACAATGTGCGTTCGCGAGTTCCAATATCAAATTCCCTATGGTGTTGTAAACTCCGAGAAAAATATTATTCACAGCATGACAGAAAAACCAAGCTATTTTTTTGATATCAATACAGGCATCTATGTTATTTCTCCTGACTTGTTAGCGCAGGTAAATGCTCAGTTTATTGGTATGCCGACTATCTTAGAACAGCAAATGGAAAAGAAAAATAAAGTCTTAAGCTATCCTTTACATGAATATTGGCTTGATATTGGTCATATGGAAGACTATAACCGTGCTCAGAGAGATATTATTAATTTAGATTTTGGTAAGTTCTAATGATAGGGCAGTATCGAGTTACAGCTTTAATTCCTGCACGTGGTGGCAGTAAACGGTTACCTCGGAAGAATGTAAAGTTATTGAGTGATAAGCCCTTAATTGCATGGTCAATAGAGACAGCCAAAGCATCTAAATATATAGATAGGGTGGTTGTATCGACTGATGATGAAGAGATTAAGCAGGTTTCTGAACAGTATGGTGCAGAAGTACCATTTTTACGGCCAGAAAATTTGTCTAGTGATCACGCTTCAAGCTTTGATGTTATAAAGCATGCTATTGGTTTCTTACAGTTAGATCGGCCAAATGAACTCATTGTTTTGCTTCAGCCCACATCTCCTTTGCGTTTGGTTTCGGAGTTAGACACTGCATTAGAGTTTTTTGTAGCAAGAAATGCGGAAGGTGTTGTTTCGATTTCTGAAACTGAGCACAGCCCAATGTGGTCAAATACATTGCCGGAAAATGGCTGCATGTCTGATTTTATTCGTCCGGAAGTACAGGGTAAGCGAAGTCAAGATTTACCTAAATTTTTCCGTTTAAATGGCTCAATTTATATCTATGAAACCTTGTGTTTATTAGCGCAAGAAAAGATCTTTTTTGATGAAAATGTCTATGGTTTTGAAACTTCTTTAGAGACAGCTGTTGATATTGATACAGCTTTAGATTTTTTAATAGCTGAAACTATGATGAAGCATAGGGCTATTGAATGAAGGTCTTAAAAGATAGCTTTATTTATTTGATGGGGGAGCTTTTTGCGAAAAGTCTCCCCTTTCTGATGTTGCCATATTTAACACGAAAGCTTGGGCCTGATGGTTTTGGTGAGTTATCTTATTACCTAACTATGTTATCTCTGTTCGGGATTTTCGTTGGCTTAAGTCAGGATGGTGCAGTTACACGCTATTTTTATTTTTATGGAAAAAGGGCTTTAAATACTGTTGTTAAAGCAGGGTATTTATTTAACATCGCTATTTCTTTAATGCTATTACTTGTTTGCTGGTGGTTCAAAACAGAAATCATGGCATATGTTGTGCTGGCAACAATGTTTCAATCTTTTGTTAATGTGCAACTTGCATTGCGTCAGTGTCAGAAGCAACCACTTAAATATATTATTATTCAAATTATACTGTCTTTAACTAATGTGCTATTTACGGTTGCTGCGCTTGAATACTTTAGTCAAGATTTGGTAGCTTATCGAATACTAGCAATTGTTATAGCCAACTTAACTACATTCGTAATTGCAAGCTTAGTTTTGGGTGATCTGTTTAGAGATAACTACCGTTTTACATGGCAGAGACTACGTCTCGGTCTATTTTATATTTTTTCGTTCGGGTTACCGCTGATTCTTCATCAGTCTAGTTTCTTCGTTAAAGGGCAAGTAGATCGTATCTTTATTTACCAACAATACTCAAAAGCAGAGCTGGGAGTTTATTCTGCTGGTGTCCAAATAGCAGCAGTATTACCAATCGTGCTTATGGCACTCAATAAAGCGATTGTACCGTATTACTATCAAGGGCTTAAAGATAACTCGTTAACTATAGCTAAGATAAAAAAATATACATTGTACAGCTTGCCTTTAAGTATACTACCCGCAGTGGCTGGTTGGTTATTGCCAGAGCAAGTGTACCTTTGGTTTTTAGGACAAAGTTATGTTGGTTCAAAGTACTATGTTGTAATGTATTTACTAGGCTTTGGAGCAAACCTGCCATACCTTATGTTGGTAAATTACTTCTTTTTCCATGGCAAAAATCTAATGATTTCTAAGATAACGACTTTATCATCCATCGTGTATCTAGTCTTTTTATATTTCTTTGCAAAAGAATCCGTAGAACTAATTCCTTATGCATTGTTAATAAGTAATTTTGTATTGCTAATAGTTTTTTGGAAGAGAGTTGAGAATGCGAGAACAATCTAATAAAAACTTGTTGATCTGCTTAACACCATTACAAATGTTGATAGCATCAAAAATTGTAGAGCAAAATCCTGCATCTTATGACGTACTATGTTTATCATATAATGAAAATGAAAAATATGACTACTATTTCAATAGGTTAAGTCTAGTTTGTGAGAATTCATATAGATTTGTAGTTTATTCTGAAAATAAAATATATAGAATTTTTGATTTTATTCGCTTTAAATTTTATCTTTTTAAAATTTTAAAAAATAAATATAGTAAGATTTATTTGGCTAGTATAGATAATCCTTTTTTTCATTTACTATTGTCGGTTGTGAAAAAGGATCAAGTCTTAACTTTTGATGATGGAACTGCAAATATTTATCAAGAAAGTAATTATTATAAGTCCCAGAATAAATCTATTTTACAAAGGATTATATTAAATTCTTTGGGAAACAAATATAGTACAAAAAAAGTGGTTGATGAGAGTCAAAAACACTTTTCTATCTATAAGGGATATAAGAATATTATAGATAACACTAGTTATATTTCGATAATTCCTGTTGCTGATTTGCCATTATCTGATAAGAAAATCAAGATTTTCTTGGGTCAACCTTTTCATGATTTGAAGGGGGGCGATGCTGAGAAAGTTTTAAGTTTCATAAAAAAAATAGGAGTGGATTATTATTTTCCTCATCCTAGAGAGAAGAAAAGATATGATGAAATAAATTACATTGATTCACCATTAATATTTGAAGACTATATTTTAAATTTGTTAACAGAAGGCTACTTTGTAGAACTTTATACTGTGCTTAGTACAGCTGCCCTTAATGTTGCATCATTGAAAAATGTTGAAATAATAGTGTTATATGAGGAAAATTTAGGTAGAAACTATACTGAGTTTTATCAGTTATTTGAAACTATTGATTGTAAGATTTTAAATTTTTAGGTTGTTACTGAAATGGTTTTAACAGTAAAAAAAGAGTTTTTGTGGTTTCTTATATTGAGTATTCCTTTAGCAATTCTAGTAGGTGATAGAGGAGCTACTCCTGATACTCAGATATATTTTGATGTCTTTAAATATATCAATAATTATAATTTATCAAATCCAAAAGAATTTTATGTACAAACGGGGATGGAAATAGGATTTGGTTGGTACAGTTGGCTACTAAGTTATTTGACAAGCTCTAGTTTTCTTCTTTTTTCATTATTTTCTTTTTTAAACTTCTATTTTATTTATAAAACAGCAAGAGTTTTAAAATTACCATATTTTTATTGTCTGCTATTCTATGTGCCAAGTGCTTATTTTTTTATGCAACAATTTATGCAAATGAGACAAGGTTTAGCCATAAGTATGGTTATATTCTCGGTTGTTAGATTGTTCCAGTCTAGGACAGATTTTTTGGCTTGGATTGTTCTAGTAACATCTTTTTTTATACATCAAACATCGGGGTTGGTTTTTATATTTGCTGTTTTATTTTACTTATTAAAAGATAATTTTTTATTTTCAAAGGATAGAATTAAATTAACTTTAATTCTATCCTTTTTTGTTTTTGTTTTTTTCTTTAAGTTTTTTTTGTTAAATTTATTGGTTGGGTCATTTGAGAGATTACAGAGTTATGCAAATACTGATAATTATTCAGAAGATATTGCATTGTTGAGTCTGCCAAATATAAGAACCATGCTTGTCGTTTCATTTCTTTTATTTTTTTCTAAAGAAAATATTTTAAAAAGAAATGAATACAAGTTCTTTCTTTATCTAATGGTTATTGCTTTGGCAGCAAGGGTTGGTTTCTCTGAGTTTGCTATTATGAGCGGTCGTTTATCAACAGCATTTTCATATGTTGAGATATTTGTGCTGCCAATTTTGCTTTTGAGTCGCTTTAATAAAGTTTACTGTTTATTATTTGCAATAATTTATTTTATTCTACAAATAGTTATAACTTTAGGCTTTCAAGCACCTTACCTTCTTGATTTGTACTTTTCTCCTTTATATTGAGTAATATATGAAAATTCTATTTATAATAAATTCGCTAAGAAATAAGTCTGGGTCTGAACGTGTGGCTGTTGAATTAGCAAATAAGATGTCGACTATAACTGGTTATGATATTACTTTATTAAATAGAGAGTCGACGAAAGAAAATACAGCATATCCTGTCGCTGATAATGTAAATGTAATAGCATTAAGTGGAAATTTATTTCAATTTTATAGAAAGTTTAAAGAACATATTTCTAGCAATAACTATGACGTGGTAATTGTCCATAACATGGGCAAATTATCTTTACTTTGCGCATTTGTTCCAAATATTAAAAAATTAGTAGTTTTGGAGCATGTCTCTTTTGTTAGTCGCCCTAAAAAAATACAATTTTTAAGTAAGCTGTTATATCGCAAAATAGACCAAGTACTGACTTTAACTCAAAATGATAAAGATCAATTTGATAAATTTCATTCAAACGTACTTGTAATTCCTAATTTTTCACCTTTTCCGATTAGCTCAACACATCAGCAGAATAATAAACAAATTGTAACGATTGGCCGTTTAACTGATCAGAAAAACTATATTCATCTACTCCAAGCTTGGGAGAAAATCTCTCAAGCTATTCCTGATTGGTATTTAAATATTTATGGGGAAGGTGAACATCATCAAATGTTAGATAATTACATTGTCCAAGAGGCACTTCAAAATGTAACTTTGATGGGGACAACTTCAGATGTAAAACAGGTTTATGAGCAATCTAGTTTCTTTGTAATGTCATCTAAATATGAAGGCCTACCAATGGTTCTAATAGAGGCACAAAGTTTTGGTTTACCCATTGTTTCATATAATTGTCCATATGGTCCAAGTGATGTCATTCAAGAAAATCAAAACGGGTTATTAGTTGAAGACCAAAATATTGATAAATTGGCAGAAGCAATTTTAAAACTTGCCTCATCTCCAGATTTATTAAAGCGCTTTTCCCAAAAATCGTTATTAAATGCTGAAAAATATCAACCTGAACAAATTTTAAAAATTTGGATTGAAAAAGTTTTGCAAGGATAAAGTTTTATGTTTTCTGTCTTAAGTTCTATTTATCATAAAGAGCATCCATTACATTTTAATTCATGTATGGAAAGTATTTGGGATAAACAAACTTTAAAACCTACAGAAATTGTTTTAATTGAGGATGGACCTTTAACACCTGAATTAGATCAAATTATTGCTAAATGGCAAGAAAAACTAGGTAAAGTTCTTCGTGTTAAAAAACTTGAGCAAAACGTTGGAACTGGTAAAGCAAAAAATATTGGATTGAAAGAATGCAACTATGACATTGTGTGTATTGTTGATACAGATGATATTTATGTGCCAGAAAGATTTGAGAAACAGATCGATTTTCTTAAAAAGAATCCTGATGTTTCAATTGTAGGTGGACAAATTTTAGAGTTTGTTGAAGATACTCAAAATCCGACAGGTATGCGTAAAGTTCCTTTAACAAATGAAGAATTAAGAAATTACGCAAAAAAGCAAAGTCCTTTTAACAATATGACAATTACTTATCGAAAATCACATATCCTTGAGGTAGGTGGCTATCAACATCATTTGTGGATGGAAGACTATAACCTTTTTTTACGGGTGATTGCTAAAGGGTATAAAATTCAGAACTTACCTGATGTATTGGTTTATGCGCGTATCGATAATGGAATGCATGGACGTCGTAAAGGTTTCCAATATGTTAAAAGTGAAAAACAGTTACTAGATTTAAAAAAACAACTAAAGTTACAAAATCCTCTATATGCTAACATGCTGTTTCTGATACGGTCTGCCTTTAGACTGTTACCAGCAAATTTATTGGGTACAATTTATAATACCTTTCTCCGTAAAGATATTAAAAAATGAGTGAATGAAAATATGAAGCGTTTAGTAGACATAGTCATTTCTTTAATAGCTTTAACTGTTCTGTCGCCAATATTTCTGATCGTTGCTTATAAGGTCCGTAAAAATTTAGGGTCACCAATATTCTTTTATCAAGAAAGACCTGGAAAGGACGGAAAATTATTTAAAATGATTAAGTTCCGTTCCATGAAGGACGCTTTTGATGCTCAAGGAAACGCGTTGCCCGATGAGGCACGTATTACCCCATTTGGTCAGAAATTGCGCTCTACTAGCCTTGACGAAATGCCGCAACTGATTAATGTGCTTAAAGGTGACATGAGTGTAGTTGGACCCCGTCCAATGCTTAAAGACTTTGTTGCATTATATTCACCAGAACAGGCACGTCGTTTAGAAGTGCGTCCGGGAATGACAGGTTTGGCTCAGGTAAGTGGCCGTAATGAACTCGATTATGAAGAACGATTTAAGTGTGATGTGTGGTATGTCGACAATCACAGTGTTTGGGTTGACTTTAAAATTATGTTTAAAACAGTCAAAGTGATGACTAGACGTGAAGGCATTAATGCACCAGGGCATGTTGGGCCATCTTTGTTTAAAGGTAATGATGCTCCAGAAAATGTTGATTCTTCTTTAAAGTAAATTTTATATCTTGAAATCTTTGTTATGATTAAAAAAGCAGTTTTACCAGTAGCCGGTTTAGGCACGCGTTTTTTACCAGCAAGTAAGTCCATTCCAAAAGAGATGGTAACAGTTGTTGACCGTCCAGCCATTGAATATGTGGTGCGTGAAGCGGTTGAAGCGGGAATAGAGCAAATTATATTAGTGACTCATTCTTCAAAGGCATCGATTGAAAATTATTTTGACCGAAACTTTGAATTAGAAACCACATTAGAGCAAAAAAAGAAATTTGATTTGCTTGCAGAAATTACTCAAATTGTTCCACCGAATGTGAGCGTTGTAAGTGTAAGACAACCTCAGCCTTTAGGTTTGGGGCATGCAGTTTTATGTGCAAAGAGTATTGTCGGTTCCGATGATTTTGCCGTGTTATTACCAGATGTGTTGGTGAAAGACAGCTCGGGTCGAAATGACTTAACCCGTATGATTGCACGTTATGATGCAAGTCAAGCTGCGCAGATTATGGTGGAAGCGGTGCCTGATAACCTAGTTGATCAATATGGGATTGTAGATGTAGCACATAGCCCAAATGAAGGTGAAAGCATTGCCATGCAGGGAATTGTTGAAAAACCTGCTGTTGGTTCTGCACCATCTAATCTTTCTGTGGTTGGTCGCTACGTATTACCTGCAAAGATTATGCAGCTTTTGGAAAATACACCAAAAGGTGCAGGTAACGAAATTCAATTAACAGATGCAATTGCGATGTTACAAGAAACAGATACCGTTGAAGCCTATCGTATGCAAGGCCAAACTTTTGACTGTGGTAGCAAGCTTGGCTATTTAAAGGCTGTATTACACTATGGGCTTGAACATCCTAAATTAGGGTTGGAATTTAAACAGCTCATTAACGAACTTAAGTTATAGTATTTTGTAGCTCTGCTTAAGTATTTGTAAAAACTGCTGAATATAATAAGTCAGTATATTCTCTTCCCATGACGGGAAGAGAAATCTATAGAATATTAAAAAATCAGGTGTGCAATGAAAATCGCAGTGTTTGGAACCACCTTACACGCTGGTGTAATGGCAGCATTACTGGCTGAATATGGTAATCAGATTTATTGGTGCACAAGTGTCACCTGCGAAGAAAATATTTCTGTACTTTCTTATCAAGATCAAGAAGTTAATAATTATTTGAGTAAACAAAGAAAATCGGGTTTTTTACAAGAAAGCCCATTTTCTGCAATTCCATTGGATGTTGAAGTTTATTTATTCTGTTTTAGTCCGACACAAATTCAGCTTGCTTTAAATACGGTTGAAAAGTTAAGTCAACGTCCTATTGTTCATCCTCGACTTATGGTAAATGGTTCTACTTTTGGCTTACATGGAACTGATCAGTTAAAACAATATTTACCAAAAGATGAGTGGGTCTATTTCCCTGATGTAATTCAAGAAGGAAATGCCATTAACAGTGTATTAAATGTGAAGCATGTCATTGTTGGTGTTGAGTCCAATCATGCGCGGGATACAATGCAAGAGCTGTTGCGCCCATTCTTCCGTTTTAGTTATCAATATTTATTTATGCCGATTTTAGATGCTGAATTTACCAAACTCAGTATCTCTGGCATGTTAGCGACTCGCATTAGCTATATGAATGATTTAGCCATGGTGGCCGAGAAACTCGGTATTGATATTGCTAATGTAAAACATGGTATTGCTGCAGATACACGCATTGGGGCGGCTTATTTGTCGGCTGGTGTTGGATTTGGTGGTGAAAATTTTTCGCATGATATTTTAACGCTTTCTAGTACTGTTTCTGAAACTGGGGCGAAAAGCCGACTTTTAGAGCAAGTCTGGGCCATTAACGAACAACAAAAAGAAATTTTATTCCGTAAATTATGGAATTATTATCATTGTAATTTGAACGGGAAAACTGTAGCCATTTGGGGTGCATCTTTTAAAGAAAATACCTCAAGCATACATAACTCTCCAATTCATATTTTGTTAGCTGCATTGTGGGCGCAAGGTGTAACTGTACGTTTGCATGATCCTCAAGCATTAGATGAGATTGCGGCTACATATGGTTCTCGTGAAGATTTAGTACTTTGTACTGATCAATATGAGGCTACTCAAGGCGCACATGCCTTATGTTTGGTTACCGCATGGAAACAGTACTGGAGTCCAGACTTTAAGCGGTTACAACAAATGATGGAGCATCCTTTAATCTTGGATGGGCGTAATATTTATGACCCAGCATATGTAAAGGCAAAAGGCTTTGCTTATGAAGGAGTAGGTCGTTTATGAGTAAATCTATAGAAAAGTTTCCTAAAGAATTAGTTTCACCTTTACTAAAACTAGAGTCTCTGGGTGAAAAAAATTCAAAATTACAAATAAAAGAATTGTTTGCAACAGAACCAGACCGTTTTCAACAGTATTCTGTAAAATTTGATCAACTAGTTTTTGATTATAGTAAGCACCGTGTTACCCAAGATATTTTGGAACAATTGGTGGCTCTAGCGAAAACCAAACAGTTAAATCAATGGATTGAACGTTTTTTTTCACAAGATAAAGTGAATTGTACTGAGCAACGTGCAGCAATGCATTGGGCACTGCGTTTGCCAGCTGACTATTCAAAATTCCCAGATTTAACAGAGCAAGTCCATAGCCAGTTACAACGTATGTATACGTTAGTGGAAAAAATCCATGCTGGGCAATATCGCGGCGCCACTGGTGAAGTGATTCAGGACGTTGTCAATATTGGAGTGGGTGGGTCTGATTTAGGACCACAAATGGTCACCCATGCGTTGTCTGATTTTAAAGTAAAAACGGCTAAGCCTTTAAATGTTCACTTTGTTTCAACAATGGATGGTAGTCAGTTGTCGGAGTTGCTCCATCAACTTCGCCCGGAAACGACACTCTTTATTATCTCATCGAAGTCTTTTGGTACGATTGACACCTTATCAAATGCTCAAACGGTGCGTCAGTGGCTTGAAAAGGTTTTGGGAAAACATAGCCGAGTTTTAAAAAGTCATTTCGTTGGTGTATCAACAAAAGCAGAAAAAATGTCAGAATGGGGAATTGCCCCTGAAAACCAATTACTACTTTGGGATTGGGTAGGTGGTCGTTATTCACTATGGTCATGTATTGGTTTGCCTATTGCTCTAACGATTGGTGTTGAAGGCTTCCAACAACTGTTAGCTGGTGCTCATGCAATAGATGAACATTTCCAAAATAAAAGTTTTGAGCAGAATATCCCTGTTTTAATGGGGCTATTGGGCGTTTGGAACAATAATTTTCTCAATATTCAAACCCATGCTGTATTACCCTATGATGGACGCTTAAAGTATTTTGCTGCGTATTTGCAACAGCTTGAAATGGAGTCTAATGGAAAATCGGTGCAACGTAGTGGTCAGAAGGTTGAGCTAGATACTTGCCCAATTGTGTGGGGTGAGGTAGGACCAAATGCTCAACATGCCTTCTACCAATTATTACACCAAGGGACGCAAGCTGTAAGTTGCGACTTTATTGCGCCGATTCAACGTTACAATTCTGACCATTTTACCTATGTTGAAAATGCTGAGGCATTAGTAGAGCAACATCATCTTGCATTATCGAATTGTTTGGCACAATCACGATTATTGGCTTTTGGTAATGAGGCGTTGGACTCAACTGAGTTAGAAAAACTACCAATTCATAAACAATATGAAGGCAACCAACCAAGCTCAACAGTATTATTAAAAGAGCTGAACCCTTATAGCTTGGGAATGTTAATTGCTTTATATGAGCATAAAGTTTTTGTGCAGTCTGTAATCTGGAATATTAACCCGTTTGATCAATGGGGTGTCGAAAAAGGTAAACAGATTGCTGATCAGTTACTCCCAATTTTAAATGGTGTTCAAAATGATCTTTCAGCATTGGATGCCTCAACACGCGGATTAATTAAAATATTATTAGGAAAAGTAGATGGCTAAAATTCTAGTTACTGGTGGTGCTGGTTATATTGGCTCACACACCTGTGTAGAGCTTTTAGAAGCAGGTCATGAAGTTGTTGTTTTTGATAATCTTTCAAACAGTTCAGAAGAGTCATTAAACCGAGTTAAAGACCTTACACAAAAAAGTTTAACTTTTGTGCAGGGTGATATCCGTAATGCAGATGAGCTTGATCGTGTTTTTCAGAGTCATTCAATTGACGCTGTTATTCACTTCGCAGGTTTAAAAGCAGTCGGTGAAAGCCAAGAAAAGCCACTTATTTATTTTGATAATAATATCGCTGGTAGTACTCAATTAGTTAAGTCGATGGAAAAGGCAGGTGTCTATACTCTCGTATTTAGCTCTTCTGCGACAGTATATGATGAAGCCAACATTTCTCCATTAAATGAAGACATGCCAACAGGCATGCCAAGTAACAACTATGGTTATACTAAGTTGATTGTTGAACAGTTATTGCAAAAATTATCAGAGTCAAATTCTGAATGGTCGATAGCTTTACTACGGTACTTTAACCCAGTCGGTGCACATAAGAGTGGACGTATTGGTGAAGATCCACAAGGTATTCCAAATAATTTAATGCCGTATGTGACTCAAGTTGCAGTGGGCCGTCGTGAGAAACTGTCTATTTATGGTAACGACTATGACACAGTAGATGGTACTGGCGTACGTGACTATATACATGTGGTGGATTTGGCTAATGCACATTTATGTGCTCTAAATAACCGATTAGAAGCGAAAGGTTGCCGGGCATGGAACATTGGAACGGGTAATGGTTCATCTGTTTTGCAAGTTAAAAATACATTTGAACAGGTCAATGGTGTACCTGTTGTTTTTGAATTTGCACCACGCCGAGCAGGAGATGTAGCGACGTCTTTTGCAGACAATGCTCGTGCAATTGCTGAGTTAGGTTGGCAACCACAATATGGGTTAGAAGATATGCTTAAGGATAGCTGGAATTGGCAGAAGCAGAATCCAACTGGGTATAATGAGTAGAACTTCTATTAAACAGAAAGAGCTAAAGCATTTTTATTAGAAATAAAAAAAGTGGCTACTATTGTAATAGTAGCCACTTTTTAATATAAAATATTAAGTTATTTTCTTTCCAATCTTAATCAATGGTCTTTCGTAAAAGTTATAAGCTAACTTAGCTATGATGAGTGTGAGAATAATAGTAGAAATTATAATAATAAGAGAATTAGAGGTTAAGTTTGCCAGCATGATATAGTAATATACTAGAGGGTGAAGGATATAAATCCCATAAGTAGTTTCTCCTAAATTTGCGAAAAAAAATGTAAATATATTATTTTTTTTATAGTTTAGTTTGTAAAATCCTAGTGTTAATAAAATTGATGAAATGGAAAAAATAATTCTATTTACTCCAGTAACAAGTTTAATTTGGTCTCCATATACTGGATAATAAGTAAAAATTATTAAAGATAGAATAATAAAGACATAGCTATAATTTTTTAGATCTATGTCTTTGAAATTATAGTATAGAGCTATCCCACAAAAATATAAAAATAGATTGTTAAAAGGATTAATATATTTTCCCCATTGGGTAGATAAACTAATATTTGATTGTAATAAATAGAAAGAAAAATATAGTCCTATGATGATAGAGAGAAAAACAATAATATTCCCTAAATTTTTATTATAATTATAAAGAATTATTAAAACTGGAGTTAATGAGTAGTAGACAATTTCATTGCCAATAGACCAAGCACCTACATTAATGTATTCTGACGGAGAAATAAAACCAAATAATGTTGTTAAGTTTAGAAATATTTTCCAAGAGTCTAATTCTGCATATAATCTAAAGTTCTCTACACTTATTAAAAGAATAGCTAACCATAGTAAAGGCCATATTCTGAAGATCCGGCGTATAAAGAAAGAGATATAACTTTTAATGTTTTTTATAAAATGATGATAAGCAAGAGCCATACTTAAGCCAGATAAAACAAAAAATATAGAAACTCCATAGATACCAAAGTTACCAAGTATACTGCCTGCTTCTGGATGAAATAACTGCCAACTTATTAGATGGTAGATCATAATTGTAAGAGCCATTAGGCCCCTTAACCAATCCAATGATTCATATCTTGTCATGAAGCTATTTCAACCTAAGAAAATAAAAAATAAGGGTAAGGTTTTGTTAAACCTAACCCTTAAGTAATTAAAATATAATAAATAGTTTAATTTTGGATCAAACCAGTCAACTCATCTACATAATATTGCATTGGCTGAGCTTGGCGGTCTGCACGGCTTTCAATGTTGAGGCGTAGCAAGGGCTCAGTGTTTGAAGCACGGACGTTAAAACGCCATGCGCCGAAGTCCAAACTTACACCATCAGTACGGTCAATTTGCGGTTGCTGTTCTGCGTAGTAATCAAAAATCTTTTGAATAGTGGTTTGTGTGCTTT
>RCUN01000548.1_pt1 | contig 19458 bp, 17 predicted proteins | sample 2166181 | NCBI WGS metagenome assembly RCUN01 (sample SAMN09932603, study PRJNA488358) | compost metagenome | feature: garden; material: soil; isolation source: compost soil in crotononitrile-enriched culture | place: Germany: Experimental Botanical Garden Goettingen | collected 2016-01-27 | reverse complement strand
TTGCATGGCATGCAAGAGGTCGACGGTTCGATCCCGTCTAGCTCCACCACCATTTGAAAAGCCGACCCTTGGGTCGGCTTTTTGCTTTTGTGCTGTAAGAACGCCGCCGCATGTTGTGTCTATTCCTCCCCTTCAGTTCGAGCAGTATTGTTATTGGGCTATCAAATAAAAAACGCCCGATAAACTTCATCGGGCGTCTTAAGACTAGAGCTTGTCGATTCTAAAGCTGTTAGCCCAGAACCAGGCCTGTGATGGCCGCTGACAGCAGGCTAACCAAGGTAGAGCCGTAAACCAGCTTCAGGCCGAAACGTGAAACCACGTTGCCCTGATGCTCGTTCAACCCTTTAATCGCACCGGCTACGATACCGATAGAAGAGAAGTTGGCGAAGGACACCAGGAACACGGACAGGATACCCATACTGCGTGGGGACAGCTCAGCACCGATTTTCTGCAGTTCCATCATGGCGACGAATTCGTTGGAAACCAGCTTGGTCGCCATGATGCTGCCAACCTGCAGCGCTTCGTGCTTAGGCACGCCAAGGATCCAGGCAAATGGATAGAAGAAGTAGCCGAGGATTTCCTGGAAGCTCAGGCCGAAGATGGCGCTGAACAGGCCGTTAAGCGCGGCAATCAGAGCGATAAAGCCAATCAGCATCGCGGCAACGATAATCGCCACCTTGAAGCCTGCCAGAATGTATTCACCCAGCATTTCAAAGAAGCTTTGGCCTTCGTGCAGATTGCCGAGGTGCAGCTCTTCTTCTTTACTGGTGTCATAAGGGTTGACCAGTGAGAGGACGATAAAGGTGCTGAACATGTTCAGTACCAGCGCCGCTACGACATACTTGGCATCCAGCATGGTCATGTATGCGCCAACGATGGACATGGAAACTGTCGACATCGCGGTAGCGGCCATGGTGTACATGCGTTTTTCTGACATCTTGCCCAGCACATCTTTGTAGGCAATGAAGTTCTCAGACTGGCCCAGGATCAACGAACTGACGGCGTTGAAGGATTCCAGTTTGCCCATACCGTTCACTTTAGACAGCACGGTCCCGATGATGCGGATGATAAACGGCAGCACTTTGATGTATTGCAGAATACCGATCAGGGCAGAGATGAACACGATTGGGCACAGCACCTTCAGGAAGAAGAAGGCCAAGCCTTTGTCACCCATCCCGCCGAACACAAAATCAGTCCCTTGCCCCGCAAACCCGAGCAACTTGTCGAACATTGCTGCAAAGCCTTTTACAAAGCCTAAACCTGCTTCCGAGTTCAGGAAGAAATAGGCCAGTAACACTTCAATAACCAACAACTGAATAACATAGCGGATGCGGATGTTTTTACGATCGCGGCACACTAACAGGGCCAGGATTGCAACCACCACTAACGCTAACGCAAAGTGCGCAATATGGGACATGTTTGCTCCAAATTTGAGGCAGGCTGAATTTCGGTTGTCATTTTATGTAACGCCAAGTTTAAAAACGAGACATTCATTGCAAATATGGAAAATCATAGTGGAGATAGTCCTAATCTATGACGGCAAAGCACCAAAGATCAAGATGTTAATAAATATGCGTGTTCGTGGCATTTTTGTGCTACTTTTATTATCAAGCGTGATCCGCTCTGAACCTTGTGATCTAGAGTAGATGGAAACGCGAGGATTTCATGCGATCTGTTCGATAAAACCTTCGTTTTTGGCTATCGCAGAGATAACCATTATCGCTGCAAATGCACTTGATAATCATTATCACTTAGGTAAAGATGAAGGTGAGCTAAATTAGTAAGGGTTTTCGCTATGCTGAACAGTCGCGCGGTTAACAATTCCTCCAGCCGCCCGTCCAGAAAGATCAAACTTTCTCTGATGGGGCCTGCCTTTATCGCCGCCATCGGCTATATCGACCCCGGTAATTTTGCCACTAATATTCAAGCTGGCGCTTCTTTTGGCTACACGCTGCTGTGGGTGGTGGTATGGGCCAACGTCATGGCGATGCTGATCCAACTGCTGTCTGCCAAACTCGGCATCGCTACCGGTAAAAACCTTGCTGAACATATCCGCGATCGCTTCCCGCGCCCGGCCGTCTGGGCCTATTGGGTGCAGGCGGAGATTATCGCGATGGCCACTGACTTGGCCGAGTTTATCGGTGCCGCGATCGGTTTCAAACTGCTGCTGGGGGTAACGCTGTTGCAGGGGGCAGTCCTCACCGGCATTGCCACCTTCCTGATCCTGATGCTGCAAAAACGCGGGCAAAAGCCACTGGAATTGGTGATTGGCGGCCTGCTGCTGTTTGTGGCAATGGCCTATATCGTCGAGCTGGTATTTTCTCAGCCGCAGCTGAGCGGGTTGCTTAGAGGGATGGCGATCCCGGATTTGCCGAATGGTGACGCGGTGTTTCTTGCTGCGGGGGTGTTAGGGGCAACCATCATGCCGCATGTGATTTATTTGCACTCCTCGCTGACGCAGACTGCCGGTAAAGACTCTAAAACCGAACGTTATTCGGCCACCAAGCTGGACGTGGCGATCGCCATGACCATTGCCGGTTTTGTTAACCTGGCGATGATGGCCACCGCCGCTGCCGCATTCCATTTCAACGGCCACAGCGGTATTACCGATCTCGACCAAGCCTACCTGACGTTGCAACCGCTGCTCGGCAATGCGGCGGCCACCATTTTTGGCCTGAGCCTGGTTGCAGCAGGTCTCTCTTCTACCGTGGTAGGCACCTTGGCGGGGCAGGTGGTGATGCAGGGCTTTGTCCGCTTCTATATCCCAATCTGGGTACGGCGGGTGGTCACCATGATGCCATCGTTTATTGTCATCATGATGGGGATGGATGCGACGCGTATTCTGGTTTTGAGCCAGGTACTGCTGAGCTTTGGTATTGCCTTGGCCTTGGTGCCGCTGCTGGCGTTTACCGGCAACCGTGAACTGATGGGGGATATGGTCAACGGCCGCCTGATCCAGAATCTCGGTAAACTGATTGTGTTGGTGGTGGTTGGGCTCAACGGTTATCTGCTGATCAGCAACCTGCTCTAACTCGCAAACTGTTGACCTGACTCCCTACGTAGGGGCGCTGCATGCTGCGCCCGTTAATCACAGCCAACATTAAGCTGGCACTTTTTCTTTAATCATCATGATCGTGATGGTGGTTTTTGTGATGATGCTTGTTCTTATGGTGCTGCTTTTTATACTGCTTGTAATAGTATTTATCGGCCTTGCGGTAGCGGCCATCATGGTAGTAATAATTTTTGTGCCAGTAATCGCGGTCCCGCCAGCGATAGCCATCCCAATAGTAGCCACGGCGGCTGCGCTCCCCTAAATCACGCCCCTGATGGCCATGCCACCAATCGCGATCGCGCCAGTCGTAACCGTCCCAGTAATTGCCCCGTTTGTCCTGGTCACCAATCTGCAGTGAGACCCCCGGCAGCAAATCAATATTGACGCTGCTGGCATGGGCGATGGGCATGAAAAGCGCCGCCAGAATGGCAGCGGTAAACAGAGGTTTAAACATTTAGGCTCCCTTGGCCGAATACCGATAATGAAGCATGTTCATCGGTATAGGTTTTGGCCATGCAAACGGTTGTTATCCCTCGTTCTTAAACGCTATGCGTAAAATCCATGAGGTATTTATCTGAGGGATGTTAACGCCGTGGAGCGGCCGCGCCTTTGGGCAAATTCTGAAAGCCATGGGGAACACCGGGGATTGGGAGTTATCTGAGGGGAAAGGGGAGAAAACCGCCGATACCCACCGGCGGTTTGTAAGCGATTACATCAGGATCTGCTCAATCTTGGCGATCTCTTCTGCGCTGAACTTACGGTTGGCTAACATACCGACCGCATCTTCAATCTGGCTGACTTTGCTAGCACCAATCAATACGGAAGTGACGCGATCGTTACGCAATACCCAGGCCAGCGCCATTTGCGACAGCTTTTGACCACGCCGTTCTGCCAACACATTCAGCAGGCGAACCTTTTGCAGTTTCGTTTCGGTAATCTGCTCGGGAGTGAGCGAGCGGCTGCCGCTGGCTGCGCGGGAATCAGGCGGGATGCCTTGCAGATAGCGATCGGTCAGCATGCCTCCGGCCAGCGGTGAGAAGGCGATAGACCCCACGCCATGCTCTTCCAGCGTATCCAGCAACTCGGGTTCGACCCAGCGTTCAAACATCGAATACTTCGGCTGGTGGATCACACAAGGGGTGCCAAGCTGTTGCAGTATGGCAAATGCTTGCCGCGCCCGTTCGGCCGGGTAATTCGATAACCCGACATACAGCGCTTTCCCTTGGCGGACTATCAAATCCAGCGCCGCCATGGTTTCTTCCAGCGGCGTATCTGGATCAGGGCGGTGATGGTAGAAGATATCCACATAGTCGAGCCGCATGCGTTGCAGGCTCTGGTTCAGGCTGGCGACCAGGTATTTCTTCGATCCCCAGTCACCGTAGGGGCCAGGCCACATGGTGTAGCCCGCCTTGGAAGAGATAATCAGCTCATCGCGATAAGGCTGGAGATCCTGATGCAGAATACGGCCGAAATTCTCCTCGGCAGAACCCGGCGGTGGCCCGTAGTTATTGGCCAGATCGAAGTGGGTAATGCCAAGATCGAAGGCACGATGCACCAGGCTGCGCGCATTGTCATACAGTGTGCTATCACCAAAGTTGTGCCACATACCGAGTGAAACGGCTGGCAGTTGCAGCCCGCTGCGGCCACAGCGGCGATATTCCATATTCTGGTAGCGGGCAGGCTCAGCTTGATAAACCATAAAATCCTCATCGACGGCGGGAAATGATATTCAGTGTATGCGCTTCCACTTGGGCTGTCAGAGTGCCAGATCACGCTAATTGTCCGTCATTTATTCAAATTGCTTATGGATGATCCCTACTGCATGCCGTTGGTGCGCAGATGTAAAGCGGGGTTTCCAGTGCCTTTTGCCGATAAAGCTCGAAAATTCGGCAGCATCTTTAATACTTAATACTAACCATTCTCCCATTACCTAGGTGATGATCATGAACAAGAGCTATACGGTGGCAGATTACCTTCTCGATCGGTTAGCCCAGATTGGCATTCGCCACTTTTTCGGTGTACCGGGAGATTACAACCTGCAGTTTCTCGATCATGTTATCGATCATCAGCAGATAACCTGGGTAGGCTGCGCCAACGAGCTGAACGCCGCCTATGCCGCCGATGGTTATGCCCGCTGCAAACCGGCCGCGGCACTGTTGACCACCTTTGGCGTGGGTGAATTAAGTGCGATTAACGGCATTGCCGGCAGTTATGCCGAATACCTGCCGGTGATCCACATTGTTGGCACACCGGCTTTGCGAGCCCAGCGAGCCGGGGATTTACTGCACCATTCTTTAGGGGATGGGGACTTCGGTCATTTTGCCCGTATGGCGAAAGAGGTCACCATCGCTCAGGCCAGCCTGACGGCCAGCAATGCCGAAGCGGAAATAGATCGCTTATTGACAACCGCGCTATACGAGCGCCGCCCGGTGTATCTGCTGCTGCCTAGTGATGTCGCCGAAGCTCCGTTGGTCTCGCGCCCAGCACCTTTGGTATTGCGCCAGCCCAATCTTTCCGAGGTATCTCTACAGGCATTTATCGCCGCCGCGCGGGAAAAACTGCAGGACGCACAGCGGGTTTCCCTGCTGGCGGATTTCCTGGCCGAACGCTTCGGGGCCGAATCCGTGCTGGAACAATGGATGAATGAGGTCAATATTCCTCACTCGACGCTGCTGTTAGGCAAAAGCGTGTTGGATGAAACCCATGCCTGCTTTACTGGAACCTATGCCGCAGCCGCCAGCGATCCGCAGGTTAAGCAGCAGATTGAGGGGGCCGATGTGGTGATTAACGTCGGGGTGCGTTTCACCGATACCATCACCGCCGGTTTTAGTCACAATCTGCCCGTGGATAAATGCATCGATATCCAACCGTTCGAGGCGCGGGTTGGCCAGCAGGTTTTCAGCCAGATCCCTATGCGCGAAGCAGTGAAGGCTCTACATCAACTGACGTTATCGTTAGCCAGCAAGTGGTCGTTGCCGTCCATTAAACGGCCAGCGCTACCGGAGCCGAGTTCCAGCGGTCTTGATCAACATGGTTTTTGGCAGCAGATCCAAGACTTCTTGCAGCTGGGGGATATCCTGATTGCGGAGCAGGGCACCGCCTGTTTTGGCGCGGCGTCGTTGACGCTGCCGCGGGGTTGCCGGTTTATCGTACAGTCCTTATGGGGATCAATCGGCTATACCTTACCGGCGGCATTTGGCGCGCAGACTGCTGAGCCTCAGCGTCGGGTGGTATTACTGATTGGCGATGGGGCCGCTCAGCTTACCGTGCAGGAATTGGGCAGCATGTTGCGCGATGGGCAAAAGCCGGTGATCTTGCTGCTGAATAATGACGGTTACACTATTGAGCGAGCCATCCACGGGCCGGAACAGCGCTATAACGATATCGCGCAATGGAACTGGACGCGTCTACCGCAGGCATTATCGCTCGATCATCAGATGAAGTGCCTGCGCGTCACCGCGCCTGAGCAGTTGCGTGCAGCGCTTGAAGAGGTCGGCGGTAGCGAGCAACTGGCGTTTATCGAGGTGGTGTTGCCGAAAATGGATTTTCCCGAACTGCTCGATAACGTGTCACGTGCCATTCAATCGCGTAATGCGGCGGCTTGATCGGTGGCATTTTCCAGCAGGCGATCCAATAACCACAGCCCCGCCGGTCCCGGCGGGGTAAGCTTGGACCATACGGCGTCGACCGAGATGGTTTGCGGCCAGCCACGCATTTTCAGCTCTGTCAGACGTTGCCGCCCGTACTGTTTGACCAGCCAGTGCGGCAGTATTGCCCAGCCCGCCCCCTGTTCCGCCATCTCTAGCAACATCAGATAGCTGGGCGCCGACCAGGCCCTCCCGCGCGGTTTTGGCGCGCTGTTGCTGGTATAAGTGTTGAGGTAAAGTTGGCGGCTGCTGGCAAGGTGTGCCTGTGTCAGGGCAGGAATAAGGGTCAGCGGATGATCATGAGCGACAAACAGCCCCATTTCAGTCTGCTCTGGCAGCCTGGCGACGGCGATCTCGGGAGGGTAGGTGGGTTGTACCGCCAGCATCCCCAGGTGGGCGCGGCCAGTCTGTAGCAGATCCAGCACATCCTCCCCTTCGGCGATCATACATTCCAGCTCGATATCCTGATAACGCCGCTCGAAATGTTTCAGCAGGTTGTCGTGATGGTTGGGCTGATAGGTATCGGAAAAAACGATGGTCAGCCGTGGTTCGATATTGTCCCCCAAGCGGATGCTCAAGGCATCGAGCCGTTCGCTGGCAGCGAGAATTTCCTGCACGTGGCCCAGCACCTTGCGGCCAGCCTCGGTCAATACCGGTTGGCGTGCCTGCCGATCGAAAAGCGTCAGCCCGAGATCGGCCTCCAGATTGGCAATGGCGGTGCTGATGGTGGATTGGCTTTTGCGCAGCCTGCGTGCGGCGGCAGAAAACGAGCCTAACGCGGCAGCCTCAACAAAGGCCAGTAGGGCTTCTGGGGAATAGCGCATGATGTATCTACTTTATCGATGGTATCTATCTTTAATCTACGCAAAAAACCGATGATAATCACCTGACTTTTTCAATAATGATCACAAAGCAGGTGAAGTATGCAGTTGCAAAACAAGTCGTTGGTTGAACGTATCGTTCACGCCGTGGGGTTCGAAGCTATCGCCGTGATGATCTGTGCCCCTTTGGGTTCATGGTTGCTTAACCGCTCGATGGCGCAGGTTGGGGCGCTGGCGATCATGTTATCTACCGTCGCCATGCTGTGGAACATTGTCTATAACTCGATCTTTGATCGGCTGTGGCCAGTGAGCCGAGTGGTCAGAACGCTGAAAGTGCGTATTGGCCACGCCTTTGGCTTTGAAGCCGGGTTTGTACTGATTGGTCTGCCGATAGCCGCCTTTATGCTCAATATTTCCTTGTGGCAGGCCTTTGTGTTGGAGCTCGGTTTCTTCCTGTTCTTCCTGCCCTATACCATGGCGTATAACTGGTTCTACGATACCCTGCGCCAGCGTTGGTTCGAGCCGCGCCAGGCTCAGGTAAGCAGCTCACGTAGCAAATAATTGCTTCGTCAGTCAGGTCGTTCTCGGGTAATGTCTGGTTAATAGTGAGCCAAAGCCAGGAGAAGCGAATGAAAGTATTGGGATTATTGGGGGGGATGAGTTGGGAATCCACCATCCCCTATTACCGAATGATCAACGAGCAGGTGAAACAGCGGCTTGGTGGTCTGCATTCAGCCAAAATCGTGCTCTACAGCGTGGATTTTCATGAAGTGGAACGCTTGCAGCACCAAGGTGATTGGGAGGGGGCTGGCCGTTTGCTGGCAGGGGCCGCCGCTTCGTTGCGTGCTGCCGGTGCCGAAGCCATCGTGATTTGTACCAACACTATGCATAAGGTGGCGGATGCGGTGGAACAGGCCAGCGGCCTGCCGCTGATCCATATTGCCGATGCCACGGCATTGCAGGTACGCCAGCAAAATATTCGCCGTATCGGCTTACTTGGCACGCGCTTTACCATGGAGCAGGATTTTTACCGTGGGCGTTTGCAGGATAAATTTGTTATCGAAGTGGTTACGCCGGATGCCGCCGATCGCGATATCGTACACCGCATCATTTATGAAGAGCTGTGCCTGGGCAAGATCGTTGATACCTCACGCGATGAATATCGCCGGATTATTGCCAAGCTGGAACAGCAGGGCGCCGAGGGGATCATCTTTGGCTGCACCGAGATCGGCCTGTTGGTTAGCGCACAAGATGCCGCGGTGCCGGTATTCGACACCACGGCCATTCATGCGCACGCCGCTGCCGAGTATGCTCTGGCTTAGTCTTCATGCGGAGGCTGGTTTTTTACTACCAGCATCAAAGGCTTGCCCGCCAGCACCAGCCAGGCGGGCAACATCACAATACAGAGTATCGGTAACAGGTGCAGCTCTGGCACCACCGCCACGGCCATAAACAGGCTCAGCCAGCCGTCGCGAGTCACCACCAGCACCAACCCCATAATGGCACAGGAAACGGTGATCGCTGCCGGAACCGCCGGAACATGTTGATGCAACATCAACCCCAGTGCGACACCGATAAATACCGCCGGGAAAATACGCCCGCCGCGGAAGCCACTGGCAGCAGCTACCACCAGGGCGGCCAGCTTGGTCAGGGTGATCACCAACAATTGGTTGGTGGTGAAACTGCCGTCGACCACCAACAGTTTCATCTCATCCAACCCTTTGAATAGGGTGACATCTCCGCCAATGACCCCAAGGATCCCCAGCAACAGGCCACCTAGCCCGAGCATCAATACCGGATTTTTCAGCGAATGGAACATGTGGTGCATGCGTGGGAAGCACCAGATCGCCACCATCCCCAAGGCAATAGCGATCAGCGCGACCACCGAGCCGCTGAAGATATCGCGTAGCCGGATCACATCGTAAGCATCAAGCTGTAGGGTAAAGTTCGGGGTAAAGAACATCTGGGTAGTGACGGCCCCGGCGGCAGCGGCCATCAGCGGGGCAAACAGCCGGTCCCACAGGGGGACTTCGTTATTTCCCCCTAGCGTTTGCGAGAAAATCAGGGCGGCGGCAACAGGGGTACCGAACATCGCGCCAATCGTGCCAGCGGCAGCGAGGATGATCCAATCCATCCTGGGCACTTTGGGTAATAGCCTGGCCCCGAGTGCGACCACCAGGGCAATATTGACGGCGGTGATCGGGTTTTCCGGCCCCAAACTAACGCCACCTGCCAGGCCGATCATCAAAGCTAAAGCCAGCCCCGGTACGGCGGCCACTGGCAAAGGCATGCCGATCAGCGATTCGGTAGCCGGATCTGGCCCGGCATGGCCCGGCACGAAACGTATGATCAGCCCAACGGCGATACCAGCCAGCGTAAGAATACCGATGGTCCACCACGGGGAATGGCTATCTATATCGAGCATTTCCGGAAGGCGAGTCCACAGCAAGTTCTGCAGCACGCTGGCACTTTCCATCAGCAAGATGAGGATCAGGCTGGAGGCGGAACCGATAACGATCGCGGGCAGAGCGAAGGCCAACATAGCATTGGCGCGTGGATGCAGCATGCAGGATCCCTTGTTGTTACGTCCCTGATTGGCAGGGAAAACAGAGAGTAAAGCCAGCAGAATCGCCAGGCTCCAGAGAATTGGTTTGCATAGTATATAGCTCCAACGGAGCGATTTCGCTAATGGTAGCCGCACGCGATCGCATTCCTCTCACGTTTTTTGCGCCAATCTGTAACCGCCGGTATAAATCGGTGAAAACTGTGCTGGCTGAAACGATTTTTGTGATCGAGATCGCTATTGCGCAGCGGGCCGCAGAATGCCGATTGTTGTTTGGGCGGCGTGATTTTACAGTGTACCCAATTTTGCATTATTCATTTTAGGGAGAAACACCGATGACCTATGCCCTCGTAGGTGATGTTGGCGGTACCAATGCCCGCCTGGCGCTGTGCACTGTCGAGACGGGCGAGATCGCCCAGGCGAAAACCTATTCTGGTCTGGAGTTCGATAGCCTGGAAGCGGTGATCCGCCAATACCTGACCGAGCTGCAACTGGAGGTTCAGGATGCCTGTATCGCCATCGCCTGCCCGGTAACGGAGGATTGGGTCGCCATGACCAATCACACCTGGGCCTTCTCCATCAAAGCGATGAAAGAGAGCCTGGGCTTAAAGCATCTGGAAGTGATTAACGATTTTACCGCGGTTTCGATGGCTATTCCGATGCTGTCTGAAGATGACGTGTTGCAGTTTGGCGGTGGCAAAGCGCAAAAGGATAAACCGATTGCCGTTTACGGTGCGGGTACGGGCCTGGGGGTGGCGCATCTGGTGCACGTTAACCGCCGCTGGGTGAGCCTGCCGGGTGAGGGTGGCCACGTAGATTTTGCGCCGAACAGTGAAGAAGAGGACATCATCCTGGAGGTGCTGCGTGGTGAAGTTGGTCATGTCTCTGCGGAGCGCGTGTTGTCTGGCCCTGGGCTGGTGAATCTGTACCGTGCCATCGTCAAGGCAGACAAGCGCCTGCCGGAGAAGCTGGAACCCAAAGACATCACCGAGCGTGCGCTGGCGGATAGCTGTACTGATTGCCGCCGTGCGTTGTCCCTGTTCTGCGTGATCATGGGGCGGTTTGGCGGCAACCTGGCGTTGAACCTGGGAACGTTTGGCGGGGTGTATATCGCCGGGGGCATCGTGCCGCGCTTTATGGAGTTCTTCAAGGCCTCCGGGTTCCGCGCTGCTTTTGAAGACAAGGGCCGCTTTAAAGACTACGTGCGTGAAATTCCGGTGTTTATGATCACCCATTCCCAACCGGGGCTGCTGGGGGCTGGCGCTCATCTTCGTCAGACGCTGGGTATGCATCTGTAATTAATCCAATAAAAAAAAGCGCTACCGGTTTGGCAGCGCCCTTTTTTTACTCGCCTCTTAGCCGTTGGCTTTGGCCAACACCGGCTCTGCGTGAGACTCTTCTTCCTGCTCTACCGCTTTCGGCGCTTTGATAAACAGGGTGATCAGCAGTGAAATCACCGACAGCACGCCCATCACCATAAAGGTCGCGTGGAAGCCGCCGAAGTGGTTGGCAACAAACGACCCTGCCAGCGCGCCCAGACCAAAGCCCTGATAAATGATGCCGTAGTTCTTGCTGTGGTTTTTCAGCCCGAAGAAGTCACCGACAATCGCCGGGAAGACGGTAATGTTGCCACCGAAGCAGAAAGCGACCGCGCCGACGCAGATAAAGAACAGCGTATGGCTCAGCGTCACGAAGCTCAGTGCGGCAATCGCCAGAATAGTGACCAGCATGGTGAAGCTGATGACGCGCATACGGCCTACTTTATCCGACAGGGTGCCCAGAATGATGCGGCCTGCGGTATTGAAGATTGCCACGGCAGAAACGGTGTTGGCGGCGGTGGCCAAATCCATTCCAGCCAGTTGTACGCCCATGTCTTTAACGATACCGATCAGATACAGGCCACTCATACAGGCTGCGAAGAAAATCACGAACAGCATGTAGGCCTCTTTGCTGGCCAGCATCTGGCGCACGGTATAATCGTTGCCCAGCGTGCCGTGGTTAGCCTGTTGGTTAACCTGCACCGGTTCTTTGAGCAGCATGGAGCCCAGCACAATCAGCGCCATCACGATCACGCCCCAGTAGAAGAACGCAGCAGAGACACCGGCACCGCTAATCAGGGCGGCGTTAACGTATTTGAACAGCAGACTGCCGCTACCGAACGCCCCGACGGAGATGCCGGAAATCAGCCCCTTGTTATCCGGGAACCATTTGATCAGGTTGGACAGCGTAGAGATGTAAGCGATACCCACCGCAAAACCGACCACCACGCCTGCCAACAGATAAATCATATCCAGCGATTGCACGTGGGCGCTGGCAATCAACCCCAGGCCGACCAGCACGCCGGAGACCAGCGTCAGATTACGAATACCGAAACGCTCTTGTAACTTACCGGCGAACAGCGTGGCGAAGGCCAGGAAGAAGCTGGTGATCGAGAAGGTGGTAGCGACCTCGCCAAGGCCCCAATGGAACTTGTCTACCAGTGGCTGGTTGAACAGGCTCCAGGTATAGATAGTGCCGAGGCCCATCTGGCAGATGATGGTGCCGAGAACGATTAAGCTGCGATTTGCCGGTTTGCTGTTCATGGCCGGTCTCCTTCCTGTATTGGCGTTGCCCATTGGCAAAATTAGCAAGGCAACCAGAGCCCTGCGGTATGGGCCTATTATAAAGGGGGGATCGTTGCCAATGGCGGATCGGGAATGAACTGCCGCTGCCGAGGAATGAAATGCCGTTATCGCTGCATGAGTTGCCGAATAAGGGCTAAAAAGCCGTTGGAATGCGGCCTGCGGGGCGTGATCTACATCAAAGATATGTCAGAAAGATGGCTAAAGCGCCGGGGCAACTGTGTGGTAATTGTGAAGGATATGCCTGAAAGGCGTAATTGGGCTTTCCTCCTATAGAGAACGTACCGGCGCGGAACTACTGTGATCGGTAAATGGACCCGTTCCATGCTCTGGGAGAGACCTGATGAAAAAAGTGCTGTTGTTATTGGCTGCGTTGTTGCCGCTTTCACTGCCTGCGGTGAGCCATGCGGATATTTCTGTCGGCATCAACGTGCCTGGAATGTCGCTGCATATTGGCGATCGGGATGACCGTGGCCATTACTGGGATGGTGGTCGCTGGCGTGAACCGCGCTGGTGGCACGAGCATTATGGCCCACGCGGATATTACGGCCCACCGCCAAGGGCGGTTTATTACGGCCCCCCACGTCGTGAATGGCGTGATGGCCCACGTTATCACCGCATGCCACCACCACCGCCACGCTATTACCAACGGGATCACGGCCCGCGAGGCCCACGCTGGTAACTATAACCGCATCAGTTGGCGAAACGCCTTGACCTTGCTGCGGCTGACCGGGACTTCAAAATCCAGATCGCTCAGCCGCAGAATATAGGTGTTGTTGAACCACGGAACGATTTCCCGGATCTTGGACAGATTGACGCAATACGACCGGTGGCAGCGGAAGAAAAACTCTTCTGGCAGCCGTTGGTAAAACTCGGTGATATTCATCGGCATCACAAACTCTTCGCGCCGGGTATATACCCGTGTAACTTTCTCATCGGCGGCGGCGTAGTAAATGTCGTTGATGTCCGTGACGATGATGCGCTCGTCTTTGATCAGGTTAATGCTGTGGCTGGTGCGATTCGCCGGTGCGCTAGGTTCCGGCGTCTGCGCCGGTCGGTTATGCAATGCCTCCAGCTTTTGCAGCATGGTGATGATACGCGCTTCATGATACGGCTTGAGGATGTAGTCGAACGCCTCGATCTCAAACGCTTCCACCGCATGCTCTTTATAGGCGGTGATAAACACGATCGACGGACGATGCGCAAACTTGCTGATGTTCTGCGCCAGCAATACGCCGTCTAACGAAGGAATATTGATATCGAGGAAAATGGCATCGACCTGATGAGTTTGCAGGTATTTCAGCACGTCCAGGCCATCTTCAAAGGTGGCTTCGATAGTGATATTACTGTGTTTATTAATCAGATAAGTCAGCTCTTGCTGGGCGAGAAACTCATCTTCCACAATGATGGCTTTCATAGTTGTTCCCCGGCAGGTTGTGGGCTGTTTTCGCTATGCAGCTTATTCCCGTTTTTGGTGACGTAGAAGGCGATTTCCGTTCCCGGCTCCAGCCGACGTATGCGCAATCCTTCGCCGTACAGCAGGGAAACCCGGTGGTGTACGTTAAGCAGACCGATATTGTGGCCTGGCATTTCATTGCGCGCCACGCGCTCGATCACCAGTGGATCGATGCCATTGCCAGTATCTTTCACCGAAATCTTGACGCGATCGCCCCGATCTTTCACCGCGATCACCACCACGCCTTTCCCTTTACAGGGTTGAATACCGTGCACGATGGCATTTTCCACCAGTGGCTGGATCAGCAGGCTGGGGATGCGTACCGAAATATCGTCATCGATGTCATAAATCACCGTCAGCTTGGCGCCGAAGCGTGCCTGTTCGATGGCAATATAATCCTGGATTTGGTGCAGCTCTTTGCGGATGTCGATTAACTCGTCATTGAGCTCCAGGTTATAGCGCAGGTAGCGTGACAGGTTGATAATCAGTTGGCGCGCGGTGTCCGGATTGGTGCGGATCGAGGACGAAATGGCGTTAAGCGCGTTGAAAAGGAAGTGCGGGTTGATCTTGCTTTGCAGGGCGCGCATTTCCGCTTTGTCCGCCATCTGGCGCAGATGCTCAATGCGCGAGACTTCCATTTGGGTGGAGATAATCTGCGACAGGCCGACCGCCATCACTTTCAGCGTATTGGTTATCTGATGGGCGTGGCAGTAGTAAATTTTCAGCGCGCCGGTCACTTCGCCTTTCTCCCACAGCGGGATCACCAACTGCGAGTGGATCTGCGGCGTGGCCGGGTTTTCCAGGTTATTTTTGATGATGATCTTGCCGTGCCGGATGCTTTCGCGGGTGACGCGACTCAGCCCTTCACGCCCAATGGGGTATGCCTCTTCGCCCACGCCGACGTAGGCCAGCACCTGGTGGGTATCCGTGATGGCCACCGCATCGGCCTGAATGTCATGACGAATGATGTCGCAAATGGTGGCCAGCGTTTCGCTGTTGATATTACGGAAATAGGGCAGCGTTTTGCGGGCAATATCCAGCGCCAGCTTGGCTTGCCGCGCGGCAATCACTTCTTTTTCGTCTTCCACGCTCTGCACCAGCAGCACGATCAGGCCGATGCACACCGTGCCGAGGATCATCGGCAGGGCGATTTTGGAGACAATATCCAGCCCCAGCTCGGTCGGCTTGGCCCACAGCACAATCAACAGCATGGTCAGACATTCGCACAGCATGCCGCCGACGATCCCGGCGCGCCAACGCTGCTCTTTCTTCACCTTCAGGTTGATATAGCCGGCGCTGATACCGGCAATGATGCTGGTGATCAGACAGGGAACCGAGGTGATACCGTCGATATCAATCAGGTAGCGGTGCACCCCGGCGATAATCCCCGTGACTATCCCTACCCAGGGGCCGAACAGGATGCCGCCGGCCATGATGGCGATCACCCGCACGTTGACCAGCGAGCCTTCCACGTTGACGCCTGAATAGGTGCTGAACAGCGCAAACAGCGAGAAAATGGCGGTGACCATGCCCAGTTCAAGCGGCGTATGGTCCTCTTTTTGCAGCAACTGGCGGAACAACCGGGTGCGGGTGAGGAAAAACAGGCAGATCAGCATCAGCGCTGCGCGATCGAATACCGCTAACAGCATTTCAAAAAAAGGGTGCACGACGGGCTCTCGCTGCGGCGGAAAGATAGGGCGGAGTATATCACAGCGGATTGGCCCCGTGGCGGCCGGCGGCGCACCACGGGGACGCGGTTATTTGATGCCTAACTGTTCTTTGCCGAGTGGGGTCAGCAGGTCGACCGTGGCGCGCCCGTCGAAATCCACCTCGAAATCATCGGGGGCGAAGTCCGGCGGTGTTTTGCCGCTCATAAAACTGGGCAGTTGGCGTTGCAGGTAAGCGTCGTTCTTCTCGCAGCCCGGTGCGGCGGCGATGTACATCACGTTGCTGTCGAACTCGCCGTTATGCTCGTTTTCCACCGCATGGATCACGTCGCAGTGCCAGAACACCGTGTCGCCCGGTTCCAAATCGGGAATAGGGGAAATCCCACTTAATAAAAGGGGATGCCATTTTTCGGAGATCGACAGCGCCCGGCCTGGTGCGGCATCGCACAGATCGTCATCCGCGACGTCATCCTGCAGCGCACGCAGCAACACGTAGGCCATGGCGTTGGCAATCGGCACCAGGTTCAGCGTGCCGGCGTGGGTGCGCTGCGGCGTTAATGCTGTCCAGCCCTGGAAGGTGCGGAACATCGAACACACCGCCGGTGACGCGATTTCACGAACTTCGGTGCGACCATCGGCGGCAAAGGGATCGTAAGCCTGCCAGTTGCCTGAGAACACGTGACGATAGACGTAACGGAAATTCTCATCCAGCCAGCGTTCGATGGTGCCGCTGTCGACGTGCGGCGACAGGCCGAGCGAAGAGGAGTTTGGCGGACGGCGGCGGGTGCGATCGGCATAGGTGGTAACGCGCGTCGGGTCAAAGTGCTGTTTGCCGTTACTCTCGGTTTCCCACAGGCTGTTGAGGAACACCTGCACAGCGTGCATGCGCGCGTCCTGACGCGCTTCCACCTGCGGTTTTGACCAGTAAATACCGTAGATTTGCGGTTTGCTGGCGGCCAGTTTACCGAAGTAGTTATCTTCGGCAGCGCCTTTCAGGCGTTCAACGAAGTTGTTGCGCTCAAGGTAGTTGCCAACTTCCCGGTTCCAGGCTTCGGCTTTATCGCGAGGAAACACGCCGCGGATGGCGCAGGCCCCACGCTGTTTGATCAAGGCTTTTTGCTGCTCGCTGACGCGTTGCTGCAGAATATCTTCGGCATCAATTTGCGGCACCGGGTTCTGACCGGCGGCCAGTTCCTGGCGAATTTGTTCAACCTGCTGGCGGATGTTGTCTTCCAGCGCCAGAAAGGTTTCGCGATAATTTGGCAAAGCCTGTCGCAATTGCCTTTTAACGGCGGTAATGGCGCTGGGAATATCGTCAATCAGTAAGGAAGCCATGGTGTTCTCCTCGCGCTGCCGCTGGGCAACGACGGACGGTTGTAGGGGACCGGGTAAGGCGTTATGGTTTTGTTGTTTTGACGTTAATGATTATCTGAATTTAATAGAGGAAAATAAAGGGATATCTTTCATTCGTAACTTCCTCATTTTCGTTTTTCGGAGATTTTAGATGAAACTGGTCACTGAACGTTTGACCCTGCAGTCGATAACGGCCAACGATTGGCCGCTGTTTCTGCGCTTGTATCAGGATCCCGAGGTGATTCGTTATATCGCCGATCCGCTCAGTGAAGCAGAAATTCGCACGCGCTTTGAAGCCAGACTCCCTGTCTGGGACAAATATGGGGAGCAGTGGTTGTGCCTGGTAATGCGAGAAAAGGCCAGTGGAGAAGTGGTAGGGATGACCGGTTTTCGTCCGCAGTGGTTACCTTACCAACAGGCGGAAGTGGGCTATGGCAGTTTGCCGTCCGGGCAGGGCAAGGGCTACGGCAAGGAGTCGTTGCGGGCGGTGCTGGATTTCGGTTTTAACGCCTGCGATTTTCATAAGCTGACGGCCACCGTGACCGAAGGTAATATCGCCTCGCGCCGACTGCTGGAGTCATGCGGTTTCTTGCTGGAGGGGACGTTGCGCGATAACTACCGGCTGGCGGGGCAATGGCGCGATGACTGGCAGTTCGGGCTGTTGGCGAGCGAGTTCAGGGCCGGTAAATAAAAATATTGCGCGAGGTATCGACAAGCCTGCCGGGGCTGAGATATGTTCAATATCCGGTCAATCGACAGATTGGCCAGCGTCGCTCGGATGGTCCGGGCGCTAACGTCACTTTGAGGTCCCTATGGCTGATAATAGTCCGCAACGCCGTTTCACGCGTATTGAACGTCTTCCCCCTTACGTATTCAACATCACCGCCGAACTCAAGATGGCTGCACGCCGTCGCGGCGAGGATATTATCGATTTCAGCATGGGCAACCCCGACGGGCCGACGCCGCCGCACATTGTGGAAAAACTCTGCACCGTTGCGCAGCGTGACGACACCCACGGCTATTCTACCTCGCGCGGTATCCCGCGTTTGCGCCGTGCGATTTCACGCTGGTATGCCGACCGCTACCAGGTGGAGATCGATCCCGAAACTGAAGCCATTGTCACCATTGGTTCGAAAGAAGGCCTGGCGCACCTGATGCTGGCGACGCTCGATCATGGCGATACCGTGCTGGTGCCGAACCCGAGTTACCCGATCCATATTTACGGTGCGGTGATCGCCGGCGCGCAGGTGCGTTCTGTGCCGCTGGTGGACGGCGTGGATTTCTTTGGTGAGCTGGAGCGCGCCATTCGTGAAACCATTCCGCGGCCAAAAATGATGATCCTGGGCTTCCCGTCCAACCCGACGGCGCAGTGTGTAGAACTGGATTTCTTTGAACGGGTAGTGGCGCTGGCGAAGCAGTATGACGTGCTGGTGATCCACGATCTGGCCTACGCCGATATCGTCTATGACGGCTGGAAAGCGCCTTCGATCATGCAGGTGTCAGGAGCCAAAGACATTGCGGTAGAATTCTTCACCCTATCGAAAAGCTACAATATGGCCGGCTGGCGTATTGGTTTTATGGTAGGTAACCCTGAGCTGGTTAGCGCATTGGCACGGATCAAAAGCTACCACGACTATGGCACCTTTACGCCGCTGCAGGTGGCTGCTATCGCCGCATTGGAAGGCGATCAGCAGTGCGTGTTGGATATTGCCGAGCAGTATCGCCAGCGCCGTAACGTGCTGGTGAAAGGGCTGCACGAAGCTGGCTGGATGGTGGAAAACCCGAAAGCCTCGATGTATGTGTGGGCAAAAATTCCTGAGCCTTACGCGCATCTGGGGTCGCTGGAGTTCGCCAAGCGTCTGTTGGCGGAGGCTAAAGTGTGCGTATCCCCAGGGATCGGCTTTGGCGATTACGGCGATACCCATGTGCGTTTTGCCTTGATTGAAAACCAGGATCGTATCCGCCAGGCGGTGCGCGGTATCAAGGCAATGTTCCGTGCCGATGGGTTAATCAAGCCAGCGACCAAATAGCATCGCGTTGTTGCCTGAGACCCGGCAATCGCTGTTACCCCTCACCTCAACCCTCTCCCACAGGGAGAGGGAGCTGACAGTCCCTGCTCGTTTGGAAGTAAAGTGATAATCTCAGCAAGCTCGATTGTCTCTCATCCAAGGTAAGTCACTACAATTTCAAACACGCTCGATCGGTCCCCTCTCCCTGTGGGAGTGTACAGACCGGGGACATCATGAACACTTGTTCGGGGACATGGTAGACACTTACA
>RCUN01000546.1_pt1 | contig 19513 bp, 18 predicted proteins | sample 2166181 | NCBI WGS metagenome assembly RCUN01 (sample SAMN09932603, study PRJNA488358) | compost metagenome | feature: garden; material: soil; isolation source: compost soil in crotononitrile-enriched culture | place: Germany: Experimental Botanical Garden Goettingen | collected 2016-01-27 | reverse complement strand
GGCAGGGGAGCTTTGGTTACAGCGACTCCCACAACGATCTGCCCATGCTGCGGGCGGTGGCCCATCCCCATGCGGTCAATCCGGCCCCCGCGCTGCGCCAGTGCGCCTCTGAGCTGGGCTGGCCCCTGTGGACATGGCAGTTACTCCCTTGAACTGCTGAATGAAGAAGAGGCCCTCAGGCCTCTTCTTTGCTCAGTACCCCATCGTCTGCCGGCGGCACCTCGTTCTGTGTCGAGGGAGCGATTCCCCCCAGATAGATGCGGTTCTTGCCATCCCGTTTGGCGCGATACACCTCGGCATCGACGATATCGAGCAATTCCTTGGCATCCAGGCCGGGGGCGCTCGCCACCAGACCACCGCTGAAGGTGATCCCGAGGCCGGGCTCGCGCCAGTCCAGCGACGCGACCCCAATCCTGTACTGCTCCAGCAGCATCTGACAGAAGTGAATATCCGGGTTGGCCAGCAACACCACCAGCTCCTCGCCACCATAGCGGCAGACCCAGCCGTGATCCTCCAGCAGTTTGGCGCCAAGGTTGGCCACCCGCTTGAGCACTACGTCCCCGGTCTGGTGACCATAGGTATCGTTGACCCGCTTGAAATCATCTAGATCGATCATGGCCAGACAGAACGGCTGGTGCTCAAGCAGCAGGCGATTGACTCTCTCGTCAAAAAAGCGACGGTTGTAAAGGCCGGTCAACTTGTCGAGGTTCGCCTGCTGGCGCGCCTCGTGGTAATCCTTGCTCACCTCCGCCAGCTCGGCATAGACATGCCTGAGTTCGTGCATGCCCCCATGGGGCACCTCGTCAGGCTGCATTCGGCTGGCGCGGATCATGGTGGAGATCTCGTCCAGCATGCGCCTGAAGTAACGGGACCAGACCAGCGCCAACACCATGTAGAGCACGCTGGCCAGCAGCACCACCCCGAGCACGTTGAGCAAGGCCCGAGCCACCACGGCCTGGATGCTCGACGCCGGCTGCACGCTGATCAGCACCCAGTTCCGATCAGGCAAGTGGCTGTAGGCCACAAACTGCCGGGAATTCTGATCCAGGAAGATGCCATCCTCCCGACTGAAGCGGGAGAGCCAGCTCGGGTGGGTCATGGACTTGAGCAGTTGGGAAGGATCGGGGTGGGCCAGCACCTTGCCGGACTGATTGACGATCATCTGGTAACCACTGTTCAATTGCCGGTTCAGCTGGGCGGAGAAGGGGGCCAGCACGGCATCGACCGCGAACACCCCGCGCACCCTGCCCTCCTTGTCGGTCAGTGCCCGCGCCAGAGCGATGACCAGATTACCGTTGGTGTAGTCGTAATAGGGCTCGGTCCAGACCATCTTGCCCACATGCTGGCTGGCCAGCTGATACCAGGGGCGCTCCCGGGGATCGAAGCCGGCATCCGCCTGCCATTCGGGATAGATCAACATCTGGCGTTCGGCGGTGCCGACATAGATATAGATGAGGTCTGCCATCACCCCCTTGTAGAGCTGCCACTCCTTGAGGTAGCTCTCGGCATGGTGCAGGCGGGGGCCGCTGATGTCCTCCACCTTCACCTGGTTGTAGATGAGGGTGAACTCGCGCTCCATCTCGTGCAGATAGGGTTCGATGAAGACGTGACGCAGCTGGTGGTTGGTGGCGAGCAGGCGCTGTTGCAACTCGTGTTGCAGGCTGCGCTCCATGTGCAGGTAGTAGATGCCTCCCAGCACCAGCACCGGAATGAAAAGCAGCAGCAGGCCCAGACGCATCCGGGCAACCAGGGACCAGGTTTTTTTGGAGACTGCTCGCTTATCCAACCCTGACTCCTGCTATCCCCTGAGGTCGTGTAGTGTCAGAATATCAGCCCCGCCCGATGGCGTCCAAAAGGAAGCTTGCCATGTGGCCAACGAGAAGGAACAGGCTCGGATGTTGAACCCGGAACTGCTGACCGCGCTCCATTATTGCGCCGTGATCACCCTGACCGGCGCCATCACCTCGGAGTACTTTCTGTTCCGGCGTGGCATGTCCATCGAACAGGTGCGCAAGCTGCTGCTGGCGGACAGCCTGGCGGCGCTGGCGCTGCTGCTCATCTTCATCACCGGCGTGCTCATGGTGCTCGCCCACCCGCTGCAACCGGCGGCCCTGCTGGCCAATCCCGGCTATCGCACCAAGCTGCTGCTGTTCTTCGCCATGGCCCTCAGCTTCGGCTACCCCAGCCGGCTGTTTCATCACTGGCGCCGCTCTCTGCGTCAGGGGCGCGCGCCCATCGTCTCCATCCAGCAGCAGTTCTGGGTGATCTGGATCCTTCGGGGCAACCTGCTGCTGCTCGCCCTGCTGCCCCTGCTCGCCAGGCTGGCAAGCGACTGAGCACCGGCGCCCCTCCCTCATCCAGGGACCACGCCGGATCACAAATCACCGGCGACAAAGCCCCCCGCAGGCGGGTATCGTACTGACAGGGGCCAGAGTGCTCCCTTGACTGCTCTCTCAGGGATGAATCGTATGCGTTCAAACATGATGTTATTGATGGCCGCCGCCATCTGGGGGCTGGGCTTCGTCGCCCAGCGCCTGGGGATGGATCACATGGGGCCTTTCACCTTCAACGGCCTGCGCTTCCTGCTCGGCGCCCTCTCCCTGCTGCCGCTGCTGTGGTGGCTCAAATCGCGTCAGCCCAAGCCGCAACCCGGCTCACCATCCGGTGATCGCCGCCTGCTGCTGGTCGGCGGCCTGATCGCCGGGGGCGTACTGTTCAGCGCCGCCTCCCTGCAACAGGTGGGGCTGCTCTACACCACGGCCGCCAAGGCGGGCTTCATCACGGGTCTCTACATCATACTGGTGCCCGTCATCGGCCTGGCACTGCGCCACAAGACCGGGGCCAACACCTGGGTAGGCGCCCTCATCGCCATGGCCGGGCTCTACTACCTCAGCGTCACCGAAGAGTTCACCATAGGCTACGGCGATCTGCTGCAGGTGATCGGCGCCCTGTTCTGGGCCATTCACCTGCTGGTGCTCGATCACTACTCGAACCGGGTCGCCCCCATTCGCCTCGCGGGAGTGCAATTCGTGGTGTGCGGCCTGCTCAGTCTTGGCACGGCCTTTGTCATCGAAACTCCGACCCTCGGCGGCGCCATGGCGGGCTGGCAGGCCCTGCTCTACGCGGGTCTGGTCTCGGTCGGCATCGGCTACACCCTGCAGGTGGTCGGCCAGCGCGGTGCCCACCCGGCCCACGCCGCCATCATCCTGAGTCTGGAGACGGTGTTCGCCGCCATCGGCGGTGTGCTGCTGCTGGGAGAGCATCTGGACGAGAGGGCCATCGTTGGTTGCGCCCTGATGCTGGCGGGCATGCTCATCTCCCAGATCCGGCTGCGCTGGTGGTGGAAGTCCCGCCGAAACAAGGTGTCCAGCCAGCCCTGATGGGCGTCGGCATGGGGATCTGTCCATGTACCTGACTGTGCAGGTCCGGGGCACCAACACGCAATGAAACGAGGCGCCCAGAGGCGCCTCGTTTCATTGCCACGCGCTTATCGCACGCTGGAGCAGAAGCTCACGTCGTCCTGCAGGGGATCATTGCTCATGCTGTGATAGAGCTCGAAACAGGGGCCGTCGCCGAACGCCAGCCCGGCGGAAACGATGTCGCCTATGTGCTCCTGCCAGCGCGGCCCGTACTGGTTGCGATCCGTGATGAGGTAGCGGGACTGGGCGTAACGCCCGGCGGGGATGAGCTGGGTCTCCACCTCACCCGTCCCAAGGGTTCCCACCGGCACTGTGACACCGATGTCGGTACGGCACTGGGTCGGTGGCGTCACCTCGGGGTTGTCGTGGTAGATGAAGATCCACTCCCCCTGCTCGAGCCCGCGCGCAGCAGCCCACTGGTGCAGGCGGTTGCAGACGGCGTCATACCCTTCGCCATAGGGGCCAGTGACCCGGACATAGGCCAGAGTACGGGCGTCCATCTCGATGGTTTTCATGGTGTTGCTCCTTGCTGATGAGTGACTCTCAGCATAAGGATCCGGCTGCGCAAGTGCGTGTCCATCCTTGCTCATCAGGTGTCCATTCTTGCTCTTGTCACGGCGAAACGCTCCCGGGGTGCAGCCATAGTGACGACGAAACGCCTTGGCAAAGGCCTGGGAGCTGGCCAGGCCGGCCCCCAGGGCGATGGCGGTGACGCTGGCGTCGGTGTAGCAGAGCTGCCAGGCCGCCCGTTGCATCCGCAGCCGCCGGCACATCTCCCCTGGCGCCTCCCCCGCCACGGCGGTGAACACCCGGTGGAAATGATAGAGGGAGAGGCAGGCGCGGCTCGCCAGCTCCTCGATGGAGAGATCCGGCTCCTGCTCCAGTGCCCGCAGCACGGGAGTCAGGCGCTCGCGATAGTCGATCATGAGCGCACCCTGGCCATATAGAGAGTGTCCACCAGCACGCCGTGGCGCAGGCCGTAATCCCGGGCGACGCCTTCCTGCACGAACCCGAACTTGCGGTATAGCGCCTGCGCCGCCTCGTTGTCACTCCAGACGGTGAGCTCGAGGCGAGTCAGCCCGAGCCAGTTGTCCGCCAGATCCAGTGCGGCCGCCATCAAGGCCGTGCCCACGCCGCGCCCGGCCCAGTCATCACGCACCGCCATGCCGAGGCTCGCCACGTGGCGTCGACGCGGGTTGGGCTCCTGCCACAGGGTCAGGTTACCCACCACCAGACCATCGGATTCGGCCAGCAGCACAGTGACCCCGTCCCGCGGCTCGAGTCGCTGCTGCCAGTGGTGCAGCGAGGCGAAGGGGAGTTGCAGAGTGCCAGCCTGGGCTTTGGGCATGGCGTAGAGATCGCGCAGGGGGGCGGCATCTTCCGGCCCGGCGCGGCGAATGGTGATGGACATGAGACCTCCTGATTGGCTGAGTCCCATCTTGCCGCAAGGCTGGCGTTCGTTTCCACCCCCCATCAGCGAAACCAATCAAAGGGTTAGGCACACTCCATTGGAGCCGGGCGCGCCCTTCCCCTAGTCTGGCGACTCATCACAAGGAGATGCCCCATGACTGACAAGACCCTGCACAGCGCCAACGGTGCCCCCGTCGTCGACAACAACAACAGCCTCACCGCCGGCCCCCGCGGCCCGGTGCTGATGCAAGACATCTGGTTGATGGAGAAACTCGCCCACTTCGACCGCGAGCGCATTCCCGAGCGGGTGGTTCACGCCAAGGGCTCGGGCGCCTACGGCACCTTTACCGTGACCCACGACATCAGCCAATTCAGCAAGGCCGACCTGTTCAACGCCATCGGCAAGCAGACCCCGGTCTTTCTGCGCTTCTCCACCGTGGCCGGTGAGAAGGGCGCCGCCGACGCCGAGCGCGACGTACGCGGCTTCGCCCTCAAGTTCTACACCGAGCAGGGCAACTGGGATCTGGTGGGGAACAACACCCCCGTCTTCTTCATCCGCGATCCGCTGAAATTCCCCGATTTCATCCACACCCAGAAGCGGGATCCGCGCACCAACCTGCGCAGCGCCACCGCAGCCTGGGACTTCTGGTCCCGCCATCCGGAGTCCCTGCATCAGGTCACCATACTGTTCAGCGATCGCGGCATCCCCAGGAGCCTGCGGGAGATGAACGGCTACGGCAGCCACACCTTCAGCTTCATCAACGACGCCAACGAGCGCTTCTGGGTCAAGTTCCACTTCAAGACCGAGCAGGGCCACAGCTTCTACACAGATGAAGAGGCCGCCACCGCCGTCGGCCAGGATCGGGAGACCAGTCAGGCGGATCTCTACAACGCCATCGAGCGGGGCGACTTCCCGCGCTGGAAGGTCTATGTGCAGGTGATGCCGGAGGCCGACGCCCAGACTTACAAAATTCACCCGTTCGACCTCACCAAGGTGTGGCCGCACAGCGACTACCCGCTGATCCCGGTGGGGGTGCTGGAGCTCAACCAGAACCCGGACAACTACTTCGCCCACGTGGAGCAGGCCGCCTTCACCCCGGCCAACGTGGTACCCGGTATCGGCTTCTCGCCGGATCGCATGCTCCAAGGGCGGCTCTTCTCCTACGGTGACACCCAGCGCTATCGCCTCGGCGTCAACCACGGTCTGCTGCCGGTCAATGCTCCGCGCTGCCCGTTCCACCACGGAGCCCACCGCGACGGCGCCATGCGGGCGGACAGCAACGGTGGCGCCAGCCCCAACTACCAGCCGAACCGCTTCGGTACCCAGCAACCGAGCGAGCAGCACGAACCGGCGCTGAGTCTGGAAGGGGCCGCCCTGCACTACGACTTCCGTGACCATGACAGCGATTACTACAGCCAGCCGGGCAACCTGTTCCGCATCATGGACGAGGGGCAGCGCGCACGCCTGGCCGCCAACCTGGCCCTCTCCCTCATCAATGTGGAGGATGACGCCATAGTCGCGGCCCAGCTCAAGCACTTCGAGCAGGCCGACCCCGAGTACGCCAAACGGGTCGAGCTGGCACTGGCCGCCTTGCAGCGCTAAGTCGCAAACAGTAAACATCTGCAAACGCAAAACGGGGGCCTGATGGCCCCCGTTGTCGTGATGTTGACGGTGATAAATACAAAACGGAGCCCGAGGCTCCGTTTTTTCAATGCCGTATCCATCCCGGACGCAGCGCCTTCGCGCTCTTCCCGCTCCCTTGCCAACAAGCGTTTGTACCACCAGCTCACGACGGCAACGACGTTGTGCATTGGCAGAGCGGCACCATTATCCACCCACGGTGATGAATAAAAACGGAGCCCGAAGCTCCGTTTTTCAATGCAGTATCAATCCCGGACGGAACGCGCTTCGCGCTCTTCCCGCTCCCTTGCCAACAAGCGTTTGTACCACCAGCTACTGCGACGACGTTGTGCATTGGAAGAGCGACGAGCCATTTCTTAGGTTCCAGCCAAGAGAAGAAAGGAGCTGCATTATGCGACAGGGGTCACGCCCGTGTCTGTAGCTGGATCAAGAAAAGGCTCACTGACCTACCCTGATCGTCTCCCTGCTGGTCGCCCCCTCGTCGACCGGCCCATACATGGCGGGTTCGCGCCAGGCCAGGGGCCCGTTGCTCTCCTGCTCGTTTTGCGGGCCGCACTCCAGCCAGAGATCCCCCTGCTGGATGCGGGCGCCGAGGGAATATTTCTGATCCTGATACCAGCAGACCCGCTCGGGCAATGAGCCCAGGGGCAGCACCAGATCTGTGCCCACCGAATGGCTGAGGGGGTTCGATGCCGGGGCCGCCAGCACGGGGAGCAGACCGCCGAGGGCAAACAGACAAAACGCGGTTCTGATCATGGGTGACACCTGTGACAACGAGAGAGTGATCCACTAAAGCGACCACAGGTGTCGCCGACTTGACCAATAAATGTCGGCTCATCTGGCATTCCGGAAGCAATATGATAGCCTGCCAGCGCCCGCCGATCCCATGGGTGAGAAACCGGGCCAGTTCGGGTCATGCTGTCGGGAAAAGACAGCATATAACCTCATTAATCAAATAATTACTTGGATATGTTGTCGATGCGTATCATGCCGTTGCTCCAGGCCGCCTGCCTGAGCCTGATGTTGTCCGCCTGCGTGGCCCCCTTGCTGATGATGAGCCCCACCAGCCAGCTGATGTGGGCCCTGCTCAAACCCCTGGTCGGCTTCGATCCGAACGAGGCCAACCTATTCGAACAGCCGCTGATCAAGGACAGAATGACCGCCATGCTGGGGCCCAATTACGACAGCACCATGCAGTTGCTCAAGACGGCCAACGAGTTGCAGCAGGAGGGGCCGCTGTTTTACGTGGTCTCCCGCTACGCCCCGGTACCGGATGTAGCCAAACAGGCCGGCATGGTGTGGAACGCCGATACCAACCAGCTCTCCGTCATGTTGCAAAAGGGAGACGGCGCGACTCAGGTGTTTGGCGAGAACCTGACGGCGGCGACCCCGACCTGGCCGAGCGCCATGCAGGAGTGGCAGGCCGGCAACCCCACCGCCACCGCGCTCAGCGGCGTCGGGCAGGCGATGACGGGGTCCGGCACCTCCCTGCTGGGCAACATGGTGGGCAGCCTGCAGCAGAGCGCGACCCAGGCGATCTCCAGCTCCGCCAGCCAGGCGGTCAACGGCGCCACCAGCGCAGCGACCCAGCAGGTGAACAAGAGCGTCACCGGCACCCTGCAGCAGGCCAACCAGGCCGTGACGGATTCTGCCAAGCGGGCCGTGAGCGACTCAGCCACACAGGCTGCCAGCAGCGCCACCACGGCGCAGCAGCAAGCGATCAAGGTCGTCAGCGACTCAGCCAAACAGGCCGCCAGCAGCGCCACCACGGCGCAGCAGCAAGCGAGCAAGGTCGTCAGCGACTCAGCCAAACAGGCCGCCAGCAGTGCCACCACCACGGTACAGCAGCAAGCGAACAAGACCGTCAGCGACGCCTCCGCCACGGTGCAGCCGCAGGCGGACAAGGCCGTCAGCAATGCGGTCAGCACTGTGCACAAACAGGCCGACGCGGGAGCAGACAAGGCGATCAAGCAGAGCGATCAGGCCAGGGCGGATGCCGAGGCCGAGCTGGAGAAGCTGCTCAACTAAGAGGGCGAACCCGTTCACCATGCAAACAGGCCATCCTAGGATGGCCTGTTGTTTATCTGCGAATGGGCAGGGGAGCCTTAAAAGTGGCGATCCTGCTCGGTTGGCTTTGCCACCTTGTCTTCGCTGTGTTCGATGGCGGTGCGGATGAGGTCGACGCCAGCCCGGATGATCAGCACCCCCATGTTGACCAGCTTGACGCAGACCCACATGAAGGTGATGAGCAGGATCAGCTTGAGCACTGTCTGGAAGGCTTCCAGGAAGTTCTGCTCCAGCTGGGCGGTGAGGCCATTGGCGCTGCTCATCAGCCAGGTGTAGACCTCGCGCACGAAGGGGATGCGGCTCGGTATCTCCAGCACGTCCAGTGCGGCAGGCAAGGCCTGGAAGATGACGATGCTGCCAAACAGTATCAGGATGACGCCGATGGCAATCCCCAGGAAGAAACCGAACTGTCGCATGAAAGGCCCCAAGATGTGTTGAATGAGAAGAACAATAGCCGCCAATACTAGGGACTGCCCGGGCCAACGGCAATCCTTGCACCCCAGATTGGATCGACGCTTGCCCTGCCGGCGCCGGCCATCCACCGGAAGTCATTGCCCAAGTATCTGATTTCTGTGACCCTTGTCCCCATCTATTCCCTTATTAGCGCCATCATGCTCAGACCCGCTCTTTTCCTGCTTCTGCTGTTCGGCACCCTCTCATCTTCCCTGTTTGCCGCCGAATCGCCCCCCTCTGCGGCCGCCTGCGTGATCCGCCACCAGCAGGCGTTGTTGCTGGTGCAAGACAGGATCTCCGATCGCTACAGCCTGAGTGGCGGCTACATAGACGGGGGCGAGACGCCCGCCCAGGCGGCCCTGCGGGAGCTGTTCGAGGAGACGGGGCTCCATGGCCGGATCACCGGGGAGCTGGGGCGCTGGCAGCGCGCCACCGTATTCGCCTGCCAGACGCTGACCCCCATCCGGGCCCAGCGCGGCTCGGGTTTTGTCTCCCTGCTTGAGGCCCCGAACCTCGGCGGCGAGATCCTCAACGCCAGACTGATCGACGTCGCCCGCCTGCTCCATGATCAGCGCCGCTTCCCGACGCAGCTCGACTGGCTCGCCCCCCGGCTGGCCCAGGTGCCCGAGAGCGAGGTGCAGTGGGTGCCGGACTTCAGTCCCGAAGGCAGCGCCCTGCACAGGGCAGAGCTGCCGCTGATCCAGCGCCTGCAGCAGTGGCTGGGGCCAGACGCGCGCTGGCTTGAGGTCGGCAACCTGCTGGGATCGGCGGCCTTCCAGCTGGCCCTGCTCCCCTTCTTGCTCCCCCTGCTGGGCTGGCCAAGGCTGCGCAACCTGCTGTTTGCCATGGTGCTGCTCACCCTGCTGGTGCAGCTGCTCAAGGAGGGGATAGCCTGGCCCAGGCCCTTCCACCTCGACCCCATGCTGGGGCAAAGGAGCGCTCAGGGCTTTGGCATGCCGAGCGGCCACGCCGCCTCGACCCTGCTCTACTGGGGCCTGCTGCTCGGCGCCCTGACTTCCCTCAGAGCCTGGCAGGGCATGGCGCTGGCCTTGCTGCTGGCAGCCCTGGCCGGGCTGGCCCGCATCTGGCTCGGCGTGCACTTCCTCTCGGACGTGGCGGCCGGCCTGGGTCTCGGCGCCCTGCTGCTGGCGCTGCGCGCCCCTCTGGCGACGCTGGCACAGCGACAAGCGCCCTGGGCGCTGCTACTGCTGGCCTGCACCCTGGCGGGCTGGTTGAGCCAATCCACCGCCCTGGCGGGGCTCGCCATGTTCACCCTGGGACTGGTATCAGGTAATCTGCTACAACTCGAACGACACCCAGCCCCCGCCCTCCACGCCGCCCTGCTGGCCCTGGCGGGCGGCCTGCTCATTGGGGGACTGCTGTTGGCGCTCCCGATGCTCACCGACAGCTCAGTGCTGATCCTGGTGGGAAAAGGGTTACTCTATGGCTGCCTGGGATTCTGGCTGAGTGCCGCGCTCTGGTGGTTGCTGTCTTTTATCAATACGGGCGCCGGATCACGGAGCTCTCCCCCTCGCTAAAGGGAATGCAATGCATATGAAAAAAGTGGATTTGGCCAAGATCACCCTGGGCTTGCTGTTTCTCAGCCTGCTCATCATCTCGTGCTTCATGGTGCTGCGCCCCTTCCTGCCCGCTCTGGTCTGGGCCACCATGATCACCATCGCCACCTGGCCGCTGATGCAGATGGCCCAGCGCCTGCTGTGGGGCAAGCGCACCCTAGCCGCCCTGCTGATGAGCTGCATTCTGCTGCTGATGTTCGTCATTCCGCTGTTCATGGCGCTGGCAAACGTGGCGGAGAAGGCCCCCATGCTGATCGATCTCGGCACCGAACTGAGCCACTCCCCGCCCCCCGAGCTGCTCTGGCTGCAACAGGTGCCTCTGGTCGGCGACAAGCTGTTCGAGTTCTGGCAGCAGATCCTCGCGAGCGGTGGTCAGGTGCTGTTCGCCAAGCTGGCTCCCTATTTCGGCCAGACCGCCCGCTGGCTGGCGGCCCAGGCCGGCAACCTCGGCCTGCTGTTCGTCCACTTCCTGCTGACGGTGGCCATCTGCGGCCTGCTCTACCACTCCGGGGAAAAAGCCGCCGACGGCATTCGCCGCTTCGCCCACCGCCTGGCGGGCCAGCGTGGTGACAACGCCGTCGTGCTCGCCTCCCAGGCCATCCGCGCCGTCGCCATGGGGGTGGTGGTGACCGCCCTGGTGCAATCCTCGGTGGCCGGGATAGGCCTGCTCATCGCCGGCATTCCCTACGTCATGATCCTGGTGGTGCTGATGTTCCTGCTGATCGTCGCCCAGATAGGCCCCTTCCCGGTGCTGCTGGCCAGCGTGGGCTACCTCTACTGGAGCGGGGATACCACCTGGGGCACCTTCCTGCTGGTCTGGTCCCTGCTGGCGGGCACCATGGACAACTTCCTGCGCCCCTTCCTCATCAAGCGCGGCGCCGACCTGCCGCTGATCCTGATCCTGGTGGGCGTCATCGGCGGCCTGCTGGCGCTGGGGATTATCGGGCTCTTTATCGGCCCCGTGGTGCTGGCGGTGGGTTACACCCTGCTGGATGCCTGGATAAAAGAGGGGGAGCAGACGCCCGCCGCAGAAGCGCCCGCATCCCCCCCGGTGGAGTGACCCGCCCGCAAGAGAAGCAAGACGCCGCCCACTGGGCGGCATCTTTTTTTGGACAGTTTGGGCCCGGTCTGCGCCCACATAGAACCAAAGTTCGAATCGTCTTGCCAAAACACGAACCAGGGTTCGAATACGCCCCCTCCCTCCCCTGGGATCCCCTAGCCCCTGCCGCCACAATGGCTGCTCTATTGAAGGAGGAGACAAGATGAAAAAACTGAGAGCAACACGCGCCCTGATCAGCGGTGGCGCCAGTGGTATCGGGCTGGCCATCGCCGAGGCCCTGGCCAGCCAGGGGGTGGAGCTGGTCCTGGCCTCGCGCCGCCTGGGGCTGCTGGAACAGGAGGCGGCGCGGCTTCAGGGCAGATACGGGGTGAGGGTACTGCCGCTCGCGCTGGATCTCTGCGACGGCGCCCAAGTCCGCGCCCGGTATGCCGAGGCTCGGGAGCGGCTCGGCCCCATCGATCTGCTGGTCAACAACAGCGGGGTCGGCAGCGACTACCTGGTGCAGGACTTGCCGGAGTCGGAGTGGGACAGGGTCATGGACACCTGCGCCAAGGGGACCTTCCTGCTGACCCAGGCCTGCCTGCCGGACATGCTGGCGAGCCGCCATGGCACCGTCATCAACATCGCCTCCCAGGCCGCCAGGCACGGCTATGCCAGGGCCAGCGTCTATTGCGCCGCCAAGTTTGCCGTGCTGGGGTTCGCCAAGGCGCTGCGGGAAGAGGTGCAGCATCAGGGCATCCGGGTTCATACCCTCTGCCCCGGTCTGGTCCAGGTGCCGCCCCCGGCCTGCCCCGGGGAGCGCAAGCCCGGCTGGTTGCAGGTGGAGGATCTGGCCGAGGCCGTGCTCTACACCCTGCGCCAGGGCGCCCATGTCCAGCTCGACGAGATCGGCATGACGGGGATCTGAGAGGGGGCCAATGGCATCACAGCCCTCTGAGACAGGTCACTGAATCTGGCCAGCAAGGGTGGTTAAATGGGGGGTCGTTTACTTGCCGGATCTTCTCCATGCCACCCTCCCAGCCCTGGCCTGACTATCTGCAGGCCTCCTGGCTGCGCTGCGCCCACCAGACCAGCGCCACCCTCTGGCATCCGCCTCACAGCGCCAAGGGGCAGACCTTGCAGAGCCTGCGCCAGCGCAAGCGGGATCTTCTCACTACCGGCGAGATGGCCCTTGAGGATCTCTACGAATTTATGGAGGGGCGCCCCTGCGCTCTGCTGCTCACCGACGAGAGCGGCTGCCTGCTGGCCCGCACCGGCCATCGCGAGACGCTGGCAGAACTCGAAGCGCTGGGTTTTGGCCCCGGCGCCTTCTTCAGCGAGGGGCGCATCGGCACCAATGCCATCAATCTGGCGGCGCTGGAGGGGGTACCGCTCTGCGTCAGCGGCCCCCAGCACTTCAACCAGACCCTGCACCCCTGGCACAGCTGCGCCAGCCCGGTCTACAACAGCAACGGCCGTCAGGTCGCCATCATGGCCCTGGTCTGCCGGGTGGAGGAGGCAACGGTCGGGGATCTGGCGCTCACCGTCAGCGCCGGTCGCGAGCTGGCCCATCTGCTGCAGATGGAGACCCTGATGCAGGAGTCCCAGCACCATCTGAGCGAGCTCTACGCCCTGCTGGACGGCATGGATGACGGCGTGCTGGCCTGGGACCCGCAGGGTCGGCTGCGCTACCTCAACGCTCTGGCGGCACACCGGCTGCGGCTCGATCCGGCGCTCTGTCTCGGCCAGCCGCTGGAGCAGCACCTGCTGTTGCCCCAGCGTTTGCAGCTGGCCATCAAGGGGCAGACACCGCTCAGCCATGTGGAGGTGACGCTGGAGCGACTCGGCGCTCAGGAGGGGGAGTTCATCAATGCGCTGATAAGCCTCAAGCCACTGCCGGGGCCGGAGGGGGTCAGCTTTATCGCCCTGCTGCACCCGGTCGATCGGCTGCGGGCCATTCACCAGCTGCGCCAGACGGTGCCCGAGCTGTCGGCGCTGGTGGGGGAGTCGAGCGCCATGCGCAAGCTGCTGCGCTACGCCCGGCAGGCGGCCCAGAGCACGGGCCCCATCCTGCTGCGCGGCGAGGAGGAGGTGGGCAAGGCCCAGCTGGCGGAGGCGATTCACTTTGGCAGCAAGCGGGCCGCCGGGCCGCTCATTACCCTCAACTGCAAGGCGCTGCCGAGCGAGCGGATGGCGCTGGAGCTGATGGGCTCCGACGAGGCGGGACAGGAGCGGGCCGGCAAGTTCGAGCTGGCCCACGGTGGCACCCTGGTGCTTGAACAGGTGGAGTGCCTCTCTGCCCCCATGCAGGCTGCGTTGCTGCAACTGCTCAAGACCGGTCGCATCCAGCGCTTCGATTCGGCCCGCGTGCTGCCGCTCAAGGTGCGGATCATAGCAACCAGCAGTGCCCCGCTGGAGCAGCGGGTGCAGGAGGGGCAGTTCGGTCGCCAGCTACTCTATGCCTTGCAAGCCTGCGAGCTCTGGCTGCCGGGGCTGCGGGAGCGCAGTGCCGATCTGCCGGGCCTTATCAGCCAGCAGCTGGCTGCGCAGGGGCGCGAGCCGGTGCGCCAGTTCAGCCCGGCGGCCCTCGATTGTCTGCTCGCCTATCCCTGGCCCGGCAATCTGGGGGAGCTGCGCAGCGCCGTCGAGCATGCCCTGCTCCACGCCAGTCAGGGGCAGATCCCGCCGGAGGCGCTGCCCGCCGCCATTCGTCACGGCCATCAGCTGGTGGCGGACGAGGTGGTGGGGCAGCCGCTGCTCACCCTGGCGGAGTTGGAGCGCCAAGCCATCTTGCGCTGCGCCCACGCCTGCAAGGGACAGGTCAGCCTGATGGCCCGGCAACTGGGCATCAGCCGCACCACCCTGTGGCGGCGGCTGAAGCTGTTCGGCATGGATCCCGCCGACTATCACGGATAGCGGTCACGCACAGAAACGCCCTTGCAGAAAAAACGACAAGGCCCCGCACTGGCGGGGCCTTGATAAAGCAATGGGAGCCTCAGTCGCCGAAGCGTTCCGCTGCCAGCTGCTGGAAGCAGCTCAAAGCCGCATCAGCATCCTCCCCGCGCGCCAGCAGGGTGAGTCTGTCGCCCTGGCGCACGTTGAGCATGGCGAGCCGGGTCAGGCTGCGGGGATTGGCCTCTTTGTCCCCCTTTTGCAGCTTGAGTTCAGCGGCAAAGTGTTTGAGGGCGGCCACCAGTCGGGCGGCGGGGCGCACATGCAGGCCGTGGGGGTTATCCACCACCACCTCGCAGCGCAGCCAGCCGTCGTCGGCAACGGGGGCTGTCTCAGTGGCGGATTGCGCCGGGCTGGCGGGTAGCATCGCCTGTTTCGGGCCCAGGGCACCGAGCGCCTCGGCGGCCACCTCGTCAAGGCTCAGACCGGAACCGGCCGCCACTACGGCGGCCAGGGTGCCCTCGACCAGTGGAGCGGGGCAGAGTCGCACCCTCGCGCTCAGCTCAGGAGGCAGCAGTTCGAGGGCTGTCTCGGCGCTGAGCAGAGCGCTGCCGAGATCCATCAGCACCAGCACGCCGCTGCCGTCATCTGCTTCTTCGATCGCACTCATCACGGCGATGGCATCTGTGCCTATGGGGTGGTCGGGGTCATCGACCCCGGCCGCCAGCAACAATCTGGCCGGGCTGCCGAGCTGATCGGCCAGCGCTTTCAAGCCGGCCGCCAGCATGGCGCTGTGAGAGACAACTACGATTCCGATCATGTCACAACCTCGCTCTGTCACGCAGGGCGGTCAGCAGCAGCAGGGTCGAGGTGGCCCCGGCATCCTGATGGCCGATGCTGCGCTCGCCAAGATAGCTGGCGCGCCCCTTGCGGGCCTGCATCTGTATGGTGGCCTCGGTACCGACTGCGGCGGCTGCCACCGCCTTGTCCAGCGCTTCATTGAGCGGCAACTCTTGCTGCTGCGCCTGTTGCAGGGCGGCCAGAGCCGGCCACCAGGCGTCGCACATTGTCTTGTCCCCCGGCTCGGCGCGGCCGCGGGAGACTATCCCCTCGACCCCGTCGCTCAGCATCTTGCCAAGCTGGCTGAGGCTGAGGCTCTGACAGGCGTCGGTACTGGCCGCCGCCCGGATAAAGAAGGTGCCGTAGAGCGGGCCGCTGGCGCCGCCGACCGAGGAGAGCAGTGTCATGCCGGTGGTTTTCAGCACCTGACCTATGTCCTTGTCCGCCACCGCGGGCAGCTTCTCGGCCACCTTGGTGAAGCCGCGCTGCATGTTGAGGCCGTGGTCGCCGTCACCGATGTCGGTATCCAGCGCCGTGAGGTAGTCACGCTGCTCGGCAAAGATGTGCTCGCAGTCGAGCAGCCAGTTGACGATGTGATGTTTGCTTAGCATGAGAATAAAGGCTCCTTAGCAGCCGCGACGCAAGGCTGGGGTGTGAACGGGGGCATCCCACAGGGTCATCAGCTCATCATCCACCTTGAGCAAGGTGATGGAGATGCCGGTCATGTCGAGGGAGGTGCAGTAGGGGCCAATCAGGTTGCGCACCAGATGGATGCCTGCCTCTTCGCACAGGGTGGCGAGACGACCATAGACGCCATAGAGCTCGGAGATGGGGGTTCCGCCCAGGCTGTTGACCAGCGCGATGACCCGATCGCCCGCATTCAGCGGCTCGATAAAGGTGTGCTCTTCCTGCCAGCTGCCGGAGGCTCTGTCCCAGTGGCGCAGGGTGCGGCCATAGGGGGTGTTGTCAGCCAGCTCGCTGAACATGTCGTCCACCAGGGTATTGAGGTCGGTGAAGGGGCGGCGCGCTATGCCCGGCTCGCCGTGAATGCCCACGCCGAATTCCATCTCGTTGTCCGCCAGGGTGAAGGAGGGCTTGCCAGCTGCAGGCACGGTACAGGCGTGCATGGCAACGCCGATGGTGCGGCTCTGGTTGTTGATGCGGCGGGCTAACGCCTCGCAGCGTGCCAGATCGTAGCCCGCCTCGGCTGCGGCACCCACCAGTTTTTCGCACAGCACGGTCGTGGCGACACCACGGCGACCGGCGGTATAGAGGCTGTCTTTGACTGCCACGTCGTCATCGATCAGCGAGAAGCCGACCTTGACCCCGTCACCGTGCAGCAGCTCGACCGCGGTTTCGAAGTTGAGCACGTCGCCGGTGTAGTTCTTCACCAGGAACAGCACGCCCGCGCCGCCATCGACGGCCTGACCGCACTCGTACATCTGATCCGGGGTCGGGGAGGTAAAAATCTCGCCGGGGCAGGCGCCATCCAGCATCCCCTTGCCCACCAGACCGCCGTGCATCGGCTCGTGGCCGCTGCCACCGCCGGAGACCAGCGCCACCTTGCCCATCACGGGGGAGTCGGCGCGGGTGATGTAGTGGGGTTCGATACGTACCTTGAGCTCGGGGTGGGCGGCTGCCATCCCCATCAGTTGTTCACGGACCACGGCATCGACGGCATTGATCAGCTTCTTCATGGCTCACTCCTTGGCTTGCCACCGCACGGGTGGGCAAATGGTTGATGAAGCCAGTCTAACGACAGAAAAAGGGATAAAAATGACGGTCGGTTTGGTTCGGATTTGAAACAGCTGAAGGGAGGTTGGCGTTTCAATCTGAAACGGCGCGGGGCAAACGGGCGGGAAACTGTTAGCGGCCTCACAGCCATGAAAAAGGGCCCCGCGGGGCCCTTCGCAACAACCGGAATAACCGGATGGGTTAGATGGCCCAGCCACCGGCATAGAAGATCACCAGCGCCAGGGCGATGATGACGGTGCCGACGTTCAGCTTCTTCCACTCGGCAGCGAAGATGCGGCCAACGACCAGTGCCACGAAGCCCAGCATGATGCCGGTGACTATGTTGCAGGTCAGCACGATGAAGACGGCACACAGCATGCCGGCGAGGGCATCGACCGAATCGCTGAAGTCCAGCTTGGTGACGTTGCCCAGCATCAGCAGACCGACGTACATCAGGGCCGGTGCGGTGGCGTAGGCCGGTACCAGATAGCTCAGCGGGGAGAGGAAGATCATCAGCAGGAACAGCACGCCGACCAGCGCAGCGGTCAGGCCGGTCTTGCCACCGGCGGCGGTACCTGCGGCAGACTCGATGTAGACGGCCGCCGGAGCACCACCCACCACGCCAGCGACCATGCTGCTGACGGAGTCGGCAGTCAGGGCCTTGCCGCCGCTGATGATGTGGCCACGTTCGTTGATGAGGCCCGCCTGACCGGCCACGGCACGGATGGTGCCGGTGGCGTCAAACACGGCGGTCATCACCAGTGCCAGTACGGTGGGAATCACCACCGGATTGAGGGCGCCCAGCAGATCCATGCTGCCTACCAGCGAACCTTTCTCACCAGTCAGGCTCGGCATGGCGAAGAAGCCCTGCCAGGTCACTTTCGGGTCGAAGATGAGGCCGAGGATGGAGATGGCGATGATCACCATCAGGATGCCGCCCGGCACCTTGCGACGCTCCAGACCGAAGATGGCGGCCAGACCCAGCACCGTCATGATGACCGGGAAGGAGGTCACTTCACCCAGCTGAACCGGCAGACCGGCCCCTTCGTTCTTGATCACCATGCCAACGCCGTTGGTGGCGATCAGCAGCAGGAACAGACCTATACCGATGCCGGTGCCGTGGGCGATGCCGGAGGGGAGGTTATCCAGGATCCACTGGCGCACGCCGGTGACGCTGATCAGGGTAAACAGCACACCCATCAGGAAGATGGCGCCCAGCGCGACCGGTATGCTCAGTCCCTGACCCAGTACCAGACTGAATGCGGTAAAGGCGGTGAGGGAAATGGCGCAACCTATGGCCATCGGCAGCTTGGCCCACAGACCCATCAGCAGGGAGCCGAAGGCGGCGATCAGGCAGGTCGCCACGAAAACGGGGCCCTGCTCAAAACCGGCGGCACCCAGCATGTTCGGCACTACTATGATGCTGTAGACCATGGCCAGGAAGGTGGTCAAACCGGCCAGCAACTCCTGGCGGACAGTGCTGCCACGCTGGGTGATGGAGAAATAGGAGTCCAGAAACCCGCTATTGCCGGTGCGGGCCGTCATTTCTTGCGTTGCCATAACTCATCCTGAATGTGTGAAGGAAATCGTTTGCGTGATGGCGCGCAAAATAGCAAGAATTTGGCTAGATTGCAGCGGATCAGGCACCATTTTCCCGAACTTTTCCATTTAAAGCCTCATTGGAGGCCTCAACTTCCACATGGGAAGCACCTCATCAGCTTCTACACTCTTAGCTAGCCCCCATCAGCCGGAGACAAGCCCATGCACACAGGCAACCTGCTTGGCCAGATCCCCTCCCCCCTGCCCAATGAGGTGTTTACCGACCTGGTCAGCACCAATCACTTTCGCATCGAGCGCATCCTCTCCCAGGGACAGCAAACCCCCACGGGGGAATGGTTCGATCAGGACGAACACGAGTGGGTAGCGCTGATGCAAGGCGAAGCCATCCTGGTCTTCATCACACCGGATACCGGGGTCCAGGAGCGCGTCCACCTTGGGCCTGGGGATTACATCAACATTCCGGCGCACCTTCAGCACAGGGTGGAGTGGACCCATCCTACCGAGACGACCGTCTGGCTCTGCATCTACTACTAGGGGAGTCCACTTTTCGCCGTGTTAAGGCACAACGAGAGAAGCCCAATCGACAGATTGGGCTTCTTGGGATGCTGAATGCACATAGCAAAAAGGCCTTCCCGTGAGGGAAGGCCTTTCAAATTAGTGGCGGAGCGGACGGGACTCGAACCCGCGACCCCCGGCGTGACAGGCCGGTATTCTAACCGACTGAACTACCGCTCCGCTGTCTGGTTAGCTTTTTGCTAAATTGTCTGCCGTTTCAATGAGGTGTCATCCTCTCGGCCAACGTCGTGATGTGCACGGCGCTGTTTAATTGGGTGCCTGGCAGTGTCCTACTCTCGCATGGCGAATGCCACACTACCATCGG
>RCUN01000543.1_pt1 | contig 19647 bp, 18 predicted proteins | sample 2166181 | NCBI WGS metagenome assembly RCUN01 (sample SAMN09932603, study PRJNA488358) | compost metagenome | feature: garden; material: soil; isolation source: compost soil in crotononitrile-enriched culture | place: Germany: Experimental Botanical Garden Goettingen | collected 2016-01-27 | reverse complement strand
AAACACAGGCAAAGGGCAGCGAACGATCGATAAAGGTTCATGGGTATTTTTCCTCGGGTGATCGTTGCGCTGCCCCGACTGACAGCGTCAGCATGCGTCGCCGCCAATACTGGCCGTTGATGGTTGATTCACTCACTCTGGCGAAGATCCAGGGTCAGGTTATCGATGAGCCGCGTTCTCCCGAGGCGCGCCGCCACCAGAATTACAAAATGGGTATCGATGCCCGTCACCGACTGCAGGGTCTGTGCATTCCTGACTTCGAAGTATTCCAGTTGGAATCCAGCGTCGCTGATCCGTTGATGACACTCGATCAACTGGCGCTCATTCACGCGCCGCTCATTGCGTATCGACGCCGCCATCTGCTGGAGGCACGCATACAGCACCGGGGCCGCTGCCCGTTCGTGATCGGTCAGGTAGCCGTTACGCGACGATAGGGCCAAGCCGTCCGCAGCCCGGATCGTCGGTGCAGCGACGATGTCGACCGTCATGTTGAGATCCCGAACCATCGTTCGAATGACCGCCAGTTGCTGATAATCCTTTTGCCCGAACACCGCCACGTGCGGCTGCACAATGTTCAGCAACTTGATAACGACGGTTGCCATACCGTCAAAGTGACCGGGCCGCGCCGCACCGCAAAGACCTTCAGAGACCTTCGGCACACTTACGAGCGTCTGACAGTGCATGCCTTGCGGATAAACCTGCTCCACCGTAGGCGCAAACAGCACATCGCAGCCTGCGCCGACCAGTTTTTCCCGATCCGCTTCTGGCGTTCGAGGGTAACTGGCGAGGTCCTCGTTGGCGCCAAACTGCAAAGGATTGACGAAGATACTGGCGACCACATAGTCAGCCCGCTGCTTCGCCCAGTGGACCAGGGCAATATGCCCTTCATGCAAATTGCCCATGGTCGCCACCAGGGCGACCTTTTTGTTCTCACTGCGCGCACGGCTTACCAACGCGCGCAATGCATTCACCGTATCGACTGTCTGCACCGTTTATGCCTCTTTGGCCAACTGCGCATCCAGGGCAGCCAGCAGCCGTGGGTCGTCGGCCGCAACGTCTGGCGCGAAACGCGCGACAACCTGGCCTTGACGATCGATCAGAAACTTTTCGAAGTTCCACAGCACGTCCGTTGTGTTGGCAGACTCGATGCCATAGCCCTTCAACCGCTCACGAAACGGACCGTCACCGATGGCCTCAGGCTGCGAGGTCGTCAGTTCGCGGTACAGCGCGTGCTGATCGGCGCCCACCACCGAAATCTTCGAGAACAATGGAAAGTGAACGTCGTAGGTCGTCGAACAGAACTCTGCAATTTCCGGGTCGCTACCCGGCTCCTGTTCCCGGAAGTTGTTGGCGGGAAACCCCAGCACTTCGAGGCCTTGGGACTTTTTGCCTTGGTACAGTTTTTCCAGCCCTTCGTATTGTGGGGTCAGGCCGCACTTGGAAGCGACGTTGACCAGCAAAAGGACTTTGCCCCGATAGTCGCCAAGGCGGCTGGCGCTGCCATCGATCTGCTTCAAGGGAATGTCGTAAAGGGCGTTACTCATCTGGCTGCCTCACTCGGTGGTCATTCAAAGGGTACGGCCGATAATTTCTTTCATGATTTCCGAGGTGCCGCCATAGATGCGGGCAACTCGGGCATCGACCCAGGCGCGGCTGATCTTGTATTCGCTCATGAAACCGTAGCCGCCATGCAATTGCAGGAACTCGTCGAGCAGCTTGCCCTGCATTTCCGAACCCAGCAGTTTGGCCATCGCAGCGATTTCCGGGGTCAGCTCGCCGCGCATCACCTTGGCCAGGCAATCATCGACAAACACCCGCAACATGGTGGCCTGGGCCTTGGCTTCCGCCAATTTGAAGCGGGTGTTCTGGAAGTCGAGCACCGGTTTGCCGAAGACCTTGCGTTCACGGGTGTAGCCGATGGTTTCTTCCAGCAGCGTGTCGATCGATTGCGCGGCGCGAATGGCGATGATCAAGCGTTCCCAGGCCAGTTGATGGGTCAGGTACTTGAACCCCATCCCCTCCTCGCCCAACCGATTGCCAACCGGCACCCTGACTTCATCGAAAAACAGTTCAGCGGTGTCCTGACCTTTCAGGCCGATCTTTTCCAGCAGGCGCCCCTTGGCGAAACCGGCACGAGATTCTTCGACGCAGATCAAGGTCAACTCTTTGGCCGCAGGGTCGATCTTGGTCGCAGTGACCACCAGGCCGGCGTTGCCGCCGTTGGTGATAAAGGTCTTCTGGCCGTTGACGATGTAATCATCACCGTCGCGCCGCGCCGAGGTACGCATGGAGCGCAGATCACTGCCGATGCCCGGTTCACTCATGGCGATCACACCGATCAATTCACCACTGACCATGCGCGGCAACCATTGCTGCTTCTGCTCTTCGCTGCCATAGGCAACGATGTAAGGCGTGACGATTTCCGAATGAGTGGTGAACCCCACGGCAGTGGCATTGGCGCGAGCCAGCTCCTCGATCATCACTGCCGAGTGGCCGAAGTCACCGCCCGGTCCGCCGTATTCTTCCGGCACGGTCGAGCACAACAAGCCATTCTCACCGGCCTTCAGCCAGACCTCCTTGGGCACGATGCCGTTTTTTTCCCACTCATGCAGGTAGGGCACGATTTCGCGGTCGACGAAACGGCGGGCCTGATCACGGAACATGTTGTGGTCTTCTCGAAATACGCCGCGCATCTTGCTTACTCCAGATCGATTCTTGTTGTTGGCAATGGGGAATCAGCGGTCCTGGTAAATCGGATCGCGCTTGTCGACAAATGCAGACACCGCCTCTTGATGGTCTTCGGTGTGATGGGCCAGTGCCTGGTACGCAGCAGACAACTCAAGCAATGAGTCCAGGCGCATGTGCTGCCCCTCACGCAACAGCCGCTTGGTCAGGCGTAATGCGTGCCCCGGATTGCTGGCAATTCTGCGCGCCAGCGCTTGCGCCTCCGACTGCAGCGTTTCGTGGGTGCACACCTGCTCCACCAGGCCCCACTCAAGCGCTTTGGCTGCGTCGATTGCATCGCCGGTAAACGCCATCAGACTGGCCCTCGGAATGCCGATGATGCGGGGCAACAACCAGGCACCGCCGTCACCCGGAACGATGCCCAGGCGTACAAAACTTTCCGCAAAAATTGCCTTGGGCGCCGCCAGACGTATGTCGCACATGCACGCCAGATCCAGACCGGCGCCAATCGCCGGCCCGTTTACCGCGGCGATCACCGGAATATCCAACTCATAGATCGCCAGCGGAATCCGCTGAATGCCATCTCGATAGGTATTGCGTAGTTCATAGGGCGAGCCGGCAAAGATACCGTCACGCTCATGCATATCCTTGACGTTGCCACCGGCACAGAACGCACTGCCATTGCCGGTCAGCACCATGACCCGCACAGTACGGTCGCGGCGCAGTTCAGCGCAGAGGTCGACGAATTCCTGGATCTGCTCGGGCGTGGTCAGGGCATTGCGCGTGTCCGGGTGGTTCATGCGCACCGTAACGATGCCGCCCTCGCGTTCAATCTGAAGAAACGGGCTCATGCCGGATTACTCGCAAAAGTGGTTAAAGGTTGCGTTCCATGCTGGGTCAGCAATGGCCAGTACTGCTCGCTGCCACCCTGACAGATCATGGTGCCAAGACGCTGGCTCCACAGGCTGGCCGAGCCGAACTCGCTGCGCCACGCCCACAACCGGCGGGTGAGCAAATGCAGCGGGTATTCCTCGGTAAAACCGATGGCGCCATGCACTGAATGGGCAATGCCGGCACCCACGCTGGCGGCTTCTGAGGTGCTGATTTTTGCCGCGGCAATGGTCAGCGCTGCCAGGCCGTCGCGGGACTCCGCAAAGGCTGCCTCAGCAGCAATACCAGCGGCGGCAGCCTGCTCGGCAAAGACCGCCAGTTGCTGCTGAATGGCCTGAAACGAGCCGATCGCTTTACCGAACTGCTTGCGCTCACCGGCATAGTTGGCCGTCATGTCCAATAGCGCATGCAATGCCCCGGCGGACTGCGCCGCGCGCAACATGGCGCCGCCCAGCTCCAGAACATTGGCGTCGAACCCGTTAGGCAGCAGCGCTTGTGCCAGTACCTGGGCACTGGTGAAACCCAGGTCATCACGGGGTTCGCCAGCCACATTGAGACTCAAGGTCAGTTCACTGGCCGTGCTGCGCGCCAGCAATACAACGCTCGGGACACCGGAAGCCGAACGGGCGATAGCGACCAATGCGTCGACATTGCGTCCCCATGGCACAGCGTACGCCGAGCCGTACACACGCTCGCCATCAAGCAGCAGATCGGCACGGGCCGCCACGCTCAACGCCCCTTCCCGTCCCTCCAGCCCCGCCTTGCTCAACAGCCAGTTGGCCAGCAGCGCTTCGCCCACTGGAGCCGGTACTGAGTAACGTCCTGCAGCGCGGACCAGGACATACATGTCGGCCCAGCTAGCCTCGGCGCCTCCGAGTGCCTCGCAGACACCGGCCAGGGTGAAACCCGACTCGTCCAGCGCAGCCCATAAATCGGCCGGCCATTCACCGCCCTCACAGCCCATCACATAAGCCGGCGTCGCCAGATCGGCAAACAGGCGTTCTATCGTCGTTTCAAATATCTCGCGCATTATCGCAACCCCATACCGCGGGCAATGATGCCGCGCAGAATTTCGCGGGTTCCCCCGCGCAGTGAGAATGAGGGCGCCATTTGCGTCAGGTAGGCCAGCACGCGAGCATGCTCGCTGCCTCCGTCCTGCCGTGGCTCGGTTTCCAGCAGCAACTGGGCAACTTCGGGAATCTCCTGCTCAAAGGCATTGCCGAGATCCTTGACGCAGGAAGCCGCCCAGGCCGGATGTTCACCCGCCGCCAATTGCGCAGTGACAGACAACGACATGTTGCGCAGCGTTAGCAATTTGGCCGAAAGGCGTCCAATTTCCCGCGCCTGTAGCGCATCAGGAGATTTACCCACCGCGTCAATCAGGGTTTTGAGCAATGCCATGCAACTGAGGAATCGCTCAGGCCCGCTGCGCTCGAACGCCAGCTCGGCGGTGACCTGATCCCAGCCTTTGCCTTCGGTACCGATCAAGGCATCGGCGGGCAGTCGTACATTGTCGAAAAACACTTCGTTGAAGTGCTCGCCACCAGCCAGGTCGCGTATGGGGCGAATGGTGATGCCAGGCAAGCTCAGATCGACGATGAATTGCGACATTCCGTCATGCCGGGCCTCCGGTTTTTCACCGGTACGCACCAGGGCAATCATGTAGTTCGAATGGTGTGCGTTGGTGGTCCAGACCTTCTGGCCATTGAGCAGCCAGCTGTCACCGTCACGCACGGCATTGCTTTTGATCGAGGCCAGGTCGGAGCCCGAGTTAGGCTCGCTCATGCCGATGCAGAAAAAACTTTCACCGCGGCAAATAGCCGGCAAGTACTGCTGCTTTTGTGCTTCGGTCCCGAAGCGATTGATCAATGGCCCGCTTTGGCGGTCGGCAATCCAGTGGGCCGATACCGGTGCACCGGCAGCCAGCAATTCCTCAATAATCACATAGCGCGCAAAGGGGCCCGCCTCCGAACCGCCGTAGGCTTTGGGCAGTGCCATGCCAACCCAACCCCGGGCACCGAGTTTCCCGCTGAATTCGGCGTCGAATCCCATCCAGGACTGTGCGCTCAAGCTGGGCGGGTAATCGGCCAGATTGGTCTGGATAAACTCCCGAACTTGTGCGCGAAGCGCTTGTGCCTCGGCAGGAATATTGCTGTAGGTAAATTGACTGATGGCCATATGCGCTCTCTAACGCTGAACACAGGCGCAATCGCTTCGAATGAAGCGACCACAGAACGGCAACCGCCCCCCGCAGTCGCCGTGGACCGACGACTGCAGAGAACAGCGGCAACTTACAACGCGGTTTGCGCGTCAGCCTGGGCGAACATCGCGTTGATGTCGCCGGAGGTCACCGGTTTATTGTCGTGACGACCGTGGTCGGCGCCGCCCAGGCCCAGGGCCGGTTCGATGCTGACGTGTGTCGCCTGAGCGCGCAGCGCACCGACGGTGCAATTTTCCCGACCGTGGATGGAGAACGGATCAAAGGAAAACTCGCGCATCGCGTTCAAGTGCGTGACCTTGTCGATCATCTCTTTGGGCAGGTGCTTCAAGCCTTCCCACGCGGTTTCCGGCGAGTTCGGCCAAGTGCAGTCGGAGTGCGGGTAATCGCTTTCCCAGGTCACCATCTCGGCGTTCAGGTAGTCGAGGTTTTTCAGCCCGAAATTGTCTTCGATGAAGCAGGTGATGAAGTGCTTGTTGAAGATGTCGCTGGGCATCTTCCCGCCGAAGTTGGAGTTGGTCCACGCATTGTGGTGGCGGTGGGTGAAATCAGCACGCTCCAGCAGATAAGGTATCCAGCCGATGCCGCCCTCGGACAGCGCCATGCGCAGGTCCGGGAACTTCTTCCACATCGGTGCCCAGATCCAGTCGGCCGCGGAGTTGGCGATGGAAATCGGCATGGAAGTAATCCAGGCGTCGATTGGCGACATATCCGATGCGTGTTGGGCTTTGACACCGGTACCGATATGGCAGCAGATCACCACTTTATTGTCGCTGCAGGCCTTCCACAGTGGATCCCAGTAATCGCTGTGGATCGACGGGTAACCGTGAATGGCCGGGTTATCCGATAGCGACAGCGCGTGCACGCCCTGTTTGGCCAGACGTTCGACTTCGGCAGCGGCGGCTTTCATGTCCCACCACGGCACGATCATCAGCGGAATGAAGCGACCTGGCGCCGCATTGCACCAATCGTGCAAATGCCAGTCGTTGTAGGCCTGGATCGCGGCCATCGACACGTCGCGGTCGGCATGCACCTGGAAACGTTGCCCGGCGAAGCCAGGAAAGGTTGGAAAGCACAATGAACCGAGCACGCCGTTGGCGTTCATGTCGTCGACGCGGTCCTTGATGTTCCAGGTGCCACGACGCATCTGGTCGTAGCCCAACGGCTCCATGCCGTATTCCTCTTTCGGTCGACCCACCACGGAGTTGAGGCCCATGTAGCCAGTGGCTTGCTCTTCGAACACCCACACATCGCGGTCACCTTTCTTGACCACGTGCGGCTCACGCCCCTTGAAGCGTGCAGGCATGTGACGAGCAAAGGCATTTGGCGGCTCGATCGCGTGGTCATCGACACTGACGAGAATCAGATCTTCAACTTTCATTGTTTTCCCCTTCGCATTCGGGCTTGTTGTTGTGCCTGAATCATAGAGCACATCTTTATTTTATTAAACACATTTTTTGTTTGTGTTCATATTAATTCAGGCCTAGGGAAAAAGCGCGAGCGATAACGCACTAGCCCGCGACAGGTACCAGACCTGTCGCGGGCTAATCAGAGGCTTCAGAGGGGAGTTACGAGGTTGTTCAGTCCCACAACACGTGCAGGTAGTGCGGGCCACGCAGCTGAGCGCCAACGATCTGCGGCCCCGGCTTGCTTGGGTCGAGTCGAATATTGGGCATCAAGTCGAGGATCGCATTCAGCGCGCAATTGATCTCGGTCTTGGCGACGAACTGACCGATGCACATATGAGGACCAAAGCCGAAGCCAAACGACGGTTTTGGCTTGCGGTCGATGTCGAATTTGTCGGCGTTTTCGAACGCCTCTTCATCGCGGTTGGCGGACGTCACGATGCATTGCACCATCGCCCCTTTCGGAATCGGTACACCACGAATCTCCAGGTCTTTGGCCGCCTGGCGCACCTTGAAGGTCGCCACCGGCTCAAAGCGCACCGCCTCATCAATCGCCTTGTTCACCAGGCTGCGATCGTTGCGCACCCGCTCCAGCACATCGGGGTTCTGCAGCAGTAACGACATCAAGGTGCCAAACGTACGAGTCGTCGTTTCACTGGCAGCCGGCAACAGCGAACGCACAAAGGTGGCGATTTCATGATCGTCCAGCGAGCGCCCCTGGTACTCGACGCGGATCAACCGGCTGATCAAGTCATCCCCTGAGGCACCTGCGGCCCGGCGCTCGGTCACCACGTCCTTGACCACATCGTACAGCGCCTGAGCAGCCTGCATGGCGGCGCCACGAGCAGCGGCGGCTTTTTCCGGATCGACTTGCGGCCCCGCCAGGATCGCCAGTGCCCACGCCGCGTACTGCTCGATCTGTTCAGGGCGGTCTTCAGGGAACCCTATCAGCGAATAGATCACCCGGATAGGGAAATACAGGGCGAAGTCCATCAGGTCGGCGCCCTTGGCCGGCACCATCGGCTGGATGTATTCCTCGCGAATCACCCGGTCGATCCGGGTTTCTTTCCAGCGATTGACCGTTTCCGGCATAAACACCGGTTGCAACAGGCTGCGGATGTTCTTGTGGGCGTCACCGTCCATGGCCGTAAGAATCAAGCCATCGAAAAACGCCCCCAACCCCTCGGCGATAAAACCGCTGGTGAAGGTGCTCGCATCACGCATCACTGCCATGACATCGTCGTACTTGAACAACGTGAACGTCGGTCGATTGGCATCCAGCCCGGCAATCGAAGGCACACCCAGGCGAGTCATGAAATTGTCTTCAAGTACGGGAGAGTTGGCGCGCATTTCGCGGTAGGTCGCGTGCAGGTCGATGTCACTGGTGCCGCGATAATTGCTGGCTACGTCGGTAAAAACCTTGGCCAGGTCGCTCTGTTCCGCTGTTGACATGATCGTCTCCGCCTTTATTGTCATTATTTTTGGTGTGAGCCTGACGAAAGGCTCGGATGATTGCCTGATAATAGGCCTTGCCTGAACAATACTTGACACTTATTTAAAATCAGATCAACTGTCATTGCCACAGGCTAGGTTCAATAAGCTTGCTGCACCAGTGTCATGCGACCACCCGCCAGCATCAGCGCGCAGTACAGCCCCAGTTCCACCACTTGTTCAGTGGAGAAAAAACCCGCGAGCCGGGAGAAATACGCGTCGTCGATGGCCAGGTAATCGCTCGCAAATGCTTCGGCATAGTGCAACGCTGCCCGTTCGGCCGGCGTGAAGTGCTCGCTGTCCGTCGCCATGCAGGCGATGTCCTGCTCAGTAACGGTGTCGGATTTTCGCGCCAGTTGGCAGGCCTGGCAGGTGGTGATGCTGGCGATCTTCAGCCGCACCAACTCGCGCAAACGCTCATCGAGCAAACTGTCGGTATGCAGGCTTTCCATCAAGCCGAGCCAGGCCAGTGCCACTTGCGGACGATGTGCCCAGACCTGCACTGGCGTGGTGGAACTGAGCATGCGGTTGCGCTGGCCACGCTCGACGGCGTCTTGCAACGCAGCCGGCATGGTTTCCAGTGGTATCAGCGGTAAGCGCGCCATCTCAATCGAGCCGCTCAATGATCGTGGCCGTGCCCATCCCGCCGGCGCAGCAAATGGCTTGCAAGCCATAACGCCCGCCGCGGCGCTCGAGCTCATTGAGCAAGGTCGTCATCAGCCGTGCACCGCTCGCCCCCAATGGATGGCCAAGCGCGATGGCGCCACCATTGACGTTCAACTTGCTGTGCGGCACGCCAGTTTCCGCCATCCAGGCCAACGGCACCGAAGCGAAGGCTTCGTTGACTTCGAACAGGTCGATGTCACCGATACTCAGCCCGGCCTTGGCCAAGACCTTGCGGGTCGCTTCAATGGGCCCGGTAAGCATCAGTGTCGGATCGGAGCCAACGGTGGTGAAGGCAACGACGCGCGCCCTCGCCCGCAACCCTAGGTTTTTCGCGGTTTCGCCACTCATCAATAGCAATGCCGCTGCCCCGTCAGAGATCTGCGACGAGTTGCCAGCCGTGATGCGCCCGGTATCCGGGCGAAAGCTGGTTTTCAGTGTCGAGAGCTTGTCCCGCGAGGTATCACGGCGAATGGTTTCATCGCGAAGCAGCGTGCTTGCAGCTTCCGTCAACTCCAGTTCTCGCAGTCGCTCGACCGCCACTGGAACGATTTCATTCTCAAAATAACCTGCATCGCAAGCGGCAGCAGCGCGCTGGTGACTGGCAAACGCGAAGTCATCCAGGGCCTCGCGACTGAGTCCCCACTTATCGGCGATCCGCTCGGCGGCCTCACCTTGACTGGTCAACTCGTAGCGTTGCGCGGCCATCCAGCCAAACGCTTGCCCATGGATTTCACGGTTGCTACCCATGGGTACACGGCTCATGTTTTCAGCACCGCCCGCCACCACGATGTCGGCGGCACCCGCGGCAATTGCACCGGCGGCCAGGTGGACCGCGACTTCACCCGAACCGCATTTACGGTCGATGGTCAGCCCGGCAACGGTGACCGGCCAGCCGGCCCCCAACAACGCCGTACGGGCGATGTTGGCGGATTGTTCACCGATTTGCGTTACGCAGCCAAAGATCACGTCGTCCACAGAGGCCGGCGATACGTCGACGCGCTCCAGCAAACGACTGATCACCAGTGACCCGAGATGGTCCGCACGCACGCCGGCAAGGCTGCCGCGAAACTTGCCTACCGGCGTGCGTACCGCATCAACTATGACGATGTCTTTCTTATCGTTTTTCATAGTGCACTGGCCTTGAGCCCCGAGCCCGGCACTTGCTTGCCTTCTTCATAGCGGTAAACGCCATGTCCGGATTTGCGCCCCAACCGGCCGGCCGCAACCATCTTGATGATCAGCGGGCAAGGTCGAAACTTTTCACCGAGGGTCTGGTGCAGGTAGCGCAGCACCGACAGCCGAGTGTCCCAACCGGTCAGGTCACCCAGTTCCAGCGGTCCCATCGGGTGGTTGAAGCCCAAGCGCAACGCGGTGTCGATGTCTTCAGCGGTCGCGGTGCCTTCCTGCAGCATCCACATCGCCTCGTTACCCAACAACGCCGACATACGGCTGGTGGTCAGTCCCGGCGATTCATTGACGACGATCGAGGTCTTGCCGATTTGCTCGCAGAGGGTGCGGGTACGCGCGACCACTTCATCACTGGTCGCGAGGCCGCGCACCAGCTCCACCAGCTTCATCTTGTGCACCGGATTGAAGAAATGCATGCCGACTACGCGATCGGCACAGTCCACCGACGCAGCAATCTCGGTGACGCTGAGGGCCGAGGTGTTGGTGGCGATGATGGCGTCTTCTGCCAGCAGCGGTGCCGCCTGGCCAATGACCGCCTTCTTGATTGCCAACTGCTCCGAAACCGTCTCGATCAGCACGTTGGCGCCGATGGCGGCTTCACTCAAGTCGCCACAGGTCAGCAGATTCGCCAGGGATTGCTGTGCTTGCTGCTCGCTGACCTTGCCCAGGCGCACGCCATCGGCAAGGATTTTCTCGATACTCGCCCGGGCCTGCGCCAGTGCCGCAGTGTTGGTGTCCACCAGCAACGTAATAAACCCGGAGCTGGCGAACGCATGTGCAATGCCGGTACCCATCAGGCCGGCACCGACGACGACTACTTTTTCTTGATTAGCGCTCATGTTCGGCTCTCTTTTAGGCTCGGTTCTTTTTGCTGACCACATTGCGCAACGTGCCAATACCCTCAACGCTGGCTTCGACGACATCGCCCTCCTTGAGGAACAGACCGGTACCCATTCCCACGCCCGCCGGAGACCCGGTAAACAACACATCGCCCGCGGCGAAACTCGAACGCTGCTGCACGAAGCTGATCAACTGCCCCACATCCCAGGTCATTTCGCCGGTGGAGCCGTCCTGGCGCACTTCGCCATTCACTTTCAAGGTCAGTCGCAACCGTGGTGAACCTTGCGGGAACTCGTCCTTGGTGACGATCCAGGGGCCAAGGCCTGTGGTCTGGTCCTGGCTTTTCGCCGCGAACAAGTCCATGCCGATACCCGCAGGCCCACTGCGTTGCAGATCTCGTGCACTGACGTCGTTGCCGACGGTGTAGCCGAGTACGCAAGCCAACGGGTTTTCCAGATCGATCTCGGGAGTGCCGATGACGACGACCAGTTCCACTTCGTGATCCAGTTCCTCCGTCAACGGCGGGAAACGAATCGGGTCATTCGCACCAATCAATGCCCCATAGGCCTTGAGAAAAGCGACGGGCTGCGCCGGCGCACTCAAGCCGAATTCCACCAGGTGCTTGGCGTAATTGGCACCCGCCACGACCACTCGATTGACGGGTTCAATCGGTGGCAGCAGGCGTACTTTTGATAACGGCAAGGAAGAACCCGAGAGCCGCACCGAGCTGATGCCTCGACCGGCCGCCACCGCTGGCGCCCAGTCGTTGAACTCACCGGAAATTGGCGTTACCTGGTCTTGGGCGACATCGACAACAGCCCAAAAAATGCCCGTGCCCAAGTATTCACATCGCGCCAGTTTCATCAGGCACCTACCTTGCCCAACTTGGTCGGGTCCAGGTGCAGCAAACGGCAGGCGTTTTCATAACGGATCTTGCGCATATCGGCATCGGACAACTGCAGGCCATGCGTCAGGTCGTGGCGTACCGCATCGCTGCCACCAAAGTTACTGCCGTACAGCACATGGTCAGCACCGATGATGTCGATCAACGCCTGGCGCATCGGTACTTCATGCAGCTCCACGTCGAAGTAGAAGTTCTTCATGTATTCGAGCAGTGGTTTCTTGTTGTATTTGACGTCGAGGTTTTCGTTGGTCTTGGCCAAGCGACCAAGCTGGTACGGCACATAACCACCACCGTGGGTGATGTAGACCTTGAGGTCCGGGAAGCGATCGAGCACACCGCCGCAGATCAGGTTCCAGAAGCAACGGGTTTCGTCGTACTGCATGCCGACGATCGCGGTGGTTTCGTAACGGTCGTCGTTGGCGTTCTTGCCCCAGGTAACCGACTGGTTGTAGCCGTGCACGAAAATCGGCAAATCCAGGTCGCAGAGGGTGCGCCATACCACATCGAGTTCCGGCGAATCGAATTCCAGGCCACCGAAGTTGGCGCCCCCCGCGACCAGACCTTTGGCACCCAGCTCTGTGCAGGCGTAGCGAATTTCAGCGGCGGCCGCTTCCGGGACATTGAGCGGCGCATGGGCCCAGAACATCAGGCGGTCTGGCGCTGCGGAGCAGTATTCAGCCAGGGTTCTGTTGACCGTACGGGCGAACGGCACGGCGAATTCGGCTTCGGTCCAATACATGTAGCAGTGCGAAGGAACAGACACGACCTGCAGGTTTTGACCGGCGGCATTCATGCCGGCCAGGCGCACTTTCGGGTCAGCCCAGCGAGCAAAATATTCTTCCAGCTTGGGGCCGTTACCGGAGCGGACGGCGGCCTTACGTTCTGGCGATCCCAGACCCAGAATCCAATCACCTACACGCAGCTTGATGTCACCGTCAGCGTGTTGCTCGAAAAACGGCCCCCAATGAGGGTGTTGGTTGTAGTAGCCCGGATGGGGAGCGTGAGCATGGAGATCGATAAGCATGTCTAGGTACCTCGAAGTTGGCACTTTTTGTTGGTTTGTTAGCGCGGTTCCTTCCCGTGACCAGACGCAAGCTGTCGCGCAAAGGGAAGCCGAAAGGCTCGCTGCTAAGACCAGAGATTAAATTCAAATTGAGCAGAAATCAAAATTCTGTTCAATTTATTTTTAATCGTCGCGCAAAAGCCTACGCCAGAGCCTTCGAGCCAAGTCGAAAACACCCTGTACGACGGCAAAAACAGCCTGCTGCGGGGGATGGGTTGCACAACGAGGGGGAAAACATAGACGCCGCCAGAAACGAAAAACCCCCGAGAATCGGGGGTTTTCTTGCAGCGCGAGGGGGACTTTTGAAGGTCAGCGTCGAGTGCGTGACGTTGAACCCATGATCAGCGCACCGAGGAGCTTTTTCACCCGCACCGGGAACAAGCGACGACCCGCCGCCTCCGGCACCAGGATTTCACTCAACACGTAACGAATGATCATTTCGCAGATCAGCTCCCGATCAAGGCGTACGCCGAGGCGATCGTCCCAATCGTCGAAAACGATCCCCAGGCCGTCCTGAAAACGCACGATCGAATCGTGGAAGATCCGCCGGAAAAAACCCAGCGCATAGTCAGGGGCGACGACCAGCAAGCGTCGCGCACGACTTTGCTCGAGATAGTTGTCGAGGTAGGCAAACAGCGCATTGAGGCGCGCTTCCGGGTCACTGATATGGCCCAGCTCCTGCGACAGGGAGCTGTGGAAACTTTCGCGTTTATGCCGCGAAAAGGTGTCCAGAAGGTCTTCTTGCGAAGCGAAGTAGCGGTAAAACGTGCCGCGCGAAACGCCAGCGACCTGGCACACATCCAGGATCGAAATGCGGTCTGCACCCGACATCAATACCACCTCTTCGGTGGCCTTCAGGATATTGGCGATGGTTTCTTCGGAACGTCGGTTGGGTTTGACCTTGGCGCCTGCGACTGCTTTGGGGCCGGTGCGTCGTTCCACTGACTTACCCGCTTCTGCACCCGCGTCCGGCACCACGTTTTTTTTCGTTTTAGGGGCTGGCATTGGCGCTTCAGCTTTCTGGGATGCGGCTTTTGGCATGGGTTAATGGGCTCATTGAGAGTAAAGATAAGCAACACTAGCACAGGATCTGTGCATAAATAACGTTATATGTTCAACTTATCCCTAAAGACATTTGCAAAATTTCTATTTAGAATCCAATTCTCTCTTCAAAATAAAATCAGGCGCACCAACAGCTGTTGGTCCCTAAAACGGAGAATATTCATGGGCAGCAGCGGCAATCCAGAGACCTGGGCAGTGGGAGAACGAGACACTGTCATCGAAGCGCTAGATCGTGCGGTAGCAAGGCATCCAGACAAAATATTGCTAGATTTCAGTGGCGAGTTATACACATACGCTCAGGTTGACTCACTCTCGACCAAAATGGCCAACGCCCTTGCCACCCTCGGCGTCAAGGCCGGTGAAACCGTGCTGACCATGCTCGATAACAATATCGATGCCGTCACCACCTGGCTGGCGATCAACAAGCTCTGCGCAGTGAGCGTGCCGATCAATACCGCCCTGAAAGGTGAGTTCCTGCGTCACCAGATCGCCGACACCGGTACTTCGGTGGTGATCTGCGAGTCGGCTTACCTGCCACGCGTGAGCTCGTTGGCTGAGCAGTTACAGGATGTGCACCATATTCTTTATCGCGGCACACCTGAAACCTTGGCCGATTGCCGGATTCGCGTGGCGCCACTGGATGAATTCCGGGGTCATGACACCACGCCACTCCCCAATAAACCGCAGCCTTCGGATCTCGCCTGCCTGATTTACACCTCAGGCACCACAGGCCCTTCCAAGGGCTGCATGATCAGCTACAACTTCATGTGCAACCTTGCGCGCCTGCAGCTGCGTGCCGGCCCGGCCAGCGCCGATGACGTCACCATCACGCCATTACCGTTGTTCCACATGAACGCGCTTTGCGTATCCATCATAGCCAGCATTCTGGTGGGTGCCCGGGCCGCTATTCTTCCGCGCTTTTCTGTTTCCAACTTCTGGCAGGAAGTGGAGCGTTCGGGCGCCACCATCGCATCGATTCTGGGCGGCATGGGTGGCCTGCTCGCCCAGGCTCCGGATAACGAAGCCATGTTGCGTTGTGTCGGGCAGATCCATACCGCGCGCGGTAACCCCTACACTGAAGAAACCAAAAAAATCTGGCGTGAGCGTTTCGGCACTAAGCTGGTGGGCGGCAACGGCTATGGGCTGACCGAGGCCTGCGTTATTACCTCGCTGGCCGCCGGTGAATACGCGGCACCGGGTTCCTCGGGCAAACGCATCGCGGACTTTGATGTACGCATTGTCGACGACCTCGATCAAGAAGTAGCACCCAACAGTGCCGGCGAAATCGTGGTACGCCCGCTGCGCCCGGACATCATGTTCCAAGGCTATTGGCGCCGGCCGGAAGACACCCAGAAACTGATGCGCAACATGTGGTTCCACACCGGCGACATCGGCAAGTTCGACGACGACGGGTTCTTCTATTTCGTCGATCGCAAGAAGGACTACCTGCGCCGCCGCGGTGAAAACATCTCCAGCTTTGAAATGGAAGCCGCGTTCGCTGTTCACCCGGCGCTGGCCGAAGTGGCGGTGCATGCCGTGCCATCGGACAAAGGCGAGGACGATGTGAAGGTCACGGCGGTACTGCATGAGGGCGCGACACTTGCGCCAGAGGAACTGTTCCAATGGGCCACCGATTCGGTCCCGTACTATGCCCTGCCCCGCTACATCGAGTTTCGCAGCAGTTTGCCGAAAAACCCGCAGGGTCGGGTGTTGAAATACCTGCTGCGCGATGAAGGTAAAACCCAGACCACCTGGGATCTGGAAACCACCTCTATCGTGGTCTCCAAAAAGTAATCGCCCCTCCAACGAAACAAGCCCGCTTAAAGCGGGCTTTCTTGTTTCCAAGGTCTGACTGACCTGCCTTTTTGTAGGAGCGAGCCTGCTCGCGATGAACTCAAGGACAACGCGTTCAACCAGAGCCTACGCGTTATCGTTGACGCCCATCGCGAGCAGGCTCGCTCCTACATTGAACGGGGCGAATCAATACTCGCGAACGGGAACGCCTTTCGGACGGGAGTTGTAACCAGGCAGGTGCAGGCCCCCGTCAACGTGGATCGTCTCGCCCGTGATGAAACGCGACATCTCGGACGCCAGGAACACCACCACCGGCCCGATATCCGCTTCGGGTTCGCCGCAGCGACCCAACGGGCGCATCGAAGCGGACATTTCCGCAAAACCCGGGTTTTCTGCAGCAAGCTTGTGGAAGGTCGCACCCATTGCGGTCGGCGCAATGGCATTGGTGCGAATGTTGAAGCGTCCCCACTCGGAGGCAGCGCTACGAGTCAGCCCGACAATCGCCGATTTCGCCGTGTTGTAGTCGCCATGCAGCCAGGCGCCGATCTCGATATCGATGGAGTAGAAGTTGATGATCTTGCCACCGCCACGCGCTTTCATATGCGGCAGTGCAGCTTTCATCGCCCACCAGGCAGCCCACACGGTGGAGCCCAAGGTTTGCTCCAGCATAGCATCGGTTTTTTCTTCCAGTAGCACATTGGGCGTCGGGGCGAAGGCGTTGTTGACCAGGATGTCCAGGCCACCAAATTGATCCACGGCCAATTGCACCGCCGCTTCGATGTCCGCCTTGTTGCACACGTCGGTCTTGATGAATACAGCCTTGCCACCCAGGGCTTTCAATTCAGCGACAACGGCTTCTCCGCTGACCACGTCCAGTTCGGCAACCACCACGGCTGCGCCTTCCTTGGCAAAGTTCAACGCAATGCCGCGTCCAATGCCGCCTCCGGCGCCAGTGATCAACGCAACCTGTTCGTTTAACAGTGCCATAGCCACCCCTTTTTCTTGTTTTTTAGTGAACATTATTGGATATAGTGTTCAAATATACCCGATTCTTACCGCCTGAACAGCACTGAAACAAGGATATTGAGGATGAGTGTATTTCGCCGCCGCGTGGAGATTATGGCCACCCGTGCCAGTGATGCAGGTGAAGTCCGCGCGGCCCTGGAAGATGACTTTCACCACTTCCGTGTATGGGTTCGCCATCGCGCAGGCGTGGTGAGTGCCATCGGCGGTGAAGCGCTGCGTCATCCCTACTCCCTGTGTCCGCAAGCCTGTGATCAATTACAGCAGTTGCTGGGCATGAAGCTGAACCGTGTTGCCCATTCAGTCACCCGGCAAACCGATGCCAGTCATCAATGCACGCACTTGCTCGACCTCGCGGGCCTCGCCATCGCCGCTGCAGCGCGAGACACCCGCCAGCGTCGCTACGACATTGAAGTGGCCCAGCGCATCGACAATCACACACGTGCCATCTTGCTCCGCGATCACGACGAATTACTGAGCTGGGCGGTCAACGGCACCCGGCTCGAAGGGCCACCGCCCTACACGGGCATCAACCTTCGCGAAGGCATGGCGCGCTGGGCCTTGAGTACCCTGACTGAGGAAATGGCCGAAGCCGCGCTGTTGCTCCGCCGTTGCACGCTGATTTCGATGGGACGCGCCTACAACCTCGACGAACAGGTCCACGCGATGAGCACGGGCCTGTGCTACAGCCAACAATCGGAACGTGCCGAACAGGCACTAAGAATGAAGGGTTCGACCCTGGACTTCAGCGACAAACCGCTGCAACTGTGTGCCCAGGATCAAGAGTGGCTAAGACAGCACGATTAGTCGCGCTACCCCTTGTTCAAGAGCAGCGCGGCCAGTGCCCGCATGCACGGCGATCGGGGTTTAAACCCGAGCGCCGATGCAAACTAGAGAAAGACGGCCAGATTGGGAGTGCCCAGTACAGCCTGATCAAGGATGACCTCGCGTCGTGCCAGCTTGAACCCCGTCTCACCGAGACGCAGCACATCACGTCGCTCACCGCTGATGATATCGACATGGTGATCGTTGAAACGGCTGCGGGTCAGCAGCAGATAACTGGTCACCACAAACTCATCGCGCTTGTCGGTTTCTTCGACAAACACGTTGGTCACCAGACGCCGGGTACGCGAGGGAGGATCTTCCGCCCAGGCGCTTTTGCCGGACAGGCGCAAAATGCGCCCCATGATCGAACGGTAGTCATCATGGTAGTGCTGAACACTGCGCACAATGGTGGTTCTCAGCTCGGACGCCACGCGAGTCTGGCGTAGCGGTACGGTGTACACCAGGTCGGTGTCCAGACGTTCGGCCCACTCTTGCAGGCGAATCTGGTCGAGCAGCGTGGCTTCCTCGTAGAGAAAGGTCACCACGTCGTTGTAGATCGGCGAGCCCACCGGCACCCGTTTGGTGCCGACTGGAGAACCCGGCTGGATATCCTCCACACCGCGTTGTTGAACCTGAGCCATGAGTCATTTCCTCACTTTTATTCTTGTTAATGCTGCGATTGCGGCCTGCGAGGACCGCAATCGAACCAGGGCCAACGGGCGATTATTGCTCGTTCGGTGCGGTCATCAGCTCGTGCCAGTACAACCACCAGTGCCACTGGGTATCGTCCTTGGTGAAACCTTCGTTGACGATACCGGGGCCAGGCCAGCCCTCAGGGGCGCCGGTTTCAAAGCAGGCCTGGTATTTCAGCGTGCTCTTGCGGCCCATCGCGCCTTTGGCGGCCAGGGTCATGTGCGGCCAGGTATCGGAGTCATCCTGCTCGACCATGCCGGAGGTGCCGAACAACTGGATGGTCTGCTTGAGCATCTTGTCGCGCAGTTCAGGGGACGCGTCTTTCTCGGCAAACACCCAGTTGACGAACTCCAGCTTGTCGGGACCACGCGGCACGTAGGCGTGCAGGGTCATCGAGCCGACGACGCTGCCGTCCGGCTGCGGGATGTAGACAAAGCCAAAGAGAATGTTGGGGAACATCCCGCCGACTTGTGGCGGCATGCTGGTCAGCACTTTCAACTGATCTTCAGTCAGGTTGCGCGCCAATTGCTCCACCATGTCGGCGGTCATGCCGGCCGGAGGCAATGCCTCGAGCTTCTGTTGAACTGTCAGCTCCGCCGGGTCGAGGCCGGTCAAACGCTTGATCTTGCGGGCCAGGTCAATGCAGCGCAGCGCATGGCCGTGGGGCGAGCTGATTTCGACGCCGATCATTTCCGGGCTGAGATCAGCGGTTTCGCCCTCGCCTTTCTTCGCGTAGTTGCCCACTTCGCCCAGCCAGCGGTGCAAGGTCAGGGTGTGGAAACCGTCGGCCGCCGATTGCTCGCCAGCGGTTTTCCAGTTGGCATTGACGATAAAACGTTGCGGCGGACCGAGCACTTCCATGCCCTTGTCGGAACGACAGAACAGCATGTCGTAGTAC
>RCUN01000542.1_pt1 | contig 19748 bp, 19 predicted proteins | sample 2166181 | NCBI WGS metagenome assembly RCUN01 (sample SAMN09932603, study PRJNA488358) | compost metagenome | feature: garden; material: soil; isolation source: compost soil in crotononitrile-enriched culture | place: Germany: Experimental Botanical Garden Goettingen | collected 2016-01-27 | reverse complement strand
GCGGGATTGCGGTGATCAACACCCTGGGCCAGTTCGGCGGCATCGTCAGCCCGGTGATGGTCGGCCGAATCAAGGACCTGACCGGCAGCACCACGCCGGCGCTGTATGTCATTGGTGTGTGTGCGCTGATCGCCGTGGCGCTGTTGTTGTGGGGGTTGCCGCAGAAGTTGCGCACACTCGACAAGGCCTGATGCCATAGACCGCTTTCGCGAGCAAGCCCGCTCCCACAGGAACCGCGTACCTCCCTGTGGGAGCGGGCTTGCTCGCGAAGGCGGCCAGGAGAACACCCTCGCATCGTCGGTTATCCCATCAACCCGCCGTCACCAACCCTTTGGCCGGCGCATCAAAAAACTGGATCAACACCACCCCGGCCATCAACAACATCACTCCCACCAGCTTGGGCAGGTTGATCTGCCGCTCCACCAACCCGAACCAGCCGAAGTGATCCAGCAACAACGACCCCACCACTTGCCCCGCCAGCGCCAATGCCATGAACCCCGCGGCACCCAGCTTGGGCAGCAGCACCAATGCCAGGGAAATGAATATCACCCCAAAAGCACCACCGGCCCACATCCAGAGCGGCGCCTTGCTGATGAATGCCAGTGATGGCAACGGCAAGCGCATCGCAACGATGATCGGCAACAGCACCACGACGCTCACCAGCAACGAGGCGAGTGTCGCCCACAGCGGATGGCCCAACCCGCGCCCGAGATTGACGTTGATCGCGCTCTGAAACGGCACCACCGCCCCGGCGATCATCGCCAGTCCAATCAGACCGGCCCAATGCAACGTACTCATGATCGATCTCCAACAGGTTTTGCTGGACTCTAGGGTATTCGTCGCGCAGATTTAAATTCCGTTTTGTTATCCAGAACATGCAGCAGATGAATAATCTTCGCCGTATCGACCTCAACTTGCTGGTGATCCTCGACGCCTTGCTCAGCGAGCAACACGTGACCCGGGCGGCCGAGCGTCTGCACTTGAGCCAGCCAGCGGTCAGCCATGCGCTGGCGCGCTTGCGTGACCTGCTCGGCGATCCGCTGCTGGTGCGCGCCGGTGCCGGTCTTGTGCCGACTCCGCGAGCGCTGGAACTCGTGGTACCGCTGGCCGCAGCCCTGGCCCAGGTGCAAGCGCTGCTGGCGCCGAACGCCTTCGATCCCGCGACCACCCAGCGCACCTTCCGTCTGGCGATGTCCGACTACGGCGCCGCCATTGTCTTGCCGGGACTGATCCGAACGTTGCGCCGCGAAGCGCCGGGCATCGACCTGCAAATCAGCCATGGAAGCCGCGAAAGCATGCTCGAAGGGGTGCTCAACGGTGACATTGATGTCGCCGCCGGTGTATTCCCGGAAATGCCCCATGAGTTGCGCAGCACGCCCCTGTTCGAAGAGCACTATGCCTGCCTGGTGGACCGCAACAGCCTGCCCGCCGATGGTGGCCTCGACCTGCCCACTTACCTGGCTCGGCCTCACGTCCTGCTGGAAATGCGCGGCAGCGGCACCCCGGAAATCGAACGTGCATTGACTGCATTGCGCGAACGTCGTCGTGTGGCTGTCAGCCTGCCACACTGGAGCGTGGCCCCGGAGCTCATCAGCGGCACCGACCTGATCCTCACCGTCGCGTCGCGCGGCTTGCGCGATATCGATCAGTCTTCATTGGTTGTCGTGCCACCGCCGTTTCACATTCCGTCGTTCACCTTTGTGTTGGCGTGGCATAAACGGCGGGGTGGGGATCAGGCGTTGAACTGGTTGAATCGCAGGATTGGGGAGGGGATCGAACGCTAGAGGCTTTTCCAAATGGCCTTTACCAATTGGAAGGTGGCAGGCGACGCGTATGAAAAATCCGTAGTACCTGAAGCCGACCTTGGCGAACCCGGTAGGGAATCAAATAGGGGCGATCAGGCATGACCCATTCCCGGGTACCGGGTAGGCGTCCTTCACGGCCCGTCGCTGGAAATCGGGCAAGGTGATCGACACTGGCGAGAATTGCCTGGACAAAATCTGCTGCAGCTTTTGGATTCTCGATGGCAATGTACGCGGCTTCGTCATCCAGATTCTTTAACGCCGTACGCAACCACTCAACGCGCATTCGCCGTCCACTTGTCTGCAATAGCGTTCACTTGTTCTTGTGTCGCGAAGTCACCGTCATCGGCTTCTTTCAAGGCTTTCTGAATTTCCTCGATTTGCCACGCTTCACGGGCCAGGTACTCACGCAGCGCATCCACGGCCAGAAATGATTTGCTGCGGCCCGTTGCTTTGGAAAGACTCGCGAGAGTATCGGCGATTTCGTCTGGTATGCGCAGGGACATAACTGACATGGTGGTCTCGATGTAGTGGTTTGTAATACAACATACTACACCGTCATCAGTGAAGCGGGGCCAGCCCGTTCGTCTGTCGAGATGTTTCAGTCGACAGGCAATGACCTGATATAGACTGGCCATCATTCACCAAGCCGTTCAAAAGGACTCCCCATGACCCCATCGTTGCTAATGGCCGTGCTTGCCTCGGGTTTTATCTACGGCATCACCCCGGGGCCGGGTGTGCTGGCGGTGTTCGGCATTGGCGCGGCCCATGGGCGACGGGCCGGGGCGGGGTTTCTGTGCGGGCATTTGCTCGGTGATGTGGTCTGGTGCAGCACGGCGCTGATCGCGATTGTCGGTGCGCGGGAGATCGGCAGTACGGCGTTTGACGTGCTCGGTGTGCTCAGCGGCCTGTACCTGTTCTGGCTCGGCTGGCGTGCGGTGCGCGCCCGGCGTAGCAGCGGTGATGCGCCGCAGGGCCCGGCGCGGCAGCCGTTCTGGCACGGCATCCTGTTTGGCCTGACCAATCCCAAGGCCTATCCGGTGGCGGTGGCGACGTTCACGGCATTGCTGTCGAGTCGCGCGGAACTGCTCAACTGGTCAATGCTGCCGATACTGATCGCCCTGAGTTTCGTCGGCGGGTTGCTCGCCTACGCTATTCTCATCGGCATCGTCGGTGCACGGCGAGTGCGCACCTTGTACCAGCGTCATGAACTGGCAATCACCCGGTTGTGCGGGGTAATGTTCATCGGTTTCGCCATCAATGCGCTGGTCCATGCGTTGCCGGGGCTGATGCCGGAAAAGGCTTGAATGTAATCACAGGGATGCAAGGCTGACGGGGCAGGGATGATTGAAGAGCGCTGCATTATCGGGGCACCCACGCTGAACCATGGAAAACCGGAATTCCGCGCCGCTGGCGAGTTATATCGATCTGTTGCTGGACGCCGTCTGTGCGGTGGATAAGCAGGGCCGCTTCGTCTTTGTCAGCGCGGCATGCGAACGCATTTTTGGCTACAGCGCCGATGAGATGATCGGCGAGGCGATGATCGACATGGTGCACCCGGGCGATCGCCAGCGCACCCTCGACGCGGCCCGGGAAATCATGGGCGGTGAGCCCAAGCTCAACTTCGAAAACCGCTACCTGCGCAAGGATGGCAGTGTGGTGCACATCCTCTGGTCGGCACGTTGGTCCGAGGACGATCAACTGCGCATCGCCGTTGCTCGTGACATTACCGAGCGTAAGCAGGCCGAGTCCCGGCAGGCAGCGTTGTACGCGATTTCCGAAGCGGCCCATGCGGCAGAGGATCTGCTGGCGTTGTTCAAGCGCATCCACATGATCATCGGCGAATGGCTGCCGGCATTGAGTTTTTCCGTGGCGCTGTACGACCAGCACTGCGCACAGCTGAACTTTCCCTATCACGTCGATGACCACGAGCCACAGCCCGAACAGCCCGGAACCATGACCGGGCGCCTGTGTGTCGAGGTGATCTGCACGGGGCAGCCGATCCTGTTGACTCCGGGCCAGTGCCCACCTCTTGCCGGCTTCGAAATGCTGCAGACCGAACAGAACGCACCCTGTTGGCTGGGTGTGCCGCTGAGTTCGCAAAACGGCACCATCGGCGCGCTGATCGTCAAAAGCATTCCGGGCGGCGAACGCTACACCGAGCAAGACAAGGAGCTGCTGCAATACGTCTGCGCCCAGGTCGCCACCGCCATCGAGCGCAAGCAATTGCACGCCCGCCTGCAACACATGGCCCAGTACGACCAACTGACCCAGTTACCCAACCGCGAGCTGCTGCGCGAACGGCTCAAGGCGTCACTGCAAGTGGCCCGGGAGGGCGGCGGGCGCATGGCGCTGCTGTACGTCGACCTTGACCGCTTCAAGCAAGTCAACGACACCCATGGGCACGCGGTCGGCGACATGCTGTTGCAAGCGGTGGCCAACAGGCTCAAGGGCTGCGTGCGGGAAATCGACACCGTGGCCCGCATCGGCGGCGATGAATTCGTGGTGTTGCTGCACAGCATTCACGCGGCGGACGATACCGACCTTGTGGTCGAGAAAGTCCGTCAGGTCCTGGGTCAGCCCCTGCGCCTGGACGGGCACAGCCTGAATATCCAGCCCAGCATCGGCGTCGCCCGATACCCCGATCACGGCACCGAAGAGAAGCAATTGTTCCGGCATGCCGACGAGGCGATGTACTGCGCCAAACGCGAGCATCACCTGCGACTGGTCTGAAAAACCGCGCACCGTTCGTCGTGGCATCCACGTAATTTTCTAAACCTTTTGGGGCGCGCAAATTCAGATTCTATGCGGGCTACAGCTCGCCGCGACTACCACCAAGAGGAAGAGAATCATGCCTAATTCAAGAAACTCGAACTCGGGGAACTTCGCCAATGATCGAACGAAGGCCTCTGAAGCCGGTCGCAAGGGTGGGAAAACCACCACGACGACTGTCGACAAAGAGCCTGCGAAACCCGACATGGGCCGCAAGCCCGGACAGAAATCCAAGTAATGGATGATGGTGGTTTTGATTGAGAAGCGGGGGCGAAAGCTCCCGTTTGAATTTGAAGAGGAGGGCGCGACCATGAACCGGATGGCCACCCGATTATGTAATACCAGTCTTGCCACGTTACTGGGCCTGTTTGCCAGCGGCGTCTTTGCCCAGTCGACTGCCGAGTTCATCGACGAGGCCTCGGCAAAAGGTATTGCCGATATTGAAGCAAGTCGCCTGGCGCACCAGAAAGCCGAGTCCAAAGAGGTCAAGGACTACACCATTATCGTCATCAACGACCGCACCAAGGCGAACCAGCACCTGGCGAAAATCGCCAAACAACTGGATATACCGGTCGCCCCCCGGGAAGAGATTGTCGAAAAGGCCAAAACCCTGATGCCACAAGTCCTGGATGGGGCGACCTACGACGAGGCCTATACAGCCAGTCAGGTGAAGACCACGCAGGAAGCCATCGAACAGCTGCAACAAGAGGCGCAGACCACCGACGTGCCGCAAATCAAGGCGTTCGCCGAAGAAACCCTGCCTAAATTGCAAAATCACCTGGAAATGGCCAAGGCGTTGCAAGCCAGCCGTTGACCTGAAGGTTTGAACACAAACGGCGCGGGGCTTCAGTCACGCGCCGTTTTTCTGTTCAGCACTGGTCCAGATGCGGCTTGGGATTATGCGTTGGGTTCAGGCCGTCGAGGTCGAACACCTGGTTCTCGCCCATGGCGCGGTAGTGCCTGCGCAGCGCCTCCAGTTGCTTGAGGTCCAACGCCTCAAGCCCGAGCATGGCCTGTTGCGCCTCCTTGGTCACCCGCAGCAATTCGTCGACTTTCAAATGCAGGATGTCGGTGTCGCGGTTCTGCGTGTTCTGGATCAGGAACACCATCAGGAACGTAATGATGGTGGTCGAGGTATTGATGACCAGTTGCCACGTATCGTTGAAATGAAAAATCGGCCCGCTCAAACCCCACAGGAAAATCAGGATCAACGCGCTCATGAACGTCTTGGGGCTACCGGCCCAAAGGGCTAGTTTCTGCGCGATTTTTGCGAATTTCATGACCGTGTTCCTTTTGAGGGGGCGCCTGATTTTTCAGACAGTGGCGGGAGAATGAAAATTCGGCTGGGGTTGCAAACCAATGAAGCATGGAGGTAGGCAAGATCTTAATTTTGGGTGGGAATCTTCCTTTGTATCGGTTTGTGTCTAGTATCAATGGCAGTCAATTTGCCAGCATGTGTTCACACGGATCGAAACCGGAAAAGAGGCTACTCATGGAATTCTTCGAAAAATTAGCAAGTCTCGCTGCCAAAGTTCGTTTGCAGAGCGCTGCCATTCAAACGGAAGAAGCGACCAAGAATGCTTTTGTCATGCCCTTTATCAGTACGGTACTGGGCTACGATGTTTTCGATCCGACGGAAGTGACACCTGAATTCGTTTGCGATATTGGAACGAAGAAAGGGGAGAAAATTGATTACGCAATCATGAAGGCTGGTGAGGTTCAGATTCTCATCGAGTGCAAAAAAATTGGTGAGCCGCTGCATATCAATCATGCCTCCCAGCTGTTCCGCTATTTTCATGTCACCAGCGCTCGAATCTCCATTCTCACCAATGGCCAGGTCTATAAGTTTTTCACTGACCTGGACGCGCCAAACAAAATGGACGAGAAGCCATTCCTTGAACTCGACCTGCTGGATATCGACGAGTATTCCGTCCCAGAGTTGGTGAAACTCACCAAATCTGCATTCGATGTGGAGTCGATCATCAGCGCCGCAGGTGAGCTGAAGTACGTCAGCCAAATCAAGAAGGTGATTGCTTCTCAGGTAAGCAAGCCTGACGACGACTTCGTGAAAGTGTTTGCTTCTCGGGTTTACGACGGAGTGATTACTCAGAAGGTCCGCGAACAGTTCCATGAGCTCACGAGAAAGGCTGTGGTGCAGTTTCTCAACGACCAAATCAATGACAGGCTCAAGTCGGCAATGAGTGGCGCCCTCCAGCCTGCGCAGGCCTCTTTACCAGTCGCTACTGGTGACACTGAACAATCCGATGTTCGAGATGAGTCAGAGGACAAAGTTCTGACGACATTGGAAGAACTGGAGGGCTATCACATCGTCCGGGCCGTGGTTCGGTCGGTTGTTGATGCCAAGCGGATTGTTCAGCGTGACACACAGAGTTACTTCGGCATCCTGCTCGACGACAACAACCGCAAGCCGATCTGCCGACTGCACTTCAACCGATCACAGAAATACATCGGCATATTTGACGAAGAGAAGAATGAAACCCGGCATGCAATCAACTCCGTTGATGACATTTACGAGTACTCGGATCATTTGAAGAAGACTGTCGGGTACTACGATTAAGATTGCTGTCTAGCGACGAAAAAACTGGCTAATAGAGCCTAGGCCGATCAGTTAAGGTGAAAAACTGTGGGAGCGAGCTTGCTCGCGATAGCGCCATGTCAGTCGACGACGATGTTGACTGTGCAATCGCCATCGCGAGCAAGCTCGCTCCCACAGAAGTTTTCGCAACAAAGGTGGAATAGAGCAGAGCCTATTGGCCGATGTATCGTAGTGAACTGGTGGTCTGCCCAGATCACGACAACGTACCGACAGGAGAACGCAATGAGTTGGTCCGCCAAACAGTACGTCGCTTTTGAAGATGAACGCACCCGTCCCGCCCGTGACCTGCTGGCGGCCATCCCCGCCGGGGACGTGCGCTTGGTCATCGATATCGGTTGTGGGCCCGGCAACTCCACCGAGTTGCTGGTGGAGCGCTTTGCCGATGCCACGGTGCGTGGGCTGGACAGTTCCAGCGACATGATCGACGCCGCGCGCAAGCGCTTGCCGCAGGTGCAGTTCGACATCGCCGACATCGACACCTGGAATGACAGTGGCCCGTTCGATGTGATTTTCGCCAACGCGGTATTGCAGTGGGTGCCTGATCACGCCACGTTGCTACCGTCGCTGGTGAGCAAACTGGCGCCGGGTGGCAGCCTGGCCGTCCAGATGCCTGACAACCTGAATGAACACTCGCACCGCTTGATGCGTGAAGTCGCCGCTGATGGCCCATGGGTCGGCAAGCTGGCAGGTGCCGCCGGGCAGAGGACCGAAATGGCCGATGCCAGTGGCTACTATTCGATTTTGAAAGCCTGTTGCACCCGCGTCGATGTGTGGCGCACCACTTACCATCATCCGCTCGCAGGCGGTGCATCTGGCGTGGTGGAGTGGTTCAAGGGCAGTGGCTTGCGACCGTTTCTCGATCCGCTGGACGAGGCGGAGCGGGCGCAGTATCTGAAGCAATATCAGACTGCTATCGAGCGGGCGTACCCGGCCATGGCCGATGGTTCGGTGCTGTTGCCATTCCCGCGACTGTTTATCGTCGCGACCCGCTGAAGCAAAACAGGGACAGTTGATGAGCGTCATCTGCCCCTTTTTTCGATTTTGAAAAATCACTGTGGCTTGTTCTTTTTTGAGCGCCGGGCACTCAAGTACTCAAAGGCAAAGGAGGCAAAGCCGAACAACCCGATCAATGAAATGATCATGATTCCCAACTCTGAATTGTGCATGTTGATCTCCAGGCGAAGGATGAGCCGGGAGAATAAGGGAACTGTTGCTGGGCTCAACGCAGCTCTACGGCTTCTTTACTCGCTTGCGGTGATCTATACGCAAAAGATATGAGCGTCCAGGTGGCAGGGTCACATTCAGCGCTGAACACCAACCCACTGTTTTGAGTCATATCAGGGGCTCCAATCAGTTACTCGATCACGTCGATTTCCACCAGTGCCCACGTACAGCCAGCGTACTTTGGATTAGATGTGTGCAGGGTAACGCTGCTGGCTGAGGGGAAGGGTGCACCGTTCTCGGCGAGCATCTCGAAATACCCCTCAATGGCTTGTTGAACCATGGCTATTGCATCTTCCAGATCTTCACCGGCGCTAAAACAACCTGGCACATCCGGGACTTCAACACCCCACGCATGTTCGTCGTCGTCCATGAAAATCGCAATCGGGTAAAACATGTTCATGGTCCTCCGTGAACACAGCGGGTGAGGTTATGAACCCCAAAGGGCGCCCCCGAAAGGCGCCGGGTGGACTGTCAGGATGGTTCTGCATCCATGCGTCGAGCGATTACATCAAGCACATCGCATCCATCGCGCAATGGCACGCAGCAGAGCAATGCGAAGTCGCTGAGGACCACGGTGTCGGAGGTCAGGTCGCCACGCATCGCGAGGTTTTCAAGGAGCTGAGTGACGGCTCGAATTCTGTAACTGGCGGTGCTGAGCAGGGAGTGCAGGGGTTGGGTGGTGTTGACGTAGAGGGAGGGGAGGTCGTCGGCGTTGCTGGTTAAAGCCATATATTCATTCATGAGTGATTCCTTGAATTGAAGTGAACTACCACTCAGTGTCGCCAAACAAAAGGTGGTAGCTGTACGCAGGTTGGCGAACCGGGACAAGGCAAACCGGTAGACCCAAAGGTCTCCCACGCACAGCCACCATAAACAGGTAGCCAAGTGCGTTCAGAAACGCTCCGAGATTGCTCGGAGGTTCCTATGCTTTGTCATCGAGTCGCCAAACCCGATACGCCATTTGGACGCGGTCGGACTATAGGTCTCATGACAAAGGCACAGCAATGCGCAAGTCTACGGACATTTCCCAGTGTCGTGTAGGACGTTGCTTTTTCTAACGTTGATCTCCGTTTGGCCTTTAAAAACGGGGCCTTAACATTAGCGTTGGCAGGCGCATCACCAAATCCCGCGCAAAAAAACCGGCCACTTGGGCCGGTTTTTTCTGTCTCTACATCCCCGGGAAAAGGTGACGGACTTATTTATCCACGTAGAGCTGGATCGGTCATGATTCGACCAAATTCCGGGTACAAAAAACGGCTAAAAGTGCCTTTTTTTGCTTAATCCACCTCCCATCTCTCAATCCTCAAACGCAGAACGCACAGCCTCCACAACGCGCTCTGCCACGCGCTCATCTTCAAGTTGCGGATACCCTTTCTTCAGCTTGCCCGACACCGTCCAGCCATTCTCCTTGATAGAGCGAATGATGCGATTCGCGTCCTGGTCTGGCATTTCCAATACCTCTTTCAACTGTTCCTGTGCTCGCTGAAAGATCACCAGTACTCTGGCTTCATCCGCCATTTCCTTTTTAATCGTGTGCTCGACAACGCGTGCGGTGTACAGGACGTGTTCGGTCAGATCGGGATAGCGCCAGGCAAAACGCGCGTCCTCATATTCATCGAAGATGAAGTTGCTGCGAGTACCGTCCTCGTAGGTCACGAGTTCGCCGAACCGATGGGCCGTCGCGTAACGTCGCATGAACGGTCGCGAGAATACTTCGAGCGTACGATCGTAGCCGGCCCTGAAGTCGATCGAGCTTGTGATTGTGGCAGAGACCGGCAATATCACGCCGTCGGGCACAGCCTTGTCCCGAACCAGGGTGTCGTTGATCAGGAAACGGTGAATCCGGCCATTTCCGTCGCGCATGGGATGGATGTACACGAAGCCAAATGCCAACACTGCGGCACGTGCCACTGACTCAGCACCACGGGTTGCGACCTCAAACTCGTTGAGGCCTGCCAAGAGCTGAGCGAGGTCTGCGAAATGGGGGGCAATGTAATGCACGATGTCCTCGCGCATCGTGGCTTGCCCCACAAATACGGGAGAGCGCCGCAAGCCCAGTCCGATGGCGTCATGTCCAAGAATGCCAGCTTGCAGGGAATGCAGGCTGTCGTTGCTCAACGGGTCTTTGATATGACCGCAGTGCTGGGCAATGACATGGGCAAACCGCTGGATGCGATCCGCCTGGCCGGCTTCCTTTTCGATGAGAAAACTCGCGCGCGATTCCTTGAACGTCAGCCAACTGGCCGTACGCATCAGGATGTCGGCACCAAAGGCCTGATCCAATTCACCCAATGCTTCGCGCAGATTGAATTGCAGAGCTTCCTGCACTGGCACCGTACGACGAACCAAGGGGCAGAACTCAGCCGTCCCCGGCAGGTTGTTGTTGATGCGCCAACGACGAGTTCGCAGAGCTTCGCGACGAGTCAGATAATCTTGGGGCGAAAGTACATCAACATAGCCGCCATTGGTCACGTCAGGCACATCCAGGCGTTCGCCTGTCAGCCATTCGTAGAGGAACCCCGTGCGGCGGGCGTATTGACCGAAAGGCTCCCGTCGACACCACTCTTCGACAGGCAGCGGGCCTATGGCTGCAAACAGGCGGGCGAAGAACTCGAGGTGGATCTCCTCGTACTTGAGGCCGAATTCGAAATGTCCTGCGAAATCGTCTGCGGGCCGATAGCTTGTCGGGTATCGGTTCTCCACATTGCCGTCAGTTTCGCGATTGACACGTACAGTGCCGATCATGGATTCGACGCGCAGAGGCTGTGCCAGTGCGATGTCGTAACGGGTCGCGAGGGTCTTGAAACCGACTTGCATTGACGAAATCCTTTACTGGGACAAGAAAAACGCTAACAGAACCTTGATCTTATGCGAAAACGCTAATTTCGAAACGGTAAAAACACTAATGTCGGATTGAATTTGATAACAAATCCGTGCTTTTCGAAAAAAACGCTAACAGGTCTCAGGATAGACGCTATCGCCCAAGGGCACTTGCTAATCGATCAGGGAAAATGACGGAATGACTGAAGAAGCAAAACCCGCCAAATCCCGGACACAAAAAAACCGGCCATCAAGGCCGGTTTTTTCTGTCTCTGCATCCCCCGTCAAAACCACCCTGACGTGAGATCAAAATTCGATTGGAGCGGGTGAAGGGAATCGAAGCGTATAGTAAATACTGGGTCTTTGTGGTGATTAATGGTTAAGGCATACATGTAGGCATACAAAGTGCTGCCTGCTGTGTACTGGTATCGAGTAGCAGACCCCGCAATTCAATAGGTCCTAAGCGTGGTAACTACCCGGCCAAAAACAAGTAACTATGACAGATAACTGCCCTCTCCTAAGGGGAAGGTTGGTGGTTCGAACCCACTCTGGGACGCCATATATTCCGCGGCTTACAGCCCGATCAGATACCAGCATTCCCCACGCTTACCAGCAGGCTACCAGCAGAAATCCGGGCGGCACCCGTCACGCGAGCGAGTCACGGATGCGTAGAGCGGTGGTGGTGCTGCAATCGGCGTGGCGAGCTGTCGCCCGGATGCCCAGGCCGGCCTTCAGCAGTTCAGCGACTCGCTTGTATAGGTCGGCGTCGACCGGGCGCCCCTTGTACTTCCCTTCATCCTTGGCCTTCTTGATGCCCTGGGCCTGGCGCTTGCGGCGCTGCTCGTAGTCCATACGGTCGATGGCAACCATCATTTCCATACTGATCACCCTGTGTTCTCCTGCTCAAAAATTGAGCAGAAGCAGTTGAACACCTGGGTCAGTTTTCAGTCGGCAGAACAGCTGCCGCCTCTTCCGTCAGCAGGCGGCTGAAGGAACGCTCGCGGGTCGATCCGTAGAGCAGCAGGATGCGCGGCTTGTGGGGCGCCGAAGGCGTGCTGCCCAGCTTGTCCAGCGTAGGCAGGTCAACCAGATCGGCTTCGAGATTGGGAGTGTGGTCGTCGGTCATGGATCTACTCCTCAGCAAGCGCGCCCTTCGGCTGATCGAACCAGCGACGCTTCAGCCACCAGGCCACGCCCACCAGCGAGATCAGTACCGGCACCTCCACCAGCGGCCTGATCATGGTGGCAAAAGCCACCGGGGACGATAGGCCGAAGGTCGCGATGGCCACCGCAATGGCCAGTTCGAAATTGTTGCTGGCGGCGGTAAAGGCTAGCGCAGTGGTACGCGGATTATAGGCCTCCAGCAGCATGCCCAGGTTTTGTCGGACCTCAACCCCACACAGGAACCGTGCAATGAAAAAACTCACCTTGAGCGCGCTGCTGGTGACCAGCCTGTTTGCCGGCACGACTTTCGCCAGCCAGTTCGATAAACCTGGTTTCGTGACCGAAGTGGAAGATGGCCGCCTCTGGGTGTTCCGCGAAGGCCCCCAGGAACTGAAAGACTTCAAGGCGAACGGCGAGCCGGCTAAGCAGTTCACCGATGTCGGAACTGGCCCGGAAGGTATGACTGTGAAAGCTGCGGACGAGCAAACGCTGAAGGACTACTTGAGCATCCTCAAGAAGTGTGCGACCAACTCACTCAGGTGAGAAATTGCAAGAGTTATTTTAGTGACATGTCGCGCCAGAAGGCTCTTGATTTCTGAGCACCCTTCCGGACGGCGCCAAATTGTCGATCAGCGGTTAGGCGGCCTCTGGAGGCGTCTATTTCGCTGCTTTCAGGGTTGTCGGCCGATCTTTTCTCGCTTCCTGAAAGCGTTTCTCGCGACACTTGGCAGGTTTATTTTTTGTAAAATCTAAATAAATCAAATGGTTATTGTATTTATTGATTTTTTTTTCCTGATGAGGCGATTTATTGACAGTGCTTTGGGGCGAGTCTTTAATGGCAAATGTAACTATTTATTTCGCCTGTCAGGCGGCTCGATTGCTGAGTTCACTGTGGCCCCGGCGAAGCAATAATTAAAGCTAGGGTGCAGATCATGGGTACCTTCTCGCGAGTCTTCTTCCATAGGGCGAATCCGCCCACCTCGTTGCACCTAACCGAACTTCACGGTCCGCCGGGCCGATGACCCCGGCGCCGGCATCACTCTGCCGGCGCCGTCAGGGATAGAACCGCCTGCTGAAGAGCATGGATCACGCTAGCACCAGCGTGCTTCAAGGTGGGCGTCATCTAGTCCCCCAAATCCCGAAGTCAAGTCGAAAGCGTGGAGCCCTGTCCTTGCTGCCATGGCGCACGCCCCTACTCAGTCGGAATCGAGGAATCAGCAAATGGCCAACTTCAACCTGTCGGACCTGGATTTCATCCTCCAGCAAATCTTCATCGCCGAAGCCCACGCTTCCGGTGAAGACCTACGTGACCTACTGCCCAACGTGCAGGTGCCTTTCGGTCTGCGCACCATCGACGGCTCCTTCAACAACCTGTTCGCCGGCCAGACCGAGTTCGGCGCCGCAGACAATATCTTCCCGCGCCTGCTCGACCCGGCCTTCCGCCCAGCGGAGGCGGGGACCTCCTATACCCAGACCACCGGCACGGTGATCGACAGCCAGCCGCGCACCATCAGCAACCTGCTGGTCGACATGACCGACAACAACCCGGCGGCCGTGGCCGCCGCCGCACAGACCCCGGGTTCGGCCACAGTGGTCAGCCCCGGCCTCGATGGCCTGTTCGGAACCGCTGACGACACCCCGACCCTGTACATTCCGAACACTTCGCCGGACGCCGGGCTGTCCGCGCCCTTCAATGCCTGGATGACCTTCTTCGGACAATTCTTCGACCATGGTCTGGACCTGGTGACCAAGGGCGGCAACGACATCATCTTCATCCCGCTGCAGTCGGACGATCCACGCTTCGTGGACGACAGCCCGACCAACTTCATGGTCCTGACCCGCGCCACCCAGTTTGGCGGCCCCGGGTTGAACCAGAACACCACCTCGCCCTTCGTCGACCAGAACCAGACCTACAGCTCGCATCCCTCGCACCAGGTGTTCCTGCGCGCCTATGAGCTGAACGCCAACGGCGAACCCGTGGCTACCGGTACATTGATCACCAATCGCAACTTGGGCGCCGATGGCGATTTCGGCACCGCCGACGACGTGGAAATCGGTGGCATGGCTACCTGGGCGGTGGTCAAGGCGCAGGCCCGCGACATCCTCGGGATCAACCTGACCGACGCCAATGTGTTCGATGTGCCACTGCTGGCCACCGACCCCTATGGCAACTTCATCAAGGGGCCCAACGGCTTCCCGCAAGTGGTGATGAAAGGGGCGGACGGCTTGGTCGGCACCGCCGACGACTTCCTGGTGGAAGGCAACCCGCTGGCCCCCGTCGACCTGACCAACGCGGTCGGCACAGGCCACCAGTTCCTGATCGACATCGCCCACAGCGCAGACCCCACCGGTGGCCTGACGGCAGACGCCGACGCCATCATCAACATCGGCACTCCGCCTGCGGCGGGCACCTACGACAACGAACTGCTGGATGCCCACTTCATAGCCGGTGACGGCCGGGTCAACGAAAACATCGGCCTGACCACCGTGCATCACGTGTTCCACTCCGAGCACAACCGCCTGGTGGAACAGGCCAAGAGCACCCTGCTGGCCTCGGGCAACCTGGCCGAACTGACGCCCTGGCTGATGCCCGGCACCGCGCCGGGCGCGTTCCCGACCACCCAAGCCGCGATCGACACCCTGCAGTGGAACGGCGAGCGGCTGTTCCAGGCTGCCAAGTTCGGCACCGAGATGCAGTACCAGCACCTGGTGTTCGAGGAGTTCGCCCGCACTATTCAGCCCCAGGTGGACGAGTTCCTGGCGCCTACCGGCTATGACACCACCATTGACGCGTCGATCGTCGCCGAGTTCGCCCACACGGTTTACCGCTTCGGCCACTCGATGCTGACCGAGACGGTCGATCGCTTCGACCCGAACTTCAATCCGGTAACGGCAGACCCGCTGCACCCGACCAACGACCAGCAGATGGGCCTGATCGCCGCCTTCCTCAACCCCCTGGCGTTCGCGGCCAGCGGGCCGAGCGCCGAGGCAGCCGCGGGCGCCATCGTGCGTGGCCTGACCCGCACCGTGGGTAACGAAATCGACGAGTTCGTCACCGAGGCCCTGCGCAACAACTTAGTGGGCCTGCCGCTCGACCTGGCCGCCATCAACATCGCTCGTGGCCGCGACGCCGGCATTCCGTCCCTGAACGCCGCGCGCCGTGAGTTCTTCCACATGACCGGCGACGGACAGCTGACCCCATACAGCAGCTGGGTGGACTTCGCCGACCACCTGAAACACCCGGAGTCGCTGATCAACTTCATTGCCGCCTACGGCACCCACGCCAGCATCACCGGCGCTGACACCATGGCCGCCAAGCGAGCCGCTGCCACCCTGTTGGTACTCGGCGGCGCCGGAGAACCGGGCGACCGCCTGGACTTCCTGCACAGCACCGGCATCTGGGCCAGTGATGCTAACGGGGTGACTATCACCGGCCTTGACCTGGTGGACTTCTGGATCGGCGGCCTGGCCGAAGAGAAGATGCCCTTCGGCGGCATGCTCGGCTCCAGCTTCAACTTCGTCTTCGAGACCCAGTTGGAGGCACTACAGAACGGCGACCGCTTCTACTACCTGTCGCGCACGGCGGGGATGAACTTCGGTACCGAGCTGGAGAACAACTCCTTCGCCAAGCTGGTGATGAACAACACCGACGCCATTCACCTGCCCAATTTGATCTTCGTCACCCCGAGCTTGACCCTGGAGGTCAACCAGGGCATCCAGCACACCGGCTTAGGCGCAACCGGCCGCGACGACCCCACCGGCGGCATCCTCATCAACGGCGTGGAGATCACCCCGCTGGTGATCCGCGACAACCCGGACACCACCGGGCCTGATACCAACTACCTGCGCTACACCGGTGCGGATCATGTGGTTCTCGGCGGCACCGCCGGCAACGACATCATCGTGTCCAGCGAAGGCGACGACAATCTCTACGGCGACGGTGGCAATGACCGTCTCGAGGGCGGCTACGGCAACGACACCCTGCTGGGCGGCGATGGCGACGACATCCTCACCGATGCCGGCGGCGACAACCGCATGGAGGGCGGTGCCGGCAATGACGTGATCCACGCGGGCAGCATGATGGCCGGCAGCGTTGCCGGCCATCTGCTCCTCGGCGGCGATGGCAAGGACTTCATCGTCTCGGTCGAGGATATCGCCATCATCTTCGGTGGCCAGGGCGACGACTTCATCTACAGCGCCAAGACCAGCCTGCCGCCCACCGGCAACGAGGGTGACGACTGGATCGAAAAGGGCACCCAGGACGGCGCGCCGGGGGACAACTTCGCCCCCCTGCTGGAAGACAACATCATCGGTAATGACATCTTCGTCGGTGGCGGCGGCTTCGACGAGATGATCGGGGAGGGCGGCGACGACATCTTCGTCGGCAGCGATGCCCAGGACAAGATGGACGGCATGTCCGGCTATGACTGGGTCACCTACAAGAGCGACAGAATCGGTGTGACCGCCGATCTGTCCCTGGCGGCCTTCCTCGGTATCGGCGAGGTGGGGCAGCACATCGCCCTGCCGGTGGCGCAGTCGCCGGCTTCGATCTTCGACCGCTTCGCCGAAGTGGAAGGCCTCTCGGGGTCCGACTTCGCCGATATCCTACGCGGCGACGACGTAAACCCGAGCAATATAGTTAACCATGGCGGGGCCACCGGCAGCGCGCTGACCAACCTCGATCTGATCGCAGGTCTGCGAGCGTTTGTCGGTACCGCCGCGGCGGGCGCCGACGGCAACACCGGTACCGCGGACGACGTGTTCGACGGCGGCAACATCATCCTCGGCGGCAGCGGCAGCGACCTCCTCGAAGGGCGCGGTGGCAATGACCTGATCGATGGCGACTTGTGGCTGAACGTGCGCATCAGCATTCGTGATGCTGCTGGCAACGAGATCGGCAGCACCGACAGCATGGTCGGCGTGATCGAGAACAAGTCGGGCATCCTTGCCGGTACCGCGGCCAATCTGACCCTGATGTCGGCCGTGCTGAACGGCACCATCAACCCCGGCCAATTGGTGGCCGTGCGCGAACTGTTGACCGGTGACGCGGACTTCGACACCGCCATCTTCTCGGGCAACCGCGCCGACTACAGCATCGCCATCGACGACAACGGCACCGCGGGCGACCTCACCGATGACATAGTCACGGTCATTGACGATGTCGGCGACGACGGCACTGATCGCCTGACCCATATCGAACGGCTGCAGTTCGCCGACCAGTCGGTGGTCCTGGCCCCCGGCCTGAACGCCGAACCCAGCGGCTCGCTGAGCATCACCGACAATAACGGCGGCGAGCTGCAGGTGGGCGACTTCCTCACCGTCTCGGCCCTGGACGTCAACGACACCGACAATCCCGGTGGCGCCATCTCCGATGTCAACTACATCTGGCAGGTGGAGCGTGTGCCCGCCTCGGGCATCTTCGAGGACATCATCGAAGTGCCGGCTGGCGACCTGGCCTTCATCAGCGCCAACGGCATCCGTTACCGCGTCACCCCGGACGTGGCGGGCCTGTCGATTCGGGTGAAAGGCGTCTACCAGGATGCCAACGGGGTGACCGAACAGGTGTTCTCGGTACCCACCGTCGCCGTGGCGCCCTTCACCCCGCCGACGCCGACCACGGCAGTGGAGCCGGGCCCGGCGATCACCGCTGGCGGTCCCGGCGTGCAGCTGGTGCGTGGCGACCTGGACTTCATCCTCGACCAGATCCGCATCGCCGAAGCTCATGCCGCCGGCGCCGACCTGCTGTCCCTGGTACCCAACCTGCGCATCGCGGCCGGCTTGCGCACGGTCACCGGCGAGCTCAACAACCTGCTGAACTTCTCCGGCATCGACCAGAGCCAGTTCGGCGCCGCCGACAACGTCTTCCCGCGGCTGCTGCCGCCAGAGTTCCGCGACGAGCAGGACGAGGCGCCCTTCCTCGGGCAGACCAACACCAACTACAACTCCTCCACCAATGTGGTCGACAGCGACCCACGTACCATCTCCAACCTCATCGTCGACCAGACCAACAACAACCCGGCGGCCGTAGCCGCGGCGTCGGGCACCGACGGCGCCACCCTGGTGACCAGCCCGGGTCTGGATGGCCTGTTCGGCACGGCCGATGACCAGCAGGTGAACTTTATCCCGAACGCCGCCCCCGACGCCGGGCTGACCGCGCCCTTCAACGCCTGGATGACCTTCTTCGGGCAGTTCTTCGACCATGGCCTGGACCTGGTGACCAAGGGCGGCAACGGCACCGTGTACATCCCGCTGCAGCCGGACGACCCGCGTTTCGTCGCCGGCAGCCCGACCAACTTCATGGTGCTGACCCGCGCCACTCAGGTCGACGGCCAGCCGGGGGTGAACGAGAACACCACCTCGCCCTTCGTCGATCAGAACCAAACCTACAGCTCGCACCCTTCGCACCAGGTGTTCCTGCGCGCGTACGTCTCCACGGCCAATGGTCCCGTGGCAACCGGTGAGCTGATCACCAACCGCAACTTGGGTGTCGATGGCGAGTTCGGCACTGACGACGACGTGGAAATCGGTGGCATGGCCACCTGGGCGGTGGTCAAGGCCCAGGCACGCGACATCCTCGGGATCGACCTGACCGATGCCAACGTGTTCGACGTGCCACTGCTGGCCACCGACGCCTACGGCAATTTCATCAAGGGGCCCAACGGCTTCCCGCAGGTAGTGTTCTCCGGGCTGGACGGGCTGCCGGGTACCGATGATGATGTGCTGGTCGAAGGCAACCCGGCCGCCAACGGCGGCCTGGGTATCAGCCTGGCCGGCGCGGTCGGCACCGGGCATCAGTTCCTCAGCGACATCGCCCATGCCGCCGACCCGTCGGCCGCACCGGGGCTGGTGCGGGATGGCGATGGCTTGATCAACAGCCAGGCCGGAGTCCCGCAGCCGGCCGGTACCTACGACGGCGAACTGCTGGACGCCCACTACATCGCCGGCGACGGCCGGGTCAACGAGAACATCGGCCTGACCTCCGTGCATGCGATCTTCCACTCCGAGCACAACCGCTTGGTGGAGCAGACCAAGAGCACGGTGCTGACCAGCAATGACCTGGCGTTCATCAACGAGTGGCTGCTGACTCCGGTCACTGCCTTCCCGACCACCCCGGCGGAAATCGATGCTCTGCAGTGGAACGGCGAGCGGCTGTTCCAGACCGCCAAGTTCGGTACCGAGATGCAGTACCAGCACTTGGTGTTCGAGGAGTTCGCGCGGACCATCCAGCCGAACATCGACCTGTTCTTCGCGCCGACCCAGGTCTATGACGTCAATCTCGATCCCTCGATCGTCGCCGAGTTCGCCCACACGGTTTACCGCTTCGGCCACTCGATGCTGACCGAGACGGT
>RCUN01000536.1_pt1 | contig 19992 bp, 21 predicted proteins | sample 2166181 | NCBI WGS metagenome assembly RCUN01 (sample SAMN09932603, study PRJNA488358) | compost metagenome | feature: garden; material: soil; isolation source: compost soil in crotononitrile-enriched culture | place: Germany: Experimental Botanical Garden Goettingen | collected 2016-01-27 | reverse complement strand
TTCTGAAGCAGCAGCTGTTCATGGTTGATGAAGCCGCCGATGAGTCCGTTCACTTGTCCGGTGGACAGGGCTGGAATCAGATCAAATCCAACGTCGACCAGCTTCACGGAATCCGGATTTCCGCCATCCTGCTTGACCATCGTCCGTACCATGGCTTCATAGAGCGGAATGGAGGAGAAGCCTACTGTGCGGCCGGCCAGATCTTTGGGACGTGTGATGCCGCTGTCTTTGGCTACCATCAGGTGATTCAGCGGATGTCTGACCACGGCTCCGATAGACTTTACAGGGATCTGCTCACCCCGGGCCATCAAGACCTGAGGCTGGTAGCTGAGTGCCAGGTCGATCTTGCCAGCGGCGGTCAGCTTTAGCGCATCATTCGTGTCGGCGGGCATTTGGATATCGACATCCAGACCTTCAGCAGCGAAATAGCCCTTCTCCTTGGCAGCGTACAAAAAGGAGTGGACCGCGTTCGGATACCAGTCCAGCATGATGCTGATCTTTTGCAGTGGCTTTGCCTTAGGAGAGGCCGAGGAATTCGTCTCTTCTTTCCCGGTGCCTGAATCGGAATTGCATCCGCCAAGTACCCAAAGGATGGAGAGCAGCAGAAGGGAAAGTTTCATGGATCTATGCATAAATACGACCTCTTTTCAAGTAGTTGTTATATGGAATGAACTAAAGAGATTAACGTAGGTTGTATGGCTATTCCTGTAGAATCGGCAATGAGCGTATGCAATCTTTAGTTCAATCCATATAGTTAAGTGTTCCGGTTGCGGGTACGACCCGTCAGGGCAGCAAAGCCGCCCCGGCCGAGAATAGTCCTCTCGATTAACGCTACTCCCAGGAACAGGGCCAGGCCGAGCAGGGACAATAGAAGTACGGCCGCGAATAGAGCATCGCTTTGCAGGTTTCCTGCCGTTCGGCGGCTGTAGTACCCAAGTCCGCTGCTTCCGCCAAGCCATTCTCCAATGGTGGCTCCGATGACACAATAGACCACGGAGAGCTTTAGGCCCGAGAAGAAGGAAGGAAGTGCAAGCGGAACCTGCAGCCTCAGCAGCAGCTGAAGCCGGTTCGCGCCCATCGTACGCAGCAGTTCGCTGTAGGCTTGCCCTCCTGTTCGCAGTCCGTCGTAAGTGCCCACGACGATAGGGAAGAAGGCGGTGAGAATAACAACGGCCACCTTGCTCCAGATCGAGTAGCCAAACCACATGATGAAGATGGGGGACAAGGCAATGAGCGGGAGAGTCTGGCTGATAATGACGAAAGGATACACGGCTCTCTCCACTATGCGGGACATATGCATCCAGGTGCCCAGGCAGGTTCCGAGCAGGACTGACAAGGCGAACCCGAGGGCGGCCTCGGCTAGAGTGACCGGCAGGTGTGTACTAAGCAGCAGCGCCCGGTTGTGGATCAGGGCCGCTGCGATGGAGCTCGGAGCCGGCACAATAAAAGCGGGAACAGCCCCGCTGCGGACAAGCCATTCCCACAGCGCCAGAATGAAGATGAGCAGCAGCAGGAACGGGCCGTAGCTTCGCAGCCTTTTGCGGAGGTATATAACTAAGGCTGTCATCGAAATACATCTCCTATCAGTCGCTGCTCGAGTTCCATACGGAGCTCAAGGAACCGTGCCGTGGCATGCACCCCAGGCTGACGGGGACGCGGGAGATCGACGTTCATCTCCTCTAGGGCACCGCCTCCGCGCGGCATGAGCAGAATCCTGTCACTCAGCAAGAGGGCCTCCTCCAGGTCATGCGTGATGAATAGGATAGTTCGCTGCAGCTCCCCCCACAGACTTAGCAGCCAGTGATGCATCTCCCGCTTGGTCAATGCGTCGAGTGCCCCGAATGGCTCATCGAGCAGCATCAGATTGCCGCCTGCGGCAAGCGTCCGAAGGAAGGCAGCCCGCTGCCGCATTCCCCCCGATAGCTCATGGGGATAGGCGCCAGCCCAGCGGCCCAGACCGAACCGCTCCAGCATATCCATAATGAAGGCAAGCTGCTTAGGTCTGCTCCCTAGATTCTTCTTCAGCTCCCATGGCAGAAGGCAATTGTCCCTTACGGTTCTCCAGGGAAGCAGCAGGTCCTGCTGCGGCATGTAGGAGATGGACCCGAGACGCTTTGATACCTCGCCGCCGGTCCAGGTGATGACTCCGCCTGTCGGTTCGAGCAGGCCGGCAATCAGCTTGAACAGCGTACTTTTGCCACAGCCGCTCGGGCCGATGATGGATACAAATTCCCCTTGGTGAACCTTCAGGGACAGATGATCAATAATTGGCGACCGCTTGGATACGGAAGAGGACTCATAAGAGTAAGACAGTTGATGCAGTGATAATATTGGCGTTATAAGGCAGACCTCCCGGGTAAGGTGCGGCATATCAGGAACAAAAGTGAAGCTGTCCAGATGTGCACACCCGTGAAATTCCTTTGAAGAAAACCAAAAAAGGCCCCTCATTCCGTAAAAGGATGAAGGGCCTAAGCTTTGTTCAGTTCACGAACCAAAACATAATTCACAGGCGCTCCACTTCCCTACGCTGGTATGATCCAGATCAGGTTCCAAGGGTCCGAAGTGGTTGCTTCGTCTCAGCCGGTAGGCTCCCCTAGTGAAATAAAAATGTATGAGGTTTGTCTTCAGTTGACAATTAACGCATTAAATATACCACAATTCGGAAGAAGCTTAAATACCCGTCTATTTCCACTACTTGTTTTTCGCGTACAGCCAGTTGTAATAAGACGCATGCTTGATTTCATCGGTCATAATCTCGAATATCCAGTCACGGTACTGCGGGTCAATATTCAAATAAATCGTACGGTATTTCTCAAATGCTTTTAATTCTCCCATGAGTGCCTTCTCGATCCCTTCCAGGTAACTTGTGGGTAATGCTTCTGAATCTTCTGCAGGTTCTTTCTGTTCTACAGGAGGAGCCATTCCCGTCAACTGGGTATACAGGGTCCGAAACATTTTTCGGTGCTTTCTTTCATCATTACGGATACTGATAATGACGTCCTTCTCCTGCTCAGTAGGAGCCATTTTTATAAGAGCGTCATAGAACAGCTCATCATTCCGTTCGCCCTGGATCGATTCCCGGATAAGCTTAATGATCATGTCGCTGTTACGGTAATATGGCCTGGAACGATAGGCTGCAGGGTGTGGAATCACATAAGGTTGGTAATACATAATCCAAAAACACCGCCTCATTCAAAATGGTTTTTACGTTGTGCTGTAGCGTATTCACCTTTGGGCGGAGGGGTGCACCTCTTGAAGAAGCTGTCATATGATGAAGTAGGATAGATTCAAACATAAGGTGGTCACTATATGGATGATGAGAACAGTAAGATTATAATAACTACGATAGTCGTAGTGGTTATTTTCACCGCTTTCGCAATGGGACTCGGCAAAGCAGGTGAGGAGGCTGGAACTACAATTATAGTGTAAATTTTGGGGGAGAGGTCCGTGAGGAATAACGGTAACGGCGGAAATGGGACTAAGAGCAGTAATGGCAATGGCAGCAATGGGAAGAAGAAGAACAATCCCTCCTCCAGATTATCCCCCCAACAGATCGCAGTGGTTGTCGGTTTGCTTACAAATGTGCTCGAAGTTAACTCCGTTCTGCTCGACAAAGACCAAAGAGTGGAGATCTTATTGGTGGGCTCCATCAGAAGGAAGACAAAGGTAGATCGAATTGTAGATGAGCTGGGGAATGTCAGTGTGGGTGATCTGCTGGATGCCCTTATTCGCAAAAACACCTGATCCACGGACCGGAGCAAAGGGACAGGTACAAGCTGCTGCATGGGTAGAACAAAATTTGGCTTTTTCCTCCGGTGAATCAGATATGTAATAAGACCCTCTGCGGGTGAGCCGCAAGGAGGGTCTTTAGGTTGCTGTAAAAGTTAGCAGTTAGGCTCAGGTATGGTCTGCACAGCAGGACGATCGCTCCGTTCCAGCGCACGGCTCCAGCCCGTTAGAAGCACCGCGGCCAGCACCATTAACGCCCCGACCCAGGTCGTATGAATGAGCCCGAGCTTCTCGGTTACAATGCCGCCAAGGTAAGCCCCAATCGCAATGCCTGCGTTGAAAGCAGCTATATTTAGCGCAGAGGCAACGTCCACTGCCTTCGGTACATACCGCTCGGCCAGCGTCAGAACAAAGATCTGCAGACCAGGTACATTCATGAAGGCGAACAAGCCCATGAAGAGGACCGTGATCAGGCCAGCAGCCTTGAAGGGTGCTGTGAACATCAGAATGAACAGGATCAGTGCTTGGGCGGCGAACATGTAGAACAGGGCGGAGACTGGATTCCGGTTCGCCGCTTTGCCGCCGATGACGTTGCCTATGGCAATCGCAATGCCGTAAAGCAGGAGCAGGAAGGCTACGGTTCCTTCCTTGAACCCGGTGATGTCATGCAGCAGCGGGGACAGATAGGTGAAGACAACAAATGTCCCGCCATAGCCGAGTGCCGTAATGGCGAAGGAAAGCAGCAGTCGTCCATTGGTGATCAGCCTCAGCTGTTCACTTGCCGGCGTCCGGGTTCCTTTGCGAAGTCCTGCCGGAACGAGGATTACATTGGCGATGAAGGCAATAATACCGACAGCGGCAATGGCCACGAACGCGGCCCGCCACCCGAGCTGCTGGCCGATCCAGGTCCCCAGCGGTACCCCGGTGACAGTGGCAATGGTAAGACCTGAGAACATGATGGAGATCGCGCTTGCTCTGCGGTTCTCGGGCACAAGGTCAGCCGCAATCGTAGAGCCGATCGACATAAATACTCCGTGTGCAAGCGCAGAGATAACTCGCGCGGTAAGGAGCAGAGCAATACTGCCTGAGACCGCGGCAAGGCTGTTGCCTGCAATAAAGACAAGCATAATCCACATCAGGAGCGTCTTACGCGGTACTCCAGAGGTCAAAGAGGTCAATACAGGTGCACCGAAGGTGACCCCAAGAGCGTACAGTGTAACGGTCAGCCCGGCAAGGGTGACCGAGATATGCAGGTTACCTGCGATCAGAGGCAGCAGACCTACGCTGATGAACTCCGTCGTTCCAATGGCAAAAGCGCTAATCGCCAGTGCTAGAAGCGCGAAAGTGCTTCTTTTTTTATCTAAAGACATTTCATCCACTCCTAAGTATAGTAATTGCCAACCGGCAAATGTTATTATGTATGAACTGGATCGAAATGAACAGTACGTACTTTAAAGTTATATAGTTACTGAAAAGTAACCATGGGAGGAATAAAGGATGGAAGTCCGGAAGAAATATAATATATCGATTGAAGCGACCTTGGAGGTCATCGGAGGAAAGTGGAAATGTGTGATCCTGTGCCACTTGACGTATGGCAAGAGACGGACAAGCGAGCTCAAGCAGCTTATGCCGGGCATTACCCAGAAGATGCTGACTCAGCAGCTCAGAGAGCTGGTGTGCGATGGCATCGTGAATCGGATCAGCTATAATGAGGTTCCGCCCAGGGTTGAGTACGAACTCACAGAGTATGGCTGGAGCTTGAAGGGAATTCTCGATTCCCTCTGTTCTTGGGGAGAGAGGCACATCATTAAGGAGTACGGAGATAAGTCGGCAGTGCTGGAGGACAGTATTTTGAATAAATGAACCGAGTCGGCACCGGTAACGGGAGCTTCTCACCTGGAATAAGCCCTCTCTTCACCATTAGGTGAAGGAGGGCTTAAGTGTTGAAGAGCATTACATATCAATGGTTGATACCGCATTTGTTCATGATGAACGAAATCTGGTTCTCGAGCCGATTGATGGTCTCTTGTTGTTCCTGGGACTGTGTCCCCTGTGCGCGCAAGGAAGCGAGCTCCTGCTTAAGTTGATGCAGATCGTCTCCTGCACTCGCACAGTTATAGCTGCTTTCAAGATTGTCAATCATAACGCATCCTCCATTCGGGCCTTAATATTACCTCCCTATTATGGAGAATTTCGCTGCACTTATTCGTGTCTGATCATTAGTAGCAGGTGAATGAACTGATTCTTCTTAGATCAACCCCGTAATAGTTCCAGCGTCCCCCGAAAAATCTATAGCCCGACACGGAGGTGCGTCCGACAAAAATCGGATAGAACCAGTATTGATCCCCATTTGTCTGCCAAATGTAGGTGAATCGGAACAGACAACCGACAATTGAACCCGGGTCAACGGCATATGCGGATACCTGCTGCTGGGGGATAAAAGAGGGTGGAGGTGATGTGGGTGCCTGTTGAGCTCCAGGACCTTGCGGTCCGGGCGGCATTCCGGGTCCTCCTGGTCCTGGTAGTCCTGGTGTAAACGGTCCTTGAGGCCCGAATGGACCTTGGGACCCAAAGGGTCCTTGTGATCCCTGCGGGTTCTGCTGAGGGTTAAACGGTCCTGGCGGTGGATTGAATCCCATAGTTATTTCACTCCTTCTAGGTAGTGGGCTAATGTAATTTATGTAGGAGGATTGGGTTTGGGCTGGGCTAATGCCCCGGGCTGATGCAAATTTATTAATTGTTTACATATGAAGAAATTGCAAACCTTCCGGGCACCCATAAATGGTATAAATTTGAAAGGGGGCCTTCTGAGCAGGTACACTGTTATTAACTATGATTAGGAGTGTGAGATTGCTTGAATTTGTGGGAAGCGTTTGTGGCCCTGATTCTGGGGCTTGTTGAGGGGATAACGGAATTTGCACCGGTATCTTCCACAGGTCATATGATTATTGTGGATGATTTCCTGTTCCAGACGAACAAAATGTTCTCTCCAGAGGTAGCCGTGACGTTCAAGATTGTCATTCAGCTTGGCTCTATCCTTGCGGTTGTTGTGCTTATGCGGGACCGGTTCCTGAATTTGCTGGGTCTGAAGAAAATCCCGGGCCAGACGACAACTGGGCCGCGCCTGAATCTTGGACAAGTCATCGTAGCCTTGATTCCTGCGGGAGTGCTGTATCTGTTATTGGATGATGTGATCGATACCTATCTGTTCTCCACCCAGACGGTGGTCATTGGGCTCGTGCTTGGAGCCATTCTGATGATTATTGCTGACCGGTTCGGACCTCGTGAACCGAAGACAGTGTCTGTGGATCAAATTACATACAAGCAGGCGTTCATGGTGGGTCTGGTCCAGTGCTTATCCATGTGGCCCGGATTCTCACGCTCCGGCTCTACAATCTCGGGGGGTGTCCTGCTCGGAATGAAGCACCGGACTGCAGCCGACTTCACCTTCATTATGGCTGTTCCGATCATGGCAGGAGTGAGCTTTTTCTCCTTGCTTAAGAATTGGGGCTCCATCACTTCTGAGGTTATTCCCTTCTTCATCGTGGGCTTCGTCAGTGCCTTCGTCTTCGCACTGATCTCTATCCGGTTCTTCCTGAAGTTGATCAATCGGATTAAGCTGGTTCCCTTTGCGCTGTATCGTATTGCACTTGCCGCACTTATATATTTTGTGTTCCTATAAGATTCATTCTGTACCTAAATGAGAAGGCCTCTTGTCCACAACAGGTGGAACAGGAGGCCTTCTTGCGTGGAATCAGCCGTTCATTTCATGCTAATCTGGAGCCTAACTGCAGGGCTTTATCCAGCCAAAGCTGCCGCCGTTCCGCGGAGGATGTCTTGATGGGGCCGAATTCGGTAATCCGGACAGGAGCCACCCCGCAGAATCCGAGAATGCTGCGTTTCATGATATGATGTCCAGCCTGCTTAGCGACCCACTTGTAATACCAATGCGGCGAATCCATCGTGACCAGGAGATGTGCGGTCTTTCCTTTCAGCAGTTTTTTGGGAAGAGGGGAACCCTGTACGTTCTTGTAAGAGAAGTCCGGCAGGAACGTGCGGTCAATAAAGCCCTTCATTAAGGCAGGCATTGTGCCCCACCAGGTCGGGTAGACAAAGACCAGATGATCTGCCCAGCTAATCGTCTCCTGTGCTGTATGCAGGTCCTCTTCAAGCTCCATTCGCTTCGAGTAGCCATACATGAGGTTCGGGTTGAAATTTAACCTGCCAAGCTCAATACAGCGAACCTCGGCTCCACTGGCCTTAGCCCCCTTTTTATAGGATTCGGTTAATGCATTGCAATAGCTTTCCGGGTAAGGATGTCCGTTGATGATAGCGATTTTCTTAACCATGTTAATTCCTCCTTGTGGTCCCTTACCATGGCTCTCCGGCTAATTCAGACCGACTGCCAACAGATCAGGCGTTCATGCTACATTATTAGATATATGGAATATCGTAAGTGCGGCGGGTTGTCTAAAGATATGATCATACGCACCAAAAACCTGTCCACACTTCCATCCCGTCACTGTATGGAGGATATGGCAAGTTCGCTGTATCATCTTATGATCGAGTTAGCGGGTAAGCCCATCAGGTAAAGCAGGTTGATTTCAACTATGAGGCCGGGCCCATCTTGGATGAATATGTATCTGTATTTGGAATTATGCCGAGGTTCGAGGAGAAGATGAATGCTCGGAACCGAGCTCCTTTCAGAGCGCATTTAAGAGGTGGGTGGGGTTTCGCCAAGGCAGTACCGGCTTTGCCTGAAGGAGGAATTGCCGCTGATGCAGCTTGGCTAATGGGGTTGGCATAGACAAGGAGGCCGATCCCTGCCCGGGACCGGCCTTGTAACCTGAAGGAATCTGGGGGTGGATACGGATTCAAGGGTAGCTATTTCTTGATCACAGGAATCCAGACCTCACACTGATAGCTTTCGGATGAAATATCGCCCGCAGGGTAGAGTTCAATTTCGGGACCCACGGCGTGTTCATATCCTGTAGAGGGGAACCAGTCCTGAAAGATCCTTCTCCACACGTCCTGAATCGCTCCTGGCATCGGTCCGACAGAAGTGAATACCGCCCAGGTGGATGCGGGGATGGTCCGCACGGTGAACTCATCTTCCAGCGGGGTTCCCGGGTTTAATCGGACACCGATCATATAATTGAAGAGCTCCTTTTCCGGCTGCATGTCAAGGCAGATGCCAAGCCAGGCCTCGTCCTGTCCGATCGAAAACAGCTTGTCAGATGTCCCGTCGGAGTTACAGGTCTCCCAGAACTTAGGGATAACCCGGTGGTTCTCCCCGTCCCTTGTAGTGGCCTCGATTAGCTTGCCTACAACTTGATACTCCTCTTTCTCCACAATACGATAGTCCATTCCTTGATCTCCCTTCAATGATAGATGGAAAGAGATGCGGGAGAAGGCTTTGAGGGTAACTCCCGGATTACGCGCCTCGGATGGAGGAACTCCGTGAAGCTTTCGGAATGCTTTGGAGAAGGACTCTGGGGATTCGTAACCGAATCTCAGCGCGATATCGAGCACTCTGGAGCCGGAAATGGCCAGTTCCTGTGCAGCTAAAGTTAATCTACGCTTGCGAATGTATTCCGCTACAGTCATACTGGTCAGCATATGGAACATGCGCTGGAAGTGAAAAGGGGAGGAGTAAGCCGCTTTGGCTACTTCGCCTATATCGAAAGGTTCTTCCATCATGTTCTCCATCAAATCAATGGCATTGTTCATCCGGTTCAGCCAATCCATACCGCATCACCTCCTTTGTACATGATCTTATCACCGGGCAGCCCGGGAATTCCTGTCATTGCGTGCGGTCTGTGAATAGGACCGGGGGGCCACGGCCAATTATATTAAAAATCACCAGAGTCCGGATTAACCCATCACGGGCAGCTTCAAATCGGTTACAATGATTAGTATCATTAAGTTGAATCTATACAGGAGGTACGGAAATGTCTAAAGACGAAGTTATTTTGACACGCGAGGGCTATGCCCAGCTGGAACGCGAACTTGAAGAGCTGACCACGGTCAAACGCAGAGAGCTCGCAGAGCGCCTCAAGACGGCAATCAGCTATGGAGACCTTAAGGAGAACAGTGAGTACCACTCGGCCAAGAATGATCAGTCTTTTATGGAGACGAGAGTGCTTACGATTGAGAAAATGCTGAAAAAGGCCAAGATTGTAGACCATATCGACAATTCCGTCGTTCAGGTCGGCTCCGTAGTCATTCTGAATGACGTGGAATTCGCCGAACGAATCGAATACAGAATCGTAGGACCTGCAGAGGCAGATGTCGCCGAGAATAGAATTTCTTACGAGAGCCCGCTGGGCGCTGCACTCATGGGGAAATCCGTCGGAGACAAGATCAGTGTGGAAGCTCCTATGGGGCGGATCGAATACGAGCTGCTTGAGATTAAGGGCTTGGCCTAATTGTATTCCTAGAGAACAGCTTCATCTTGCTAAATTTAGCATAGGTGGAGCTGTTTGTGATTTCAAGGATAAGATGCTGAGCTTGTTACGTACATATGTAAACGACCACCTGCTTACCTCGGCTTATCATCAAGCGAAGGATCAGGTGGTCTTATTAATTTGGGGGAGGGAGGCCCTGATGGAGTCCCCTTCAAGGAGCCTGGATAGAATGCGGGGTTACTCGAACCCTGGGACCAGTCTCCCTTTCAAAATGTCACAAATCCCATAGCCTGCTTCGCGGTGAGCAGGGTCTTCCCGGCAGTCTCGGCAGCCCGCTCGGCACCCTCTTGAAGTATCCGGTCCAGTTCACTAGAGGAAGCTATCTCTTTGAATCTCGTCTGAATCGGGATTAATCGGCTCACGATGACTTCGGCAAGTTCCTTCTTGAAGGTGCCGTAGCCCTGTCCCTGATAACGCTGTTCAATCTCAGAGATCGGCTCTTCGGAGAAGATGGCATAGATCTCAATCAGATTGCTGACGGCAGGCTTGCTGTCCCAGTCATAGCGGACCTGCATGTCGGAATCCGTGACCGCTCTGGCCAGCTTCTTGCGAATGTCATCCGCGGAATCCTGAAGCAGGATGTAGCTGCTGCGGTTCGGATTGCTTTTGCTCATCTTCTTGGTGGGGTCATCGAGACTCATGATACGGGAGCCGAGCTCTTGAATGACCGGCTCAGGCATGGTGAAGGTCTTCCGGTAACGATGGTTGAATCGTTCGGCCAGGGTGCGGGTGAGCTCAAGATGCTGCTTCTGGTCTTCCCCGACCGGCACGTGGGTGGCCTGATAGAGCAGGATATCAGCCGCCATCAGCACTGGATAGGTGAAGAGAGCTGAGCTGACCACATCCTGTTCGCTGGATTTGTCTTTGAACTGAGTCATCCGGTTCAGTTCGCCGAAATGGGCCTGGGTCTCCAGCAGCCATCCGAGCTCAGCGTGGGCTGAGACCTGGGATTGCAGGAAAATCGTCGCTTTCGCAGGGTCCACTCCTGCTGCAATGTAGTAGGCGGCAATCTCTCTTGAACGCTGATACAACTCTTTGGGGTCCTGGAAGACGGTAACGGCATGAAGATCCGGCACGAAAAAGAAGCAGTCATAATCATGCTGGAGCTGAACGAATTGATGCAGTGCACCCCCGTACCCTCCAATGTTGAGATCCCCACTGGGTTTGATCCCGGATAGAATACGTTTCATTTCAATCTACCTCCTATGGCTTGTGTGAGTATAACAAAAAGACACTTCAATCCCTAAAGGGACGAAGTGTCTGCTCCGCGGTACCACCCAGCTTCGGCACGTAAGGCCGCTCTCTACTGAGATGAACCAAGAGGCTGCTCACCCGCAAATTCCAGGCCATAAGGAATTTGCGTCAGAGAGCCAGTCTCTTAAATTCATTTCATTTAACACGACGAGGATAGAAGGCCAGTAGAGCTCTACCTGATCATGCCTCCTTAGGATAACGGGGGAGAACCGTCAACGCCTACTGCCCTAAGCGTGCAGGGGTTCGGGCTGAAGCGAAGAGACCCATTCACTTACTCTCCTGTACCGGACCTTTCACCGAGCCGCCGGTTCGCTTGAACAATACAAGTAAGCTACTCTTTCTCTTCATTGCCGTGTCTGTTATTTCATTGAGGTAATTCTTGCATATAAGGAAGGGCCAAGTCAAGGCAGAATAGGCAGGGCGGGGATGCTTTCATTTGGCATCTGTACTGCATAGTAGTATGATTTATAGGGAACTATCCAGAATATAACATCTTGAAAATATATAGAAAAGAGGTCATTCTGAATGCCCGCTTTTATCTACGTGGTCTCCGCGATATTAATCTTAATTATGATTGTCTATTTGTATATCCTGCTGCATCCGATTTTTGGCGGAAGGCCGTCGCCGCAATCGCTTGAACACATCAACCGCTCCAGGAACCGGGCCAAAGGCAAATTTGTGAATCAAATTGAGACCTCGGTCAATAACAGTCTGAAAGGGAACCTGTCCATTCTGTATGAAATGATTAAGGGGGGACACGGCCGAAGACCCCGTCATCCGCTGAATGTGGTTCCTTACTCGCCTTCTTCAGGGCCGTCTTCCGAGGCAGCGGTTACCTGGTTCGGACACTCTGCGCTGCTTCTGGAGCTTGATGGGAAACGGATCTTTCTCGATCCCATGCTCGGCAGAGCCCCATCGCCGACTCCCATCGTGGGCGGGAAGCGATACAGCGATAAGCTTCCTTGTGAGATTGAAGATTTGCCCGAGCTGGATGCCGTGATTCTGTCCCATGATCACTATGATCACCTGGACTATGTCACCGTGCTGAAGCTTAGGGATAAGGTGCGCAGGTTCTTCGTGCCGCTTGGGGTTGCCGCGCACCTGGAGCGATGGGGAGTTAGTCCGGATAGAATTGAGGAGTATGACTGGTGGGAAGAGGCTGAATTTGAAGGCATCAGGCTGGTGTGTACGCCTGCCCGTCACTTCTCTGGCCGAAGCCTGACCAGTAATACGACACTTTGGTGCTCATGGGTCCTTCATGGGCAGCAGGCTAGGATTTTTTACAGTGGGGACAGCGGGTACGGGCCTCATTTTGCCGAGATTGGTGCAAAGTATGGACCCTTCGATCTGACACTGATGGAGTGCGGACAGTACGACCAGCGCTGGGCGAGCATTCATATGATGCCTGAAGATACTGTGCAGGCCCATCTTGATGTACGCGGAGCTATGATGATGCCCATTCACTGGGCTGCCTTCACGTTGGCCCTGCATCCATGGACGGAGCCGGTGGAGCGTGCACGAAGTGAGGCGGCCAAGCGAGAAGTAGAGATGATCACTCCCCGAATCGGGGAGACGGTCAGGGCCCAGAGGAAGCCGGAGCATATACAGACCGCCTGGTGGCGGGAAGCAGAATAGCCTGGCAGCAGAATAGCGCGGAAGCACGCCTTGTGATGGAACACGTGCAGGCTTATCCGGCTGCAGGGCTAAGGATATCTTGGATATTGAAGGGTACTGAATTTATTGCTCCTTTATGTCACAAACTCAGGTGATACTCTGTCTTCTTAATGAGAGATCCTGAGGAGGCGACAAGAATGAGTGTAAGATTTAATTATAGGGCGGTTAACCCATCGGCGCTGGAAGCGATGCTGGCATTTGATCGGGCGGCGAGCAGCAGTGGGGTGGATCAGGTGATCTATGAACTGATCAAGATCCGTACCTCTCAGATCAACGGCTGTTCTTATTGTATCGATTATCATGTAAAAGACCTGCTGAAGCTGGGAGAGCCCATGGAACGGGCTATGATGCTGAGTGTATGGAGAGAGATGCCGATCTATTCAGATAAAGAGAAGGCTGCGCTGGAGCTTACGGAATGTGTCACCCGAATATCGGATTCGGGTGTTCCGCAGTCCGTTTATGAGAGGGTTCTTGAGCATTTCAGCGAGAAGGAATATATCGACTTGATCATGGCGGTGAATACGATTGGCAGCTGGAATCGGCTGGCTATTTCAACCGGAATGTATCCGGGATGTTTTGCCTAAATAAGGCATAAAGGGACGAGAGAATGTGGGATTGACCAGGGAGCCTTGACGGCTCCTTTTGGTATATAGATGGACTTGTGAGTCTAAGTCAAACGGGAGGTGTGAGAAACATGACAAATGCAGGTACGGGCGTGGGCGCACATAGGAATAAGAATGAGGACCGAAGGGTTCTGGAATCTCAGGAGAACCCGCCTGATCTTGAACAGCTGTACCGGACGTTTCGTCCGTATGCCTTCACGGTCGCTTACCGGATGCTTGGCTCTGTTACAGACGCGGAGGATATAGTCCAGGACTGGTTCGCGGAGATGCACGGCAGATCCTTATCGGGCATTCAGAATGTGAAGGCGTATATGGCCAAGTCCATCACGAACCGCTGCCTCAATCTCATGCAGTCCGCATCCCGAAGGCGAGAGACTTATGTCGGTGAATGGCTGCCGGAACCGCTGCCGGATGCCTACAGTGTACGGCATGACGAGCCCTATGAAGCGGCTGAACGAGCCGATACCCTGTCCTATGCCTACCTGGTCATGCTGGAGAGGCTTACTGCAGCCGAGCGGACGGTCTTTCTGCTCAGAGAAGTGTTCGAATATGATTATGAACTGATTGCAGAGGTAGTTGGAAAGTCAGAGGCGGGCTGCCGTAAAATCTTGAGCCGGGCCAGACAAAAACTTGGCCCCGGGGCTTCAAATCCCGCAATAACCATCGCTTCCCCGGACAGTCGGGCTGCACTGATGAGCAGGTTCGCAGCCGCCATTCAACAATACGATGTAGGCGAGATGGTGGCCCTGCTCACTCAGGACGCGGTTCTGGTCTCCGATGGCGGCGGCCGGGTACGTTCTGCGATCAATCCGATCATCAGCCGGGAGCGGGTTGTTGCCCTGCTGACTTCACAGCGGGCCTTCAGGAAGCTGCGTATCTGGAATATGAGCCAGATGGAGATGAATGGAGGACTGAGTCTGGTCTTTCATGAGGAGAATACGGTAAGAGCGGTGATCACTTTGGAGCTTACGCCCGAAGGAGATCAGATACAGCGGGTATTCATTGTGGTGAATCCGGATAAACTGGGCCATATCCGTGCAGAGATGGGCGGGGAGCTCACGGTATAAGCAAATAGAAGTATTTTGGCAAAAAGATAAGGCTGCCCTTACGCAAAGGGCGGCCTATGGGCGCGGCGTTCAGCTTGATTTCTTTTTGGCTTAAAGCCAGGTCTTCATTCTATCGTGCGAAAAGGCTATTTCACTTTCACATTTACTGTTTGCTGCCCGTGAGCGCGCTGCTCATTCACCTTCTGGCCAATGGCCGTAGCCGCCTGCTTGACCGAGCTTGTAACATTATGCAGTACCTCACCCACATCATGGGCGGATTCAACAATCGGATCGACGGCCTTCATCTTGCCCTTCACATCCATAGTGACCTGATTGGCATTATGAATCAGTGCCTGTGCTTCTTTGGTCAATCCGTGAACGGCATTTCTGACTTCGCCAAGTGTTTTGTTCGTCTCATCAAGAGAAGTCATAGTCTTGCGTAAGGTCAGAATGCCAAAGGCAGCCAGGGCGGCAAAAGCTACAGCGATCAACGTCACACTAAGCTGAAAAGTCATAGGACATCTCCTCCTCTGTATTAACCATATGTACAAGGAGAAGGATTATGCCCATGCCCAGAAGGAGAGGTTAAACATAAGGACCCGCCCATAGGCCGGCCTCCACAGCTCACTGGCTGACGGGACTCCTCGGGACTGTGCTAGAATAAGCTTAGCAGTTGCAAGGCAGCATGGTCGGGTCACGAGCCAACATAACTTACGATAAAAGAGGTTGCAGCGATGAACATAGAACATTTTACAGAAGCCAAGTTAAGTGAAGAGATTGTCCGCGCCTTGCAGGGCCTGGGGTACGACCGTCCAACCGATGTGCAGAGTCAGGTTATCCCTCTGCTGCTTGCGGACAGGGATATTGTAGTGAAATCACAGACAGGAAGCGGTAAGACCGCAGCTTATGCCATTCCGCTCTGTGAGCTTGTGGACTGGAACGAGAACAAGCCGCAGGCGCTCGTTCTGACACCTACCCGGGAGCTGGCTGTTCAGGTGAAAGAGGACATTACGAACATTGGCCGCTTCAAGCGGGTGAAGGCGGCGGCTGTGTATGGGAGACACCCTTACGCTGTGCAGAAGCTTGAGCTTAAGCAGAAGAATCACATTGTGGTAGGCACTCCAGGGCGCGTGCTGGATCATATTCAGCGAGGTTCGCTGCCGCTTGGGCGCGTTAAATACCTTGTGATTGACGAAGCAGACGAAATGCTGAATATGGGCTTTATTGATCAGGTGGAAGCGATTATTCAGGCCGTCCCGGCAGAGCGGGTCACCGTACTGCTGTCGGCAACGCTGCCCCAGGATGTCGATAACCTAAGCCGCAAATATATGAATGAGCCGGAATATATAGAAATACAAGGGACAGGGGGAGTCACAACGAACCAGATCGAACATTCCCTCATCGAGGTCACGGAGGCAGACAAGCCGAAAGTGCTTCAGAACCTGCTGATTACAAGGAATCCGGACAGCTGTATGATCTTCTGCCGCACCCAGGAACTGGTGAACCAGGTGTTCCGGCAGCTTGCAGACGCTGAGTATCCATGTGACCGGATTCATGGAGGCATGATGCAGGAAGACCGGTTCGAGGTCATGAATGCGTTCCGCCGGGGCCAATTCCGCTATCTGGTTGCCACAGATGTGGCCGCGCGTGGGATCGATATTGAGAATATTACCCATGTCATTAACTACGATATTCCCATGGATAAGGAGAGCTATGTACACCGGACAGGCCGCACAGGCCGTGCAGGACGGACCGGACAGGCCATTACGCTGATGACTCCGCGAGAGGACAAATATTTGGCCGAGATCGAGCGGTATATCGGATTCAAGATCCCCCGGTTGGAGGCTCCTTCTGAAGAGGAAGTGAGCGGGGCGCTTGAAGCTTTTGAACAGAAAATCTATTCCCGGACCGCCCTGAAGAAAGAGAAGAGCGAAGAGATCAACAAGGAGATCATGAAGCTCTACTTCAATGGTGGCAAGAAGAAGAAGCTCAGAGCCGTGGACTTCGTGGGCACCCTTGCCCGGATTGAAGGCGTAACCGCGGAGGATATCGGTATCATTACCATACAAGATAATGTGAGCTACGTGGAGATTCTTAACGGCAAGGGCCCACATGTCCTTCAGGTCATGAAGAATACAACGATTAAGGGCAAGCAGTTGAAGGTGCATAAAGCGAACAAATAACAGGTAAGTGGTGATTGGACGTACAGTAGTAGAGGGTACGCAGTGAATGGATGGACGTAAAGTAGTAGTGGACTTGAGTAAATGAAGCAGGGCAGCCCTGGATCGAACAAATAAAGTCCTTGGACTGCCCTAGTCTTCATTAGCTAACGCTGCCGTTTGATATCTATGAAATTTGTCGTTAAGAGAAGTAATATTTCAGGTATTAATGTGAAATAGTACACACTTCTTGAAGATTACCCCACGGGATAGAGAGCTCCGCAGTCATTACCAGAAAGCCGACTATTCTTAATTTATTTACGGAAGACATATGGAGGCTTCCATCAAAATACTTGATCTGAGGTTTCTCGTTATCGTTATTTCTCCCAAAGCTCGACCAGCCGGCCATCGGGATCTTCAATCCAAATGAACTTTCCGAAATCACTAGTCTCTTGCTGCTTTGAAAGAGGTACCCCGATATGTTCAAGATGCTTGATCGTCTCGTCTAGATTATGTACTTGGAAATTTAACATCACTTGCTGTTCTGTAGGGAAGTAACTGTCATTCTCCGTGAAGAAGGAAAAGATCGTCTCATTCCCTGATTGAGGTTGGATCACAGTCCCATTCCAGTCATCGATCTCAATCTTCAACACTTCGCTGTACCATTTCTTCGTAGCTTCCAGATTTTTGGTTCTCCAAAATACGCCCCCAAAACCTTTTATCATCGTACTCAGCTCCTATTTGTATCAAATTTTAGCCATCCGATTATTAAATATTCGAGATTTCATTTTCATACTATTCAGTAAGTTGAACTCACCGCCGAGTTAAAGGAGAAAAAAGGCTAAGGTTACACCAATAACTAGTACAATAAGTGAAGCGATGTATTGTTCTTTGGAGCTCTTTCTATACTTCCAATCTACAAATGCCTGAAAGCCAATGGTTATTATAATTATAAAAATCAAAACCCATTTTAAAGTATCGCCCTGCAGCTTGTCTTTAACCGCCATAATAACAATACAAGCTATTGCAATGAGAGAGAGTATAACCTTACCCCATATATCTACTTTTTTACCTGCGTGGGAAAGCTCTTCTAGTTCTACCGTTCCAACAATCCATTTTCTTGAAAAATAAGAAGAAATAGAGAGAATTATAGCTATAACTCCAATTCCGGCACTCCCCATTCAATCCCCCCTGTTCCATCTCATTCTAAGACCAGTTTACCATATTATGTAATTGAGTATAGTCCTATCCTGCCCTTTAACTTCATTCGGGCTGCCGGTCTAGACCTTTACTTTCTATTGAACGTTAATTAAGAAGCTCTGCCAAAAATTTCTCTCCACCCTCCCAAATTCCCTAAATTTTGTCTAGAAAAGGCCGAAATTCTGTCGTTAAATAAGGGGTAATGACAGAATGAGGGGCTCTAATAGAATAGGCTCCTTAGAGGGGGAGAACGGGTGAGAGCGTTAAGATTCATGCTCCTGATGGTCGTAACCATGATCGTGATGTGCGCTGAAGTATCGGCAGAAGGCGTACCTGAGAAGATCCCTCCTGTTCGCCAGGAGACTTCTGGAGGGCAAGTTATTGTGGTAGAAGCGGCAAGTAGTTCTTCATTCAAGGGAACCTTGTCTCTGCGCGAGAAAGTGAACGGGGAATGGAAGACAACGCTCAGCGGAATTCCGGTGGTTCTCGGTAAGAACGGGATTGGCAAGTCACGCGAAGGTGATGGGAAGACGCCTGTCGGCACCTTCCCGATCGGTCACGCTTTTGGTACGGCAGCCAAGCCAGCGGGGCTGAAGCTGACCTATGCCTTGGCTGGCAGGCAGGACTACTGGGTCGATGACCTCACATCAGCGGATTATAACAAATGGGTACATTATACGGGTAATCCGGCTGCGAAATGGAGATCATTCGAGCGGCTGTATATCCCGCAGTACAAATATGCTGTGGTGATCAGATACAACGACAACCCGATTGTAAAGGGAAAGGGAAGCGCCATCTTCATGCATATTTGGCGGAGTCAAGATAAGCCTACCGCTGGCTGTGTGGCGATGTCCGAGGCGAACCTCCTCAAGGTCATGAGCAAGCTTGACCCGAAGCAGTCTCCTGTGATTACGATTACCCGCACACAATAATCTGCCGGGTGAAGCCGGCCTTTCGAACAACGCCGCGGTCGAGTTCGGTAAGTCCGGTCTCTTCAATCATCTCATTCATCGACTCGACGCTGATGATGACGATCTTGTCGGCAATTCGCCGGGCGTGCTTCAGAATGGACTGCTGGGTCTCCGAAGTGGCTTTCGAGAAGTGATTGTAAGGCATATCGACAATAGCCACATCATAATGCTCCGTGATCTCCGCTATATCGCCGAGGGTTACGGGCGCATCATAGCCAAAGTGAGCGATGTTCTCCCGCGCACCGCGGGCGATGTGCGGATTAATGTCCCGGCCAATAATATTAATGCCCATGGACAGCGCTTCGATCATAACCGTTCCAATGCCGCAGCATGGATCGATGGCCCGAACGCCTTCGGGCTTCGGAACGGCAATGTTGGCCGCGGCCCGGGCTACCCGCGTACTGAGCGCGATGGAGTAGCTGCGCGGCTTCTTCATATGATGAAGCCATACGGCGGTGCTTTTCTGGTAACGGCCAAAGTACCAACGCCCGCCCATGGCTACAAGTCCGAACCAGTGGTCCGGCTTGTTCACGTCCGCCTCTCCTTCAATATGCATCCCCATCTCTCTTTCGATCGCGCGGCGCTCATCATACTCGATTTTGTCGTCGCCGGTGAGGTCGTTCGTTTTCACGAAGATGACTTTAAATGTGTCTCCATTCAGTTCGATCTGTTCTACCTGCTTCAGAATATCCTCAAGCTTGTCCCCCTCGTACATTACATCGATGCGCTCCCGTATGAAGGGACTGCGGCTGGGATCAATCTTGGTGGTACTCTTCAGCAGGCTTGTCTCAGGTACGAACCCGAAGAAGGCTCGCATCTCCAGATGACACAGCGAGACTTCCTCCTCTGGATAGGCATAGGTATATATA
>RCUN01000530.1_pt1 | contig 20124 bp, 17 predicted proteins | sample 2166181 | NCBI WGS metagenome assembly RCUN01 (sample SAMN09932603, study PRJNA488358) | compost metagenome | feature: garden; material: soil; isolation source: compost soil in crotononitrile-enriched culture | place: Germany: Experimental Botanical Garden Goettingen | collected 2016-01-27 | reverse complement strand
CCGCCAAGGGCGATGGCAAGATTCGCATCATTAGGGTCCATGGTGATTCCCATTTTCTTGGCGTATTCTACACCCGTCTTGACTCCTACTTGATCCAGAAGCCAGACTGCAGGAATATTGGCGGATTCCTCTAAGGCATCGGTCATTCCAATCGTCTTGGAATATCCATGTAAGTTGCCCGGACAATAAGTTCCGTTAGCGAAGCACTGCTTCTCATTACTTAGCATGGAATCCGGGGTGAACTTCTTCGTATCCAGCGCCGGAGCATAATCTACAATAGGCTTAAACGCCGATCCTGGCTGCCGCCTTGCTTCGACCCGGCTGAAACCTTTTCGTTCATAGTCACGCCCACCCAGCAAAGCAACCAAGCTGCCATTCTGGTGATTCATGATTACAACAGCAGCCTGCACTTGCTGGTCGTCCTTACTTTTCTCAAAATTGCTGTCATCTGCAAAAGCCTTCTCAACAGCTAGTTGAGCCTGCTTATCCATAGTCGTATAAATTTTGTAGCCACCGCGGTTCAACTGGTCTTCTGTAAGACCTGTCTTCTCTTCCGCTTCCTTCATCACGAAATCTTTGAAGGCGAGATAATTCTGACTCTTCTTCGGTGGAGTATAGTCATAGTCCACCTTCTTCGCTTCATCACGCTGAGCCGCAGTAATATATCCTTGATCGAACATCAGATCTAGTACAACACCTCTACGGGTTTTGGACAGTTCTGGATTCGTCACCGGGTTATAGGCAGAAGGGCCTTTAGGAAGTGCTGCAAGTGTAGCGATCTGCCATAATTTCAGCTTATTCAAATCACTCTCACCGAAATAACGCTGAGAAGCTGCTTTGATCCCATAAGAACCTTGACCGAAATAAATCCGGTTCAGGTACATTTCCAGTATCTTTTCTTTGCTGAAGTTACGCTCCAGAGCCATCGCAATGGATACTTCCGTTGCTTTACGGAAGAAGGTCTTATCGCGGGACAAGAACATATTCTTCGCAAGCTGCTGCGTAATTGTACTCCCGCCCTCCACTTTGGAACGGGCCACAACGTCCTTCACCGCAGCACGGCCGATCGACCATAGATCGACCCCCGAGTGCTCCATAAAACGTTTGTCCTCGGTTGCAATGAAAGCTTCCTGCAGCAGCTTAGGAATCTGCTTGATATCGACAGGCTCGCTCTTTGTAATCGATAACTCGCCCATAAGATTACCGGAACGATCATATACTTTGGAGGTTTCATAAATCGTCAGCTTATCCTGGTTCTCACTCAGAATCTTCTCACCGTTAATAGATATAAATATATAGCCGCCGATTGCACAAATTACTGCAAAAGCCATGGTGAAAAACATAGTCCACAGCACACGCTTCGTCGTTATCTTTTTCTTTTTCTTCGTTACCTTTGACTTAGTTGTGTTCTCTTTGCCATCAGACGGATTCGACCTCGAAAGCCTGGATGGCGGTCTGTTATTATTCGTAGACATGGTTCTGTACTGACTCCCTTCATGTCAATCTTCTCTCTCTATAAAGGACGGAAAGAAAAGAACAACCTTCTTCAGGTTGCTCCATCTCCTCATCTTATACCTTTTAACGTACTTTGTTCAAAAAAGTTTCATGCCAAATCTTAGCTTTCAGATGGCGTCTCTTGCATCAAAGAGACGTTACGCTGCGGCTGGAACGTAGAAATGGCGTGCTTGTACACCATTTGTTGACGCCCATCACTGTCAATGACAATGGTAAAATTGTCAAAGGCCTTAATCGTCCCTCTAATTTGGAAACCATTTGTCAAGAATACAGTAACAGGGATATTCTCTTTGCGTAGTTGATTCAAGAACGTATCTTGGATGTTAATGGACTTGTTCATTAGCGGTACCCCCAATGAGTTTCAATTAGTGTTCTGAAGTATATTCAAGATCTTCAAGGAACTTTCCTGCTATTATAGCACGTACTTTCGCCAAATTCTCCGTGTAATTTTCCAGGCATGTCACATCAACCCAATGAATGTCATGCATATGCCGGAACCAGGAAAGCTGCCGCTTCGCGTATCTCCGCGTGTCCCTCTTCAGCTTGAACACGGCTTCTTCTAGTGGAACCCCGTCGACCAGATGCTCGGCAATCTCTTTATAGCCAAGCCCTTGCATGGCCACAAGATTCCTGGAATAACCTTTGCCCAGCAGTGACTCAACTTCCTGAACCAGCCCCTGGTCCATCATTTCGTCAATGCGTGCTTCTATACGGTTATATAGCAATTGACGGTCCATTGTCAAACCGATGATACACAGATCATAAGGAGACTGCTTCTTCTGTAGGGCAAGCTGGGAAGAGAGTGTCTGTCCAGTCAAATGATAAATTTCAAGTGCTCTCACAATTCTTCGCTGATCATTGGGATGAAGTCGCTGGGCCGATCCTGGATCAATTATGGCCAGTCTGGCATGAAGTGCTTCTGCTCCATGCTCCTCCGCATATCTGAACTGCTCATCCCGGAAGTCTTCGTCTGCAGCTGCGTCCGTGAATTTGAACTCATAACAGACGGATTCGACATAAAGCCCTGTACCCCCAACAATAAAGGGCAAATGACCCCGGGATGTGATCTCAGGGATCAGCTTGTTGCAGTATTCCTGAAAGAGGGCCACCGAGAATGGCTCATCTGGAGAAAGCACATCAATCAGATGATGGGGCACTCCATCCATTTCGGGTGGTGTGATCTTGGCAGTTCCAACATCCATCCCTCGGTATACCTGCATGGAGTCGCCTGAGATAATTTCACATTTGAACAATTTGGCCAGGTCAATACTCATTCTGGTCTTGCCAATCGCCGTTGGCCCCACAAGGACTAGCAATTTTGGTTTCTTATCTGTTGTCAAGCGTGATCACTCCGTAAGCTATTTTGGTATTGGCTCGTTCATGTACGGTGAACCCCAGCCTGGCGAATTCCCCGCTGTCTCTTTTTTCTTTCAAAACAACGGTCTTTCTCGCTACCCGGCAGGCTTCCTCAATGGATTTGATATCCAGGGACCTTCCATTTGCAAAAGCCCGAAGTGGAGAAATGGAAGACGACTCCTTTACGGGTTCACGGAACATGGGATCGAAGTAGACGATATCCTTACTTTTGTCCGGGAGCTCACCAAGCAGCTGAAGATGATCGGCATGCTTGACTTCAATTTGGCGCATTGCCTTGTCAAATTCTTTTAACCCAGATTGGTAGGTTCTTAAACCTTCCTTGAGCAGTCCATAGATAGGAAGCGAGCTCTCCAGCGCGGTTACACTGCCTTCTTCTCCCGCTGCAAGAGAGAATATGATGGAGTCAGAACCCAGTCCTGACGTACAATCTATAATGTTGTCTCCTGGCTCTGCCCTCGAAATTTCAAGCATGTGATCGGGTTCCCCTTTGATCAGCCGCTTGGCTCTCACAAAAGACATGCTCGGATGAAATTCGAGCGGCTCTCCAGCAGCACTCACGATCCGAATCCCACTCTCAAGGATAACCAATACGGCTTCGGCCTGGTGGCGGGTTAATAATTTGGACAATGAGGTACGTCTTCTCGGAACATAAGGGACACCTAGCTCAAGGGATAGCGCTGTCGCCCGGCTTACCGTCCCGGGAGCTTCGTTGTCTCCTGTAGTAATAATCAATCTGCTTCCTCCGTTCACATCACTCGTTTAAACATTTTCTCCAAATCATACGTCGAGAAGGAGACTACAATAGGCCGGCCATGCGGACAAGTATACGGCTGCTTGCAAGCAGCGAGCCTGGCCAGAAGGGTATTTGCCTCTTCTGCTGTAATCTTCTGATTCGCTTTAATAGAAGCCTTACATGAACAAAGTATGGAGGACCTTTCGCGCAGCTTGGCGAGATCAATGGCTCTTTCACTTAACACCCACTCTGCCATTTCTTCAATAATCGAGGTCTCCTCTCCCTGTGGGAACCAGTATGGATGGGAAATGACCCTGAAGGTTCCCCCGCCGAAATGCTCCAATATGACCCCGGCGTTCTCGAACCACTGCAAGCGGCTCTTCAACTTCTCACTGTCTGCTGAGGTGAATTCCAGGGTGATCGGAATGAGCAGCTCTTGGGAGGCGTCAGCCGGATTACCGAATTTCTCATAATAATACTCGTAATTGACACGCTCATGAGCAGCATGCTGGTCAATCAGATATAAACCATGCTCGTTCTGAGCTATCAAATAGGTGCCGTGATGCTGACCAATCAGAGTCAGCTCGGGAAAGACTGGCATCTCTGGCTTGTCGTCTCTAGAACCATACATCTTCTCTGGTGGCAATGATTTCGCCGAAGCACCTGAGGTACCGTTATACCCGTTCGCTCTCCCCGCCTGTCCTGTGGTGGTCCGAGGAGGAGAGGACAGCGGTGTTTCTCCGTACGGATTTGAGCCATGCGAGCTGCTGTCTCCCCCTAGGCCCGATGGGTCTGAACCCACCCAGGGAACCCTCGCTTGAACTGATTGTTCAGAAGTATGATGTATCCCGGTTATGGACTCCTTAACATTCCCTCCAAAAGCTGAGGAGGAAGCTCGATAAGCTGAATTCGGATCCTTATCTGCCGGGAGCCCAGATGCGCTGCCTTTTGATTCACTTTCCCGGTTTGACAAGCCCGCCTCTGTTTGCTTCGCATCCAGGTCTGAACTGTGGCTATTCTGGCCTACTGGATTATTGCTTAGGTCTGGCTGAGCAGACGCTTGAAAATTGAATTGTTCCTGAATAATGGACTGGCTGTCTCCACGGGTAACCGTCTGCTTCACCACATGTGGGATAAGCACCTGCTGGGACAGCACAGCCCGAATACTTTCCTCCAGGAAAGTATAAAGCTCCTGCTCTTTACTGAACCGTACCTCCAGCTTGGAAGGATGCACGTTAACATCCACAAGAGTTGGGTGCATGTGCAGCTGAAGTACCGCGATCGGATACCTGTTGATCGGCAGCAGGGTATGATAGGCTCTCATCATGGCTGCCTGCAGACCGGGATTACGGATATAACGCCCGTTCACCATCGTTGAGATCGCACCGCGATTCGACCTGGTCAAGTCCGGCCGGCCGATGAATCCCATAACCTTGTAGTCCGCATTCTCTGCTTCGATGCCCAGCATGCCTTTGGCTGCCTGGGTCCCATAGATGGAAGCGATCACCTGCAGTAGATCCCCGTTGCCAGGACTTTGCAGCAGCTGATTGCCATTATGCCGCAAGGTGAACGCAATTTCCGGATGAGCCAAGGCCTGTCTGTACATCACATCCGAGATATGTCCAAGCTCAGTCTGGATTGTCTTCATATATTTCAGCCTTGCCGGAGTATTATAAAATAATTCCTTCACCGAGATATCCGTCCCCTGCGGAGCGGGAGTATCTTCGTTCTCTTTGAGTGAACCGCCTTCAATGATAATGCGGCGTCCAAGCCCATGGTCTCCATTCGAAGACACCAGCTCCACTTTAGAGACAGCGGCAATACTCGGAAGCGCTTCTCCCCGGAACCCCAGCGTCCGAATCTGGAATAAATCACGGCCGAGAGAGAGCTTGCTGGTGGCATGCCGGTAAAAGGCCGTCTCACAGTCCTCCGGATCTATGCCGGAGCCATTATCCGTAATGCGGATCAGCGATAATCCGCCTTCTTCCACCGTGACATCGATTCGCTGTGCACCTGCATCGATTGCATTCTCTACCAGTTCCTTCACTACAGATGAGGGTCTCTCAACCACTTCCCCTGCAGCAATCTGGTTCGCAATATGCTCGTCCAGGATTTGAATTTGTCCCATTTGGCTTCCCCCACTCTCTTCAAGGAATTTACATATCTTTCACTTTCATCTTCAAATCATTCAAGAGCTGCATCGCCTGAATTGGTGTCATATTCATCAGGTCGGCATTCTTAACGAGCTTAATAATCTGCTTAGCTCCAGCATCTTCTTTAGGCGGTGCAGGCTTGTCCGAGGCCCATTCATCTCCGAAAATAGAAAGCTGCTGGACCCGTCCATCTCCCTGCGGACTCGTAGTTAGCTCAGACTCAGTCGGCTCATTTAAATCAGCCTTTGGCAGTGCAGGTAAGCCGGCATCCGCAGCTGGCGCGGATAACATAGTTGCCTTCTTCTCCCGGACGGTCGTCTGACCATCCTGCTGGGCACCAGATTCCGCGGATCGTCCGGCTGTCACCAGTGGAGCTGCCTCTTCCAATCCTTGCAGCAGCCCATAGGCTCTATCAATAATGCTGCCGGGGAGACCCGCAAGCCGGGCACAATAGATGCCGTAGCTCGTGCTTGCAGCACCTGGAATCAACTTGCGGAGGAAATGAACCTTCTCCCCGCTCTCCTGTACAGCCATGCTGTAATTCTTCAAGGCACTTAAGCTCGACTCCAGATGAGCCAGTTCATGGAAATGTGTAGATACAAGTGCCTTACAGCCGATATGATCATGTACGTATTCAATGACGGCCTGGGCAATGGACATCCCCTCTGTGGTTGAAGTCCCCCGCCCCAGCTCATCGATAATGATCAGGCTTCGCTTAGTGGCTTTTTCAGTCATCAGCTGAATATCAGCCATCTCCACCATAAATGTGCTCTGACCCCCGATAAGGTCATCGGCTGCCCCGATACGGGTAAATATCCGGTCAATCATCGGAATCTCCGCTTTGACCGCAGGAACAAAACAGCCGATTTGGGCCATAATGACGATCAGGGCCACTTGACGCATATAGGTGCTTTTTCCCGCCATATTCGGTCCTGTGATTAGCAGAATCCCCGCCTCATCCTTGCGAAGATAGGTACCGTTAGCAATGAATCCGGTCCCCTCCATAACACTTTCTACAACCGGGTGGCGTCCTTGTTCAATTACAAGGTCATATCCGTCCGTAAGGACTGGCTTCACAAAATTGCCTTCGCTGCTGATTTCGGCCATCGACCGGTACACATCGATCTCCGCAACCTTCTCTGCCAATCGCTGAAGACGAGGGATCTCCTGATTCAGGCGTTCACGCAGTTCGCTGAACAGCGCAAACTCCAGGTCGACCATCTTCTCTTCTGCTTCCAGGATTAAGGCTTCCTTCTCCTTGAGCTCAGGAGTGACGTATCTTTCGGCATTCGCAAGTGTCTGCTTCCGTTCATAACGGCCTTCCGGCAGAGAGGCAAGATTGGATTTGGTAATCTCGATATAGTAACCAAATACCTTGTTGTAACCGATCTTTAAGGACTTGATGCCCGTTGCCTGGCGTTCAGCACTTTCAAGCTCGGCAATCCATCGCTTGCCGTTCATTCCGGCTTCACGCAGGGCGTCCAGATGCTCATGATAGCCTGCCTTAATGATTCCTCCATCCCGGACTGAGACCGGAGGCTCATCCGCAATGGCCGCATCGATGGCATCAGCTAGATCTTCACAGCGATCCAGCTCATTTGCGATTCGCTGCAGCGTAGTAGAAGATGACGTCGCACACAACTCTTTGATCGCTGGAATTTGCCTAAGTGATTTCTTGAGAGCAATCATATCGCGGCCGTTGGCACTGGAGAAAGCGATCCTTCCGACAAGACGTTCCAGATCATAGATCTCCCCCAGCCCTTCGCGCAAATCTTCACGCAGAATATATCCGGCATGCAGCTCTCCCACAGCTTCAAGCCGTTCTTCAATCTGGCTGCGCTGAAGCAGTGGTTTATCGATCCATCTTCTCAGAAGTCTGGCTCCCATTGAGGTCTCTGTACGGTCAAGAAGCCAGAGCAGTGAGCCCTTCTTCGACCTTTCTCTGACAGTCTCCACGAGCTCCAAATTCCGGCGGGTAAATGGATCCAGAATCATATAGTGATTCGGTTCATATGCTGTAATTCGGGTGAGTTGACCCAGCGAGCGCTTCTGCGTCTCCGATAAATACGCAACAAGCACTCCTACATTATGTCTACGCTGTTCTTCAAGCCTAATCCAGACCGCTTCGGTGAACTGTTTGCGAGCCAGATCTTCCTTGTGCTTATCCCAAGGTGTGTATACTACGGGTCTTCCTACAGGACTAGCCGTGGATTCGATCCAATCAAGCAATGACGTATCTCCGATAATTTCAGCGGGAGTATAAAGCCCGATCTCATCTCTGAGCCATTCATAGCTTGAAGGTGCAGAGGTGACATATAACTCCCCTGTTGACAAGTCACACGCAGAAACTGCCATAACGCCGCCCACTTCAGTTACGCAGAGAAGGTAGTTATTTGCCTTATCCCCAATGGTCTTGCCTTCCATCACAGTTCCCGGAGTAATCACCCGAACAATTTCACGTCTAACGATGCCCTTGGCCTCTGCTGGATCTTCAACCTGTTCACAAATGGCCACCTTGTAGCCTTTCTCAATCAGACGGTGTATGTAACTCTCGGCAGAGTGATAAGGAACTCCGCACATTGGTATTTTGTCTTCTACTCCGCCATCTCGCGCAGTTAAAGTTATCTCAAGCTCCCGCGATGCTTGAATTGCATCATCGAAGAACATTTCATAGAAATCTCCCAGGCGAAAAAATAGAAAAGCGTCCTTGGCGCCTTCCTTCACCTTCAAATATTGTTCAATCATCGGCGTATATTTAGCCATGACGTACCTCCAGCCCCTTCTTTCTACAGACTACTATTATAACAGAAAAGAAGGCGGGCTTACGAGGGGCGCTCTATTTTCCAGACTGTTCTAATATCCCTACTCTCGTCCCAGGTCCGTCCAAGGCGCAGAGCCTCCAGAAATGGATGTATATACTTCTCTAACCGCTGATATCCCTTCATGCTCCGAATTTCATCCTCAAGGGGTTCATACGCTTCTCTCAGAATTGCCTTGTCACCTAAATAGAATGCTTGATGCACATCTTCACGCATCAAAGGCCTGGATGGAAGCTGTGCATAGTCTTCAGCAATCAGGGAAGCAAGCGCAACTACGCCTTTGGTTAGGAGGGAAGAGATAAGAAAGCTGGGGAGTGTGCGATACTCGAACCCTCCATGATCCTGAAATCTATGATCACCCAAATAACCGTATCTCGGTCTTCGAACCTTGCCCCTCTCATCCTCCATAAGCGCGACAGGTAGGGCCAAATAGTTATCGAGTGTCCTCAGCAGCTCTGTGGTTAACGGCAGACCGCTAAAATGAAGATGACCGCCCAGCGGAAGCCCAGGCAGCGGCATTCCTCCTGCCAACCATAAAAGTGAAGTATCATGAATATGCCTTGAAGCATAATGCATTGCACCCATCAGATTGCGGAGCAGTTCGGCAGGCTCAGAACCTGGAGAGGGACGCAGTTCGGCAATCGGATAAAGGGTACGGTCGCCCGAGCGGACAGCATCACAGCCTGCAATCCCTACCCGTTCGAGGAACCTGGAGGCCGGAATAACCTTGCTGTCTATCCGGTTGTAGAGCAGAAATTCAGGATCCATTCCGAGCCTTAGCGGTTCATGGCTCTGCAGCGCAAGCCGCGCCGATTCTTCAAGGATCGCCTCGGCGAACCTTAAGGCAGTGGATTCATCCTCCAATTCGGGGACGGCCCGAACAAGCTGAATGACCATCGAACCGCCATCACCTGCACTAATCTCAACTTCCCCGAAGTCCAGGCCGAGCGTATAGAGCGCTCTTACCGCTATCTTCTCCAGTCTTCGCTCCAGGGTTGTTAGCCCTGATTGACGTCCAGGCTCCCTCTGTTCTCTGGCAAGATTGAACGCCCGCTCAGCCCAGCCGCATGGAACAATCTCTACCACCCTCAGGTGAAAGATTCGCACAAGGAATCGGCGTAGATACGAAGCCGGCTGCTCACCATTCTTATCGGACACCTCAAGCTTAGCCTTCATACCGGCTGCCTGAAGCCTGCGTTCAATTTCCTGTGAAGTAGAGGCCTCTAATAACCTGGCTCCCTTATTCATAACCAGAATGGATTGATCCAAAGTCTGTGTGAATTCTGGCGGCTCCAGAAGCACAAGGTCAGCATAGCCCAGCCGCTTCAGCACCGCACTAAGTCTCCCGGAAGAACGGTCATTATTACCCAACATGATTTTAAATTCCATTCTCCCACCTCCTGATCCCCATCTGAAATCAGACCACTCCGAAAAAAAATAACAAAAAAAGAGGGCTCCCGCCCTCGTCGCTGCTCAGGCAGCTGCATACAATAGAGTATTCAGTTACAGATCATCATCCAGGAGATCTGGATCAAGATCTTCGTAATCCCCGCCATCTCCGCTGAAGTCAAAGTCTTTGTCTTCGAAGTCGCTGCCGCCCGGTACGACCAGGACATTGATCTTAGTCTCAGCTACAAGCTCGACGGCAAACTCGCGCTCCACGCGAATAAGTACACTGCCGTCTCCGGACACACTGGCTTCGACGGTGCTTGGTTCCTGCGTCGCATCCGCGGAAACCTCCACCGACGAAGAGCGGTGTCTGGAATCAAGATAAGAAAGCGGAACAAGCTCTACATAAGAAACCTTTTCTTTCGCTACAGCAGTCTGTGAGTTCCTGTCGTACGAGTACCAAATGTTGATATCGTAAGTCCCAATAACTTCAATTCCGTCACCAGCAGCAACCGCTTCGTATTGGTGGTTGATGATCCAAGCCCCCAGTATACTTGACGGATTTTGAGGCGGAGTCACGGTATGTGTTACGGTAGAGAACTTACGACCTTTTCCGCAGATCGCTTTCGTAATAATCTCTCTACTTTGATATTTCGATGACATGGTTTGAACCTCCTCCATACAAATCAATCATTCACTATCAAGTGTATGCAGGACATAGGCGAATGTTGATTAATTGGAGGTATTGAAATTAATTATATTTATACAACCCGTATCAAATAAGGATTTACTCCCTGTTAAACTGCACGCAGGCGTTTACTCTTTCCGGTAGGATACTTGCTTTTCTTGGAGATATCCAAATACAAAGCCAGCTCTCTGCACAGCTGGAGAATGGCGGAGCGAATCTCGAATTCTTCCCTGCTGGTTGGGAGTTCCATCGCTTTGAACTCCGTCTCCAGCTCTTTTAACATATGTTCTGTTGTCCCCGTATACGTCTCGTTCTTCACATCTATAGACAACTGATCGAACAGAACTGCGGTGCTCTCTCCTTGAGGCATTCTCTGATATACTTGTGAAATCAACTGCAGCATACTCTCTATTCGGTCAAGCTGCTGTTTGCGCATATAGAAATAGATCGTCCATGCCTCATTCGGGGCTATGACTTGATTGTCGAGGGCCCGCTTCGCGGTGGACAACCCTAGCTCCACCTCCCGGCTGGCCTCGATCAATTCCTGTCCATCCCAGACAAAGTCAGGGTCCCGGAGCTGGGAAGCGATTCGCTCGAAGATGAGCCCGAACAAGCCGTCCACTTTCCAGCGGATCCCTGTAAGCTTGTCCTCATCATTAGGCATATAGATCAGATTGACGACCACAGCACTCCCGAGGCCAATGATTAGCAGCAGAATTTGAGTAAACAAGGCATGAAAACTGACATCTCCTCCCCCAAATATCCTAAATACAACTACAGAGCTTGTGACTATTCCCTCTTTCAGATTAGCTCTCGAAATCAGCGGAAAACCAATCAATATATATACTGCGAGCACCCAAATATGAAAACCGAATATGTAAAATAAGGCAGAAGACATCACAAGCCCCAGTATGGAGGCAAAAAAACGGGAGGAAACGGTTCGAATGCTTCTCTTCCGCGTCACATCCACGCCGAGTATAGCGAGCAGGCCCGCAGACAGGGGATTCAGAATCCCAAGCAAATGGGCAATAACGATCGCAAGTACAGTCGCAATGGTGGTCTTAATCACCCTGAAGCCCATAGTACACCCCCACTAATTAAGTATAGTTCTCTCTATATTCTCTATCCTAAAGGATTTACAACATGTTCACAATAAAACGGGCAGAAGAAGCCCCTCATATCTCCCTACAAAAAAACAACAAAAACGGGAGCGTTATCACTCCCGGATTAACTTGCGTTCAATATAGACAACCAACTGATACATCCCTGTTGCCGCTACGGCGATGATGACCAAGCTGGATAATACGAGAGTAAAGTTGAAGACTTGAAAGCCATAGATGATTAAATACCCGAGCCCTTCTTTTGCAACGAGAAACTCACCTACAATGACGCCTACCCAAGCCATCCCGACATTGACTTTCAGTGTAGATACAATTGCCGGAAATGATGCGGGAAGGATAACTTTACGGAATACATCTTTTCGGCTGCCTCCGAAGGTTCTAACCACTTTAACCAGGTTCGGGTCCACCTCGTTAAAGCTGCTGTTCACAACAAGTGTGGTGATAATGACCGTAATCGACAAAGTTGTCATAACAATAGCGGTAAAGCCTCCGCCAAACAAGACAATGAAGATCGGACCTAAAGCCACCTTAGGCATGCTGTTGAAGACTACCATATAGGGATCAAGCACTCTGGATAGGAAGGGAGACCACCAAATCAATACAGCCAGCAGTGTTCCGACCAGAGTTCCAAGCAGGAAGCCTGCTCCCGTCTCAAGCACGGTGGTGCCTAGATGTGGCCAAAGATCACCGCTAACGACATCCTTCCATATCTGTGCGAACACTTTGGTGGGATAGCTGAAGATCAGGACATCAACCCATTTGAAGCGTCCCGCTATTTCCCAGAGGAGAATCAGACTGAACAGGATCGACAGCTGAGTGAACAAGACCACCCGCCCGCTGCGGCGCTTACGGTGTTGATAGTCCTTATATAGAGTCTGCAGCCAGTCTCTAGTATGATTAACCGGATTATTCCGGGAGCTCACCCGCTCACTCATCTGCCACCCCCTCCTTTCCCTCGGTTGCTTCTAGTTCTTTCCAGATCTGATGAAACAACTCGTTGAAGCCTTCCTGCTCACGGGCATAGAAAGGCTGAGTCGACCTAATATTGTCCGGTACCTCGAACGTCTTTCGGATTCTACCAGGCCCCGCAGCAAGAACAATTACCCGGTCGCTTACCGCGATCGCTTCGGCCAGATCATGTGTAACCAGGATCGCCGTCTTGTGCCTGGCCTGCAGCGTCTCTGCGATCAGATCTTCAAGCTGTAATTTGGTCTGATAGTCCAGCGCAGAGAAAGGCTCATCTAGTAAGAGTAGATCCGGTTCGGTAGCTAAGGTTCTGACCAGTGCTACCCGCTGCCGCATGCCTCCAGATAGCTGAGATGGGTATAAATTCTCCGTACCTCCGAGTCCCATGCCTTCAAGAAGCTGAACGACCGCTTCCTTACGTGCCGGGGTGAGATGCCCTCTAAGCTCTAGACCAATTAATGCGTTATCCAGAATTCGGCGCCAAGGGAACAAGTAATCCTGCTGCAGCATATATCCCACGTCAGGATCAGGCCCAAAGACGGGCCTTCCGTGAAGAAGCACCCGCCCCCGGGATGGGGTAAGAAGCCCGGCCATGATCGAGAGAAGCGTGGTTTTGCCGCAGCCGCTGGGACCCACCAGGCTGATGAACTCTCCAGGCTGAACAGTTATGTTCATTCCTTCAAGCGCAAGAACAGCTTCTCTGTCCGTGACATAGACATGCTCAACACCTTGTAGTTCGATAACTGGATTCATATCCCGCGCTCCTTTCCTTTTATTTCCCAGTTCCTGCGGCTTGATTTGCAAAAGAAGGTTCCACAAGTTTGGATACGGGTATCCGCTCCTTGAGTTCACCAGCTGCATCCATCACATCCAATAAATTATTCCATGATTTCTCGTCAATCCCAGGTGTCTGCGCATAGGTTCCCTGCTCCTTGTAACGCTTGATTGCACTGGTTAGAATGGCTTGATCCGTATCCTTGAAATAAGGGGAGATCACCTTGGCGATCTCTTCCGGTGAATGCTCGTTCACCCACTGCTGTGCCTTGGATACGGCGTTCGTGAATTTCTGGATCTGCTCATTATGGCCGTCAATATAACTCTTCTTACTCATATAGACCGTGTAAGGCAGCTTGCCGCTCTCCGTACCGAAGGAAGCAATTACATGGCCCTTGCCTTCCTTCTCGATGATCGAGGCTTGCGGCTCGAACAGCTGTACGTAGTCCCCCGTTCCTGAAATAAAGGCGGCAGTGATGTTGGCAAAATCCACGTTCTGGATCAAATTCAGATCCTGATGGGGATCGATTCCGTGCTTCTTCAGTGTGAATTCACCCGCCATCTGGGGCATCCCTCCTTTACGCTGGCCGAGGAATACCGATTGCTTCAGAGAGTCCCAATTGAAGTTTTGAACCTCTTTACGAGACACCAGAAAGGTCCCATCGGTCTGGGTCAGACCTGCGAAATTCAGGACAGGATCATCCGAGCCCTGCTGATATACATAAATGGAGGTTTCTGCTCCAACAAGTGCAATATCGATGGAACCCGACAAGAGGGCCGTCATTGTCTTATCGCCTCCGGAAGTCGTTCTGAGTTCCACATCCAGTCCATTATCCTTGAAGAAACCTTTCTCCAGTGCAACATACTGCGGTGCATAGAACACCGAACGTGTTACCTCGCCGAGCTCGATCTTCGCTGCCTGGCCACCGGTTCCGCAGCCGCCAAGCACGATGCTGCACAGCAGCATTACGGCAACCCACACCGCCGCGCGCGATTTTCTCATTTGCTTCCCCTCCTTGGTCTTTCTTGCCCGGCTGCTGTCAGCTAAGGCTATGCTCCAATGTATGCATAAGCCTACCAAAAGGTTAAGAGCCTACCAAAAAGACCGAACCTGGGGGAATACCTCCCAAAGTTCGGTCTTAGTTCAGAGACAGTTACAGATTGTATATTGCCTTGTATTTCTGTTCCAAATAGTCGGCAAGATAGTTCGGATTCAGCTCTTCTCCTGTAATTTCCAGAATGAGCTCAGCCGGCTTACGGCTCTTCCCGTATTTATATACTTTATCCGTCAGCCATTCCTTGATTGGTGCGAAGTTCCCTGCCGAGATTAATTCATCATAATTGGAAATCTCCTTACGGATTGTATTCGCAATCTGTGCTGCGTACATATTTCCAAGCGAATAGGACGGGAAGTATCCGAAGCTTCCTCCAGACCAATGCACATCCTGAAGGACACCAACACCGTCATTCGGAGGGATGATACCCAAATACTTCTCGTACTTCTCGTTCCAGACCTTAGGAAGATCTTTAACACTGAGGCCTTCATTGAACAGCTGCTTCTCGATCTCATACCGGATAATGATGTGAAGATTATACGTCAACTCATCGGATTCGATACGAATCAGTGAATTCTCAACCCGGTTCACAGCCCGGTGGAAATCTATGGCCGATACCGAAGCCAGCTGTTCGGGGAAATGCTGTTGCAGATCACCGTAATAACGCTCCCAGAAAGGACGACTCCGCCCAATCATGTTCTCCCAGAAGCGGGACTGGGATTCGTGAATTCCCATCGAGGTTCCTTCAGCAAGCGGAGTTCCAGTCAATTCGGGGCTGATGTTCTGCTCATAGAGAGCGTGTCCGCCTTCGTGCAGTGAACTGAATACGGCACTTGTTTCATCATCCTGCAGGTAATGGGTAGTGATCCGTACATCACCCGGATTCAGACCGGTCGCGAATGGATGAACACTTTCATCAATGCGCCCTGCTTCAAAGTCATAACCCATCTGCTCAAGCAGGAATTTACTGAATTTCTCCTGCTGATCTTTGTCAAATAATTGATTCAGGAATTCGAATTCAGGCTTGTTCGGTGAAGCTTGAATCGCTTCAACAAGAGGAACAAGCCGATCACGAAGCTGCCCGAACACTTCATCCAGCTTCACTGTCGTGAGTTCAGGCTCATAAAGATTCAGCAGCGTGTCATAACGCGTGTCCCTAGGTCCCCAGTAATCAATGAATTCTTGTAGCTTGGCAACGATTTGGGTAAGATAAGGTTCGAAGCTTGCAAAATCAGAATTTTCTTTGAAATCCTCCCAAAGTGTCTCCGAATGTGAGGTTAGCGTTACATATTCCTGATATTTATCCGCGGGGATTTTGATACTGCGGTCGTATTCTTCCTGAACATTCTCCACGATCCGGCGATTCACATCGTCTAATTGTTCCAGTATTTCAGGACGATTCAGAAAATCAAGAAGTTCGCCCATTTCAGACGAAGTCTGCAATTTGAATGATTCAGTCGATAGGATACCTAACGTCTCTGCCCGGGTCTCTGCCCCTTTTCGTGGCGCCCCAGTTCGTAGATCCCATGCCATTAATGCAACTGCTTCATAATAACTTCTTATTCTCTTGTTAAGCTTCCTAAATTGTTCCAGTTTCTGCTGAATATCCTGTTCCATTCTCAGGCTCACCTCAATTCTAAATTTTGGTGTTCCTCTTGATGATACTTATTACAATCTATATAATCAACTTTTAAAAGGTGTTAAAACATTTACTAGAGGGAGAGGGAGTAGACCATGAGAATTACTTTGGACCAACAGGCAGAGGATATCCTCACCAAGAAGATTGGCGACCAGCCGGGTCAGGTTCGACTGTTGTATGATACTGAAGGATGTGGCTGCTACGGAATCACTTCTTTTCAAATTATTAGCAAGCCCGACTCCACAGACGTTCCGATTGAGAACGAATCGTTCCCCTTCTGGGTAGATCCACAGCGTGCCGTATTCTATGAGGATCAACTAAGGCTCAAGGGCGATCCAATGGACGGATCATTCCGTCTTGAAGGGGACTCGCAAATATATGGTCAGAATGTAAAGCTGAATGATATTCGCAGTAACTAAAAAACCAACACATACTGGAGGAATAAGTTCATGAGCAACCTTAACGAAATTCTTAACTACAACAAGCAGTTTGTCGAGGATAAAGAATACGAAAGTTATATATCTGACAAATTCCCGTCCAAGAAGCTGGCTATCGTGACCTGTATGGATACCCGCCTAGTCGAGCTGCTGCCAAGAGCTATGAACCTTCGAAACGGGGATGCCAAGATCATCAAGAATGCGGGCGCCATTATTTCCCAGCCATTTGGTAGTGTTATGCGCAGTGTGCTGGTAGCGATTTATGAGTTGGGTGCGGAAGAGGTTATCGTCGTGGGTCACACAGGCTGCGGGATGGCTTCCATCAATTCGGACCGGATCATCAATTCTATCCATGAGAAGGGCATTTCGCCAGAGGTATTCGACACCCTTGAGAATTCAGGAATCAAATTAAAAAGATGGTTGACCGGGTTTAGCTCGGAAAAAGAGGGGGTAATCCATACTGTGGAGATTATTAAGAAACACCCATTACTCCCACCCCATTTCCCTGTACACGGCATGGTTATCGATTCGACAACAGGAGAATTGGAACTTGTTGTAGACGGGCGTGAACAGGACTAGACATCTCTCAATGCTTTGGGCACGGACGCTGCGTCCGTGCTATTTTTTTTGCTCAGGAACTTCTTGTGAAGGCCTGATGCTTAGCAACCTGACTAATTTCTCTTCCTGCTCCCAGCTTCTGCTTCTCGAAGCGAACGAACTGATCTGAAGCGGTATGACAATCCACTATATTCCAGTGTTTACCGTTCCTTGCTCCGTGCAAGATCCTTTCATTTGTGAAAATTGTGAACACATATAAGCCCGTCAGGATGATCTCCTGACGGGCTTGTTGTTCTTATCTCATGAATTCTTTAACTCTTCCTTTAGAGCTTCAAGGGTAGTAATCGGCGCCTGGCAGGCAAAATTCTCACATATATAAGCTGTAGCCTGGCCGTTGATCGCAGCCTTGTCTCCGAGGTGCGGCAGCAATTGTCGAAGCGGCTCCCCGTCAGGTCCCAGATAATTCACAACTAGCACGGAACCTGGGCTATAAGAACGCTGAACCGCTGCAATCATTTCGTGTAGAACCGGGTCATCCGGCTTGCCGCTAAGCACAATCTCCTGTCCTCCTTTGACCTGCTGAAGGGCAGCCTGCAGGTACATTGCGAACCCAGTCGGGTACCTTCGTACCGTACCGCCAAATGCCTGGAGGTGACGAACCGACAGATTTTGAAGTTCCGCGTCTTGGGTCAGAGCAGCCAGCTTATACAGCTGCAGGGCTGCTACGGAGTTTCCAGAAGGAAGGGCACCATCATAAATTTCTTTCGAACCCGTGAGCAGCTTTTCCCCGTCATGTCCACTGAAATAGAATCCGCCTTCTTCATCTTCCCAGAACAGGTTGAACATATCATCCTTAAGCGAGATTGCACGCTGTAGATAGTGAGGCTTGTTAGTTGCTTCGAACAGCTCGAGACAGCCCCAAAGCAAATAGGCATAATCGTCCAAATAAGCTTCATACGCGGCCTCCCCGTCTCGGTACCGGGCTAACAGACGGCCATCCTCCCTGCGAAGCGAAGTCCATATGAACTCTGCTGCACGTTCGGCCGCCTCAGCATATTGCGGCTTCTGAAGAACTTTTGCCCCCCTAGCCATCGCAGCAATCATTAGCCCATTCCAGGCAGTCAGAATCTTGTCATCTTTAGATGGGTGTACTCGCTGCTCCCGGTACTTGTACAGTCGTTCTCTGCACTCCTCCAGCCGGCTCTCCAGAGCCAGCAGACGAATGCCCCGTTCTTCAGCAATTTGTTCCAAGGATTGCCGAATCAAGTTGGGAATATTAGATCCTTCAAAATTCCCCTCCGGAGTAATGTCATAAACATGACAATAAGTATGCATATCCTCCAGATCTAGAGCTTCCTCAATCTCGTCTCTGGTAAACACGTAGAATTTCCCTTCAATCCCTTCGGAATCCGCATCTTCTGCGGAATAAAATGCCCCCTCCGTTGAAGTCATATCTCTTAACACATAATGGAATACGGATTCAGCTATTTCAGCGTACTTTCTTACGCCTGTAGCCTGAAAGGCTTCAAGATAAACAATCGCCAGCAGAGCGTTGTCATACAGCATTTTCTCAAAATGCGGGACAAGCCATTTCTCATCGGTTGAGTATCGGGCGAATCCAAAACCAATATGATCATAAAGTCCTCCGCGGTACATGCCGTCCAAGGTGCGAACCACCATTTCCTGTGCTTTTGGCTGATCATAGGCTTTGGCGTAAGCCAGCAGGTAACACAGGTTGTGCGGTGTCGGAAACTTTGGAGCAGAACCAAAGCCGCCGTAAGCAGGGTCGAACAACTTCTCATAATGCTGATAGGCATTATGAAGCAGCTGCTCATCCACCTGTCCTGGCAAGGAGCTTAGCGTGCGTTCCTGAACCTCAGCCATCAGCTCATCACTTAACTCTACCAAGCCCTCCCGGTCTGAAGCCCAGCGGTCCTTAATCTGCTCAAGCAGATCAAGCAAGCCTACCCGTCCAAGCATACTTCTTCTCGGGAAATAGGTTCCCGCATAGAAAGGTCGCTGATCCGGGGTTAACAGGACCGTTAGCGGCCATCCTCCATGTCCTGTCAGCGTCTGACAGACAGCCATATATAAATTATCAATATCCGGACGTTCTTCACGGTCCACCTTGATGGACACAAAGTGCTCGTTCAGCATATCCGCAACTTCTTGATTCTCAAAGGATTCTCTCTCCATGACATGACACCAATGGCAAGTACGTGTGAATCAACAACTAGCTATACCCAATAGATAAGAAGATTGGCTTGTTGTCGCGCTTGGCGACTTCAAAAGCCTCTTCGGACCAAGGGAACCAGTTCACCGGATTATGCGCGTGTTGCAGCAGATACGGCGACTTTTCCTTGGCTAATCTATTGGGTACTTTTTGAGTTGTCATGGGGCATCACCTCTTTTCAGTGGGATTTGGGTAAAGTGTTGTCTAGGGATAGTTTACCCAAAAAATCCTTTTGGATCTCGTTTACGCAATTGGATCAGAATGAACAGAATTGCATATCTAGTTGTTTGGATGTTATAAAAATAACGGCTCAATTGTAATTTTAGATCATAAGAATGAATAAATTTTATAAAAATGGTTACTGACATGTATAACTAACTTTTTTCAAGGAGTGGAAACAATGAAACAACCAAAAATAAAGATTTTCGGAGAAATACATAAAGTAATTCAAATTGAATTTGATAATACTGGTCTAATTAAAAAAATTGTTTATCAAGTAAATGAACGTCAAAACAAAACTGTATTTAAAGGTATAGAAATGACAAATAAATCATTAACCTCAAAAAGTGTTATACACGAACCAACTTGTCATCCATACCATAATTACGCTTATGCACCTGATTTGGAATCTTTACTAGTAGAAATCAACTAATAAAAAATAATATAC
>RCUN01000529.1_pt1 | contig 20160 bp, 21 predicted proteins | sample 2166181 | NCBI WGS metagenome assembly RCUN01 (sample SAMN09932603, study PRJNA488358) | compost metagenome | feature: garden; material: soil; isolation source: compost soil in crotononitrile-enriched culture | place: Germany: Experimental Botanical Garden Goettingen | collected 2016-01-27 | reverse complement strand
GCCGGGTAAGGTGGCGCACCTTTTCATCGAAACGACCACGTCACGATGATGGGCTTGATAAGAACTGCAGCGTTTGAAGGGTGCTTCTTTCCGGAAGCCCGGAAGGCAGCAACGATGATCTGTTGCCCTAACCATCCGCTTAAATGTCGATCGGCAGAGAAAAAAAACCAATGATTAGCCCGAGCTCCAAGGATTCGAGTGGCCAATTGGCGCAGGGCTTCAAGCCTCGTCACGTAACAATGCTGTCAATCGCCGGTATTATCGGCGCCGGTTTATTCGTTGGCTCAGGACACGCCATTGCGGCGGCCGGCCCGGCGGTCCTGCTGGCCTATCTATTCTCTGGCCTGCTCGTCGTCCTGGTCATGCGCATGCTCGGTGAAATGGCAGTGGCCAACCCGGACACCGGCTCTTTCTCCACCTATGCCGACCAGGCCATCGGCCGTTGGGCCGGCTTCACCGTCGGTTGGCTCTACTGGTGGTTCTGGGTGCTGGTGATCCCTATCGAAGCGCTGGCCGCCGGTCATGTATTGAACCAGTGGTTTCCCCAGATCGATGCCTGGCTGTTCGCCCTGGTGTCGATCATTGCACTGGTGGTGACCAACCTGTTCAGCGTGTCCAAGTACGGCGAATTCGAGTTCTGGTTCGCCATGGCCAAGGTCGTGGCGATCATCGGTTTCATCGGCGTAGGTTTTGCCGTGTTGATGGGCTGGGTTCCCGATCGGGAAGTCAGCGGATTGAGCGGCCTGATGGCCGCGCACGGCGGGTTTGCTCCAAACGGGCTGTCGGCGGTAGTCGGCGCCTTCATCACCATCATGTTCAGTTTCATCGGTACCGAAGCGGTCACCATCGCCGCCGCCGAATCCGACAATCCCTCGCAGAACATTGCCAAGGCCACGCGTTCGGTGATTTGGCGCATCGGCGTGTTCTACCTGTTGTCGATTTTCGTGGTCATCTCCGTGGTGCCCTGGAACGATCCGCTGCTCGCCCAGGTAGGCTCCTACCAGCGTGCACTGGAAATCATGAACATTCCCCACGCCAAGTTCATGGTGGACGTGGTGGTGCTGATCGCCGTGGCCAGTTGCATGAACTCCTCGATCTACATTGCCTCGCGCATGCTGTACTCGCTGGGCCGTCGCGGTGATGCGCCGAAGGCGCTGAAGGCGACCTCCTCCGAAGGCGTGCCGCGGGCAGCCGTCATCGCCAGCACCGTGTTGGGCGCGGCGATCACCGTGTGGAGCTACTTCATGCCCGCCGGGTTGTTCGAGTTCCTGCTGGCCAGTTCCGGCGCGATTGCCCTGGTGGTGTACCTGGCCATTGCAGTGTCGCAGCTGCGCATGCGCCGGATGTTGCGTCGGCAGAACGTCGAGCTGACCTTTCGCATGTGGCTGTTTCCCTGGCTCACCTGGTTGGTGATCCTGTTCATCTGCGCGGCGCTGGCGGTGATGATGGCCTCCCCTGATCACCGTACCGAAGTGAGCACGACCATTGGCCTGGCGCTGGCGATTTCCTTTATCGGCCTGGTGACATCGCGTCACCCCGCGCAGGCTGCAAGCGTGACGTCGGCGGGATAAACCAGCGAGGTCGTTGCGCCGAACCTGATACCCCCTTCGCCAGGACAGGGGGTATTACCCGCTCCTGTGTCACAGGCCGTCATCGCTTTTTGTGAGGACATGACCACGATGTCATCGAACTCCACCGTGTCCGACGGGAAGACTCAATCCGTCGGTTTTCTGCTGCTGGACAAATTCACACTTATTTCCCTGGCATCCGCCGTAGAGCCACTGCGCATGGCCAATCAGTTGTCGGGGCGAGAACTGTATCGCTGGCATACGTTCAGCCCCGGTGGAGAGCCGGTCTGGGCCAGTGACGGCGTGCAGATCACTCCGGATGCTTCATGGAAAAATCCATTGGTGGCGGACACTGTAATCGTGTGCGGCGGTATTGGAATCCAGAGCGTGATTACCCGCGAGCACATTACCTGGCTGCAAGCCTTGGCGCGTCAATCCAGACGCCTGGGAGGCGTGTGCACCGGTAGCTGGGCGCTCGCAAAAGCCGGGCTGCTCGACGGCTACGAGTGCAGTGTGCATTGGGAATTTCTGGCTGCCATGCAGGAAGCTTTCCCGCGAGTCAGCATCAGCGCGAGCCTGTTCACCCTCGACCAGAACCGCTTTACAAGCTCCGGCGGAACGGCCCCCATGGACATGATGCTGCACCTGATCGGTCGCGATCATGGTCGTGAATTATCCGCAGCCATCTCCGAGATGTTTGTTTACGAGCGCATACGCAACGAACAGGATCATCAGCGCGTTCCACTCAGACATATGCTCGGAACGCATCAGCCCAAACTGCAAGAGATCGTCGCGTTGATGGAGGCCAATCTCGAAGAACCGATCGACCTCGATAACCTTGCAGAATACGTTGACCTGTCACGTCGACAGCTGGAGCGGCTGTTTCAGAAATACCTTCACTGTACGCCGTCACGCTACTACATGAGGTTACGTCTTGTTCGAGCGCGACAACTGCTCAAGCAAACATCATTGTCGATCATTGAGCTGGCGTATGTATGCGGTTTCGTGTCGACACCCCATTTTTCCAAATGCTATCGCGAGTACTTTGGTGTTCCACCCAGTGAGGAGCGTTCCGGCTCTGAAATGAGTCGCAAGTTGGCACCGCTTGCGACTACACAGCCGTCATTGACCAAACCGCTGACAGCGCTCGACCAGGCGCGAAACGAATCGACCTTTGCCAGTGTTCGAATGATGGATCGTTCCGGTTTGGCAGAGTCGTACTGATCGGCCGCCCCGGCCGCATCTTCCGTAGTGCATGAGCTTACTCAATAAGATCACGCAGCAGATTTGACGTGCACATGGGTGTTCCACCCAAAATCCAGGTCGGTGAAACATGGGTTTCTTGGCGATCCTGCACCTCTATGGCCCGACCAAGGGCTTCTTCGACAAGACGTGGAAACCTCGCCCCGTAAGTAACCGCTTCCAAGTCGCCCCGTGCGGCGTACCAAATCGCCCGCCAGCGAGCACTCAAATCTGGCCTCAGTCGCTTACACAGCACCCATCTGCGCGGTACTTGAATAAGTGCCTGACTCCGACATCCTCTGCCGGCAGCCGACAAACACTCTGATTCTATTTTCGTACTCTCCACTGGCCCGACGCTCATCCCTTGACGTCGGCCCAGTCAGTCCTACCACTGCCCTGCCATAGGCTCTAGCCGAGCGGACTATAGGTTGGGTTTAAGGAGAATAAAAAATGAATCCAGGTCTTACATCATCACTCAACCACTTGCTCGATACCGTCACGGCTGGACAGCAACGCGTCCCAGGCGTAGTCGCAGCAATAACCGGGCGCGACGGTTTGCTCTACGAGGGTGCATCGGGACAACGAATGTCCGGTCAAGCAGGTGCAATGACGACCGACAGTGTTTTCGCCATGTATTCCACGACGAAAGCGATAACCGCCACGGCAGTGCTGCAGTTGGTCGAAGAAGGTCGACTCGACCTCGATGCGCCTGCCAGGACCTATGTACCGATGATCGGCGAACTGAAGGTGCTCGAAGGGTTTGATAGCGACGGCACCCCACGGCTTCGCGCTCCCAAAAATCACATTACAACCCGAATGCTTCTGCTTCACACGGCAGGCTTTGGTTATGAGTTTTTCAACGAAAACTACAACAGACTGGTTCAGGAACAAGGACAACCCAGCGTCATCGGCGGGTCGCTGGCAGCACTGAAAACACCCTTGCTGTTTGAGCCCGGCGAACAGTGGGAATACGGCTCCAGTATGGATTGGGCCGGCCTGGTGGTGGAGGCCATTACTGGCAAACGTCTGGGTGACGTTATGCGACAGCGTATTTTCGAGCCACTGGGCATGACCGATACCGCGTTTACCATGACCCCGTCGATGCTCCAGCGACGGGCTGGCATGCATCAGCGGGAAGAGGATGGATCGCTGACGGCAATCGAGGACTCCATTGTTTCGCAGGAGCCCGAAGTGCACATGGGCGGTCATGGCCTGTTTTCGACTGTGAAGGATTATTGCCTGTTTATCCGTGCCTGGCTTAACGATGGGCAGGGTGATCACGGAAGGATCCTGAAACCGGAAACGATTCGCTTCGCTGAAAAAAATGGCCTTGAAAATCTGAAAGTCAAAGCCCTTCCCGGCGTTATTCCAAGCATCTCTAACACCGCGGAGTTTTTCCCGGGCATGCCCAAGTCATGGGCGTTGAGTTTCATGATCAACGAACAAGACGCCCCCACCGGCCGACCTGCGGGCTCTTTGGCGTGGGCCGGATTGGCCAACCTTTACTATTGGATCGACCGCAAGAACGGCATCGGTGGTTTTTGGGCCACCCAGATATTGCCATTCGCCGATCCTGTTTCGGTCAATGCGTATCTGGATTTCGAAACGGCGGCCTACCGCCATCTGATCCACCAAGCCAGTAGCTGATTCGCCTTAAGTCCTATGAGAGCCCGCCACGGGCTCCAGGCGATGGTGCAAAAAACTGTTCCCTCTCTGAAAACCAACAAAAACAAAAACGGTGACTCATGGAGCTCTCCATACGTACTCCTGCGCGCGTTCGATCCTTGGTATGCGCGTTTGACACTTCAATGTTTGGTGCCGGCCTTGCGATGGCCATGCTGGCGGGCAACGCCCAGGCCGTCGATGTGGATGCCGGCGAATACGCTGCTGCGCTGCCAGCCGGCAGCAACATCGGCTTGCTTTACCTGCAACATGCGCAGCGGCGCTCGCTTTACAGTGATGGCCACAAGGTTGCGGTCAAAGCGGGGCTCGACTCGGATATCGGCATACTGCGAGTCGCAAATTACCAACAACTGGGTGACTACACCGTCAATTCGCAGTTTCTGTTGCCCTTCGGTCGCCTGGAAGGTACACGCGATAACGACTCGTTGGGACAAACCAGTGGCGTGGGTGATCTGATCCTGGCGTCTACCCTGTGGCTGGTGAATGACCCGGCAAAAAACCGTTACTGGGGTATTGCTCCCTACCTGTACGTGCCGACCGGTAACTATGACCGAAACGATGCACTCAACCTTGGCGAAAACCGTTGGAAGCTGATATTGCAAACGGGTTATGTGACCGGTCTGACTGAAAAACTGTCCCTGGACCTCACCGCTGATGTGACCTTGTTTGGCAAAAATGACGACTTCTCGAGTCAAGGTCTGACATTGCGCCAGAAACCGCAATGGCAAGCCCAGACCTACCTGAGGTACGCCGTGACACCCAAGCTGTCGGTGCATGTCGGTGCGTCTCAACTCTGGGGTGGTGAGACACGCCTTGACGGACAGGATCAGAACGATGAACCCGACACCAGTAAGTTCCGTGTCGGGGGATCCTACTGGCTGACCCCTGCCTTCCAGGCCTTGGTCAATTACGGCCAGGACGTCTCGGTCGACAACGGTTTCAAGGAAAAGCAGCGGGTTAACCTACGGCTGTTGTGGGTGTTCTGATCCGCAGCAAATGACTGGATTCCTGGGCACCGAGAGCGGCTTCGACACAGCTCTCGGTGCCCTTGTCCTTCGTCAAATCGCTAGCGCAGCCGGCGCCGCAAGGTTTGGGAGGGTAACTCGCTGAAACGCTTGCGATAGCACCCCGCAAATTCACCCAGATTCAAATATCCCCAGCGAAAGGCGACAGACGAAACGGTCGTGCCCGACTCCGGATCCGTCGCCAATAAATCGCGCCGCGCCCCCTGCAATCGCTGCTCGCGCAAGAATGCACCGGGCGTCATACCGCGAAATCGTGAGAAGGCACCACTCAATGCCCGCACACTGGTCCCGACCGCACTGGCAACCTCTGCCATCGTCGGCAGGCTCGCGGCATTGGCACTCATGAACTCTTCGGCAGCCCTGACGTAACGGGGTGCAATCCGATTCATGGGACTACTGAAATCAAACCCGGCTTGCGCGGCGCGGCCAGCCCACTCTTGCAGCAGATGAACGCAAAGACTTTGCTCCAGGTGAGCCCCCATACGCCCTTTAGCCATGTGTTCGGGTGCCTCCGCCACACAACGAACCGTGTACTCCAGCAGACTTAGCCAGCTCGAACCAACGCCGCCAATGACGCACTTGTGTCTCCAGAACTGATCATCGGGCACGAACCCAAACCACTGCTGTGCCATCTGCTCCAAAAGCCCATGAGGAATGGTCAGATTCAGCTGCAAGTGATCCGGGTCAAGGTCGATCCGGTAATCGACACGACTGCAATCGGCGATGAAGGATCCTCCCACAGCCGTATCTTCAGTGACAGAACGCTGCACCCAGTGCCGGGCATTGCCGCGAATGGTCGTGAGCAAAAGTGCATTCCCGGCTTCTGGCGAAAAATCATCGACGCACACCGCCACGCCATAGGCAAAACGACTCAGCGTCAACTCGCCAATCCTGGACGAATGCATGGTTGCGTGGGGCTTGATTGCATGCCCTTTTGGGGACACACGATAGGGCATATAAACGCGGCTCGACCAGTCGCTGATTTCATCCCATTCGGTTGAATAACTTTTATGGTGCTGGCGTATCGGCATGCCACTGGCATCGATTAACAACGCATGGTCGAGAAGCATAGAGACACCTGTTTTTATTTTTTTAGGTTCGGGTAAATACGCAGCGGTGATCTTGGCGTTACCAAACACACTCGACCATTCCGAGAAGCTGAGGTTGGTGGCCTCGCAGTCGTTTGTCAGGAGTGGTCATGATTATGCAGTTAGCACACGCCATACCAAGAGGGGATATCTTGTTTTTATCTTTTTATAACAACTACTTAAATAGCAGCCTGCCAAGGCGCGGGATGCCTTGGCAGGTTAATACGCTGCCAGGATGGCAGTCATTGGCAGTCATTGGCAGTCACTGGCAGTCACTGGCAGTCGTGCAGCGTGAGCGCCAGATACTAGACCAAACCTTGTACTTTCAGTCGTCTGTACAAAGTACGCTCGCTGATACCCAGGTGCTTGGCAAGCTCACTGCGGGTACCTATAAAAGTAGCAAGTGCCTGTTCCAGCGTGCTGCCATCGAAAGGATTGGAAGTAGAGGCCTGCGCGGCCATCACGACGGATGCCTGAGGTAAATGTATGGAGCGGATCACACCATCGTCAGCAAACAGGCTCGCTCTTTCTAGAACATTGCGTAGTTCACGGATGTTGCCCGGCCAGGCAAAACACTGCAATTGCATCAGAGCATCAGCTTCTATCGTCATCCGGCGCTTGCCGGTACTGGCACGCTGTAGAAATGAGTTCACCAGCAAACCAATGTCTTCAACTCGGTTGCGCAAGGGTGGTAACTGAATTGGAAAAGCGCTGATGCGGTAGTACAGGTCCTGCCTGAACTCACCTTTCTCCATCATTTTTTCCAGTGGTTTGTGGGTCGCAGCAATTAACCTGAAGTTAGCATGAAGGGTCTCAACACTGCCGACACGGCGATAAGTGCCCGACTCGATCAGGCGCAAGAGTTTTACCTGCATTGCCAGCGGAACATCGCCAATCTCATCGAGAAACAACGTGCCGCCTTGGGCCGTTTCAACCAAGCCAGGCTTACGTGCGGTGGCACCGGTGAATGCTCCTTTTTCATGGCCGAATAGCTCGCTCTCAAATAACGTTTCGGTCAAACCAGAACAATCAACGACTACAAAGGGTCCAGTGGCCCGCTCACTGGTTTCATGTACGGCGCGGGCGAACAGTTCTTTGCCCGTGCCGGATTCGCCTAGCAGCAGTACCGGCAGCATTGATGGTGCCACCCGCTGCAGCTCCGACAGGGCAAGGTTAAAGGCTGGTGAATGGCCAACCAACCCTTCGTTGCTGGGTCGCGCCGATGCGCCGCGAACCAGTGTGAGACGCTCCACATAGGCGGTAATAACACCGTGCTCGTCTAGAATCGGGCGCAATTCGACGTCGACATGCTCTGGACCACGAGGCGTATGGTGAATGTGCAAAACACGATCCGGTCCGCGCATTTCCTGCGCCTTTTTCATCGGACAGTTCTCCCCCGCCTGATCACAAGGTACATCGTAATGGTGTGAAACCTGATAACACTTATGGCCGATAAAGGGTTTGTCAGCGCTGCCGAACTGCCGCTGATAGGCGGTGTTGGCAGCCAGGATGTTGTAGTCCGGATCGAGCACGATCATCGGATGTGGTTCGTGCTCAAGAAACGAAACAAGTGACTGCACTTGATCCGGGTGCAAGAGTGCGTTGGTTGGGGTGGGCAGGATAGTCTTCATAGTGGTTCCTAAGAATCCATCCATCCTGTTGTGGCATCGCCACTTCTGTCAACAAGCACTGCCAATGGCAGTGACTGGTCAGGTGCAATGCAAATGGGTGGTCAAGTAGGGTGTAATTTCCCAACCAAGCACCTCAGGTACGAAAGCACCTTCCGATACCTGGGAATCGAGGTTGAAAGCATCCGATTTACGCGTTGCAAGCCCTCCTGGCAGGGCAAACGTATTGAAGTGAATCGCTCCAGCCCTACCACTTATGCCTGAGTCGTTAATCATGGATGAAGTCACTGACATGCCCTCGGATGATGTACCTGACCTTCAACCTATAGTGCAGCGCAAGCTGGGGCGCTGCCTGTTGCGCTTGCAACAATACGAACGGCAGCTGAAAGCCCTTGTCGCACATGGCGAGCTGAGCGGTCCTGCGGATCGGCTGTCTATCATCCGTGAGCAGAAGGTCGCATGTGCCCAGAAAAAAACCATGGGCACGTTGATGGGGATGTTGACCGAAAGCTTTCTGACCCAGTCGCCCCAAAATGAAGAATCACAGACGCAAGCCGAAGCCGGTGACCAGATCTGGTTCAGCTATCGACACCAGTTGGAAATGTCAGGCGAGCGCTATGAGGCAACGAAGGCCGCTCTCAAGGAGCTCGTTGACCTGCGCAATGAACTGGTCCACCACTTCATTGAGCGTTTCGATCTCTGGACTGAATCAGGCTGCCAGGCGGCGGATGGTTTTCTGGAGGACAGCTACGAAACCATCAATCGGCATTGTCTGAATCTGCAATCCTGGGCCAAACACATGAGTGAGGCACGAGATAAACTGGCTTCGTTTATGCAGAGCCAAGCATTTGAAGATGTGTTCGACGGTATCCGGGTGGATGGCTCAGTCGATTGGCCCGGCAGTGGGATATGCAGCTGTTTACGTGAAGCGGAAACCAAGCTTGCCGAAAGTGGCTGGACTCGACTGGAAGCAGCCATCCGCTGGATTGGTGATACCTATCCAGAGCAGATGCCCAAGCGCTACGGTTGCAGCAGCTGGAGGCATGTCCTGCACGAATCACGGCAGTTCGAAATACGAAAATCCCAACCTGATAATGAACGTACTGCCGTCTGGTATCGCAGCAAGGTCAGTTGAATGGGAAGCTGCATCGCCCCTCCTCTTGTAAGCGCGCTGACTGACTGCTGCTGGCCGCTTTCTGCTTGTCGCGAGGGGCTGCTCCACAGTCAAAAGCCGTCACTGGGATGCGCCAGGAAAACGAGTTGATTCAACGGGAATGTGTGTATGCCGACACGATGGCTGATATCTTTCCCGCGCACCTGATCGCGTCCAATCGACGCTGATCCCATCAAGGAAGATGAAAACAATGAAAACAGTGCTCGGCGCCCTGCCCTTTATCTGCCTGAAACTACAGGCATTCGCTGGCGACAACCCCATCGGCTTCCCGGCCTCGACGTTGCCAGACAAGCAAAATGACCGCCCGCTCGAGTTGGCCCTCTGGCACCTGAATACAACAACTGCCCGCTGACAACCTGATCAGTGTGTTTCGCCAGTCGACCTCTCGTGGGCGCGAGCACATTGCTGATGAACTGAGTGTTGCAATGGCAACTCCGGGGTTTGCCCTCGATTCAGATCTGATTTAAACAACAAGGCCACATAAAAATGAAAATATTATTCATCGTCACGCTCGGAATTTTATCGCTAGTTCAAACATCACTGTCCTTCGCGGATAATGTTAACGGGAAAAATCTCTACTCACAGAGATGTATCATGTGCCACGGAACAGATCTCAAAGGAACAGGGCCACTGGCTAATAAAAGCAATCCCCCAACACCTGACCTTACAACCTCCATTTTCAAAAAACGATTAAATGATTATCCGGGCGTTATTGTGTCATCGATAATACTTCGTCCAAATGGAGACTTGATCCCAAGAACTTTGCAAGAGAATGGTGTAAAGCTATCGCCATTCTCCTGGAGGATTAAGGATCTGCGCGATATAAATCAATACATGAGTGGTGTGATTTCAAAAAGTCGATGATGTTGGAATGAGAGGTGGGCACAGAAACTCAAGAGCCACTTCAAACTTGAGGGCTTGTGGGGCAATGCCAGTGAGCCCGTCGACCTCTCGCGGTCGCATAGCTGATGACCAATCTCTGATTAATACAAGTTCGGGCGGCGCTTCGCATCCAGCAGTCGTGACAGACAAATAGCGGCCAGGAGCGGCCTTTCTCGCTCAGAATCGAACACCTGTACCTGCACCTATCCGACTGGATCCAATCGGCATGTACTGGCAAGCGCAAAAAATGCTGACTAGAGGGTATTGAAACTTGTTGTTACAAGCAGGAATACGTATCATTAATATTCAAAATCAGGACGCAGGGAGAGCATTGTCCATACAATAAGGTCAAAAAAAATAATGCTGAAAATGCTCCTCGTGTACGTTCATCTGCTCGCCAGCTGTATTGCCCTCGGCAGGGTATTGCTAGCCGATCACAAGCTTTGGAGTTGGCGCAAGGAAGCGCTGGATCAGGCGAAGCTTGAGTATCTGGAAGAAACCAGGAAAATCGCCACCCTCGCGTTACTGGCCCTTTGGGGCAGTGGTCTGCTGTTGGTCCTTCAGGGGTATCTCCTCGAGGGTACTGCGTACTTGCTCAACCAGAAGCTCTGGGCCAAGGTGGCGGTTGTCGCACTGCTGACTCTGAACGGAGGTCTGTTGCATCGCGTCGGCTTCCCGTTGTTGCAAAAAGCCCCCTTCGTCTTGTTACCGGGCTCCGACCGCGGTCGCCTTGCACTCTTGGGGGCGTTCTCCATGAGTGGCTGGCTGTTCGCCGCTTTCCTGGGGGTGGCTCGAGCCTGGAATCATGTCATGCCATGCTTGCATGTGATGGGGGTTTTCACGGCATTCGCATTGCTGGCTTGTGCCGTGGCGCTTGTGGTCGCCAGCACGGCGGGCACGATACGTGGTGAGGAGCCTACGGTTTCATAGTGGGTGAAACACAAACTCAAGCGTGGATAGCATGAGACCTCCCTCGGCACAGGAGTCCACCCAGGCATCCATGCTTGAAGTCGTGGATTGACTCAGTACTGACACCTGATCGCCACACGCAGACCATCTGGCTGATTGATGAACCTTTCAGCCAATGTCTTGACCCGCGACCCGTTAACCCTTTCGGAGTGAGGAGCGGACTCTGCTTAAGGCCTCCCTCGTTGGTGATCTCATCCGCATTATGTTTACTTCCCGACATCGGCAGGCCAACGTCACTTCACCTTCTCGATGTCACCGGGCTTCCAGCTCTTATCGATAGCGGGTTCCCTCGGACCGTAGAGTCGGATGATGGCGAAATAACCTTTGCCTGGCACAGTGGCGAGCCAGTTGGCTTGCTTGCCTTCGGGTACTTTGGGTCCGAGGTAGAGGTCGGTGCTGCCGTCGGCGTTCTGCACCGGCTTGTCACGCGAACCGAGCGAGGGGAACGGCTGGCCGTTGTCGAGACCGGAAGCATTGGCGGCATCGTAAAGCGTCACCGACCAGAACAAGGCGGCAGGAATGTTGGCCGGCAGGTTCAGGTGATAGCTGGTCTCACCCGACAAGGGCGTGCCCCCGCTGTCGGTGAAACTGATCATATATTTGGCACCCTTGCCTGGGGTTTGAGACATCATTCCCGGGCTTATCGAGTAGTAGTTGGTGAACATCCAGATTCGGGCATCGAGGGCCAGGTACGGATAGGCTCCGGCGACATTTTCCCAACTATCATTCTTCGACCCGCCCGGATTCGCGGGAGTACCGTCGGCGAAAGGATTAAGCCACTGGCGGTCTGGATAGACTCTATACGAGAGACCATTCGCCCTGTCTGAAAAGCCAATGACACGGCTCATTTCGTAGCCGGTCCTGGCGGCCCGATCGAGGATCTCGCGTGTTTGCGCATCAGGATTGAACGGTTGCCCCTTGACGATGCCGATCGCCGCCAGCATGCCGAGCCAATCGGGACCGGCGAGGTTGGCGCCTTCACTGTCCACAAGCCGCTTGAGTTGATCGAAGGCATTGCCGTCGCTGCTCGGCAGCATGTTGACCGGGACGCCGGAGGCATCGGGGAACACCATCGGTTTCGCCCCGGCCGCGCCGTTCATTGGATATATCTTTGTCTGTTCAAGATGCGTAACCGCCGGCGTCAGATTCTTCGGGTCTTTATAGAACCCGCGCAGAAAGACAAAGACATTGTTTGTGGCAGAGCGGTACACGTAATAGCCCTCCGGCACTTCGCCCTTGTAGCCGGGTGGCAAGAGGAGAAACTTGCCGCCCTTTCCCTCATCCGGTCCAAACAGACCAACGTCACCGAAGAACTTGCCACCATCGACCGGGATGGGACGCTGCCAGACATCCAGCAGGATGCCTTGCAACTCAGGCGGCGCTTCCATCACCATCGGTCCATCCCTTCCCAAGTCGATGTAGCTCATCGCGTAAAGGACATCGGAGTTGGGGGTCGTCACCAGGGTCTTGGCATCAAGTCTGCGCTTCCAGATCGGCAAGACGTTGTAGCCGGCGCCGAATGTCTTTTCCGAGCCCACCTGCATGCCGAGGGTGTTGATCAAAGGCAGCGCCCAGAGATACGTCTGCGTCGCCCGTTGAAAAAGCAATTCGTCGCGTAGTATCTGCGCGGTCTCCTGTGTGGGTCGGCCTTGCGTGAACGGCAGGTCGGCGAGTTTATTGAAGCTGGCTTCCTGAGCGCAGGCCTGCGTTGCCAATTCGCTCATTACTAACGCGCTCACGAGCGCAGCGACGATCGAGCTCTTTGGATTCATGGTTGCGTCCTCTGCCGTTTGATCACTTCACCGTCGCGATGGCCGGTGGCTGCCACGTGCCGTCGAGTATGGCTTTGTCGGCCCAATAGGCACGGATGTAGAGCGAGAATGGGCCGCTGGGGGCCGGCAGCCAATTGCTTTCCTTGTCCTTGCCGGGCGTCCTGGCGCCGGCATAGAGCGTCAGCGACCCGTCCGGGTTGTATTTGAGATTCTTGTTCTTCGTGCCCAGCGAATTGCGCGTTAGCGCGTTGGGATGAAACAGGTGGACGTCGTTGTATAGCGTGAGCGACCAGAAGCCCTTGACCGGTGGCAGCTGGCCCTTGCCAAAGGTGACGGCATAGGTGTTGTTTCCGTTGAGTTGCTTGCCCTGGCTATCGTTGTCCGTATAGATGTATTTCGTCTCTTCCGGGCGGTTGTCGTACATGTTCGACTTGGCGGAGGCGGTCCGGTTGAGGTAGTCGGTTCCCCATTGGGCATTGTTCACCGGCGAATTCCAACCATTGCCGGCGGCACGACCGTTGTTGCTCCACCGCAGGAACGGCGAAATCATCTCGTGCTCAGCCCCGACAGCGGTTGCCTTGAGCGTCTGCATGATTGTCGGGTCCTTGGCGGCGGCGTCCAGCACACTGCCGATCCAGTTATAGAGGGCTTCCTCGCCTGGCAGCGGCGGCACGCTTTTCATCACCGCAGGTAGTTCGTCGAAGAAGGTTTGCGGGTTCACCCACGAGGCTTCCCCTTTGCCGGTGGTCTTCGGCGTGGGGAAATGCGGTAGCTTGCTCCAGTCCTTGGACTTCATCTTGCCGTCGAACTCCGACAACGGGTAGTAGACGATCTGGCTGATCACCGGCTGGACGGCCTTTTGGTCCTCAGCGCTGTCATCGATGAAGATACGCGGAACGACAAAGGCCAGCGACGTGGAGGAGCGCACCACTGCCGTAATGCCGGCTGGAGTTTCGCCCTTCCAGTTTGGGCCGACCATCATGTAGAAGCCGGGTTTGGTGCCGTAGGCCTTACCGATCTCGGAGAACTCGTCGGTGCGCGCGTCATAGTGGGCGTAGACCCAGAAACGATCACCGAAATCCGGGACCTGGAAGACGATGGGCTCTTTGTCCAGCGTCATGAAGCCGGCGCCGTACGCGACATCCTGGTTGGGGCAAGCGATGAAGGTTTGGTCCGGGCTGACGTACCCGGTCAACATTGCGTTCCGGTTGAATGCGATCGGTATCACGCCGCCCATCAAGCCGGGTTCGGGGGCCTTCGAAAAAGCGTTGCCGCGGTTGGCCATGTTGACCAGCGGCCAGCCCCACAGGTAGGCCATGCGCCCCACCGATTGCACGTAGGCCTCGGTCATGGCGGTGCCGCTCGCAGGGCCGGGCACTTCGCTGGCGGTTGCAGGGATCGCCACCTGCTGCGCCTGAGCGTTACCCGCCAGCATCAGGAAGGCTGCCCCGACGCCCAGTAAAACGGTTAAGGATCGACGATCAGTTTCCTTGACCCGATAATATCCTCGGCTGGTAGCGCAAGGTTCAGTCGACATGTTCAACCTCCAAACCCCGTGAATACGTGAATGGATGCCGAAAGACATGCGGAAAAGAAGGGGTCAAACTTTGTGGCGACTGAACCCCTGCGACAGCACCGCGGCGGCACGCCGTTTGATTGTAGCAGCCCGGAATCAGACAACTTTGGTTATTCGGCCAGCCCTCCACGGGTGCAGCCGCTACCGTTCGCCTCGGGCCTGCCTATGGCGCAACTGCTTCCCATTCATTGCCTGACTGCTTTCGGCGCTCTTGCTCAAGACTCCGATGGGCATCTGCGGGTCGGATACAGCTCTTCACGACAGGCAACAATCGGCCAGAAGCGGTCGCTATCGATGCTCATAAAGAACCACATGCAGCCCGTCTATCAGAAAGGAAGGGGCCTATCCTGGACGACCCGTTTCATGACGAGCGTCGAGGTCAGCCGTTGCACGTTGGGTAACGTCGAGAGGCTCTCATCGTAAAGCCTCTGGAAGGCCGGCAGATCCTGGGTTACCACGTGCAGCAGGTAGTCCGGCTCCCCAAACAGACGCTGGGCATCGACCACTTGGGGTATTTCGACGAGCGCCGTCTCGAAAGCTTCTACAGCTTGCCTGTCACCCTCCCGAAGTGTGGCAAACACCATGGCGGAAAAGTTCAGGCCGAGTGCGCCGGGGTCCAGCCGTGCGCGATAACCCAGCAACACCCCAGACTCCTCCAGGGCCCTGACTCGCCGATGGCACGGGGAAAGGCTCAGGCCCACGCGCTCGGCCAGTTCGGTGACAGACAGGCGACCATCCTTTTGTAGCTCAGAAAGAATTTTTCGATCAATCCTGTCCATATAGAAGAATCTCCCAACCAGAGCCGTTCTGATGACCATCTTTGAAAGTAAATTCTAACAAGATTTCATTATTCTTCCTTCACTCATTCATTGCCGCGCAGCGCTCGAAACGATGCAGATGCGGCCTTTGATTCAAGGATTAAATAGCGTCATGACCATTAGCGTTTTCGTTGCGTTCTGGGCCGTATCGATTCTGTTCATCATCACGCCGGGCGCCGATTGGGCCTACGCGATTTCGGCAGGGTTGAAGCATCGAGTCGTCCTGCCCGCAGTGGGCGGTCTGTTATCCGGCCATTTGATCGCCACAATGATTGTTGCCGGCGGTGTGGGCACATTGGTCGCCAACCATCCTGTGGCCTTGTCGGGGCTTACGATTGCCGGAGCGGGTTACCTGCTTTGGTTGGGCGCCAACATGCTTGGCCGCCCTTCTACACCTCACGCGGATGAAACTCAGGCGTCGGGCTCATGGAAGCGCTGGGCGCTCAAGGGGCTTTGCGTGAGCGGATTGAATCCAAAAGTGTTTCTGCTGTTCCTGGCGCTCTTGCCTCAATTTGCCGACGCGACCGCTCCCTGGCCCGTACCGATGCAAATGATTGCGCTGGGACTCGTCCACACTGTCAGTTGTGGCGTGGTCTACCTGCTGGTCGGATTTGGCTCGCAAGTTATTCTTCGGGCGCGCCCTGCGGCCGCTCAAGGAGTCAGCCGGTTTTCTGGAGCCGCCATGATCATCATCGCGCTGGTGCTGCTGATCGAACAGACCCGCGGTTGATCCTTTATCAGCAATACATTTTACGGTTTAGCCACTGCTTCACTGCTAACAGGGAGCGCTTATGAAAAGCCCGAGAGAACGTGCCGCCGAAGGTCTCCAGGTCGGTGAACGGTTCACCATAGTCCGCTGTTTCACAGAGGATGATATTCGTCAGTTCGCGCAAATCTCTCGAGACTACAACCCCGTTCACTGCGATGCGCACTACGCGGAACTGCGCAGGTTCAAGGCGCCCATTGCCCATGGCCTTCTGACCGCCAGCCTCGTCACCGAAATTGGCGGGCAAATCGGCTGGCTGGCGACAGGGATGAGTTTCGAATTCAAACGACCGGTTTATCCAGGCGAGCCAGTCACCTGTCACTGGCTCATTGCTGACATCGATGGACGTGGTCATGCAAAAGCCGAAGTCCGGATTCTCAACGCGCAGGGAGTCACGGTGCTGGAGGCGACGACGACTGGGGTGCTACCCGGTCCCGAAGAACGGGAGCGCCTCAAGCAAATGCTGGCTGAGGGCGATATCACTAACGGAGCTGTCATGCCCATGACTTGATGTCCTGGAATGGTTGGCGCCTGGTGGTTTCTTCGTGTGACAGCCAAGAGCCGGTTGGTCAGCCCAAAAGGGACACCCGGAAACTCACCCGCGTACCAGATAGGCCCCTGAAGGAACCCGATAGCGCAGCTTCTTGCATTTACCGGGTGGAGGCTGGTGCCCTGGCGGACGATCAGGAAACCAGATTCGGCATTTGCCCGGAGGCGGCATATGGCCGCGGGGAATCTCAACCTCAGCGTACGCCCGCTCTGGCCCGATATTAGCCATTTGCAATTGTCCTTCGGACCCCACTCTGCCAGCCGTCGGTACATCCGAAACCCGATTTGCCTCTGCAGTAGTGAAGTTGCCAGCCTCACGCCCGGTGATCGGCGTGGATTGGTCAACAACCGCCACTTGCGCTTCGCGGCGCCTTTGGGTCTCCTCTTGCAGCCCCTTCTGTACGGCGACCACGTCCTCCTTGGCATTGGCTGGGGTTCCCGAAGATTGGGCCTGCTGCGCCGCCTGGATCAATTGGAAGTTGCGGTTGCGCAACTGGACGTTGTTGCCCACCCGCATGTTCGAGCGCGCCGCCAAGGTTTCAGCCTGCTGGTACTGCCCCTGCTGCAGACGCAACACACCGAGGTAATGCAGCGTCGCGGGATTGTTCGGCTGGATATGCAGGGCACGCTCAAGCGTGGCGGCGGCCTGGTCCAGTTGACCGTTTTCATACTGCCGCGAGGCTGTTTCGATCAGGGTGGTTGATGCGCTGTTGCTCTGCGCGGGCGCTCTTCGCTCGGCAGCGACAGAACAAAACGACGCGACAGCGCAGAACACCAGGATGAGGACCGGCAGAGAACTCTTGTTTGGCATCAGGGGGCGGACTCGACTGAACTCGGACGGCACTGCCGATACAGGGCCGCTATAGACCCGGTCAATACCCTGAAGTTCCGGCTGCAACGGCCGTCGCAACCGGTACTTTTTTTACCACCCCACGACTGAGACCCCGCTGGCTATTTAAGCAACGGCCCCTAGAACTTTTCCCTATTTACCGGTCTATGTGGATAGGCACATCCGCTCGGTAAGCACGCCCCCCCGCAGGCTACCCGCCGCCAGATGGCCACACGTCCGATTGTCCATCAGAGGTTGTCTTCGCTCATGAAATTCCATGTCCCACGGATGGTGCTCTTCGGCCTGTTCGCGTTCGCGGCAGTGGGCTCGGCATCAGCAACACAGATGAAGACCTCAACCCCTGTTTTCGCACCTGAAGTCGCAGTCGTTCAGGTGCCGGCCCAGACTGCCGGCAATCCTTGGCCGACCTTGGCCAGCATGGTCGGCAAGCAGCCAGGGCCGTTGCTTGCCCATGACGACCGATACTGGCATGACGGCCATTGGCACGATCGTAGAGACGATTGGCGCCGAGACGACTGGCGCAGGGATCAGTGGCGCAGAGATCAGTGGCGTAGAGAGCAAGCTCGCCGGGAAGCCGAGCGCCGTCGTGATTGGGAGCGCCACCAGGATCGGGCCATGCGGCACCGTTACGAGGACGATCGCCGTTACTATCGTCGCTAGTGCGAAGCCCCGGAACAATCCGGGGCGCAAGCAACCCTTCGTGACAAGCCGCAATCGGCTGTGGATTCAACCGGTCGACGCAACAGACTGGCTGTTTTGCAGGACGAAGCGGTCACCCATGTTCCGCTGCCAACATTGACCTGAACTGAGAAATGATCTCTGAAGATAACCCGGCACCTTCGAACACTGCGCAGGTGAAGCTAACGGGCGCAGGGCCTGGGGCAGTTATAATGCGGTCCGCAACCACAGCGACTGGACTGCTTCGATAAAGCGTGCGCCCTTCATAACCTGCGGCATTCTGTTGTAAGAAGTCAGCGCTGTTCGAGGTATGAGGAACCGAGTCGAGAAGCCCGGCCCTCGCAAGTGCCAGCGTTCCCCCACAGATACCGGCAATTGTCGCCCCACTTGAGCGACTGGCATGAAGAAAGTCTCGAATATCCGGTGCTTCTGCACGTTCCCAGACCGTTCCTCCAATGACGACAACAACGTCCGGTTTCCAGTCCAGACATTGCTGCAAACTGCTATCGACAGTGACAGCCAATCCACCCTGCGAGCGGAACTGCCCCGTAGCACTAGCGAAAAATCTGACATCGATCCCGTAAAACGGGGACGCAGTTCCAGCAATGAAAGCATATTCCCAGTCCGCAAAACCGGGTGTCAGTATCAATCCTATGCGTGCCATCAGTCAGAATCCTCCATGAATGCCAATAACATATGGCGACAATAAACAGACATCAAGGGCTGCTTCGGGTCGCAAGCAGCCCTTCGTGACAGGCCGCAATCGGCCACGAGGATACATTCTCCGCCTGGCTTGATCAGACTGTCCTCAGGCACCAGCCCTTCTCATGCCGATTGTCTGCGCCAGGTACCGGGTGATGTGCCGAACTGGCGTTTGAATGCGCGACTGAACGCCGCTTCGGATTCGTAGCCCACTGCAAAGCCGATTTGCGCCACATTACCGCGACCTTCGCGCAGGTGTTGAGCCGCCACGTGCATCCGCCAGAGCGTCAGGTATTGCATCGGTGGCTGCCCGACCAATGCCGTGAATCGCTCCGCGAATACCGAGCGCGACATGCCCACTTCAAGCGCCAGGGCTTCCGCCGTCCAGCCCTCGGTTGGACGGGCATGGAGCAGCGCCAGTGCGCGCCCGATATGCAGGTCTCGCAGACCCGCCAGCCACCCACGCCGTTCAGGAGGGAGGTTCGCGACATACTGGCTGACGGCTTCGACGAACAGCAGTTCGGAGAGCTTGGCGATGACCGTTGCCGAGCCCACGCGCCCCGCCGCGATCTCACTGACGGCGAAACGGAATGAGCTTTCAATCCAGGCGCCCGAAGCCGTCGCGCGGACATCCAGCTTCAACAAGGATGGCAGCGACGAAAGCAACGGGCTGAACGGTGTTTCAGAGCCGAGAAATCCGCACAGTAGCTGTGTAGCCTCACCGCCCCCACCGCACTTGATGCGTGATATGCCGCCGACTTCCGGCGGCTGAATGACTTCGCGTGCCGACATGGGCGCAATGCCCAGATCACTGCCAAAGGTATGAACGTCGTTGCGAGGAAGCAGAATGAGTTCACCTGCCCGCACCTCGAGGGTGGCACCATCGTCGACTCGCAATTGCATGTGCCCCGCCGCGACAAAATGCGAGGCGATGATATGTCGAGGGGCGGCCAGGAACGGTTTGCAATCGTCGGCGGAGATTCTTCCGCTCAGACACCAGGGCGCAGTGAACTCCGCCTCGAGGAAGACCCCTCCAGACAGCCGAATCACCCGCAATACATCAGATAGCGCATCCAGCAATTGCCAGCCCTCCTTTCCGGAGTCCCGAGCATGTAATCAGGCGCACTGGTCATTCGCCGCCTGAACGGCGAGGCCTAGATTAGCACCAACGCGGACTCAGTGATCGAGAC